>LNFM01007269.1_pt1 | contig 17469 bp, 13 predicted proteins | sample 596031 | NCBI WGS metagenome assembly LNFM01 (sample SAMN04254537, study PRJNA301005) | activated carbon metagenome | isolation source: dual media filters at the Ann Arbor, Michigan drinking water treatment plant | place: USA: Ann Arbor | reverse complement strand
GATGGCTTCGAAGTAACCGTTCTTGCGCCACACGCGGCGCGTGGCCTCGGGGCTGTCGAGGATGTCGCGCAGCAGCAGCACCATCTTCGGCCGGTGCACCGAACCGGGCAGTGCCTCGAGCGCACCGCTGAGTTCGTCTTCCACGCCGAAGGGCTTCTTGTCGACCACCACCACGTCGGGTGCGAAGTCGGCGATGGCGCTGCGGATGATGTTGGCGCGCAGGCGCACCGTGGCCTCCAGCGAGAGATCGAGCGAGCGTGCGGCGTAGCGGCCCTCGACGTTGCGCGACAGGCAGGGCAGCTTGACGTAGTCGATGCCGGGCGGGATGCGGAAGGCGTGCAGCATCGGCGAGCCGGTGATCACCAGCACCGAGACCTCGGGCGAGCTGCTCACCAGGTGGCGCGCGACCTCCAGCATGCGGCGGATGTTGCCGAGGCCGAAGGTGTCGTGCGAGTAGATCAGGACGCGTTTCATCGGGGCTGCCTTGTCATGGCGTTGTCACGAAGGACAGAGCGGCGAGGCAGGTGCCAGATACGTCACATTTTGAAAGTTAGCGAGTCACGGGACGATGGACAGGAACGGGCCGAGGTCGCCGCCGGGCGGCGCGCCGGACTGGGTGTTCAGGATCAGGCGCCGAGCTCGATCGTGGGCAGCACGATGTCGTCGCCTGGGCCGCGCAGGGTCAAGCGATGGCAGCCGCGGGCCAGATCGGCGAGGCGGAACTCGCCCAGGGCATCGACGGTGGCGAAGCGCTCGAGGCCCTGCGGGCCGCTGGCCACCAGCAGCAGTTCGGCGCCAGGCTCGCAGCCCAGCACCTGGCCGCTGATGTGGAAGCTGCCGGCCGACGCGGCCACGCGCAGGTCGATGTCGCAGACTGGCGTGCTGCAGACCAGTTGCCGGGCCGCGTCGGCGCCGCCGCGCATGCCCAGCGCGAGGCCGCTGGTGGCCGCGCTGTCGAAGCTGAGGGTGGCGACGATGCAACGGCGCAGGCGATCGGCCCCGGCGCGCAGACCGTTGGCGGCCGGCCGGGCAGCCCACAAGCCCACCGCATGCCGCACCAGGCGGTGCGGCGCATCGGGCAGGCGGATCGCCTGGCCGGCCAGGCGGTCGAACTCGATGTCGCTGCTGAGGTGGAGGGGCTTCATGGCGGGCCGGGTGGGGGCTGTGCCCGACAGAGCCGGCGCGGCCGGGCCAGATACATGCCCGGGCGACAATTTGTCGCGCCGGCCGAGGCGCCGACGTTCAGCCGACCAGGCTGCGCAGCTTGCCCAGGCAGCGCGAGCGGGTCGGCCCGATGCTGCCCACCGGCATGCCCAGGCGGCGCGCCACCTCGTCGTAGGGCAGCGCGTCGCCGTCTTCGCGGAACACCAGCAGCAGCAGGTCGCGGCAGCGCGCGTCCAGGCGTTCCAGGCCCTGGCGCAGCAGGTGCAGCTGCTGCAGCTCCTCGAGCGCGGCTTCGGCAATCGGCGAGTCGTCGGCCACGTCGAATTCCTCGGCATCGTCGCCCTCGGACAAGGGCGTCAGCGAGGTGGTGCGCTTCAGGCGCCGCAGCTGCGCCAGCGTCTCCCGCTTGGCGGTGGTGACGATCCAGGCCTGCAGACGGTCGGCCTGGCGGATGCGGGGCAGGTGCTCGACCAGGCGCGAGAACACCGTCTGAAAGACGTCGGCCGCGGCATGTTCGTCGAGCCCGGCCCGGCAGGCCACGGCATACACCAGACGCTGGTAGCGCTCCACCAGCACCGTCCACGCCGCGGCGTCACCGCGCTGGCAGCGCTGCACCAGCAGTTCGTCGTCTTCAGCGCCGGCCGACATCGGCATCACGGCCTGCGTGCCGGCCCCAGCAGTTCCATCGCATCCGAAGATGATACGGACCTTGGCTGTCGCCTCGTCTCATCGCCGGAGCGCCGGACCTTGGCGGACGGTCAGCGGCGGGCGGAACAGCTCGGGCAGGTGCACGATCACCTCGCAACCCGGGCTGCGGTAGCCGCCCACCTGCTGGACGAAGGCCCGCCCCCCACGCAGCGGCTGACGCTGCCGGCCGTGCCGGTCAGCCGCCCGCACCGGGCTCGGCCAGCGCCGGGTCGATCCAGCACCACTGCCCCGGCTTCAGTCCGGTCGGCAGTTCGATCGGCCCGATGCGGCTGCGGTGCAGGGTCTCGACATGATTGCCCACCGCCGCCAGCATGCGCTTGACCTGGTGGTACTTGCCTTCGGTGAGCACCAGCCGCAGCGCACATTCACCGGTGGCCTCGGCAGCGGCGGCGCGCACTGGCGCCGGGTCGTCGTCGAGCACCACGCCGGCCAGCAGCCGTTCGACCTGGGCCGGCTCCACCGGGCGTGCGGTGCACACCTCGTAGACCTTGGCCACATGGCGCTTCGGATGCGTCAGGCGGTGGATCAAGGCGCCATCGTCGGTGAGCAGCAGCGCGCCGGTGGTGTCCTGGTCGAGCCGGCCCACCGGCTGCAGGCCGCGCGTGCGCAGGGGGCTGGGCAGCAGCGACAGGATGCTGGGCCAGTGCTTGGGCCTGGCCGAACACTCGTAGCCCGCGGGCTTGTGCAGCAGCACCACGGCCTTGGCGTGCACCGGCCAGTCGACGCCGTCGATGGTGAGCACCAGGCCGGCCGGCGCGAAGTCGGCGGCCGGATCGTCCACCACCTCGCCGCCGACCCTGACCGCTCCCAGCGCGACGAGCCCGGCGCACTCGCGCCGGGTGCCGAAGCCCTGGGTGAAGAGGATCTGCGAAAGCTGCATGCCAATAGGGGACCGTGCCTGGTAAGCCCGGCGGGGCCGGGGGCGCCTAGTATGCCCGCCGCTGCAGCGTCTGCGTGCCCTGGGCGGGGTCAGCCCTGGCGTGCTGCGCGTCGAGCAAGGGCGCCAGCGCACCGTCCATCGCCCGCGCGTAACAGGCGGCGGCCTCGCGCCGGCGGCCCTGCGCATCCAGGCTCAGCGCGAGCAGGTAGTGCAGGCGATCCAGGTCGCGATCGACAGCGCGGCGCAATCGCCGGCGCAGCATCCACTCGGCGACGGCATGCAGGCCCAGCCCCTGCAGCAGGCGCACGGCGCCCAGGGCGTTCATCGGCCCCCCCTGCGTCGCCGGGCGGCAGCGGCGGCAGGCCAGCAGGGCCAGGGCCGGATCCGGCTGGACAGCGCCAGCGCCGCGCCGTGGGCTGTGCTCATGAGCGTTCTCCAGACTCGGCCTCGGAGGATCGATGCACTTTCGCGTGGGCCGCCGCCGTCGCGGACGGCGGTGCGTCGCCGTAAGCTGCCGCCTTCATCGCGCCCGACAGTTCGCCGTAGGCCTCGGCCCAGCCTGACATGACCTCGGGCGTGGCCGCATCGCCCAGGCCCTGTCGCAGCGTCCACAGCAGGGCCTGTCCGACCTGCTCGTAATGCGCGGGCTGCACGCCCCAGGCAACGTGGCGGATGGCCAGCTCGCGGGCCATCGGCAGCATCTGCTCCATGCGGCCCAGGCTCAGCACCAGCGTGTTCAGGGCTGCCATCAGCTTGGCGCCCTGCTCGACCTTGTCGCCCCTGAACAGAGGCTGCACCTCGGGGGCGATCTGGAACAGACGCTCGTAGAAGAGCGCTGCGGCCTGCTGCTGGATGGGCAGCACCAGCGCCCAGGTGTCGCGCACCAGCTGCATGCGGGCCGGCGTCATCGCGGACCTCCTGTGGCGGTGGAGCCGGGAGAGCGGCGCAGCCGCAGGGCGGATCGAAGGGACTTCATGAGACCTCCTGCAGCGGCTGGCGCTGCTGATTGCACGGGAATCGACAGGGCGCAGTGTGGGCAGCCGCCACCCGTCTGTCGTCAGGGCGGCGTCGGTTTTGTGTCGGTTCGACGGCATCGCGCCGGGCCGTTGGCGACAGTCGGGACGGCGCGCGGGTTCCGTGCCGGGCGGGACCTCGGCGCGTCGTCGGCCCGGGACCGCGAAGACCGTGGTCAGCGCGACGAAGCACACGGGCGCGGCCCCGGCGCCCATGGTGCGCTGTCATCGGCTGCCGCTATCCTTTGCGGCTGATGCAGGCGCCAACACCACCCTCGACTCCCGACGATGCCGGCGTTGCAGGGCGCGGCAGTCAAACGCCGGCGCGATGGACGCTGAGGCTTCTCGGCGCCTTCGAGCTGAACGACGGCCAGCAGCGCCTGACACGCCTGGCCAGCCGGCCGATGGTGGCGCTGCTGGCACGACTGGCGCTCGCACCGGACCGCAACCACCCGCGCGAGGAACTGGTCGAGCTGCTGTGGCCGGGTGTCGATGCGCAGGTCAGCCGCAACCGCCTGCGGCAAGCGCTGTCGGTGCTGCGCTCCGTGCTCGAGCCCCCAGGTGCCGTGCCCTCCCCCGTGCTGCTGGCGGACCGCCACGACGTGCGCCTGGTGCGCGGCGCGATCGCCTGCGACGTTCTGGAGTTCGAGCACCTGGCGCGCCACGGCCGCGCCACCCAGGCGCTCGCCCTGTACCGCGGTGAACTGCTGCCGGGCTTCTTCGACGAGTGGGTGCTGGCCGAACGGCAGCGCCTGGAGACCCTGAGCACGCGGCTGACGCCGCCGGCGCCTGCCGCCGCGGCCAGCATGCCGTCAGCATCGTCCGTGCCCGCGCCCGCGCCTGCGCCTGCGCCCGCCGCCACCGACCAGCGGGCGGCGCTGCCGGTCTATCTCACGCGGCACTTCCTGCCCGAGGCGGAGCGGGCGGCGTGGCTGGCGCAGCTGGCCGAGCATCGGCTGGTCACCTTGCTGGGCCCGGGCGGCTCGGGCAAGACCCGACTGGCCGTGGAACTGGCCCGGGCCCTGCCCGGCGTGGATCGAGTCGCCTTCGTCTCGCTGGTGGCCTGTGAGACCCGGGCCCAAGTCGTCGAAGCCGTGGCCGAAGCGCTCGGCGCCTCGGCGCAAGGCCAACGCAGCAATGCCACGGCGGCGCCCGGCGCCGCAGACGACCTCGACACCCTCGTGCAGGCGCTGCACGGGCACGCGATGTTGCTCGTGCTGGACAACTTCGAACAGCTCGTCGAACAGGCCGCCGACATCGTGGCCCGGCTGGCAGGGGCGCTGCCGCAGCTGCACCTGCTCGTCACCTCGCGGCGCGCACTGGGTGTGGACGGTGAACGCGCGCTGACGGTCCCGGCCCTTGCGCTGCCGGCACGCGGCAGCCCGCTGGCCCTGATCGAGGTGCTGCGCAACCCGGCCGTGGCGCTGTTCGTCGACCGTGCACAGCAGACGCGCAGCAGCTTCCACCTCGGCGAGCCGAACAAGGCCGCCGTGCTGGACCTGGTGCATGCACTCGAGGGGCTGCCGCTGGCCATCGAGCTGGCCGCCTCGCGTGTGCGCAGCCTGGCACCGGCACGCATCCTCGAACTGCTTCAGGCAGGCGATGCGCCGCGGCTGGAGCTGCTGGTGCGCAGCGGCCCGCGGGGCGCACGCGACGCACGGCATGCATCGATGGAGCGCGTCATCCGCTGGAGCTGGGAGCTGCTCAGCGATGAAGAAAGAGGCCTGATGCACGCTCTGACCGTCTTCGGCGGAGGCTGCACCCTGCAGGCGGCCGCGGCAGTGCGCGGCGTCTCGCCGCTGAAGGCCGCACTGGGGCTCGACGCCCTGGTGGCCTGCTCGATGCTGCGCGCCGCCGAAGGGCCGGACGGCGAGATGCGCTTCTTCATGTATGAACCGATCCGCGAGTTCGCCGTCCTCGACCTGCGCCAGTCAGGCACCACGGGTGCCGAGGCCGGGCTGCGCGCTGCGCACCGCGCCTGGATGCTGGAGTGGGCCGAGGCCTTGCCGAGCACGCCTTCGCTGCCGGCGCTGCGTGCGGAGCTGAGCAACCTGTCGACGGCACTGCACAGCGCACTGACCGACGGCGACGTCAGCAACGCCTTGCGCATCGTGCTGGCGCTGGGCCGTGCCCACGACGACCTGGTGCTCGGCCCCGATTCGCTGGCCTACCTCGAGCAGGCCGTGTTTCGATGCGAGGACGTCGAGCTGCGCAGCCGCGGCCACACGCAGCTCGCGCAGCTGCTGTTCAGCGTCGCGAGGAGCGAGCCGGCGCGTCGCCATGCCGAACTGGGGGTCGAGCAGGTGCCCGACGAGCCCGGCCTGCGCGCCCGGGCGCTGTACGTCAAGGCTCGGCTGCACTGGCTGCTGGAGGGCTATGCACCCTGGCTGGAGCCGCTCATCGACGAGGCCGAGGCAGGGGCCCGCGCTGCACAGGAAACCCAGGTGCTGGCCCGGCTCACCGTGCTGCGCGCCGCCATCGCCTACGCGCACCGGCGCGACCTGGCCCAGGGCGAAGCCCTCTACCGGCAGGCGCTGGCCATCTGGGAGCGGCTGGGCAATCGGCACACGATCAACGCCGGACGCTACTTCGTCGCCCTGGTCGTGCAGGAGGCCGGCCGCTACCCGGAAGCGCTGGCGCGCGCCGACGAGGTGATTGCCACTGCCCGGCAGCTCGGCGACACCCGTCGCCTGAGCCAGGCGCTGCAGGTGCGAGGCAAGGCCTTGAGCGCGCTCAGGCGATGGCAAGAGGCGGCGGCCGCCCTGCACGAATCGATCCAGCTGGCCCGGGACGGCATGGCGCTGGTGGAGCTGACGCGCTCGCTGCGCGATCTGCCGCGCGTGCTGGCCCACCTGCGCCGGTCGGAAGCCGCGGTGCGGCTGCAGGCCTACGCCGCCAAGACCGCCCAGACCCACGTGGGCCGTGCCGATCGCTTCGACGCAGAGCAGCAACGCCGCGTGCGCCGACTCGTCAAGGGCCGTGTCTGCGCTGCGCGCTGGGACGCCTTGCGGCGCGAGGGCGAGGCCCTGTCCGCTGCTGAAGCGGTGGCCATGGCGCTGGCCGAGAGCGCCGCGTAAGGAGCGCTGGAAGGCGCCGGGCAAGCGCTGCAAGCCCCGCGGCCACGCGGGCCGACGGCAACCGACACCCGCCTGTCGTCAGGACGGCGTCGGCATTTCGTCGGTTCGAAAGCCGACGCAAAGCCGTCGTCGACAGACTGGCAAGCGCTCGGGCGCTGGACCAGAATCGCGCCATGTCCGCCGCCTCCCCGCCGTCGCCACCGGGATCGCCGTCGGGTCCGCTGCGCTTCGGTGACTTCGTGCTCGAGGTCGGCAATGCGCGGTTGACACGCGCCGGCCGGGTGGTCGAGCTGACGCCGAAGTCCTTCGCGCTGCTGAGCTTCCTGGTGCAGCGGCCGGGCGAGCTGGTGCGGAAGGACGCACTGCTGGACAACGTCTGGGGCCGTCGTTTCGTCAGCGAAGGCGCGGTGAAGACGGTGGTCAGCGAACTGCGCGCTGCCCTGGGCGACGACGCACGTGCACCGCGCTGGGTGCAGACGGTGCAGGGTCGGGGCTATCGGTTCGTGGGCGATGTGCTGCCGGCGCTGGCGGCGCCCGGATCCGCGTCCGCCGGCGCGCAGGGCCCCTTCGCCCGGCGCGCGGGCAACCTGCCGGCGACCCTGCCAGCGGCCATCGGGCGCGAAGCCGACCTGCAGGCGCTGGACATGCTGACCCGCGCGCATCGCCTCGTCACGCTGGTGGGCGCCGCCGGCGTGGGCAAGACCTTCCTGGCCCTGGTGCTGGCCTCGCAACAGGCCCTGCAAGCGTCCGGGGAACGGGCCGACGGCAGCTGGCTCATCGAACTGGCGCCGCTCGACGCCGCCGACACCACGGCCGCGACCCTGTGCGCCGCCTTGGCGCATGCCCTGCACCTGGCGGAGGCGGCGGGGCGCGATGCCGACGCGCTGGCGCAGGCCATGGCGGGCCTGTCGCTGCTCCTGGTCATCGACAACGCCGAGCACCTGCTGAGCGCGCTGGCGCCGGTGCTGTCACGCCTGCAGTCGCGCGTGCCGGGACTGCGTTGCCTGGTGACCAGCCGCGAACCGCTGCAGCTGCCCGGCGAGCAGGTCTACCGCCTCGGCCCGCTGACCGTGCCGGCGCCGGGCGACGAAGCGGAGGTGACCAGGTTGATGGCCTGCGGCGCGCTGCGGCTGTTCGTCGACCGCGTGGCTGCGCGTCTGCCCGGCTTCGTGCTCGCCACCGCGCAGCAGGGGCCGGCCGCGCAGTTGTGCCGCGCGCTCGACGGCCTGCCGCTGGCACTGGAACTGGCCGCTGCGCGTGTACCCACGCTGGGCCTCGAAGGCCTGGCCGCCCAACTGGCGCGCGATGTCGATGGCGACACCGCACCGCGCCTGCAGTTGCTGACACGCGGCACCCGCACTGCAGCCCCGCACCAGCGCACCCTGCGCGCCACGCTGGACTGGAGCCATGCGCTGCTGACCGACGCGCAGCAGCGTGTGTTCCGCCGGCTGGCGGTGTTCCGCGGCGGCTTCACGCTGGACGCGGCACAAGCGGTGTGCGCCGACGCCGAGCTCGACGAATGGGCGGTGCTGGACGCACTCGACGCGCTGGTCGAGAAGTCGATGGTGCTGGCGCCCGACGCACAGACCGCCGAGCGCCGCTTCGGCCTGCTGCAGAGCCTGCAGGACTACGCCCAGGAACGCCTGATCGAGGCCGGCGAGGTGCAGGCCTGCCGCGACCGCCACCTGCGGGCCGCCACCCGCTACTGGCAGCGTGCCGATGGGCGTGCGCTGGGCGACCCGGCGCTGGCATGGGTGACGCTGCACGTCGCGGAGATGGACAACCTGCGCGCGGCGCTGGCGCACGCGCTGGGGCGTCTGGAGGGTCCTTCCGAAGACGCGGCGTCGGGCGCCTCGCGCGGCGAGGCGCTGCTGGCGCTGTTCGCGCTGGTCGGCCACACGGGTCTGCTGTGGCACCGTGCCGGTCACGCGTCAGAAGGTCTTCGATGGTGTCGTGCCGCGCTGGCTGCTGCCGGGCCACAGGCCGACGCGGTGCAGCGTGCCGGCGTCGACCTGGCGCTGGCCCACCTGGCAGGCATCGGCATGGTGCTGCCCGCCAGCGAGGGCCTGGCCGCGGCGCGTCGAGCGGTGGCCGCGTTCGCCGAGGCGGGCGACGCCGTGCGCCAGTCCTACGCGCTGTATCTTCAGCACACGCTGATGTGTCGCGCCGAACCGCAGGCCGACCGCAGCGCATGCATCGCGTTGATGGAGGACCTGCTGCCGTCCGGCGCCAGCGACCTGCTGCGGCGTTTCGGGCGCAGCGCACGCGCCTACGAGGAGCGGCTGCAGGGGCGCTTCGAGCCCTATCTCGACTTCAACCGGCAGGAGCTGGCGCGCTGCAGGGCGCAAGGCGCGGTCTGGGAGTCCTGGAGCGCGGCCATCGGCCTGATGCTGGCCGAACACGACACCGGCCACCCGGCACGCGCCATCGAGGTCGGCCGGGCGGTGCTGGCAGAGATCCGGGCCGCCGGGCGGCTGCGCCAGAACGCCAACCGGCTGGGCATCTGGACCATGATGCTGGCGCAGAGCGGCGACACGGCAGGCACGCGCCAGGTGCTGCCCGAAGTGCAGGACATCCTGACCAGCGCCGGTCGGCGCGGCATGCTGCTGCTGCCGCTGGCCTGGCTGGCGGTGCACGAAGAACAGCACGACCTGGCCGCCCTGCTGCTGGCGCGTTTCGATGCACCGCAGCGCACCGGCGGCGAGTTCGCGCCGGGCACCTACATCCGGCGCTCGATGGACGACCTGTGGTCCCGGCTGCGAGGCGCGATGGACGCCGGGCGGCTGGCGCGCCTGCAGGACGAAGCCGGCGCCGTCAGCGACGACGTGGCGATCGAACGCGCGCAGCGGACATGGCCGTCCGCCTGAGCGGCCGGCTCAGTTCACCTGCAGTCGCTCGACCGCTTCTTCGTTCCACTCGATGCCGCTGCCCGGGCGATCGTTCATCGTGGCCTGGCCGGCCACCACCTGCAGCGGCTGCTGCAGCACGGGCTCGGCCCAGTCGACGTATTCCAGCCAGTCGCAGGTGGGCGTGACGGCCAGCAGGTGCGCGCTGACCTCGGGGAACAGGTGGCTGGACATGGGCAGCCCTGCGGCATCGGCCAGCGCGGCGGCGCGTTGCCAGCCGGTGACGCCGCCGATCTTCATCGCGTCGGGCATGCAGAGGTCGGAAGCCCCGGTGGCGATGCAGCGCGACATCTCGTGCGGACCCCACCAGTTCTCGCCCATCTGGATGCGCAGCGCCGTCTTGCGGCGGATCTCGGCGTGGCCGGCATGGTCGTCGGCCAGCGTGGGTTCCTCGACCCAGTGCAGGCCCTCGTCGCGCAGCGCGTGCAGCCGCAGCCGCGCCTCGGCCACCGACAGTCCCTGGTTGTAGTCGGACATGAGCAGCACGCCGTCGCCCACGCTGCGACGCACGGCGCGCACCACCTCGACGTCGGCACGGGCGTCGGTGTAACCCAGCCGCACCTTGATGGCCGGGAAGCCGGGCGCGGCGAGCGACTCGGCCTCGGCGGCGGCCCGCGCGGGGCCGATCAGACCCAGGCCGCAGCTGTTGTACGCCGGGATGGCGCGCGGCGCGCCGCCCAGCAGCCGCACCAGCGGCACGCCCTGCGCGCGCGCCAGGGCATCCAAGGCCGCCATGTCGAGGCCGGCCAGCGCCATGCCGACGACGCCCTTGGCACCCAGCAGCCGGAACTGGCGTTGCAGCTTGCGGTCGAGGTCGAACGGCGAGACGGCATCGCCACGGATCAGCGGCAGCAGGTTGGCCAGCGTCTGCAGCACCGGCTTCAGTGCCAGCGGCGTGTAGCAGAAGAGATAGGTGCTGCCCGTCACGCCCTCGTCGGTGAGCAGGTCGATCAGCGCCAGCGGCGCGAGCGTCACCGTGCCGCTGCTGGTCTGCAGCGGCAGGCGCAGGGGCACGTGCACGCCGCGCAGGCGCAGGTCTCGGATGTGGAGCGGCGGCAGCGAAACAGTGGCGGCGGGCGGGGTCATGGCGCATTCCAGAGCCGCAATCAGAGGTGCGGCGAAGCGACATCTTCCTGCCGCGTGGCCGTGGCCCCCATCGGGACTTGCCCGCCGATGGCGACACAGCCTGCGGCGAGCCCGTACCCTACTCGTGGCGCAGCGCCTCGATCGGGTCCATGCGGGCCGCCCGACGCGCCGGGAAGTAGCCGAACAGCACGCCGATGGCGGCCGAGAACACCAGCGACAGCCCGTTGATGGCCGGGTCGAAGGCATAGGGCACGTTCATCACGCCCGCCAGCACATAGGACGCCGCGGTGGCGATGCCCACACCCACCAGACCGCCCAGCGCCGACAGCACCACCGCCTCGATCAGGAACTGCAGCAGCACCTCGCGCTCCAGCGCACCCACCGCCAGGCGCAGGCCGATCTCGCGCGTGCGCTCGGTCACGCTGACCAGCATGATGTTCATGATGCCGATGCCGCCCACCAGCAGGCTCACCGCGGCCACCGCGCCGAGCAGGCTGGTCAGCACGCCCATGGTGCTGGCCAGCGTGTCGGCCAGCTGCTGTGTGTCGAAGATGTTGAAGTTGTCTTCGTCGCCGTCGGCCAGCTTGCGTCGTTCGCGCAGCAGCTGCCTCAGGCTGGCCTTCAGCGGTGCACTGTCGGCGCCGTCCTGCATCGACACCATCAGCGCGTTCACGTTGCGGCTGCCCGTCACGCGACGCTGCAGCGTGTGCAGCGGCAGCACCACGGCGTCGTCCTGGTCGCCCATGCCGCCCTGACCCTTGGCCGCCAGCACGCCCACCACCTCGCAGGAAAACTGCCGCATGCGCAGCTGCTCGCCCAGGCCGGTCTCGCCCACCGTGCCGCCGAACAGCTCGCGCCGCACCGTCTCGCCGACGATGCACACCGCGGCGCCCGCCGCCTGCTCGTCATCGGCGAAGAAGCGTCCGCTGGCCAGCGTCCAGTTGCCGGTCTCGAACCAGGCGTTGGTGCTGCCGGTGACGCCGGTGGCCCAGTTGCGGCCGTTGGCCACCACGGTGACGCTGGCGCGCGCCTGTGGCGCCACCGCGGCCACGCCGCCGATCTGGTCCGCCACCGCCTCGGCGTCGGCCTCGCTGAACTGCGGCACGCCGCCGCCGCCACCGCCGCCGCCGATGCGCTGCCCCGGGCTCACCATCAGCAGATTGGTGCCCAGGCTGGTGATCTGCGTCTCGATGGCCGCCGTGGCCCCGTTGCCCAGCGTCACCATCGTGATGACGGCGCTGACGCCGATCACGATGCCCAGGATGGTGAGGAAGGAGCGCAGCAGGTTGCGCCGCACCGAGCGCAGGGCCAGCATGAAGACCGAATACAGCATCAGCGCTGCTCGTGGCCGGCGGGCTCGACAGGCGGCGCGGCGGTGGTCGGGTTCGGGTTGGCCTCGTCGCGCGCGATGCGCCCGTCGACGAAGTGCACCATGCGCCGCGCCCAGGCGGCCATGTCGGGTTCGTGGGTGACCATCAGCACGGTGATGCCGTGTTCGGCGTTCAGCGACATCAGCAGGCCCATGATCTCGTGGCTGCGCTGCGTGTCGAGGTTGCCGGTGGGCTCGTCGGCCAGCACCACGGCCGGCTCGGTGACGATGGCGCGCGCGATGGCCACGCGCTGCTGCTGGCCGCCCGACAGCTCGGCCGGCGTGTGCTGCTCCCAGCCCTGCAGCCCCACCGCCTTCAGGGCCGCCGCGGCGGCGGCGCGACGCGCGGCAGCGCCGTCGCCGCGATACAGCAGCGGCAGCTCGACGTTTTCCTGCGCCGAGGTGCGTGCCAGCAGGTTGAAGCCCTGGAACACGAAGCCCAGGAAACGCCGCCGCAGCCGCGCGCGCTGGTCGCGCGACAGCACCTCGACGTGGGCGCCCTTGAACAGGTACTGGCCGGCCGTGGGGGTGTCCAGGCAGCCCAGGATGTTCATCGCCGTCGACTTGCCCGAGCCGCTGGGCCCCATGATGGCGACGAACTCGCCGGCCTCGACGCGCAGGTCGATGCCCTTCAGCGCCATCAGCTCGGTGGCGCCGCTGCCATAGCGCTTGGCCACGCCCTGCAGCTGGATCAGGGGCGCGCTCACTTCACTGCCGTCTTCTGGCCGGTGATGACCAGCATGCCCGCCTCGAGCTCGCCGCCGGTGATCTCGGTCTGGCGTCCATCGCTGATGCCCGGGGTGACGGCCACGCGCACCGGCGCGCCGTCGCGCAGCACGTACAGCTGCTTCGCGCCGGCGGTGCTGGCGTCGCTGGCCGCCGGGCGTTTCGCAGCGCGCGGCGGGCCCATGATCAGCCCCGAGGTGACGCCCTTCTTCGCCGCTTCGGCCGGCACGCTGGGCACGTAGCGCAGCGCGGCGTTGGGCACCCGCAGCACGTCGCTGCGCTGCTTGGCCACGATGGTGGCGGTGGCGGTCATGCCGGGGCGCAGCGCGAGGTCGGCGTTGTCGACGTCCAGATACGTCAGATAGGTCACCACGTTGTCGGTGATGGTCGAGCCGAAGCCGACCCGCGTGATGCGCGCCGGGAAGGGCCGGCCCAGATACGCGCTGACCGTGAAGGTGGCCTGCTGGCCGACCTTCACCGCACCGACATCGGCCTCGTCGACATAGACCCACAGCCGCAGCCTGGACAGGTCTTCGGCCACGGTGAACAAGGTCACCGCCTGCAGCGAGGCTGCCACGGCATTGCCCGGGTCGACGCTGCGCGTGAGCACCACGCCGCTGCCCGGCGCGGTGATGGACGCCTTCGACAGGTTGATCTGGTCGGTGGACAGCGCAGCGCGCGCGTCGCTGATGCCGGCGCGTGCACTGCCGTCGTCGGCCAGGGCGCGCGCCAGCGCGGCACGTCCGCCGTCGAGTTCGGCCTTCGACGGCACCTTGCCGCCCGACAGCCGCGCCACCTCCTCCAGCCGCCCCAGGGCGGCGCGTGCTTCGGCGATGGTGGCCGCCGTCTGCGCCGCCTTGGCCTGCGCCGCCGTCAGCGCCGCCTGCGACCGCAGGATCTGGTCACGCAGCTTGGCGGTGTCCAGCACCACCAGCACCTGGCCCTTGGCGATGACGTCGTTGACGTCGACGTTCACCTTCAGCACCGTGCCGGAGAGCTCGCTGCCGATGTTGATGGTGCGCGTGGGCTGCACCGTGCCGTTGGCGGTGACGGTGAGCGTGACTTCGCCGCGCGTGGCGGCCTGGGTCGTGTAGACGGGTGCGTCCTGGGCGGCGCGGCTGCTCCACCACCAGGCGCCGCCTGCGACGGCCACCAGCAGCAGCGCGGCGGCGGCCCACACCGTCGGCCGCAGGAACCAGCGTCGGGCAGGGGGCTCGTCGAGCAACGCGGCCACGTCGGCCGAAGGTGTCGGGGTCTGCGGGGGCATCGGTGCAGTCATGGCAGGTCGGTGATGGGCAGCGGGCGCCAGCCGCCGCCCAGCGCCTTGAAGAGGTTGACGTGGTCGATGCCGATGTCGGTGGCGGCACCGACCACGGCGTCCTGTGTGCTGAACTGCGTGCGCTGCGTCTCCAGCACGGTCTGGAAGTCCACCAGGCCGCTGCCGAACTGCAGGCGCGCCAGATCGGCGGCACGGGCCGCCGCCGCCGCCGCGGCGCTCAGGCTCTGCAGCCGCAGGCGGTCGCCGCGCAGCGCGACCAGGGCGTCTTCCACCTGCTGCAGGGCGCCCAGCACGGCGGCCCGGTGGCGCTGCTGCGCCTGCGCCAGCGCCGCCTGCTGCGCCAGCACCTGCGCACGCCCGGCACCGCCGTCGAAGATCGGCAGGCTGATGCCGCCGAGCAGGCTGGCGACCACCGAAGCGCCCTGCGTCATCGCCCCCAGCGTGACGGCGCTCAGCCCGAGCGAGCCGCCGATGCTGAAGGAGGGTCGGCGCAGCGCTTCGGCCTGGTCCACCAGCGCCAGCGCCGCCGCCACCTCGTACTCGGCCGCACGCACGTCGGCGCGACGCCGCAGCGTATCGGCCGGCGCGTCGGGCACGAAGGTGTCGGCCAAGGCCTGGGGTTGGCGAACCAGGTCGCTCGCTTCGATCTCGGGCAACGCCAGGGCCGCGGGCGGCAGACCGGCCAGCACGGCCAGCGCGTGGCGACGCTGCTGCACGAGCGTCAGCAACGCGGGCAGCAGCGCCTCGGTCTGCGCCACGGCGGCCCGCGCCTGCTCCAGCGCCAGCAGGCTGACCAGCCCGGCCTGGTGGCGCCAGTCGGTGATCTGCAGCGTCTCCTGCTGGCTGGCCAGGTTCTCGCGCGCGATGACCTGGCGCGCCATCGTGCCGCGCAGTTGCAGCCAGGCCAGCGTCACTTCGGCGGCCACCTGCACCTGGGTGTCGCCCAGTGTGGCGGCGACGACTGCCACGGCGGCCTCGGCCGCGTCGACGGCCGAGCGCTGCGCCCCGAAGACGTCGGGCGCCCAGCGGCCCTGCAGACCGCTCTCCAGTCGGTTGCCGGTGCTCTGCCCGCCAGCCCGGCCGCGTTGCGCCGAGACGCTGGCGTCCAGCGTGGGCGACAGCGCTGCGACGGCCGCGTCGCGCTGCGCACGCGCCTGCAACCAGGCGGCCTGCGCGAGCTGGATGCGCGCGTTGCCGCTCAGCGCGCGCTGCTGCCAGTCGTCGAGTTGCGCGTCGCCGAAGCGTCGCCACCAGGACCTCAGCGCCTCATCGTCCAGCCTGGCGGCACCGGCGGTGAAAGCCGCCGGGTCGGCCGACCAGGCGGCGGGCAGTTCGATCGCCTGCGGGGCCGGGCCCGGCGGCAGCGGCACGGCGCAGCCGCAGACCAGGCCGCTGAACAGCGTGGCAGCGGTGGCCCGCCGCATCAGCCGCCCGCGAAGTCGAGCACCACGCGCGAAGGCACTTCGCCCCGCGCCAGGCGCCGGAACACCTCGTTGATGGCCGACAGCGGCTGCAGTTCGATCCCGGCCTTGACGCGGCCTGCCGCGGCGAAGGCCAGCGCCTCGGCCATGTCGCGGCGGTTGCCGACGAAGGAGCCGCGGATCGTGATGCATCGCGCCACCACATCGAACAGCGGCGTCGGGAACTCGCCCGGCGGGATGCCCACCAGCACGCAGCTGCCGTGCTTGCGCGTCATGCCCACGCCCTGGCGGAAGGCCGGCAGCGAGGGCGCGGTGATGAGCACGCCGTGCGCACCGCCGCCGGTGATCTTCATCACCTCGGCCACCGGGTCGTCGCCCCGGGCGCTGACCACCGCATCGGCACCCAGCCGCGTGGCGTGGGCCAGCTTGCCGTCGTCGATGTCGACGGCGCAGACCTGCAGGCCCATCGCCCTGGCGTACTGCACGCCCAGGTGCCCCAGTCCGCCCACGCCCGAGACCACCACCCACTCGCCGGGCCGCGCCTGTGTCTCCTTCAAGCCCTTGTACGAGGTGATGCCGGCGCAGATCAGCGGTGCCGCCTCCTGCGGCGAAAGGCCCGCCGGGATATGGGCCACGTAGTCGGGGTCGGCAACGATGTACTCGGCAAAGCCGCCATCGCGGGTGTAGCCGCCGAACTGCGCTTGCCCGCACACCGGCTCCTGCGCGGCCAGGCAGAACTCGCAGTGCCCGCAAGCCGAGTACAGCCAGGGCACGCCGACACGCTCGCCTTCCTTCACCGCGCTGACGCCGCTGCCCAGCGCCACCACGATGCCGATGCCTTCGTGGCCGGGCGTGAAGGGGAGCGGCGGCTTCAGCGGCCAGTCGCCCGACGCGGCGTGCAGATCGGTATGGCACACGCCGCAGGCCTCGGTCTTCACCAGGATCTGGCCGGGGCCTGGCCGGGGCACCGGCACTTCCCTGAGCACCAGCGGCTGGCCGAACTGCTCGACCTGGGCGGCCTGCATGGTGCGCGCCATCGTGAAACTGCTCATGGGGTGTCCTTGCCGTTGCGCTCTGGCGCACGCCGATGACGTGCTGACGTCGAGCCTGCGCTGCCGCCGCGACGCGGTCTGTTCGCTAGCGAACGCTGTGCGCGGCAAGCTCCCTGCACAGCGCTGCGTGAAGCAACCGCCGCGAAAGCACGCGCTCGGGCCGCGATGGGCGGGCCCCGGCGACGCCCGACGGCCGGCCCCGTACTACCAGCCGCGCGCGTTGCATCACGGCCGCGAACAACGGATTCCAGCATGCCGTCGACGACGTCGCGACCCTGGAGGAGAGCTGCAACGCCAGCGTTTCGATGTCGCACGGACCGCCTCCTGTCCCGGGTGGCGACTGGCCGAACCAAGGGTTCCCACCCTGCAACGGCCCTGCGATTGCCGATGGAATCCGGGACACCGGAAACTTCTGACGAGACCCCATGCCCAGCATCCTCGACACCGAACAGCGCGCCGCCTACGACCGTGACGGCTACGTCATGGTGCGCGGCTTCTACGACCCCGTGGAGACGCAACTGCTGCGCGAGGCGATGGAGACCGACCCGACGGTGCGCAGCCACGTCTACGACCGCGCCGATGCCCAGGGCGCCGTGACGCGCATGGTGAGCTGGAACCACCCCGGCGACAGCGTCTACGGCCTGGCGGCGCGTTGCCACAAGATGGTCGACACGATGGAGGACCTGCTGGGCGGCGAGGTCTACCACTACCACTCCAAGCTCACCGCCAAGGAGCCCTTCGAGGGCGGTGCCTGGGAGTGGCACCAGGACTACGGCTACTGGTACCAC
>LNFM01007268.1_pt1 | contig 17471 bp, 6 predicted proteins | sample 596031 | NCBI WGS metagenome assembly LNFM01 (sample SAMN04254537, study PRJNA301005) | activated carbon metagenome | isolation source: dual media filters at the Ann Arbor, Michigan drinking water treatment plant | place: USA: Ann Arbor | reverse complement strand
CTGTATTCGAGCACCGCGCGCTCCGCATCCGCCGCCTGCCGCTTCAACTCCGCCACCCGGTCCTGCACCAGCCGGCTGACGATCTTCGTCGAGTTGACCTTCGTCGCGATATTACTCGCCTGATACGCTTCGACGATCGCGTTGGCGATCTTCGCGGCCTTCACCGGATCCTTCGAGCTGAAAGAGATGCTGATGAGATTGGGCACATCTCCTCGAGTGACGGTCAGATTGCGCAGAACGCTCGCGAGCGCGATCTTCTCGGGGTCGCCCGACACCACGGCCGGCGGTTCGCTGCCGCGAATGTACTGCACAGCATCGCGAACCAACTCGCGTACACGCTCTCTCACGCTCGTTTCATCACGAGCGCCGTTGAACTCGGGGTCCTTCGCCAGTTCCAACGACCGCACCACCGGCAGCACGTTGGTCTCCGAGGCGATGATGTAGATCTGACCCCAGGTATCGTTGTCGTCGACCGACGGTCCGTCGATGACACGGTTGTTCTGCAGGTACTTCGCCACGGTTCGCTCGAACACGATCCGCGTGCTCGCCGTATAGAGCGGCGGCATGGCCGAAAGCGCGGCAACCGCGGCGCCGATGCCGATCAGCGTACCGATGACGATGTAGTACCAACCACGGCGGACGATACCGACCATGTCGGCCACATCGACCTGGGCGGAAGCCGAGGCCTCAGGACGGTTTGCGTCATCGACGATCGAACGAGTGTCGTATGGGGACATGCTGGGGGCTCAAGGTTACTCAACGCGACATCAGAACAGGCCAGAACTGGCACAACAGAACGGCCAAAGGCAGCCATGCAAAAATCGTGCGAGTTCGGCCAAGGACCCAGCCAGAAAACCGCGGCACCGCCCAAGGACCGGCCTTCGCCGCCCGAAACCGATAGCACTCAATAATTACACTTCATACTAACACACTCAAGATGAAGCAAAATCAGCACGGAACGTACAAACTATTTCTTCCGCCTAGACGAAATGCCAGCCCCTGCCAGCTCCCTCAATGTCATGGCGATTTCGGCCCATTCTCAACTGAAGCACCGACGTTCAAGCGCAATCGAAGTCTTTTCTGCAAGCTTCTCCGGCAGTCGGCCTCGGTTGAAGCACACCCCGCCCGCTGCTACATTTGCCACTCTCAATTCCTCTCAAACGTAGTAATTTCAAAATATTAAGAGTGTATCGTCGCAGCTTGTCTTGATCCCGGCAGGTCCGGATCTGTACGGCGTTGGCACGACGCTTGCGGAGCGACTCGAACTTCCTTCAGGAATTCTGGAATGAGCACCTCATCGACCGCCACAAAGCTCAACTGTCTCCTGATCGGGGATGGTTCGTTGCTGATCCAATGCGGCGCCCTGTTGCTCGCCCATGGTCATCCGATCACCTGCGTCGTGACGGCCAATGATGCCGTCGCTGATTGGGCGCGGGAAAACGGGGCAGAGGTGGCCGCACCGGGAGCGGGACTCGCCGATCGACTGGCCGACAAAAGCTACGACTGGCTGTTCAGCATCGCCAACCTCTCGCTGATCCCCACGGCCGTCTGGCAAGCCGCCACATGCGGCGCGGCGAATTTCCATGATGGCCCTTTACCGCGTCATGCCGGGCTCAACGCACCGGCCTGGGCTCTCCTTGAGGGTGAGACGCGCTACGGCGTCACTTGGCACGCCATGTCCGATGCGGTCGATGAAGGGGACATCTACGTACAGAGTACCTTCGACATCGACGAAGAAGAAAACGTCCTGACGCTCAACACCAAGTGTTTCGAAGCAGGTATCGCGTCATTCACGGAACTCGTGGACCTGATCGAGACCGGCGCACTCGCAGGCCGGCCACAGGACCTGAGTGAGCGCACGTATCATGCCCGTCACGATCGACCAGGCGCCGCCGGAACTCTGGATTTTGCGGCAACGACCGCCGATGTCGATCGGATCGCGCGGGCTCTGAATTTCGGGCAGGGCTACATAAATCCGTTGGCGCTACCGAAGATCCGGATGCAGCACGGCGTATACTTTGTGCTCGCGCTCGAAAAGGCCGAGACAGGGACGCATGATGCCACGGGGACGGTTTGCACTTGCGATCATGACGGTGCCGTCATCGCGACGGCGGATGGCGCGGTCCGCATCAAGGAATTGGTCGATGCCGCGGGAACGCCAGTCGATCTAGTCACCGCTCTGCCAGTCGGAGAGAGCGTCGTCGCGTTGACCGCGGACGAACGCGCCGCACTTCGCGCCTTCACTGACGTGACGGCGAAGTACGAGGCCTGGTTCCTCAAACGGCTGCAGTCGGGACAGGGTCCAGAAATCTACGGCGCGTTGCCTCCGTCGACCGACGTCACGCCGAGCGTCAGATCGTTTCAGATCCCGGCACTGTCGGGGTGGGCAGAGGAGCGCGCGATCGCAGCGATCGCCGGCTACTTCGTCCGCTCGGGCGCGGCCCTTCCCATCCGTATTGCCTACATCAATGTCACGAGCGCCGCCGACGCGCGCGCCCTTCCTGGATTCGTGGCGCCTATGCTGCCACTGGTTCTGGATGCTGCCGCCGACGTCACGGGTGATGCGCTTGTCAACATGGTGAGCGCGCAGACCGCGCTGCTCGCCGAGCGCCGTGGGTTTCCTTCGGATCTAATTCTTCGCCAGCCGAATGCGCGGATCGAGCCATTCACAGTCGCAATCGCCTCATGCGAGCCATCACGCACGCCATCGGCGACCAATGCGCTGTTGACATTTTCCGTGCCTAAGGCGGGCGGCGCGCCCTCTCTGGAAATCGACACGTCTCGCCTGCCGGTCGGAATGTGCGAGAAGCTTCTCAACGGGCTCGACGCATTTGTTCGCGACTTCTCGGCCGACGGCACGAGGCGCATTTCGGATTTGCGCGTCATGTCTGAGGCGGAAGAACTTTCCGTCGTGCATACGTGCAACGAGACGGCTGTCGCCTTCGATCGCTCGGCGCTGATCCACGGATTGATCGAAGCCCAGGCGGCGCGCACCCCCGACGCGATCGCGCTCGTGTGCGAGGATCGATCGCTCACGTACCGAGAACTTGACCGACAAGCCAATCGCGTTGCGCGGGAGTTGATGGCGCGCGGCGCCGGGCCCGATCGCCTGATCGGACTCCATGTGCACCGATCGTGCGAACTCGTCATCGGCGCGCTCGCGATCCTGAAAGCTGGCAGCGCTTACGTCCCGCTGGATCCCACTTACCCGGTCGATCGCATTGCCTACATGATCGAAGATAGTGGCTTGGGCCTGATCCTGTGTGGTCGGGACCTGACGCCGCCGGTAAAATCACGCGACATCGGCATCGTCGTGATCGAAGATGCGCTGGCGTCCGACGATGCAGCGGCGGCGCACAGCGACGTCTCGGCGGATCATCTCGCCTACGTGATCTATACCTCTGGCTCCACGGGGCGGCCGAAGGGCGTGATGGTCGAGCACCGCAACGCCATCAATTTCTTCGCCGGCATGGATGGGCGTGTCCAGCGGTCATCCGAAGGGCAGGATGTGTGGCTTGCCGTCACCAGCCTGTCGTTCGACATCTCCGTGCTCGAGTTGTTCTGGACGCTGTCGCACGGCTTCAAGGTTGTCATCCAGACGGACAGGCGGCACGCGGCTCCAGCAGCGCGGCGGTCGGCGCGACAAAAGGGCGGCACGGACTTCAGCCTGTTTTTCTGGGGCAATGACGACGGGCCTGGCCCGCGAAAGTATGAACTGCTGCTCGAGAGCGCACGCTATGCCGACAGCCGCGGCTTTCGCGCCGTCTGGACGCCGGAGCGGCATTTCCACGCTTTCGGCGGGCCCTATCCGAACCCTTCCGTCACGGGGGCGGCGGTCGCCGCGATCACGAAGAATCTCGATATTCGCGCGGGAAGCTGCGTCCTGCCGCTGCACCATCCGGCTCGAGTGGTCGAGGAATGGTCGGTCATCGACAACATCTGCAACGGCCGCGCTGGATTGGCTTTTGCATCCGGTTGGATGCCCGAGGACTTCTTACTGCGGCCGGAGAATGCGCCGCCCGACAACAAAACGGCGATGCTGCGCGATATCGAAACCGTGCGCCGTCTCTGGCGCGGCGAGCCCGTCAAATTCACAGCGCCTGGCGGCAAGGAAGTGAGCGTCGTCACGCAGCCGCGCCCCGTCAGCAAAGAGCTCCCGATCTGGGTCACCACGGCCGGCAATCCCGACACCTACCGCGATGCGGCGAGGCTCGGCGCAAACGTCCTTACCCATTTGCTCGGCCAGTCGATCGCAGAGGTCGGCGAAAAGGTTGCCATCTATCGCCAGACGCTTGCCGAGACGGGGCGCAACCCCGCCGACTACACCGTGACGCTGATGCTCCACACCTTGCTCGGTGAGGACAAGGAGCAGGTGCGCGACATCGCGCGCGAACCGATGAAGGCCTATTTGCGGAGCGCGGTCGCCCTGATCAAGCAGTATGCTTGGGCATTTCCCGCGTTCAAGAAGCCGACCGGTGCGGCGAAGGCGATGGACGTCGACCTTCAAACGCTCGACCCCGAGGAACTCGACGCCATCATCGAGTTTGCCTTCTTGCGCTACTTCGATGACAGCGGCCTGTTCGGAACGGTCGACGATGCACTCGCCCGAGTCGAGCAGATCAAGGCGATCGGGGTCGACGAGATTGCGTGTCTGATCGACTTCGGGGTGCCGGCTGCGGCCGCCATGACGGCGTTGGAGCCGCTTGCGACGGTTGTCGCCGCTGCAAATCCGACGATTGATGATGCCCCGGCGGAAGGCGATTTCAGCGTCGGCAATCTCATCCGACATCATCGCGTCACGCATCTGCAATTCACGCCGTCGATGGCCGCGATGATTCTGATGGATGACGGCGCGCGACAGGCTCTCGCCGGCGTGCGCCACCTGTTCATTGGCGGCGAAGCATTGCAGTCGGCGCTGGTGCGCGAATTGCGCAGCGTGACCGATGCCACGATTGAGAACATGTACGGTCCCACCGAGACGACCGTGTGGTCGTCCACCATGACGGTCGATGGTCAGGTCGACGGGGTCGTCCCGTTGGGTACGCCAATTGCGAATACGCAGCTTTACGTTCTCGATCAGGCGCTGAGGCCTGTCCCGACCGGACAACCCGGCGAACTCTTTATCGGCGGCGATGGCGTGACGCGCGGCTATCTCGAGCGACCAGACCTGACGTCGGAGCGCTTTGTGCCCAATCCGTTCACGCTGAGCGGCCGCATGTACCGCACCGGTGATCTGGTGCGCAGGGATGAAAACGGTGCGATCCAGTTCATCGGCCGGGTCGATCATCAGGTGAAGGTGCGCGGCTATCGTATTGAACTCGGTGAGATCGAAGCGCACCTTGCGACGCATCCCACCGTCGCTGAGGCCGTCGTCGTGGTTCGTGAGGACGAGCCGAATGACGTTCGCATCGTCGCATACGTGCGGCCGAGCGGCGCGGCGATTTCGGACGAAGCCTTGCGCGCCCATGTAAGAGAGAGGCTTCCCGACTACATGATGCCGGCGCACTTCGTGACCGTTCAGAAATTTCCGCTCACGCCGAACGCGAAAGTCGATCGCGCGCGCCTGCCTCGACCCGGGACCAGCCACTCTCCGCAACCCAAGACCAAGTCTTTTCCCGAGCAAGCCTTCGTATCGCCTGTCGGCGATGCCGCTCAGCACATCGCCGATGCATTCAAGCGCGTGCTCGGGTGCGAGCGCGTCGGCATGAACGATAACTTCTTCAATCTTGGAGGCCACTCGCTACTCGCCGTCCAACTTCATCGCGACCTCAAGTCCAGCCTCGCGTCGGAACTCACGATCACGGACATCTATCGGTTCCCGACCGTCGCAGGTCTTTTGTCGCGCGTATCCGATCGAGGTGCGGCCAACGCCAAGCTGGGACAAGTCGCAGATCGTGCAGCGGCACGGCGCAACGCGCTGGCTGCTCGTACCGGACGCCGTGTGAGCTGAGCGTCGTGGGATTCTTCACGGCGCTGCTCGATCCCGGAATTGCGATCGCCGAGGCGCCATTAAGCGGCGCGCCAGACGACCTCACGGCCGAAGATGCGATCAGCGTCGCCCAAGCCGTCCCGCGTCGGCGTCTGGAGTTCGCGATGGGGAGAACGTGCGCGCGCGCTGCTATGGCGACCTTGGGCTACGCAAGATCGCCGCTTCCGCGAGGCCAGGACCGAATGCCGATGTGGCCGGACGGCCTGATCGGCAGCATCACGCATACTGACACGTGGGTCGCTGCGGCAGTCGCGCGGCGCGAGGAGGGTTTTTCTGCCGTCGGGATCGATCTCGAGCCGGCGAATGAGCTGTCAGCCGACCTATGGCCATCGATCTGCCTGCCCGGAGAGCAAGCCACGTTCGCGGCTATATCCGGAATGACTCCAGGTCTCGCCGCGCATCTCGTGTTCTGCATGAAAGAAGCAGCCTTCAAGTGCCAGTTCGCAGTCAGCGGCGCGATGCTGGATTTTGCCGATTTCGCCATCGACGCCGACTCCGACGCGGGCACCTTCTCCGCTACATTTCGAAAGAATGCGGCTCCGTTTCGCGTCGGCAATCGTCTCGTCGGGCGGTTCGCAGTCTCTGACGGCCATATTGCCAGTGCAGTTGTTCTAACATCGGAGCGTACGCCATGAGGCAGTCTTACATGACCAGGGCTGTAGCCGCTCTCGTGGCTTTGCTCGTCGTCGGCGGCAATGGAGGCTCAGTCATGAGCGAGCAAGCGCGCGGAGCAACCGGATCGTCGGCATGGGCGCCCAAGGATCGCGTCCGCGCTTTCTACTCCGGACACAGCCTTAGCGATGGCGTGCCGGAAGTCGTCGAACAGATTGCACGTTCGCTCAAACAGCGGATGAGCTTCGAGGTGCAATCTCAAGGGTACTCCCTGCTGCGCCAGCGGACGAAAGGGGAGAACCCTTCTGCGTCGGATTGGCCTGGCTATCGTGCCGGCCATAGTCGGAGAGGGCCGGGCCTCAATGTTGCCGACGAGCTGAAGCGCCCGCAGCGTCTGGCGCCGGGCGATATCTACGACGCGCTCGTTGTGACCGAGCGTCATGATCTCCCGGGCATCGCTCGCAAGGAGAAGACCGCATATTACCTCGCTGACATGGCGAAGCACCTACTTGCCGGCAATCCCGATGCGGAGGTCCTGTTCTATCACACCTGGCTGCATATCGACCCCGACGCGCCATGGCCCTGGATCGACTACGAGCGCGCGATATCGCCGATGTGGGAGTGCGTGGCCAGTCGCGCAAACCTCGACCTGCCAAAGCGCGGCGATCATCCGCGCGTGCGCGTGCTGCCGGGCGGGAGCGCGCTGGCAGAGTTAGCCGCAGAACTTTGGGACGGCAAAGTGCCCGGCGTCATTGCTGGCACCCCCGGCGCGCGCGTGCGGCTTCTGTTTTCCGACAACGTGCACATGACCGACATCGGACGCTACTACCTCGGGCTCGTGCACTATTCGGTTCTGTTCGGCCGCAGTCCCGAGGGGGCGTTCGTTCCGAGGTTCATGGCGCTCGAAACGGGGCGATACATGCAAACGCTCGCTTGGCAGTATGTGTCGTCTTATGGACAGCGCGCCGATGCCGCGGCGACGCGGGACATGTCGGCGTGCCGTGCTGTCATGCAAGAGGAAGTCTGCCCGGCCTCCGTCGCCTTTCGGCAAGGCACGAGAGTGCCGGTTGTGGCCGCGCTCAAGCGCCAGCTCGACACGTACAATTGCCGGCGCGACTATTCCGACGCGCAGGATCCGGAAAACCCGTTTGCGTCGCCCAAGCAGTAATCGGCGGCGATTGCCCTAGCTAGCCGGCAATTGTCTCCAAGCGCTCTGTTGGCGCTTCCCGGCGGAGCTCGCATTCGGGCATCGGCTCAGCTTCGCAAACCATGGTGTCGCGGACTTGCCGCTGGAGATATGACTTCAGTCGGCGCGCGAGCACCCGGACGTGCGGCTGATCGCACATGGATGAATGGTTGCCTGGGCACTCGTTGACCTCGATGTTCCCAAGAACCAATCGCTCCCAGCCATTCATGCGGCCGATATCGACGCCAAGCACAAAGTCGGTGCTGGCCCGGAAAAGCATGGCGTCACCCGCATACGGCGTCGGCCGATACGCGCCACACGCCTCGTTCCACGTGTCGGCGATGTTCTCGAGCCGATAGTGGTAAGGGAACAATCGACGCAAGGGCTTGCGCACCTGCACCGCCACCGCTTCCACGCGCCGGTTCCAAGCCCCCACCACGGCCTCAACGAGATAGCGTGCACCCTTCTCGCGAAGACCTTCTGCGTGCTTGCCGAACTTGCCGACGATCGATGGCAACTCGACGCCCGGTGCCGGAGAATCGAGAAACACCAAGGCGCCGATCCGTTCGCCTTGCGCGACAAGCTGCTTGGCCATCTCGAATGCAACGACGCCGCCGCCCGAGTATCCGCCGAGATAGTATGGACCATTCGGCTGCTTGCTTCTGATTTCCTTGATGTAGTGCGTGGCCATCTCCGGAACCGTCCGGTGCAATTCGGACATGCCGTCCAGCCCTTGCGGCTGAAGGCCGTAGAACGGCTGATCGATGCCCATCTGGAGCGCCAAAGCTCGCAGGTTGAGCGGGTTGCCGCCCATCCCTGCCGCGCAGTAGAAGGCTGGGCCATCGCCGATCGGCTGGATGGGTACCAGCGACGAGTACTCCGTCCGTGATGCCACGGCGGGTATAGCTGCGCCACCATCCTGCCCGCTAGCGGTGGGTTGCTTTGGCGACGACTGGGCGTCGAGCAACGCGGCGAGCGGACGTATGCTTGGCCTTTCGAACAGGGTCGAGAGAGGAAGCGAGACGCCAAACTGCTTCCGTACGGCTACGAAAAGGCGGACAGCGTGGAGGGAGTGTCCCCCGAGCTGGAAGAAGTCGTCGTTGACGCCGATCTGGCGAATGCCCAGAAGCTCCGTCCAGACGCGGGCAAGAAATTTCTCGCTGTCCGTTTCTGGCGCTTCGTAGGCGGAATCGAGATCTGGCCGTGAGAACCCTCCGGCACCGCTCTCATCGGCATCGCTTTGAGAAATTCCCGCGCCGTCAGCGTCGAGGCTGCGGTCCCAGGCGCCGACATCCATCGACGACGCGATACACTGGACCAGATGGGGCTGCGCCATGATGCGATCGAATGCCGCCAGTCCTTCTGTCGGCGTGATCGCGTCGCGCAGGACTTTCTGAAGAGCGGTGTCTCCAGTGGAAGCTGCGGTGACAGCGATTGTGGTTCCGACCAGAGCCGATTTGGCATCGATGCGCTTCATCCCGAAGCGGCTGATTTCGCAGAACGGCCGGCCGTCGACGTCCATCAGTGTGATGTCGAAGAAGGCGTCACCGTTCCCCGACTCTGGCCGCAATCGGACGTGGCTGAATATTCGCAGCGGCATGCGGTCGAACAGACGCAGGCGTCCGTACACCACGGGCACGTAGAAATCGGTCTCAGGATCGAAGTTAGGGATCAGCCGCTGAGTGCCGCCCGTCGCGATGTCGAGCATCGAGGGATGCAGCAGGTAGTGCTCCAGGTCAGGCGCAAACTTCGGATCGAGCGCCAGCTCCAAAAGCGCCTCGCGCCGACCGTAGCGTACCGCTCTCAGATTTTCCCATCGTGGCCCAAAGTCCACGAAACTCGTGTCTCCCGTGCCTCCGCGCAGCACACTGAGATGCTGCGGACAGCGCGCGATAATGGCATCGAGGTCGACAACTGCGGGAGCAGGGCCATCGTAGGCGCAAACGTCGCCGATCACATGAGGCAGACTGCGCGCGTCGTCGCCGGCAGTGCGCATTGTGATCTCGCTAGCGCCACCCTCAGCGACGACGTTTATGACGAGGCGACGCGTCGTGCCTTCCGCAACCTGGAACGGTGTGAGGAAAGTCAGATCATTGATCTCGATCGGGCCCGGCGTCTTGCCGACGCTGAATGCGGCGCGCGCGAGTTCGACGAAAGTGGTGCCCGAGAGGAGCGCCATACCGTTCTTGATTCTGTGCTCCGACAGCAGCCAGTGGCGATCGATCGCGAAGTCGGTCACGAAGGTGCGCCCGGTCCCGGGATCATCGGAGTAGCCGTCGAGCGCGGGATGCGCGACCACCGACGATGGTGCGCGTCCGTGTTGCTGCTCGTTGCTCGCGCGCGCTGCCATACCGATGTCGCGCCACGCATTCCAGTTGATGACCACTGTTCGACCGGGAGCGCGTGCGGCGCGGTCCGTTGCGAAAGCGTCGAGGAAGGCATTCGCCGCAGTGTAGTCGACCTGGCCGGGAAGGCCGAGGCTCGAAGCAACCGAAGAGAACAGAATGAAGAAATCGAGCGGCTCGCGGATCAGCCTGTCGAGATGAATCGCACCGGCCACTTTGGGAAGCAGCACGCGCTGCATCGACTCCAGCGACTTGCTTTCGATCGGCTCATCGTCCATCACGCCGGCGGCGTGGATGACGCCCGTCACTGCACCGAGCTTGGCTCGTACCTGCTGCAGCGCGCTCTCGACACGGTCTCTGTCGGAGATATCGCACGTAAAGACTTCGACCTCGGAGCCGAGTTGCCGAATCGAGCGAATCCGACGCATGCGCTGAGCCCCGATGCTCTCCTCGGGGAGCACACGAAGCACATCGTCCCATTCCTCGTTCGGCGGAAGTTCGCTGCGCGCCAGTAGCGCGAGCTTGACCTTCTTCAGTCGCGCAGCGTGTTCCGCGATCTCCAGGGCGATCCCACCGAGTCCACCCGTGATGACGTAAACGCCACCATCGCGCAGCCATTGGGCTCCTTCGTTGGCGGGCGGGAGGCTCAGCTTGTGCAATGAATGGACCCAGCGGGAGGTCCCCCTGAGCGCAACGAGACGATTGGCCGGCGTTGCGCTCAGTTCGTCGAGCACGGCCCGCTCAGCCTGTCTCGACGTGCGCCCTAGCCAGAGCCGCCCGACGTCGATACAGCGCGTTTTGATTTGAGGGGTTTCTCGCGGCGCCACGAGCACTGGGCCAACGAGCATGGCGCGCAACGGGTCGACGGCTTCATCATCGACCTGGGCCAGTTCTCGCGTCACGACGCTGAAGTTGACTGGATCGCCCATCCGGCCAAGCGAGCGCACGATAAATGTCGGCACGAAGAACGCAGCTCGGAGACTCTGCTCCAGATCTTTCTGCATCATCCGCTTGCCGAGCGTCGCGAACACGCCGTCCAGGCCGCAGCAGTAGACCACATCGGTCGGCTGAAAACCGCCTTCCCTCAGTTCGTCCAGAAGTTGCTGGTGCTGGCTCGACGACCGAGGAGAACCCGCGAAATCGACGTTCCAGCGGCGCTCATCGATTTTCTTGAACTCGGGGCCGTTGGTGACGACCACAACGGTCCCTTCGAGCCGCTTGGCGAGCCGAGAAGCGAGCGCCGATCCATCGGAATAGACGAGCCAACGCCGGTCCGCGCCAGAGTTGGCGTCCGCCAATTGATCGGGTTGGGACAGAAGCGGCGTGCGCACCCACGTCGGCGCAGCGAACCAGTCGTCGATCGTCTCGTGTTTGAGGGTGCCGGCACCGACCGACCGCGGCTGCTCGTTTGGAGCGATCCAGTAGGACTCGTGCTGGAAAGCATAGGTCGGAAGCGGAACGCGGCGTGTCTCTACGCCAGCCCACAGGCGCTCCAACGGAACCGGAAGCCCGGTTGCCCAGGCACGTCCGACGGCGCCAAAGAAATGCACGCGATCGTCGGTCGCTTCGTCGGCGTGCGGAAGGCTGTTGATCACCTGATTGGCGTTGATCGAGCCCTGCGCCTTCGCGAGTGACGACATGGCGCGGCCCGGTCCGACTTCGAGATAGATCCGCGCCGGATCCTTGGCCAGGACACTCATTCCTTCGGCGAATTTGACCGTCGAATTCAGATGCGCGCGCCAGTATGCGGGATCGCGGGCCTGCGCATCCGTGAGCCAGGTGCCCGTCAGATTCGAGACGATCGGAATTTTCGGAGCGGCGAGGGGGCCGGCCTTCAGAAATGCCTCGAAGCGTTCGAGAATCGGCTGCAGCATTCGGGAATGCGCTGCGATGTCGATCGGGACTCGGATCGCCTCGATCTCGTCCTTGGCAAGCGATGCCTGGAAACGGTCGAGCGCATCGTTGGTGCCAGACACGACACACAGCTCCGGCGCATTCACCGATGCGAGATCGAGGTCTGCTGGCAGACGAGCGAGAAGGTCTTCCTCAGCCAACGGGACACTCAGCATTCCGCCCGCCGGAATTTCGGTGAACAGCCGGCCACGCAAGTGCACAAGTTCGACGGCTCTCTTGAAGCTCAGCACGCCAGCAATGCAAGCGGCTGCGTTCTCACCCATCGAATGCCCGATGAGCGCAACAGGCTTGATGCCCCAGCTCATCCAAAGCCGAGCAACCGCGATCTCCGCGATCAAAATCGCGGGAAGCTGGAGGGCCGGATTGAGAAATCGCTGCGCGGAATCCGGCGTTACATCGTCGAGCCAAAGTGCACGGATCTCGGTCGCGACGTCGGTTGGCAGATAGCCAAGCCCCTCATCAACCGTTTTGCGGAAGGACGGATCCTGCCGATAGAGCGATCGGCCCATCCCCGTATATTGGGCCCCGCCGCCGGGGAACATGAAGACCGCGCCCGACGCATTTTCGATGAGGCTGTGCGCGGCAGCAGCGTTGCGATCGGTCGCGCGCAAGATCGATATTGCCTGCGCCCGATCACGGGCTGCGACGACGCGCCGGTGCGCGAAGTGCGTCCGGCCATGAAAGAGTGTCGACGCGATATCGGGAAGCGCGGCACCGGAATCGGAGCCTAGAAAATCGGCGAGCCGCCGACCGTTCTCGTCCAGCGCTTTCCGGCTTTTGGCCGAGAGAACGAGGAGATGCGGCCCCTCGCCATCGACACGCGCGGCGGCTGACACCGCGGCGGGCGCTTGCTCGAGCACCGCGTGCGCGTTGGTGCCGCCGACGCCGAGAGAATTGACGCCAGCGCGCCGCGGCCCATCGGTTGCCGGCCACGGCGTCAGACGATCACAGACCAGGAACGGACTCGCCGCGAAATTGATAGCGGGGTTCGGCTTCTCATAGCCGAGCGTCGGCGGGATTTCACCGTGCTCCAGTGCCAGCGCCGTCTTGATCAGGCTGACGACGCCAGCGGCTGTATCGAGATGTCCGATGTTCGACTTGACCGAACCGACGCGGCAAAAACCTTTCTTGTCGGTCGAATGCCTGAATGCGTCGGTCAGCGCTTCAATTTCGATCGGATCGCCGATTCGCGTTCCCGTACCGTGGCATTCCACATATTGCACGGTATCGGCCGTGATGCCCGCCAGCGTGTGTGCCTCGACGATGGCTTCGGCCTGCCCGGTCACACTCGGCGCCAGATAGCCAGCCTTGCTCGCGCCGTCGTTGTTGATCGCTGTGGCCTTGATCACGGCTCGTATCGGATCGCCGTCGGCAATGGCGTCAGCGAGACGGCGCAGCACGACCACGCCTGCGCCACTGCCGAACACGGTGCCTTCGGCGCGATGGTCGAAGGCACGGCAGTGGCCGTCGGGCGACAGGATCTCACCATCCTGAAAGGTGTAGCCGCGGCGGTGCGGCAGCTCGATCGTCACGCCACCAGCCAACGCCATGTCGCATTCGCCATTGAGCAGACTCTGGCAGGCGTAGTGCACGGCGACGAGTGAAGTCGAGCACGCGGTCTGCACGTTCACGCTCGGGCCACGCAAATCGAACAGATGCGAGGCCCGGGTCGCAAGGAAATCCTTATCGTTGCCCGTATGACGAAGAAGAAACATACCGACTTGGTCGATAAGCTTCGGATGGCTACAAATATTGAAATAGAAATAGCTGCCCATGCCGCAGCCGGCGAATACGCCGATGGGCCCATTCACGCTTTTCGTCGGGCGCCCGGAACTCTCGATCGCTTCCCAGGCGCATTCCAGGAATTGGCGATGCTGCGGATCCATGATCGCCGCTTCCTGGCGGCTAAACCCAAAGAAATCCGGATCGAACAGTTCCATGCCGTCGAGGTCGGCGGTGCGCGGGACATAGTTCCGGTCGCGAAACTTGTCCGGTGACTCTCCAGCCGCAAGCAGCTCCTCTTCCGTCAACGAGCGGATGGATTCGACGCTGCCGCGCAAGTTGCGCCAGAATTCCTGGACGTTTGTCGCGCCCGGCACTCGAAGCGCCATCCCGACGATGGCAATGTCAGTCGCTGAGATGTTACGCTGCTCGGACATGGCAATTATGAGGGCTCAGGGTATGAGCTTGAAGCGCAAGGTTCAAACGCCGCGCGGGAAGCGATGCATGCTGCAGTTGCGAAATGAATGCGCCCCCATAAACATGGCATCACATACGTTTTAGTGATCTGCTGTTAATCCGCAGTAAAGAGCCGATTGTGCCGGCAATGGATTTTCTCCCCATCGTGTGGGGTGCCTGCAACGAAGGCAATCGCCAGATTAAAGGTCAGCCGTCGCCTTGGCAACAATGGGCTGCTAGCGGCCTCTTTCAGACGCAACAAATTAACGCCAGGTAATATCGGCCTCGACTCCGCATGCTGCAAAGCACAACGACAAAAATCGCCTCCGATCCCTCTCCAGGCCCATCACAATGTCCTCGCGAACGGCTTTCCTCTGGGATGACAACCGTGCGTCCAAACAAGCAAATGGTGGCTAGCGAGGGTTGACTGGCGGCTGGCTGGGTTCGACCTTGTCAGGCTGTGACAGCGAGCGCGTGTCGACGAACATCATGGTGGTTCGATCGATTGGAGTGCGAATGCCCCGGATGAAACCCTCGATAAATGCGGTTATTCGAATTATGCCATGAGGTTGGCGAAAGCGCAGCAAATCCCAAATCGGCGGCCATAACGCATATTTGGCAAATTCGTATGCCGGAATATACATCAACTGCACACGGCCGAATTTGAAGAACTTCGAATAGACCGCGCCGATCGCGAGAAAGTTTCTGCGGGTCAGTTCTCGGCCCTCTTGCCACGTCCTGAATCCGAAATGCTTAACGCTCGTCGACGCCGTGTCATATACATGATGTCCAGCAAGCAGCGCGCGGATGGCCAAATCGCGGTCGTCGCAACTTGGGAATACCGAGCCAGGCCCCAACATCGGGTCGACTCCTCCAAGGCGCTCTATCACGCCACGCCGTATGGCCATGCCGGCGCCGAGGCCGAGAACGTGGCGCGCGTCCTGCGGCGAAGTCGACATGCGCTCGGTTGATCGAACGTAGTCCGGAACGAAACCCAATTTTGGATCATGTCCCGCTGCCTCGACGACGCAGAATGCCACAGCCACCTTGGGGTACCGGGCGAAGATCGAATCCAATTTATGCAGCCAGTCCGGCGGCACGACGCAATCATCATCGGTGAGTGCAACGATGGGGCCGGTGCTCTCGCTCAGCCCCACACCAAGCGCCACGCCCTTACCGACTGTCGGGCTCCGAACGTACTTCAGCCGTGGGTCATTGAGAAACGGCCTCAGTGCGTCGGCCGTCTCATCGTTGGAACTCTGGTCCACCACGACAAGTTCAAAGTCCGGATGCGTGCTGGCGAGAATCGACGATACCGTATCCGAAACCAAGCGCCCACGGTTGCGCGTACAGACAAGCGTAGTCATTGACGGCGAGTCGTGTTTGCTCACCTGCTCCCCCCCGGGCCCCTAATGGTGCGAAAAAATTGGTTCCAGGTGTCTCCGCGGCCAAGGTCAGGCTGGGCCGGCGCACAGACTAGGCCGGCCTGGATACTTGCGGCAAGTTCGTTTCCTTGCGTGATATCGTCATCTGCGTGCCAGCAACCACCATGGGTCGCAGATCTGACCCATCAATTGGAGCCTGTTGCTCGGCTCTCGCTTGGCACATCGGATGCATGGACCGACGGCGGTCGGGCGGCACGAGGATGTTCGCACTGCACACAAATGGAGCGCGCATCGTGGGGAGGCGACCCGTCTCAATGCCCCGCAATAACGATATATTGTTCAACCGGAACTGCGATGGTGGAAGAGTGTCCTGATCGCGGGTACTGATCTCAAACAATTCTGCTGGAGCCGAGTCTGAGGACAAGCAGTAAGACTTCGGCCGCCCACACCCGGTAGGCCTCATACGGGGGAAATATGGCTATCTACGATATCGGGTTCGTCCTCGAGCAGGCGCTCGGGCACATAACCCACGCCAAGAACCTTCAGGTCAATGTGCCGAATGATCCGCAGGTTAGGGCGCATTGGGCACTTGTCGACTTTCACGTCGACGGCCTAGCCAGCCGGGTGCCCATATACAAAAACAACTGGACCGTGAGAGCCGGGCTAAGAGCGCGCCATCAGTTGGCGCTGATGACGAAACAGACAAACCTCGATGCTCTTTTTTTTCATACGCAGGTTCCGGCCATCTTGGCCAGATCTTGGCTGGATAAATTTCCTAGCATTGTTTCCTTGGATGCGACTCCGCTGCAATACGATGAATTCGGCGGTGTCTATCAGCACGAAAAAGGCCCGGCATGGCTCGAATCGCTGAAATGGCGCCTGAACCGGGATTGCTATAAGGCGGCGCGGCGAATTGTTGCGTGGGCGGAATGGACCAAGCTGGGGCTTGTCAACGCCTACGAAGTCCCCTCCGAAAAAGTTGTCGTCATTCCGCCGGGCGTGAACGTGTCGGAATGGCGACGCCCCGCGCCACGCGAGCCCCTCAACCGTCCGGCAAAAATACTCTTTGTCGGCGGCAACTTTGAGCGCAAAGGCGGATCGAATCTTCTCGAGGCCTTTCGCTCACTACGCGACGTCGGCGTGGAACTCCATCTCGTCACGCGGGACAAGATCGCGGTCGAGAAAGGCCTCTTCGTCTACAATGACATGGAGCCAAACTCCGAACCACTGAAGCAACTCTTTCATGGATGCGATATCTTCGCTCTTCCAACTTTTGGCGACTCGTTGCCAATGGTTTTGTCGGAGGCTTCAGCGTCCGGCATGGCGATCGTCTCGACAAAGATCGCGGGCATTCCGGAAATTGTGCGTCATGACGAAACCGGGGTTCTGGTTCCGCCTGGAGACACCGCCGCTTTAACCAACGCCCTGAGGTCCTTGTTAGCGAGTCCCGATCAGCGTTTGACAATGGGTTCGCGTGCGTTGGCGCATGTGTCGAAAAATTTCGACGCCGCGACGAATGCTCAACGGTTGCTGGATCTGATCAAGGCGGAGGCGGATATCGCGAAGTTCCAGCGGCAGAAAGCTGCGTCAACGTAAAGGGGCCGGCGGTGGTAGCTTTGTGCCCACCCGACGCTGGCGATGTCGGCGGCCCGACCTCTACGCGACTTCCGTGAGGTATCGGAGGACGCGTGCGGGGTTGCCGGCGACGACGCATCGTGGTGGCACGTCGTTGGTGACGATGCTGCCGGCGCCGATGACAGCGTGACGGCCGATGCGCACGCCGGGCAGGATCACCGCTTTCGAACCGATCCACACGTGGTCCTCGATCACCACCGGCGCCGACGGCGGAAGCGTGGTGTGTC
>LNFM01013959.1_pt1 | contig 17472 bp, 25 predicted proteins | sample 596031 | NCBI WGS metagenome assembly LNFM01 (sample SAMN04254537, study PRJNA301005) | activated carbon metagenome | isolation source: dual media filters at the Ann Arbor, Michigan drinking water treatment plant | place: USA: Ann Arbor | reverse complement strand
CTCGACGTAAACGATAAGCGTTTCTTGCCGACTATCAGGTTCGGCAAGCCGGAAAAGCCCGGCAAGGTTATTGTGACAATAGGAGATTGAAATGATTAGAAGAAACTTTGTTTTCTGGATTTGCTGGGTATTGGGCATTATCAATCTTTTGATTGGCGCTACTGTTTCGGCAAATGCGTTTTTTGCGGCATTGTTTGTTATGATTTACATTGGCGCACAAGAAAGGGACTGACAATGCATCTAGCTGATCTACACGACGCCAGCGTTGCGGACGTATCGGCGCTTCCGATTTCCGTTCTGGCGACGCTACAAGATGAATGCGCGGCGCTGGAAGCGCGAACCAAGCGCATTAAAGGCGTGCTTGACGCGGCGCTTGAGCAGCGTTATGGCAAGTCTAATGGCCCCGGCACGCGGCACGTAACCGAGGGCGCATTTCAGATTGACGTAGTGACGCCTAAAAAGGTGGATTGGGATACCGATGCACTGAACGATATGGCGGCAATCGACGAATTGCTGGAATGGATTGACTTCGTGCCCAAGATTGCCGAAAGCCGATATAAGGCCGCGCCGGAACGCATTCGGGCGAAGCTCAAAGAAGCGCGAACCGAAGGCGTGGGCAAGCCCAAGATTACTATTGTTAGAAAGGAAGGTTAAATGCAATCAATGGAAACCGCACCGCGCGATGGTACGCGGATTATTATTCATGACAACGACGACGGGCAACTTCACTGCGCCCACTGGATGGACGGCGTGGGATGGTTTATCATGATGGACCCGGATGAAGATGATATCGAAATTGTGATCGACGAGCCAATGGGTTGGCTTTCCATGCCCGCATCCGACGAAGGGGGTGACGACTAATGGCAATTTCAATTAACAGCCTGATCCGCAAAACGGACAGAAAGCCGCCGCGCATTATCGTGCATGGCCCGCCAGGTGTCGGCAAAACGACGTTGCTTGCATCGCTGCCCAAGCCGGTTTTGATCGACGCGGAAGGTGGGCTTGGGCTTAACGATATTCCGCACTTTCCGCTTGCCACGACGTTTCAGGACGTGAAGGACGCTTTCGGGGCGGCGGTGGAAGCGGGCGAGTTCCGCACGATTATTATCGATAGTCTCGATCATATCGAGCCGCTGGTATGGGCGGAAACGGCACAGCGCAATGGCTGGAAAACAATTGAGGATGCCGGATACGGCAAGGGCTATATCGCCGCCGATGAAGTCTGGAATGAGTTTCTGGATTACATCAACAGCGCCACCCGCGATTGTGACATTGCGGTTGCCATGACTGCCCATAGCATCGTCAAGACGTTTAACGACCCCGAAGGGCAATCATACGACCGCTATGAAATGAAGCTGCACAAGCGGGCGAATGCGGTAATGCAGGAAAAGGCGGACTTGATCCTGTTCGCCAATTTCGAAGCCGTGGCATCAGAGATTAAGGACGGCACTCAAAAGCGCACGATCGGCAAGGGTGGCGGCAATCGCACGCTGTACGCTGAAAAGCGGCCCGCATTCGATGCAAAGAACCGGCATGACTTGCCCGCCAAGGTGCCGATGGCAAGGCCGTTTGATTGGTCAGTTTATGCCGCTGCGTTCCCCGAAGGATTTTTTGATAACAACGAAGGAGTAAAGAAGTAATGGCGAAACTTGGCTATGATGCGGACCCCACCGACTTGCCGGAAAAGGGCGGCGATTTTCCCTTGCTCGCTCCCGGCGATTACACGATGCAGGCGATTAACTGCGAAATCCGCGATACAAAGAAGGGCGGTCAGATGGCCGTTTGGGAGTTTATCGTGCTCGACGGGCCGCTAGCGGGGCGCAAGCTTTGGGATAACGTCAACATCGCCAACCCGCCCGGATACGTCCAGACGGGCAAAGCGGACCCGGCGGATATCGGGCGCAAGCATAACAACCAGTTTGCGGCTGCAATCGGCCTCACGACTGGCGCGGATGATACCGACAACTATCTGTTCAAGCCGGTCAAGTGCGTTGTAAAGGTGCAGAAAGGCACAAACGATTACCCCGATAACAACGGTATCAGCGCGTTTAAGCCGGTATCGGGCGGCGAGGCACCGCGCGCTGCGGCATCGGGCAATGCGGGCACTGGCGGAGCCGCTACGGCTTCCAGTGGCGGTAAGCCAAAGGCCGCAAAAGGACCGGACGGCAAGTGGTATAGCGAGGCGGGCGACGTGATCCCGTTCTTTAAGCTGTCCGAGTACGATAAAATCGACGGCTAATCGCTTTCTCGCTTGACACTATGGCGGGGCTGGAGCAATCTGGCCCCGTTGTTTTTTAGGGAGGTACGAAATGGGTTGCGACATTCACAGTTTTGCAATTGATGGCAATGGCGAGCCGATTGACGGCGTTTGGGCGGATGGCAAAACAAACAATCCCAATTGCGAATATACACATGATGAAGGAAGGCCCTTCGGCTGGCGCAATTACGGTGTTTTCGGCTTTTTGGCCGATGTGCGCAATTATTCGGAAGTGCCGCAGATTAGCGAGCCGCGAGGCATTCCTGACGATCTTAGGCAATACATGCGCGATCGGGATAGACTTAACCAATACACAGACATTGGCGATCATTCGTATTCGTGGTTATCGGTTGCAGAATTACTGGCGTTTGATTACGACGTTATTTTTGATGACGTGCGAAGCGGCGTTCGAACGGCAATCCGAAAATTTTTAGGCGATGACTTTTTCAATGACCTTGCAGAATTGCAGCGTATCGGCGCGGATCGTGTGGTTTTCGGGTTTGATGGCTAATGCCCAAACTGCCTAACCCCGTCGATCCGACGCTTGCCGCCGCTGATATGGCGATGGTGGCGACGTAGTGCCGTTCTTCAAGCTGTCGCAGCACGATAAAATCGACGGCTAATCACTTTTTTTACTTGACACTATGGATGGGCTGGAGCAATCTGGCCCCGTTGTTTTTTGAAATGGGAGAATGAAAGTGGAAAAGTCAATTGTTTCGATCAAAGGTTTTGATGGCAACCTTGCTTGCCGTGGTTATCAATTCGAGATTGGTAAGACATATGAACACGCGGGCACTGTTAAGGCGTGCAACAGAGGGTTTCACGCTTGCACTACGGACGCGCATCCGTTTGAAGTTTTTAAGTATTATGCGCCAGCGGGTTCGCGCTTTTGCCTTGTCACGCAATCCGGGGGTACGCATTCGGATGATTGCCTAAAAATCGCATCCGGCAAAATCACAATTGACGTTGAAATCTCAATCGGCGATCTCGTAAAGCGCGCATGGGATTATGTGTGGTCGCGCGCAATAAAATCAGATGAAAGTCACGTGACGGGCGATTATGGCGCGGCGTCCAGCACGGGTTATCAAGGCGCGGCGTCCAGCACGGGCCGTCAAGGCGCGGCGTCCATCACGGGCGATTATGGCGCGGCGTCCAGCACGGGCGATTATGGCGCGGCGTCCAGCACGGGCGATTGTGGCGCGGGTCCAGCACGGGTTATCAAGGCGCGGCGTCCAGCACGGGTTATCAAGGCGCGGCGTCCAGCACGGGCCGTCAAGGCGCGGCGTCCAGCACGGGCCGTCAAGGCGCGGCGTCCAGCACGGGTTATCAAGGCGCGGCGTCCAGCACGGGTTATCAAGGCGCGGCGTCCAGCACGGGTTATCAAGGCGCGGCGTCCAGCACGGGCCGTCAAGGCGCGGCGTCCAGCACGGGCGATTATGGCGCGGCGTCCAGCACGGGCGATTATGGCGCGGCTATGGCTTGCGGATATGCCGGAAAAGTCATGGGGGCCGATGGCAATGCATTGTTTGCAGTTGAGCGCAATGCGCAAGACCATAGCATTATCTCGGTTGCGTCGGGCATTGTGGGATGCGATGGCATTGATGCTAATGTTTGGTATGCCGCTAAGAGCGGTAAACTGGTTAAGGCCAACTAATGCCCAAACTGCCTAACGCCGTCGATCCGACGCTTGCCGCTGCCGATATGGCGATGGTGGCAACGCAGGACCGCTACAAGCGCAAATATCTCGGCATGTCGAGCATTGGCGAACCATGCGAGCGCAAGCTATGGTACAGCTTCCGGCACGCTTTGACCGTCACGTTTGACGCACCCACGCTCAAGCGGTTCGAGGACGGCCATCGCACCGAGGATTTAGTAATCGCAAGGCTTCGCCGGGTTGACGGGCTGGCAATCGTCGACCGTGGCGGCGATGGACGCCAGCTTGGCGCGAAGCTGCTAGGCGGGCACTTTGCTGGGCATTATGACTTTATGGCGCAAGGGCTATTGCAAGCTCCGAAGGCGTGGCATGTTGGCGAGGTGAAATGCACCGCCAAGCTATCCGATCTGGAAAAGCATATTTCCAATTTGGGCGAAAAGAACGCACTGCAATCGTGGAACGTGACCTATTACGGCCAAGCGCAGATGTATATGGATTGCGAGGGCGTTGATCGGCATTGGCTGGTTGCGACCACTCCGGGCGGGCGCGAGTGGCTTGCCGTTCGCACCGAGTATGATCCGCTTGCCGCCTTGAGGCTAAAGGCGAAGGCGGAGCGGATTATATTTAGCGAAAGCGCGCCGGGGCGGATTGGCGAAGCGACTAGCTTTGCGTGCAAGTGGTGCGATTACCACGGGCTATGCCACGGCGATACCATGCCCGAACGATCATGCCGAAACTGCGTCCACGCTACCGCGCTACCTGTTGGCGATGCCGACTGGCGATGCGAAAAAGGGCTTGCGTTCGGCACGGTTTGCGAGCATCATAGGTTCTTGCCGGATATGATTAACGGGATGCAGCGCGACGTGATCGATGGTGCGATTGTATATGAATTGGCGAATGGAAGGGAGTTTAGGGATTATGGAATGGCAATCGATTGAAACCGCGCCGAAGGATGGCACGCATTTGCTGCTTTACGGCAAGCAGGACGCGATTGAAGAGCTTGGCGAGTTTATTGGTCCTTTGTCTGGGTATTGGGACGCATTAGATGGTTCATGGTGCGCGACCGCATCAACATGGCGAGGGCCTTTTGTGGAGGCAACCCATTGGATGCCACTGCCAAAGCCGCCAGTCAAATGATCCTGCGACCATATCAACGAAAAGCCGTTGACGACATATTTGGCTATTTCGAAAGCCATGGCGGCGATCCAGTGGCGATACTGCCAACGGCGGCGGGCAAATCCGTTATTCTGGCTACGTTCATTCGTGAGTGTTGCGAAGGATACGATGGCACGCGGGTTTTAGTGCTAACGCACGTTGCCAAGCTGCTGAAGCAGAATTGCGAGAAGCTGTTAGCGGTATGGCCGGAAGCGCCGTGCGATTTCTATTCGGCAAGCGTGGGCAGGAAAAACGCGAAGGCGCAAATTCTGTTCGCTGGCATTCAATCGGTATGGAAGCGAGCATATGCGTTGCAGCGGGTCGATGTAATTCTTATTGATGAGGCGCACCTTGTGTCGCCAAAGGATACCACGCGATACCGAAAGTTTCTAGCGGACGTGCGGGCGATCAATCCGCACGTCAAGATAATTGGGCTGACCGCCACCCCGTGGCGGCTCGATAGCGGGATGCTATACGGGCAGGCGGATAGCCTGTTTACGGATTGTTGCCATGAAACCACAATTCCCGAATTGCTTGAAGGCGGATTCCTTTGCCCGGTTAGCACCAAGCGAACGCATGATGAACTTGACGTTTCCAGCGTGGGCACGCGGGGCGGGGAGTTTACTGCATCGGAATTGCAGGACGCGGTTGACCGGGACGAGATTACGCGGGCGTGCGTCACCGAGATCGTTAATCTCGACGCAAGGCCGGGGCTGGTGTTCGCAACAGGCGTAAAGCACGCATATCATATCCGCGATGAAATACGCGAGCGCGGCTATACGTGCGAAGTGATCGACGGCGATACCGACGAAACGCAGCGCGATGCATGGATTAACGACATGCGCGCCGGAAAGCTGGATTACCTATCGAATTGCGGCACGCTGACAACGGGCATTGACATTCCCGAATTGCGCATGATTGGCGATATGGCCCCGACTAAATCGCCCGCATTGCACGTCCAAAAGATAGGGCGGCTAATGCGGCTCGCGCCCGGCAAGAGCGTGGGTATCGTTCTCGATTTCGCGCGCAACGTCGACGAACATGGACCGATCGACCTGATCAAGCCTAAGCCGAAAGGCAAAAAGGGAGACACTGGCGACGCTCCGGTAAAGACTTGCCCGGAATGCGAAAGCAAGGTTCATGCGAGCGCGCGGGAGTGTTTGGATTGCGGTTATCTGTTCCCGCCGCCAGCGCCTAAATTCGAGGCTGTGGCGGGGCGCGGGGCAATCCTTAGCGCCCAGATTGAACCCGAGTGGATTGCGGTCAAAGGCGTCAACTACGCGCGCCACACGAAGCCCGGCAAGCCCGATAGCATGAAGGTAACATATCAGTGCGGCCTAAACAGCTATGCCGAATGGGTATGCCTGTCGCACGAGGGCGGCGCTAGGCGAAAGGCTGAAGCGTGGTGGATTGCACGCGGGCCTAATCCGGTACCCGCCAGCACCGATTTGGCGTTGACACGTGCCAACGAATTGCGTAAGCCAAGCAGGATCAAGATATTGCGGGTTGGTAAATATCCGCAGATTATCGGATATGATTTAGACAGCGAAAGGAAAGCGGCGTAATGCATTACAGTGCAACAATCAACGATTTATGCGGGTCAATTCACAGCGACAACGTGGCGGCGGGATGGTGGCATAATATCCACACTGGCGAGCCGCTGGACCGCAACATGGGCGAATTGCTTTGCCTTGTGCATAGCGAGATTAGCGAGGCGATGGAAGGGCACCGCAAGGGCCTTCCTGATGACAAATTGCCGCACCGCGCCATGCTTGAAGTTGAGCTTGCCGATGCGTGCATTCGCATTTTCGATATTGCGGGTTGGCTAGGGCTGGACCTTGGCGGCGCGATTGCAGAAAAGCGGGCGTTCAATGCAACGCGCGCCGATCACAAGATTGAGAACAGATTGGCCGCTGGCGGGAAGGCGTATTGAGTGAAATGCCACTGCGGACGACTGGCGCGCGGCTTTGGCTGGAGTGATCCGGTTAGGCGCGGGCCGGTTATCCCGGCTTGTTCTATGCGATGTATGCGGGCGATTGCCGCGCGAAAGGGTGACATGAAACTACTGCAAACCGAATTGGAAGTGATCGAAAAGGTGATCGGGCCGCACGTTGTGGACGTGCAAGCGTTTTTTGATGCAAAGCCCGATTATGCCGATGTGCTGGAATATATGGCATGGGCGTTTAGTGAAATCAGCGATGGCGTAGCTGATGCCTTTGCAAAAGATGTGACAATTCATGACATCCCCTATTGACTTCGAGACGGCTTATCGAATGTATTCCGCCAATCTGCAAAGGCGCGCAATGCGATACACGACCGACACCGACGAGGCGAAAGACTTCGATACGGATAGGCCGCTATGGGCATGGCTTGCGCGGATATTGGGGCGCGTGGCATGGGCTGCGCGGAACATTCGCAGGATCAAGGCGGGGCGCGGCGTTTCGTTTGTCGATATGGCGGAGGCGGAACATATTGCCTTGCCAGCAAAACAACACGGCATTGCAACCGGCGCACAGCTTATGGGCGATGTAGCGGCGCTATCGCCCAAGCGTCGCGATGCCATTGCGCTTTACTTTCTAGGCGGCTATACCACTACCGAGATAGCAGCATTGCGCGGCGTCAGTCATCAGGCGGCAAGCGATGCCTTGCGGCGCGGGATTGCCGATTTACAAAAGAAGTGGAGGGTGAATAATGCTTGACAATTCAGGAGAAAAGAAAATGCAGCACAAAAAAGAATTGCAGTCGATTATGCAGGCTGGCTATCACTTTCGTGCGCCGGTGCGTTTATCGCGGGCGGGGCGCTGACAAGCGCGTTTACCGGGCAGCCCATTCATGACGTCGATTACTATTTTAAGAACAAAGAAGCGTTTCGCGAGGCGGTTGAAATTGCGTATGACGATGGTATGTGGTGCGTTCATTACAGCGACCGCGCGGTTACGTTTGCCAATCGCGAATGCATTGTTCAATTAATGCACTTTGACTTTTTCGAAACTGCGGCCCATGTTTTTGACGCTTTCGACTTTACATGCAACATGGCGGCTTTCGATCTGGATGCTAACGAATTTGTTTTTCATGATGACTTTTTGAAACATGCCAGTCAGCGATATCTTTCTTTTCACGCGGGCACTCGATACCCATTCGGCACGATTACGCGCGTTTTGAAATATCAGGCGCGCGGTTACACCATCGGCAAGGGTGATATGTTGCGCATTGCGCTAGCGTGCCATAAGGTGTTGCTCGCATCGTGGGATGACGTGTCAAAGGCTATCGGAGGTCAATATGGCGAGCCTGCCAACCTCGGGGCGGCTGGCGATTTTTCGGTTGACGCGGCGATTGAAGCGATTGCCAACATCGATATTGACAATTCGATCAAAGCAAGCGCTAAGCCGGATATTCCGGGCAACGCGGATGCCCTGCTTGCACTGCTAGGCATGGGAGAAACCAATGCTTGACATCACGCAGGAAATGCGGGTTTCCTATCTCGAAAAGCTGGGGATCGATCCAGTTAGCATATCAGGCAAGGCGTTGTTGCGCGGCGATTGGGATGACGCGCCGTTGTTTCGGTTGCATTGTCAGGATATGTTGCGCAGTCGCCCGGAAAATGGTGAGGGGTGAGAAGTTTAAGTCGATTTATTGGAAATGGGAGGATTGAATGTTTCAGAAGTTTTCTAGTTTGACGCGCTTTTCGCATGGCTGGACAGTCACCGAAAAACTTGACGGGACTAACGCTTGCGTTATTGTTGTTCCATTTGACGATTGGCAGGCCGATACCAATGTGCTTGGCGAAGCAACTTGTTGGCGCATTCCCCCTGCCAATCATATTGATGTTGTGGACCTTGGGAATTCTGGCGGCGTGTTTGCGGTGATGGCGCAAAGTCGATCAAAGATCATTACGCCGGGCAAGGCGACGGATAATTATGGGTTTGCCCAGTTTGTAAAAGACAATGCTGAGCATCTAGCGGCGACGCTCGGCGCGGGCCATCATTTTGGCGAGTGGGTTGGTAAAGGCGTCAATAAACGCGGGTATGGACTTGACGAAAAGGTGTTCGCATTGTTTAATGCGGCGCGATGGTCTGGCGTTAATTTGCCCAATCGCGTTCGTACGGTGCCAGTTCTGGCGGACGGCTACATGGGCGAGCCGGGCACCGATTTTGCGCGGATTATGGAAGACCTAAAAATCAATGGCTCACGTTTCGCGCCGGGATTTATGGAACCCGAGGGCATTGTTATGCGCCACGGTCCGTCCGGGACCCTCTTCAAAAAAACGTTTGACTATGACGAGCAAGGCAAGTGGGCCGAAAATCAAATGCGCAAGGTAACTGAATAAATGGCTAAACTACCATCGGCCATGCCGTTCGATGCAGACGGCATGGCCGCTTTTTTGCGCGGGCTGGATCAGGTGCATTTAGTGGCGCTGCACAAGTCGCGCCCTGATGTGCAAGTTGCGTTTTTCGGCACTCACGTTGACCAAGCCGTGGAATGGGCACAGGCGCTCAATCCAACGGGCTATAATATCTATTGGACCGTCAATCGTGTTCGCGATGGATTTAACCGCAAGCCCGCTAAATCGGACATTGTGGCGGCGCGCTACGTTCACGTGGATATCGATCCGCCAAAGGGCGATGGTGGTTTCTCCAAAGCCGCGACTATCGAGACGCTTGATAATCTGGAATATCCGCCTTCGTTTGTGATTGACAGCGGCAATGGCTTGCAGGCGTTCTGGCGATTGGACGGCGATAGCGCCAACTTGCCCGCAATCGAGGGTATCAACCAACAGGTCCGCACCTTGTTTAGTGCTGATGACTGCTTTAACATTGATCGGCTTATGCGGGTGCCGGGAGCGGTGAATTACCCCAGCCCGACTAAAGAGGCGCGCGGGCGCAAGGCTGTCATGGCGCGGCTTATTTCGGAGGATACCGGCCAAGTCTATGAACCTAGTGACCTAGCCGCGTTTTTCCCGGTTGCGGAGCATGGCGGCAATGGGCGCGGCGAACGACTTGAGGTCGCATTTAGTGACGTCAAGCTAATCACATGCGATGATCTGCACCTAACGCCGTTTCACCCTATCCGCCGATCAGTGGAGCGACCTAAAGGCATTGACCGTAGTGCCGATGCCTACCATGCCGCGTGCGAGCTAGTCCGCGACGGCTATGACGACGACACAATCGCCGGGCTGCTCTTGAACCCCGATAACGCTGTGAGTGCCCATGTGCTGGCGCAATCCAACCCGGCACGTGCCGCCAAGCGAGCGATAAGCCAAGCGCGCGGCGATGAACCCGATGCCCAGATCGTGCCGGACGAAACGCGCGAGGCCGTGGCGCGATTGGGTATTAGTTTAGAAAAGCCTATGGAGGTACAGTCATGCTGTATTTCTAGCGATATTATTAAACCGGAAGCCGATGTTGCCCCATGGTATCCTATGTTGACGCCCGGGCTTAAGGCTATGGTGGATACCATCATGGAGTATGCGCCTAGCCCGCGTATGGAGTTGGCGCTGGGGGCCGCGATTACGTGCTTTGCCACGGCAGCGGGGCGGCGCTATTGTTCGCCAACGGGCGTGATGACGAATATCTATTGCGTGGCGCTTATGGCTTCCGGGGCGGGAAAAGACTTCCCATTGCGGGCGGTCAATCACGTTTTGACACACGCGGGCGCAGGCGAATGCGCGGGCGGCAAGATTGTATCTGCAACCGGCATCGGAAGCGCGCTGGAAAAAAGCCCGTCGCTCTTTGTGCCAATCGATGAAATGGGCAAACTGCTAACCGCGATGGCCAATCCGCGCGGCGTGATGCGAGAAGTGCCCGCCGCCCTGCTATCGCTGTACAGCGAAAGCCAAGGATCGACTAGCGGTGGCATGTACGCAAATACCAAAGAGCGGGAGACCAAGATTGTTTATCACCCCTGCCTGACAATCTTTGGCGTTTCCACCCCCGCGACGTTTTGGGAGAGCCTGACCAGTGCGGCGATTGTGGACGGCTTTTTGCCTCGCATGTTGCTGCTAATCGACGAAGCGGATGAACCATACCCAAAGATTGACCTGACGCGCTCGATATGGCCCGATAGCCTAGTCAAGCATGTCGCCACGATCCGCGAGGCGGCGCTGGCAAGCGGTCATAAGGTATTCCCGATGGGTGACGGGGCCATGACGCCGTGCCGCCCCTACACCGTGCCCTACGCCGATGACAGCGCCAAACAGGCATGGTTTGATATGCGGGTGAAGGAGTTTGAATTGCGCAAGCAATCAAACACAATGCGCCACGCCTTTTCCAACCGCCTAGCGGAGAACGCAACCAAGCTGGCGCTTATCCGGGCAATCGACCGAGACCCTCACGCACCCGTGCTAACCGCCGAGGATTACGCATTCGGGGAGTTGCTTTCGTGGCGGTCGATTGTGACATTCGATAAACAGATTGGTGACAACCTAACCGACAGCGATTACCATGCCAAATTAAAGCGCGTGGAGGCCGCTATAGCGCGTTCTGGTAGTGAAGGTGCCACGGCAACGCAGATAGGCCGCTCGTGCCAGTCCATCCCGCTCAAAGAGCGCCAAGCGATCATAGAGGACTTGATTGACCAAGGGCGCGTTGCCAGCGAGGCTATGGAGCGCACAGGCGGACGTCCTAAATTTATTTTTCGGGTGGTTGAAAATAATGCTTGACGGGCGCGAAGGGCGCGCATAGAAGGGTGCAACGGAAACGCAAGCGGGAGTTGAGATTATGGAAAACATAGAAAAATACGTAGCCGGGCTGACTCAAGATCAGCGCACCTATCTTTTGACTGGCAAAGGAAATCCACGCGGGCTTGTGCAGCGGGGGTTGCTTGGATATCGCTGGGGTAACGATGCTGGCATGGGTTATATCACTACCCTTCGCGGACAAGCGGTTCGTGAATTTCTGAAAGGATTGTCCGCTTAAAAATACGTAAGATTTTACCAGCCCACCATCAAGCCCGCCCCGTCAAAAGGGCGGGTTTTTTGTTGCGCGCTGTTAGAAAATGGCATATGCTTTTCTAACCAAACCAACCAAGGGAACAAGACCATGAACGCAATCACTCAAGCTGATCTGGACGGGCTGTTTACGGTGCCAAAGGGCAAGCGCAGCGCCCGCATCGTGACGCACGACCGAGGCGTTCGGCGTATCCGATGGTACCTTTCGGGACGGCGCTACCATGCTATGCCCGTCACAAGCGAGGGGATAGAGGCAACCCGGCAATGGCTGGCGAAGGGATGGGCAATCGTGCGGACGGGCTAGGGCAGGTGTTTTTACATACTTAACACATACCTTTTTACTTAGTAAGAATGTCTCGCAACCCACTGATTTTACTGCATAAATTTACTTAACTCACTTATTACTATATTACTATAATATATATATATATATATATATACCCTAGATAGTATATAAGTAAAAAGTGAGAAAAGTGAGTTTAGTGAGAAAAGGGGTTGACAGCTTGCGGGCGATTGGGCATGGGGTGGTTATGGGAATGGAGAATGGGAATATGGACAAGGTGGAATTAGATGCGTTGGCCGATCTGCTGGCACGGCTGCAATCAAAAATCGACGCTGCCTATGCGAGCAAACCGTCATTCGGTGGCCCTGTCACCGACGAAGATTGCACCACGATAAGTCTAGGCGATCTGCGCTTGGTCATCGACAACGTGCCAGCCATCATTGAACAGCGGGCAGAGATTGAGCGGTTTCACGATGCCTTGCTGGAAATTGCGAGAGAGGCTTTGCGGCGACAAGTCACTAACATGAACTTTCTACTTACTCACTCGAAAACTCCCCGGTGGCTCGTCGACAAAATGACCACCGAGTTAGAAGCCGACCGCAACGCCCTCGCTACTATCGGAGGTAACAATGCGTAAACTGAAAAAGCTGCCAAGCCATATATCGGCAACCGCGCAAACCGGCGGACGCTACGCCGCTTTTTATTCATCGCTGATGAACTTAGAAATCGATGAATGTGTCGCTTTCGAGTTTTCCGACTTCGGATGCTCAAATATGGACGAATGCGTTAACGCAGTGCATAGCATCACGCAATCCTTGCGCGTGCGCAAAGGCCAGACTAAGCGCTTTTCCGTAAGGCGAGACAACGAAGCAAAACTGGTTTACGCCGTTCGGGTTTCTTAGGGGGATTTGACAATTCAGCAAATGTCAAGCATAATCGCATGGCATGATAGCTAAACATTTCCGCGCCAAGCCGTCCGATTTCCGTTCCACCTATATTGAGGTTGGCAAGCCGGGCTGCGAGGCGCATTATCGGGCGCATTGGAAAACGGTTGACCGATGGGTTGAGGAAGAGGGTAAGGCTGAATTGCGCGCTGCCCGCAAGGCGTATGTGAAGGCGGGGCTAAAAACCAAGCCCAAGCCGGTCGCAGTCGAGACCGGCCCCGATGTTGACCCGGAAGATTTGCACGCGGCTTGTCAGTATCTACGCGAGCGCGCTAACGGCGGCTGGCGCGTAGGCAAGCGCGATGACGGACGTTATTTCGTAGGCACTGCATCGCTAACGGGTGCCGAGGTGCTGGATCGTGCCCTAGCAAAAGGCATGGATAGCTGGTATGTTGAGGCGGATATGATGAAACGTCTAGCCCTGTCCGAGGGCGTTGATCAGTGGGTTATTGATGGTGAGGCAACTGCCTAATTTTTAGGCACTGCTCAATTTTTAGGCAATTTTAGGTTGGAAGAAAACGAGAAGCCGAAACGGGGAAGGGGAAGGCCGCGCAAGCCAGTGCCGGACGCGGTGCCCGCGCGTGGGCGCGGTAGGCCTAAAATGGAGATTACCAAGGTGATGGAGCGCGCAAAGACCTTGCGCGAGATTGCCTTGCCGTATGGTGAAGAAATGGTGAACGTGCTGGCGCGCGTGGCGATGGATGACGAAGCGCCGCACGCCGCTAGGGTATCGGCTGCGAACCATCTGCTTAATCGGGCATTCGGGCAACCGGCTGTTGCTGCTGCGACCGATGCCGATACGGCTGACCGCACCATTGAGCGCATTGAGCGCGTGATCATTGACCGGGCAGAGGCGAAAGCCAAGGCGGATGCTTGACGGTCCTACGCATCGAGACGCCGCGCGTATTCCAACCGCTACTTAAGCCCGGCCTTCGCTATTACGGCTGTAAGGGCGGACGTGCATCGGGTAAGTCTCACTTTTTTGCAGAGCGGTTGGTCGAGGAAGCGGTGGCTCGTCCCGGATTGCGCGTGCTTTGCGTTCGCGAGATACAAAAGAGCCTAAAGGAAAGCGCAAAGAAGCTAATCGAGGATAAAATCCAGTCAATGGGGCTGGGCGATATGTTCGAAGTGCTGCAAACCGAGATACGCGGGCCGGGGGGTGGCAGTTTTTCCTTTATTGGTATGCAGGCCCACAATGCGGAAACTGCCAAGGGCTTTGAGGATATTGACATTGCATGGGCAGAAGAGGCGTCTAGTCTTAGCGAGCGGTCGATTAAGCTGCTAATCCCGACAATCCGCGCCGATAATTCATCGCTATACCTTTCGTGGAACCCTAGGCGGCGCAACGATCCTGTTGAGCGGCTAATCCCATGGAATGATGAAACCCGCGCGGTATTGGTTCATGCGAATTATCTTGACAATCCGTTTTGTCCAAATGTGATGCTTGATGAGGCGCAAGCTGCGCTTGAAATGGACCCGGACGAATACGCGCACGTTTGGCTAGGCGCGTATGAAAGCGCGGGCAGCAAGGTGGTTATCCCGTCGATATGGATTGACGCGGCAATCGGCCTTGCGCAAAAACTAGGACTTGACATTAGTGGAAAGCGTTATTCTGCCCTTGACGTTGCGGGCGGTGAAGAGGGTGGCGATGAAAACGGACAGGCTATCCGGCATGGCATTGAATTGCAGCATCTCGACAAGTGGAATGGGCAAGATACGGCGCTAACCACTGCCCGCGCGATCGATAACATGCGGCGATGGGGCGTGCTAGAGGGGTACTATGACAGCATCGGGGTAGGCGAGGGCGTCACTGGCGAATGGGCACGTCTGGGGCGCACTGGCGAGCGTCCTAAGGGCATGGCGCTAATCCCGTGGATAGCCGGGGCATCACCGCTTGATCCCGATAAGCCAATTGAGCCGCGCAATCCGAAAAGCCCGAAAAATAAGGACCAGTACGCCAATCTAAAGGCGCAAGGGTGGTTTGCGCTTAGGCGTCGTTTTGAGAACGCCTACAAGGCCGCGAACGGGCGGGAATATGATCCCGATATGCTTATCAGCATCGATCCCAAGCTACCGCACTTGCGCCAGCTTTGCGACGAATTGGCGCAAGTGGAGCATAAAGCGAGCGCGCTAGGCAAAACAATGATTGACAAACAGCCGGACGGCGCTAAAAGTCCAAACTTAGCTGACCCCGTGATGATGGCTTATCATCCTTGCGGTGGCGGTGGTTACAATATGGGAGCATTTAAATGGTAGGGAATGGACATACGCCGGGGCCTTATGGTGTTTTTGCAGATGATCGGAGTATCGTGATCCGTACATCGGACGGCATTACGCCGGTCGCGCGCATGTATGCGGCGCATGGTGCCGATTTAGACAATGCACATTTGTTTGCCGCCGCGCCTGATTTGCTTGAGGCGCTTCGTGCAATGCTCAATCAGCATGATGATTATTTCGGGGCAGATCGCCCGAACGTCGCTTCGCGCGTCGCCCGCGCCGCTATCGCCAAGGCAACTGGACAATGAGTGCGCTCGGTAAGGAGATCGCTGAGGCGGTGATTGAAGCATGGTTCGGACAACGATTAAAAGCATCTGCCGACGAGATCGCAGCAGCAGACGCCGCGATTGCGCCGATTGTGGAGTCTTTGGATTGCCTTTTGCAAATTGTGGACATGCACGTTGATCGCGAGCATTACCCAGATCCGGACTGCCCGATTGAGCGCGCCCGCGCCATCCTAGCCCGCACAGGTGAAGCATGACATACATCGCCTTAACGGTTGGCGCGATTGTCGCCATCACAGTCGTCGCGTCTTTTGCTGTTGCCATTCTGGCGACACTGCTAAAGGACGACGATTAAGCACGCCCTAGCCCCATGCCGATTGTGCTGCTAGCCTGTCGGTTATGAGAACACTCGACGGCATCGGCAACGTCCTTAGCGGCATGGGTAGCAGCGTCGATAAGCGCGGCGGCTCTTATTATTTCCACAACGCGCTATCAAGCCAACAGATCGAAGCGTGCTATCGGTCTAGCTGGTTGGCGCGCAAGATTATCGATTTGCCCGCGTCCGAGATGGTGCGGCCTGTTCGCGACTGGCAGGCAGAGACCGCCGATATCGAGCCGCTGGAAAAGCTGGAAAAGCAGCTAGGCGTATGGCCTAAATTGCAAGAGGCGTTGCGACTGGGCAACATGGGCGGCGGTGTGATTGTCATGGGGGTAAGGCAGGGCACGCCGGAACAGCCCCTCGACGTCACGCGCGTGCGATCGGGCGACTTGATGTATATGCACGTCATGCACCGCGATGAAATCAACGTGGGGCCGATTGATAAGGACCCGATGTCCCCCTATTACGGACAGCCTCGATATTACGAAGTCATGGGGCCATCGACGTTCGTTCGGCTGCACCCCTCGCGCGTGATCCCATTCAAGGGGGTTTACGTGCCGCGTCGTCATGTCGATGAACAATCGCACTTTTGGGGCGATAGTATACTCGATGCAGTGATGGACGCAATCGTTAATGCGGATACCGCACAGAATGGCTTTGCGGCGCTGATTAACGAAGCCAAGGTGGACGTGTACGGCATTGCCGATTTCACGATGAGCATGGCAAGCCCGGAATATGAACAACAGCTAATCGATCGCTTTAGTGCGTCCAATCGTGCGAAGTCGCTTTACAATGCGGTCATCAAGGACGCGGAAGATACATGGGAAACCCGGCAGATTAACTTTACCGGGTTTAAGGACGTACTGCTAACCTATATCTCGATTGTGGCGGGTGCGGCGAACATGCCCGCGACCGTGCTTATGGGCAAGTCGCCGGACGGCATGAACGCGAGCGGCGATGGCGATAAAGAGAATTGGTATCGCACAATCGACACGATGCGAGAGGAAAGGCTAACGCCCGCGCTAGACCGCCTCGACGAAGTGCTAGTGCGCAGTGCGCTAGGCGATAAGCCTGCCGATGTGTGGTGGACGTTCGGGCCGCTTGAAGAGGAAAGCGAAGCCAAGCGCGCCGATCTCGTGACCAAGGTTGTAACCGCTGCCAAGCTTGCGATTGATGCCGGTATGCCAAGCGAGCCGATGCTTAAGGCAACCGCGATGGCCATGTCAGAGAGCGGGCTTTATCCGGGTTTGGACGCGGGCATAAAGGCGCTAGAAGCTGAATTGGCTAATCCGCCAGAGGAAAGCGAAGAAGGCTTGACTGCGGCGGTTAATGGGGGTATTGAGGCCGCTGTTT
>LNFM01002091.1_pt1 | contig 17473 bp, 14 predicted proteins | sample 596031 | NCBI WGS metagenome assembly LNFM01 (sample SAMN04254537, study PRJNA301005) | activated carbon metagenome | isolation source: dual media filters at the Ann Arbor, Michigan drinking water treatment plant | place: USA: Ann Arbor | reverse complement strand
AGCAGGCCGGTGAGCACCAGCATGTTCACCAGAATGTTGGTGCCGAAGCCGAAGAAGGCATTCCAGTCGCCGGGCGTCCATAAGACCGGTCTGGCCGTGGTCGTGGTCATGTCCGCAACTCCCCCTGTTGAAGCATCGAACCGGCACCATCAAACTGTTGACGCTTGCGAGCCTCTTCACGCCTTCATGGCGGTGAGCAATTCCTTCGATCCCGAGACCCAGCCGAAGATGCCGCCCTGCGCCTTGATCATCGCGAGGCCCGCCGTGTGAAATTCCGGAAAATAGGATCCGCAGCAGTCCGCCAGCACGATGCAGCGGAAGCCGCGGTCGTTGGCCTCGCGCACGGTGGTGTTGACGCACACTTCAGTGGTGACGCCGCAGACCAGCAGATTCTCGATAGAGCGGTTGGCCAGGATCAGGGAGAGATTGGTGGCGTAGAAAGCGCCCTTGCCGGGCTTGTCGACCACCGGCTCGCCGGCGATCGGATAAAGCTCGGGAATGATGTCGTGGCCCGGCTCGCCCTGGATGAGAATGCGGCCCATCGGACCGGGATCGCCGATCCTCTTCGACGGAATGCCGCGCTCGGATTTCGACGGCGGCGCGTCGGCCATGTCGGGCCGGTGGCCTTCGCGGGTATGGATGACAAAGAGTCCGGCCTCGCGCGCGGCAGCCAGCACCTGCCGGCACGGCTCGACCGCCGCCTTGAGCAGTGACACGTCATTGCCGAGCGCCTCGCCGAAGCCGCCCGGCTCCAGGAAATCGCGCTGCATGTCGATGATGATCAAGGCGGTGCGGCCGAGATCGATCCCGACAGGCGCAGGCTCGGCTGGTATCTGGATAACCACCGGGTCCCCCTTCCGACGGCGCCGCGCCTTTGGCCGGGTCGACAGGACCCTCAGGGCGCGCACAGGGTCGGAACGAGATCGAACGGAGCAAGTCGTGTGCCAATGCACACAATTGGCGAAAAACTGCCTGCCGGTTAGCCAGTTCTCGGATTTCTGTTTGGCGGTGAGTGCGTTAGCCTCGCGGCGCAAGCCGCCGCCGAATTAGGCAGCGGCTTCTCGAAGCGCCGCGCTGTGCCGCATTCGTGGCGGCAACGCCCAAAGTCGCGGCGGCTAGCGCGCGCCGGCCTTGGCGGCCCGCGCCTCCGCCCGCCGGGCGAACCAGCGTTCGCGCCGCGCCGCCAGGTTGGCGATACCCATCAGCGCCGCCGGGGTGACGATCAGCGTCAGGATGGTGGCGAAGCCGAGCCCGAACACGATCGCCGTCGACAGGCTGATCCACCACTGCGTGGCCGGCGCGCCATGGGTGATCTCGCGGCCGACAAAATCGAGGTTGATGCCGAAAGCGATCGGCAGCACCCCGAGGATGGCGGTCACCGCCGTCAGCACCACGGGCCGCGCGCGCTCGCGGCACGTCTCCAGGATCGCCTTGTAGGCGTCCATGCCTTCGCGCTTGAGCCGGTCGTAGGTGTCGATCAGCACGATATTGTTGTTCACGATCACGCCGGCATTGGCGATGATGCCAATGCCGGTCATCACGACGCCGAACGGCTGGCCCATGATCATCAGCCCAAGCAGCACGCCGATGGTCGACAGAACCACCGCCGAGAGCACAAGAATGACCGACGTGAAGCGGTTGAACTGCGCCAGCAGGATCGCAAAGATCAGGAAGATGGCGGTACCGAACGCCTTGCCCAGGAACGCGCCGGCCTTCTCGCGCTCTTCGTCCTCGCCCTTGAGCTTGAAAGTGACGCCATCGCCCAGGTCCGCCTTGGCGAGCGCCGCGATCACCTCCTGCTGCACCACGGCGTTCTGCACGCCTTCGGCGATGTTGGCGGAGACCGTCATGACGCGGTTGCCGTTGACGCGGTTGATGAAGCCGACGCGCGGCGCCGGCACCCGCGAGACGAAATTGCCGATCGGCACATGACCGGACGTGGTCTGAACACGCAACTCGTCGATCTGATCGAGGCTGCGGCGTTCTTCGGGGAAGCGCACGATGATATCGACCGCCTTGTCGTTGTCGGCCGGCCGGTATTCGGTGACCTTCACGCCGTTGGTGACGAGTTGAACGGCATTGCCGACGGCGCCCAGGCTGGCGCTGTACTTGGCCGCTTCCGATTTGTTGACCTCGATCTTCCAGTCGATGCCGGGCAGCGGCAAACCATCGTCGAGATCGCGGACAGAAGGCATTTGCCCGAGCGCCGCGGCCACCTTGGCGGCGGCGGCCGGCAGCTTGTCCGGATCGATTGCCGAGATCTGGACCTGGATCGGTTTGCCGGTCGGCGGCCCGGCGCGCGGCGCCGTCACTTCGATCAGGCTGCCGGCAATGCCGGCCGTGTCGCGGCGAATCCTGTCCATGATCTCATGCGCGGGGGCCCGCACCTGCCAGTCGGCGAATTCGTACTGGATGACACCGATGGTATCTTCGGTGATCTCGCTCGAACCGCGCGGCTGCTCGCCGACACGGGTGTAGACGGTTGAGATGCCGTCGGTCGCCAGCACGGTCTTCTCGACCTCGCGCAGCGCCCTGTCCTTCTCCTCAAGCGAAATATTGCCGCGCGCGTGAACGATGACTTGACCGTAATCGGGCTCGACGCTGGGGAAGAACTCGACGCCATTGCCGAATTTTCCATAGGCGCCGACCACCACCACCAGCAGGCCGAAGGCCAGCAACAACGTGGTTCCCGGACGGTGCAGCGCCCACTTCACCGTACGCATGTACGGTCCGCGCTCGGAGACACGCTCGTCATGCGGCACCGGCGAAGCGCGACCGAGCAACGCGCCGAGTGTCGGCGTGAAGAACAATGCCACCGCCAGCGACGCCGACAGCGTCGCGATCAGCGTGATCGGCATGTACATCATGAATTCACCGACGATACCCGGCCAGAACAGCAGCGGCGAAAAGGCGGCGACGCGCGTCGCCGTCGCTGCCGTCACCGGACCGGCCATGCGGCTCGCCGCTGCGGCGTAAGCCTGTTTCGGCGGCATGCCTTCCGACATTCGGCGCTCGGCATATTCGGACACGATGATGGCATCATCGACCAGCATGCCCACGGCCAGAATGAGCGAGAACAGCACCACGATGTTGATGGTGAGGCCAGCCAGTTGCAGCCCCAGCACGCCGGCCAGGAACGACGCCGGAATGGCGATGCCGATGAACAGCGAGGCGCGGAAACCGAGCGCGAACAGGATGATCACCGTCACCAGCAGCACGCCGGTGGCGACCGAATTCTGCAGGTCCGCCAGCATCTGACGGATCACCTTCGATTTATCCTGGGTGAAACCGACGGTGACGCCCTCGGGCCAGGTCTTCTCGATCTGGGCCACCATCGCTTTCACGCCGTCGACGGTTTCGATCAGATTGGCGCCGGTGCGCTTGGACACTTCGATGGCCATCGCGGAGCGGCCGTTGACCCGCGTCACCGAGGTGGCGTCCTTGAAGGTCGGCCGCACCGTGGCAATGTCACCCAGCGAGATCGTCGCGCCGGAAGTCGACGCGATCGGGATCTTCAGCATGTCCTGCGGGCGCTCGATCAGGCCCGGCACCTTGACGGCGAAACGGCCGCTGGCGCTTTCGAGCGCGCCGGCAGCGATCAGGCTGTTCGACGACTGCGTGACCGAAATCAGCTGATCGATCGAAATGCCGTAGCTTTTCATCAGCATCGGCTCGGCGGTGATTTCGACCGCCTCATCGCGGGCGCCGCGCAGCTCCGCCTTCAGTACGCCGGGAACTTGCTCGAGGCTGTTCTTGGCGTTGCGGGCGATCCGCAGCAACGTGCGCTCCGGCACCTCTCCCGACAGCGTCACCACAAGCACCGGATAGAGCGAGAGGTTGACCTCCTGCACCGACGGCTCGTCGGCATCCCGCGGCAGGTCGCGCTTGGCCTGGTCGACCTTGGCGCGCACGTCGGCGAGCGCCGCATCGGCGTTGAAGCCGGCCTCGAATTCGAGCAGCACGTAGCCGCCGCCTTCATAGCCGGTCGAGCGCATTTCCTTGACGTTGGCGACCGACTTCAGTTGCGTCTCGACCGGACGGAGCAGCAGACGCTCGGAGTCCTCCGGGCTGATGCCGCGCTGGGTCAACTGGACGTAGATGATCGGTACCTTGACGTCGGGCTCGGCCTCTTTCGGAATGGTCTGATAGGCGACCAGGCCGGCGACCAGCAGAAACGCCAGTGTCGCCAGCGTGAGCCGGGCATGGTCGATGGCGTAGTTGATGAGACCGGTCATGGCGGCACTATCTCGCTACAGTCCCGGCGCTCTCGGCGGCGACGTCAACCGTCGCGACCACTTGCCCATCCCGCACGAAATCCTGCCCGCGCACGATCACCCGTGCGCCATCGGGAATGCCAGCGAGCCACATGGTATCCTGCATGTCCTCGACGATCTGCACCTTGACGAAGTTCACCTTGTCGCCGTCGCCGACGTAGCGCACGCCGATATCGCCGCCCGACGAAATGGTCAGCGCCGAGCGCGGCACGCGTGTCGAGGGCACCGCGTTAAGCGATATCGCCACTTCAGCCGAGATGCCGTCGGGAATTTTGCCCTCGGCGTTGGCCATCTCGACCTCGACGCGGTAAGTGCGCGTGGTGTCGCTGGCCGACTTCGACACGTAGCGGATGCGGCCGGGAACCACCTCACCGGTGATCAACCTGACTTCGGCCATCTCGCCGAGCTTGATACCGGAAAGCCTGCGCTCCGACACCTCGACCACAGCCAGCATCGGATCGAGTGCCACCAGCGTGGCGATCTGCTTGCCGGCCATCGAGAAGGCGGCGCCGCCGACCTCAGCCTGGACATCGGTGATGACACCGGCCCACGGCGCGCGGACGACGCCGCGCTTCAGCTCGGCCTCGGCCAGCGCCAATGACGCGGCCGCCGCTTTGCTCTGCGCTTCGAGGTCCACGAGATTGAGTTTCGGTAGCGCACCGGTCTGGATCAGCTTGCGCTTGGCTTCGAGTTCGGCCTCGCGCTGGTTGACCACGGCCGCGGCCTGCGCCACCTGCGCCTGACGTGCATCGTCCGACAGGACCGCGATGATCTCGTCCTTGGCCACGTGCTGGCCGCGCTTGACGCGCAGTTCGGTCAGTTCGCCGCCGGTTCGCGCGGTGATCGCAACCTTGCGGTCGGCTTCCGTGCGGCCGGACAAGGTCAAAGTCGGGCTGTGCGGCTCGACCTTCGCCGTGGCAACGGCGACCCGGAACAAAGGCTGCGCCGGCGCTTCCGACGGTTTGACCGCGGCATGGCCGGCGGCGTTGTCGCGCGGCAGCAGATGGCCGGAGGCGATCCACAGCACCGCCGCGGCCACAATTCCGACAGCGGCGAAACGGGCGGCTTTCATCGCGACGTCTCCTTGACCGGGGTCGCGCAATCACCCGGTTTGGCCAGCAGGCAGTGAACCATCTGCAGGATCAGCGGCAGGGCGGTTTCGGGCTGAAACTCCGGATCGACCGAGCGGCGCCACGACATGCCGTCGCCGAGCGCCATGAGGACGCTGGCGGCGGCGTCGAGATCGACATCGTTACGGATCTCGCCGCGGTCTGCGGCCAGCTTCAGCATCGCGGCAATGCGATCGCGGATGTCGCTTTCGATACCGAGATACAGCTTGGCCACTTCCGGATTACGCCGGCTCTCGGCCATGATCTCGGCGCACAAGCCGACCTCGGCTTCGGTGCGGTCGACCAGATGATGCTGCGCCAGACCGGCGAGGCCGGTGAAGAAGTCCGGCGCCGAATCGACCAGGGCGAAACTCGCCACCGCATCGGCGCGGTTGCGCTCGCAGATGCCGGCGATCAACGCCTCCTTTGAGGGAAAGTAGCGGTACAGGTTGCCCGGGCTCATGCCGGCTTCGCCGCAGATGTCCTGCATCGAGGCGCGGTGGAACCCGGAACGGGAGAAGCAGCGTTCGGCGGCGTCCAGAATTTCGGTGCGCCGGTCTGACTGGCGCTGTGCGGCGGCGGTTTGGCGCATGTCGGCCCTTCCCACCCGAAGGCAGAAAAAACGAGATGGTTTCGTTATGAGAATGAACGTTCACTCTAGTATCGGAACCCAAGTCGGGGAGTCAAGTCGGGGCAGCCGGTGCAGCCTCATGTCGACGCGACGCGCACGCCGCGACTGCTGGGGCGCGAGGGTGCGCTTCGGGCTATAATTGCCGTGTTGGGGCCAGACCGAATGAGGAGACTTGCATGATCACCCGCCGCGGATTTGCCACCGGTTTTGCCCTCACCGTCGCCAGCCCGGCGTTGGCGCAACACGCCGGGCACGATCCGCTTTATTCTTCCTTGAAGGACCCCAAGATCGCCGATGCTCCCAAGGACGTCGTCGAGATGCAGCGCGTCTTCGACTCGCCGGCGCCGAAGGCCGCCAACCCGGGCAAGTGGATCGCCCGCGCGCCCCTGCCGTTGCCGCGCAGCGAGATGGCCTGGGCCACCGTGATGAACGACCAGATGCACATTGTCGGCGGCTATGGCGAGCAGCGCGTCGACCGCAAGTATCACCATGTCTATGACGCCAGCGCCGACAAATGGCTAATGGCGCCCGACCTGCCGCGCGGCGCCAACCATGTCGGCGTTGCTGTCATGGACGGCAAGCTCTATGCCATCGGCGGTCACACCGAGCAGAACCGCAAGCCCGACAATCTCTGTTTCGTGTTCGACGGCAAGGAATGGAGCAAGATCGCGCCGCTGCCCCGGGCCTTCGCCGCCATCGGATGCGCCGCGCTCGGCGGTCACCTTCATGCCATCGGCGGCGCCATTGGCGACACCTTTGCCGACAAGAAGTCGGTCGACTGGCATTACGCCTACGATCCCAAAGCCGATGCCTGGAGCACGCGGCGGCCGATGCCGACGGCGCGCGATCACACCGGCACGCTGGTGGCCGACGGCCGCATCCATGTCGTCGGCGGCCGCGTCGACAGCTTCCATACCAATTCGAACCTGCACCACGCCTATGACGTCACGGAAGACAAATGGTACGTGCGGGCGCCGATCCCGACCGCGCGCTCCGGTCACGGCGCGGTGCTGTACCGCGACAAGATCTTCGTCATGGGCGGCGAAGGCACCAACCGGGTGTTCGGCCAGAACGAGGCCTACGACCTGAAGGCCGACAGCTGGATGAGCTACGCGCCGATGACGACGCCGCGGCACGGCCTCGGCGCGGTGGCGATCGGCGACTACATTTATGTTGCCGGCGGCGGCGCCATTGTCGGCGGGGATATCCAGAGCGCGGTGCACGAGGCGTTTACGCTGGGGTGAGAGGGCTTCCGCCTCAACCTGAACGGACTGTAGGGTGGGCAAAGGCGCGCAGCGCCGTGCCCACGCCTTACTCGCCGAACGCTCCCGAAACGTCGCGGACGTCACCGCCCCAATCCATCGGCAATTCGCCTCGCCTGACATAAAGAGATGGCGTGCAGGTGGTCCGGAAGAACACATATGGCCACCGTCTCAAACGGCCGGCGCTTTTGTACGGAGCGATAGGCCTCACGCAGGCGGTCGATTTCGGCGATGAGGAGCGCGCTGGAGCGATCGGCTAAAGTGACCGTGAAGAAGTAGGTGCCGCCTTCTATTTTTGCTCGTCGATAGCGTGCCATAAGCACATTCTGTTTTGACGGCGTGGGCACGGCGCTGCGCGCCTTTGCCCACCCTACGTCGCTACGTCGCACTGCTCACGCCATCGGCCGCATGCCGAGATTGTCGAGCAGCGCCATGTCGCGGTCGCGGCCGGGGTTCGGCGTGGTCAGCAGCTTGGGGCCGTAGAAGATCGAGTTGGCGCCGGCGAGGAAACATAATGCCTGCGTTTCCGCGCTCATGTCCTCGCGGCCGGCCGACAGCCGCACCACCGAGCCCGGCATGCAGATGCGCGCCACCGCGATGGTGCGCACAAAATCGAGCGGGTCGAGCTTGGCCGATGCCGCCAGCGGCGTGCCCTCGACCGCCACCAGCATGTTGATCGGCACGCTCTCCGGATGCACCGGCAGGCCAGCCAGCGTTGCAATCATGCCGACGCGGTCCTCGACTCCCTCGCCCATGCCGACAATGCCGCCGCAGCACACATTGATGCCGGCGTCGCGCACATGCGCCAGCGTATCGAGCCGGTCGTCATAAGTGCGCGTGGTGATAACGGCGCCGTAGAACTCAGGAGAGGTGTCGAGGTTGTGGTTGTAATAATCGAGCCCGCTCTGCTTGAGCCGCCGCGCCTGGTCGCCGCTCAGCATGCCGAGCGTGGCGCAGGTCTCGAGCCCCAGCGCCCGGACGCCTTCGACCATGGCGCAGACGTTCTCGATGTCGCGATCCTTGGGCGACCGCCAGGCCGCGCCCATGCAGAAGCGCGAGGCACCACTTTCTTTTGCCGCACGCGCTTCGGCCAGCACCGCGTCGAGCGCCATCAGCTTCTCGGCCTTGACGCCGGTGTCGTACCGCGCCGCCTGCGGGCAGTAGGCGCAGTCTTCCGGACAGCCGCCCGTCTTGATCGACAGCAAGGTCGAAATCTGCACCTCGGTCGGATCGAAGTTCTCGCGATGCACCGACGCGGCACGGAACATCAACTCCGGAAAAGGCAGCGCGAACAGCGCGCGCACGTCTTCGCGGGTCCAGTCGTGACGCGCGCCAGCGGCCATGACACCGGCTGAAACGTGGTGCGAAAGCGACATTGCAAACCTCTGTGCTGCGCCCCCAACGGCGACGCGGTCCCGGAACCGGGACTATATCAAGCCGAAAGCCCGATTGTGCAAGGATTTCATCGTATTGGAAGTCCCGCGGCTGCCCGCTTGCCAGCACCGGCAGCCTTGTGAGACAAGCGCGGCATGTCAGACACCCAGACCCCGCCCGACCGCCTCTCCAACGATCCGCGCAGCCCGCATTTCGATGCCCAGGTGCTCGGCCGCGGCATCGGCATCCGCTTCAAGGGCGTCGAAAAGAATAATGTCGAGGAATACTGCGTCAGCGAAGGCTGGATCCGCGTCGCCGCCGGCAAGGCGCTGGACCGCCACGGCAATCCCCTGACCATCAAACTGACGGGCGAGGTCGAGGCCTATTTCCGGGATGAACCAACCGCCTGAGTTGGCCGAGACGATGGATGACGGCCCTTCGGGCAGCATCCGACGTGAGATCGCGCGTCTCGAAGACCGCATCGAGGCGCTGGCTCAATCGATCGAGCGCTGCCGAAAGTATTCTCTCGCGGCCAAAAGTGCCATCGCTGCCGGCGTGATCTGGCTGGCACTGGCGCTGACCGGCGTCGTGACCATCAATCCCACCGGCCTCTTCGCATCGCTCAGCGCCATGATTGGCGGTGTCGTTCTGCTTGGGTCGAACGCCACCACGTGGACGCAGACCGAGGCAGATTTGCACGCCACCGAGACGGAGCGTGCCGAGTTGATCGGCCGGATCGGCTTGCGCCTGGTCGGGGAGACGACGCCGACGATCCATTAAGGCATCAGGTGCGGCCGCTGGTCGGACCCTGACCGAGGTCGAGGTGGTCGGCGCCGCCGGCGCATTGAGTGCCATTTGGCGAACCAACTTGCGCGCGACGGAAAGTTGTTCGATGACATTTTCGGTATGAGTGTCAGTCAAATTTGACACTCGCCACCCCCTGCTTTCCAAACCGGCCCGATGAACCGCGAGACCGCTCTTGCCCTGACACTGCTGACCCAAGGCGGCTGCGATCCCTTGCAGGTGCGGCTGGCGCGGGTCAGGGGCGGCATGAGCGGCGCGACAGTGTTGCGCGTCAGCGGACCAGCTCAGCCGCTGCGTTATGTAAAAATCGCCCGACGGCATTACGCGGCGTCACTGCGGGACGAGATCGCGCGCACGCGCTGGCTCACCGCGTGCGGCATTGCCGTGCCGCATATCCTTCAGGTCGATGACCAGTCTGATTGCGTGGCGATGCTGATGGATGCGGCGCCGGGCTTGCCGATTGACGATAGCCCGCTGCCACCGTCCCGCATCGCCGCGGCACTCGGAGCGGCGCTCGCCGCCCTCCATGCGCTGCCCGCCGCCGATTGCCCGTTCGATGAAACGCTGGCGACGCGGCTGGCGCGGGCAACAGCAGCCGTGGCGGAAGGCGACATCGATGGTGACGACTTCGACGACCGCAACAGCGGCGTGGCTCCGGACGCTTTGCTGGCGCGGCTTGGCGCGGCGGCGCCGGCCGAAGACATCGTCGTCGTGCATGGCGACGCAACGCTCGACAATGTGATGATCGACGACCGTGGGCGCGTCAGCTTTATCGATTGCGGCAACGCCGGACGCGGCGACCGCTATCTCGATCTGGCCGTGATGGCGTCGGGCATTGCGGAGAATTTCGGTGCGGCGGCGACGAAGGAATTCGCCCGCGCCTATGGCGGGACGCGGGACGACGCCAAAGCCCGATACTATCTGGATCTGTATGAGTTGTTTTGAGGATGCGTAACTGGTGTCCCCGCCAAGGCGGAGACCCGGTAAATGAAAGCCATGCGTCATTCCGGCCCGGCGTGAAGAACGCCGTCCCGGAATGTCGCGCCCTACTCCGCCGCTTCCATCCGCGGCTTGGCGGCCTCTACCTTGGCGGCGCAGAACTTGAACTCCGGGATCTTGCCGAACGGATCGAGCGCCGGGTTGGTCAGGAGGTTCGCCGCCGCCTCAACGTAGGCGAACGGGATGAACACCACGCCATCCGGCACCGCATCGTCCTGACGCGACGCCAGTTCGACCTCGCCGCGACGGGTGATGACGCGCACCATGTCGCCAGGCTGCAGGCCGAGCTTCTGCAGCGTGCCGCGCGACACCTGCGCGATCGCCGACGGCTCCAGCGCGTCAAGCACGACGCTGCGCCTGGTCATCGAGCCGGTGTGCCAATGCTCAAGCTGACGGCCGGTCGAGAGGATGAACGGATATTCCTCGTCCGGCACTTCGTTCGGCGGCTGCAACTTGGTCGCGACCAGCTTGGCAAAGCCGCCCGGCCGCGGGAAGCCGTCCTCGAACACGACGTCGCGGCCGGGAATGTCCGGCCCTGCCGTCGGATAAGTGACGGCGTATTCGCGGTTGACGCGGTCCCAGGTGATATTTTCAAGCGCCGGCATCATCGACGCCATCTCGTCGAACACCTCGCCGACCGAGGTGTAGTTCCAGCCGCAGCCCATGCGGTTGGCGATGTCCTGGATGATCCACAGATCCTGGCGCGTGTCGCCCGGCAGCGGGATCGCGGCACGGCCCATCTGCACCTGGCGGTTGGTGTTGGTGACGGTGCCGTTCTTTTCCGGCCAGCCCGAGGCCGGCAGCACGACATCGGCGTACATCGCGGTTTCGGTCAGGAACAGGTCCTGCACCACCAGATGCTCGAGATGCGCCAGCGCCTCGCGGGCGTGGTTGAGATCGGGGTCGGACATCGCCGGGTTTTCGCCTTCGACATACATGCCCTTGATCTCACCGGCATGCACCGCGTCCATGATCTCGACGACGGTCTTGCCACGCTTCGGCGGCAGCTTGACGCCCCACTTGGCCTCGTACATGGCGCGGATTTCCGGGTTCTCGACTGACTTGTAGTCGGGGAAGAACATCGGGATCAGGCCGGCGTCGGAGGCGCCCTGCACGTTGTTCTGGCCGCGCAGCGGATGCAGGCCGGTGCCGGGACGGCCGATCTGGCCGGTGATCAGCGCCAGCGCGATCAGGCAGCGGGCATTGTCGGTGCCGTGGGTGTGCTGCGACACGCCCATGCCCCAGAAGATGATCGAGGATTCGGCGCGGGCATAGGCGCGCGCCACTTCGCGCAAGGTCTCGGCCGGGATGCCGCAGATCGGCTCCATCTCCTCGGGCGTGAAGTCCTTGATGTTTTCCTTCCAGGCCTCAAAGCCTTCGACATAGGTCTGGATGTACTGCTGGTCGTACAGCTTCTCGGTGACGATGACGTTCAGCATGGCATTGAGCATCGCCACGTCGGTGCCGTTCTTGAACTGCATCATCTTCCAGGCGTGGCGCTTCATGGCGGTGCCGCGCGGGTCCATGATGACCAGCTTGGCGCCGCGCTTGGCGGCCTGCTTGAAGAAGGTCGCCGCCACCGGATGGTTCTCGGTCGGGTTGGCGCCGATGACGATGATCAGCTCCGAGTTCTTGACCTCATTGAACGTCGCGGTCACAGCCGCCGAGCCGACGCCTTCGAGCAGCGCCGACACCGACGAGGCGTGGCACAGCCGCGTGCAGTGATCGACATTGTTGGTGCCGAAGCCGGTACGGATCAGCTTCTGGAACAGATAGGCCTCTTCATTCGACCCCTTGGCCGAGCCGAAGCCCGCCAGCGCGTCCGGCCCGTCGCGGTCGCGGATCTTCTTCAGGCCGCCGGCGGCACGGTCCAGCGCCTCCTCCCAGGTGGCCTCGCGGAAATGCGTCCACGGGTTCGACGGATCGATGAATTCGTGCGGAATCTTCGGCGCGTCGTCCTTGCGGATCATCGGCTTCATCAGGCGCTGCGGATTGGCGACGTAATCGAAGCCGAAGCGGCCCTTGACGCAGAGCCGGTTGGCGTTAGCCGGACCGTTCTTGCCTTCGACCGCGACAATCTTGTCGTTCTTGATCTGGTAGGTGAGCTGGCAGCCAACGCCGCAATACGGGCAAACGCTGTCGACGGTGCGGTCGGGAGCCCCGAGATAGACGTTATTCTCATCGACCATGGTCGACGGCATCAGCGCGCCGGTCGGGCAGGCCTGCACGCACTCGCCGCAGGCGACGCAGCTCGAGGCGCCCATCGGGTCGTCGAAATCGAACACGATCTTTTCGAGATGGCCGCGGCCGGCCATGCCGATGACGTCGTTGACCTGCACTTCGCGGCAGGCGCGGACGCAGAGATTGCACTGGATGCAGGCGTCGAGATTGACGGCCATCGCCGGATGGCTGCGGTCGGGCGCAGGCACCGCCTCGCGCTCACGCTTGGGGAACCGGCCGTCGACGACGTTCTGGCGCTTGGCGGTTTTCCAGAATTCGGAATCGGCGTCGTGCGCGACTTCGATCGCGGGCTGATCGGTCAGCAGCAGTTCGGCCACCATCTTGCGGGCGGTCTTGGCGCGGTCGGTCGATGTCTTGACCTTCATGCCGGGCGCCGGCGTGCGAATGCAACTCGCCGCCAGCACGCGCTCGCCCTCGATCTCGACCATGCAGACGCGGCAATTGCCGTCGGCGCGGTAGCCCGGCTGCGGCGAATAGCACAGGTGCGGCAGCTTGATGTCGAGCCGGCGCGCGGCGCGGAAGATCGACTCGCCCTCGCGGATGTCGATCTCGTGGCCATCGATGAAGAAGGTCTTGGCGGTCGGCGCCGTGCCCTTGCCGTCGGCCTTGTCCATCGGCGCGGTGTGCGCGACGTGCGGCTTGCCCTTGTTCAGGTCCTCGCCACCGGCCGCGCCTTTTTTGTCGTTGCCGTAGCCCACGGGCTTTTTTGTTTCGCTCATGGTGTCACCACTTGCCCATCGGCTTGGTCAGGTCATCGGGGAAATATTTCAGCACGCTGAGCAGCGGGTTCGGCGCCGCCTGGCCGAGGCCGCAGATCGAGGCGTCTCGCATCAGCGTCGAAAGCTCGTTCAAGAGGTCGACGTCCCAGGGACCCTGCGCCATCAGCTTGACGGCCTTTTCAGTGCCGACGCGGCACGGCGTGCACTGGCCGCAACTTTCGTCTTCGAAGAACTTGATGAGGTTCAACGCCGCGGCCTTCATGTCGTCCTTGTCGGACAGGATGACGACGGCGTGGGAACCGACGAAGCCGCCATGCGGTTCGAAGGTACCGAAGTCAATCGGCAGATCGGCCATGGACGCGGGGAAGATACCGCCCGAGGCCCCGCCGGGCAGAAAACCCTTGAACGCGTGGCCCTCCAGCATGCCGCCGGAATACTCGTTGATCAGTTCGTTCATGGTGACGCCGGCGGGCGCAAGCTTGACGCCCGGATGCTTGACGCGGCCGGAGACCGAGAAACTGCGGAAGCCCTTCTTTTCGCGGCGGCCTTGCGAGGTGAACCATTCCGGCCCGCGCTCGACGATGTCGCGAATCCAGAACAGCGTCTCGACATTCTGCTCCAGCGTCGGACGGCCGAACAAGCCGACCTGCGCCAGATACGGCGGGCGATGACGCGGCAGGCCGCGCTTGCCCTCGATCGACTCGATCATCGCCGACTCTTCGCCGCAGATATAGGCGCCGGCGCCGCGGCGCAGATGCAGCTTGGTATGCGGCGCCAGCCCGGCTGATTCGATCCGGGCGAATTCCTCGAGCAGCATCAGCCGCAGTTCGGGATATTCGTCGCGGACATAGAGATAGGTGTCGGTGGCTTCGACAACGTAGGCGGCGATCAGCATGCCTTCGAGAAAGCGGTGCGGATCGCGCTCGAGGTAATGGCGGTCCTTGAAAGTGCCGGGCTCGCCCTCGTCGCAGTTCACCGCGAACAGGCGCGGGCCCGGTTCGTTGCGCACCAGCGACCACTTGCGGCCGGTGGGGAAACCGGCGCCGCCGAGACCGCGCAGGCCGGCGTCGCTGACGACCTTGATCAGGTCGTCGCGCGTGCGCTGGCCCGACAGGCAATCCTTGAGCAGCGTGTAACCGCCGGCGTTCTGGTAGGCGGCGAAATCGGTCGCCGGATGCCAGGCGTGCGGATGCGGCTTGGCTTCGACAGCCGCGGCGACATTGGCGTCATTGGCCTTGAAGGTCTGCATGTGACCCACCGCCACCACCGGCGCGCGGTCGCAGGCGCCCATGCAGGGCGCGCGCACGACGCGCACCTCGGCGCCGAGCTTGCCGGCCAGTTCGGCCATCAGTTTTTCGCTGCCGGCCATGGCGCAGGACAATGAATCGCAGACGCGCACGGTGACGGGCGGCGGCGGCGGGCCGTCCTTCACCACATCGAAATGCGCATAGAAGGTCGCGACCTCGTAGACTTCCGCCAGCGCCATCTTCATCTCGAACGCCAGCGCGGTCAGGTGCGCGGCGGACAGATGGCCGTAGTGATCCTGGATCAAATGCAGATGTTCGATCAGCAGGTCGCGGCGGCGCGGCTTGTCGATCAGCAACGCCTGCACTTCCGACAGCGCGGCCGGATCAACCTGGCGGCCTTTCGGCAGGCGGTTCGGTTTGCGGCGTCCATCGCCTTTGCCGCTCTGACGGGGCGGCGGCGTTTGCATGTTCATCGCGATCTCCCAGACCGCTTGTTTGAAGCCATTCCAACATTTGAACAATCCCGTGCCGGGCATGGGTCGATAGAGGATGCCTATCGATAATCGGTCAGTTGGTGCATAATATTTCAGCGACCCAATCGTCGTCTTTCTGCTAACCCGCTGATCAAGCGAGATAAACCGTGATCGACAAACTCGACTTCATCCTGGCGCTGGCCCGCGAGCGCCATTTCGGCCGGGCGGCCGAGGCCTGCGGCGTCACACAGCCGACGCTGTCGGCCGGGGTGAAGCATCTCGAGGAGCAGATGGGGGTGCTGCTGGTGGTGCGGGGCTCCCGCTTCCAGGGCTTCACCCCGGAAGGCCAGCGGGTGCTGGAATGGGCCCGGCGCATTGTCGGCGACACCCGCGCCATGCGCGAGGAGATTAATTCGCTGCGCCACGGCCTGACCGGGCGGCTGCGCATCGCGGCGATCCCGACGGCGCTGGCGATGGTGGCGGCGCTGACCACCCCTTATAGGGAGGCGCACCCGAACGTCCAGTTCACCATCTACTCGCGCAACTCGATCGAGGTGCTGGATCTTCTGGAGAACCTCGAGATCGACGCCGGCATCACTTATGTCGAGAACGAACCGCTCGGCCGCGTCAGCATGGTGCCGCTGTATCACGAGCGCTATCGCCTGCTGACCGCCGCCGACGCGCCGCTCGGCAACCGCGACAGCGTCACCTGGGCCGAGGTGGCGCAGGTGCCGCTGTGTCTTTTGACGCCCGACATGCAGAACCGCCGCATCATCGACCGGCTGCTGAAAAGCGCCGGCGGCGACTCGCGGCCGACGCTGGAGTCGGACTCGATGATCCTGCTGTTCAGCCACGTCCGCACCGGCCGCTGGGCCAGCGTGATGCCGGCCAAACTGGCGGAAACCCTGGGCCTGACCGACACCATGCGGGCGATCCCGATCGTCGATCCGGAGGCGGTGCAGACCATCGGCCTCGTCGTGCCGTCGCGCGAACCGATGATGCCGATCACCGCCGCGCTGGTGGACGTGGCCAAACGCATGGCGCCGTCTCTCGACGATTAACGCAAACGCCACCGGCAGGCTCACGAACCTGTCAGGGAACTCGCGCCTGTCTGCGCCGTTGTCGGGGCGAATGAACCCCGGAACCGGTGCCGCATGATCACCCAGCTCAACCCGCCGCTCCCCCTCGAAACCGCCAAAGGCGCGGGGTTGGCGCATTTCGTCATCGATTACGGGCCGGAAGCCGACCTGATGTGGGTGGTGTTCATGGACAGCGACGGCGCCTGCTGGACGGTGCCGAACCCGGAGGTCCGCATGTCGATGAACTGGACCATGGGACGGCGTAAACCGAAGACCAACAAGCCCGCGGCGGCGGCGGCTGACGGCGCTATCGTGCATCGGGTGTTTCCGCGCGCCGACGCATCGGGCACCTGAAGCCGCACTAGGCCTTGGCGCGGGCGAGGCCTTCCATCACCAGCCGCTCGGCATCGGCGGTGTCGAGCCAGCGCACGATGGTGACCCACTTGCCCTTTTCCAGATCCTTGTAGTGCTGGAAGAAGTGCGCGATCTGCTCGGTCATCACCACCGGCAGGTCCTTGTAGCTGGCGACGCCCTTGTAGAACGGGTGCAGCGCATCGACCGGCACCGCCAGAATCTTCTCGTCGCCGCCGGCCTCGTCTTCCATCAGCAGCGCGCCGACCGGACGGCAGCGGATCACCGCGCCGGGCACCACCGGCACCTGGCCGATCACCAGCACGTCGCACGGATCGCCGTCATCCGACAGCGTGTGCGGGATGAAGCCGTAATTGCCGGGATAGAACATCGCCGTGTGCAGGAAGCGGTCGACGAACAGCGCGCCCGACACCTTGTCGAACTCGTATTTGACCGGCACGCCGCCGAGCGGAATTTCGATCACGGCATTGATGTCGTGCGGCGGGTTGCGCCCCGCGGGGATGAGTTTGAGGTCCATGACCGATCAGCTCCGAATTAAACGTTTGCGCTCTGTACCATGAAGATGCCGGAGCGGCCACGCAGGCGGCGTCGGGGATCTGCGGGCTGCCATCATGTCTCGCTCCATCGGTTGCCGTTGTGCGTGCCTCGGTTTCGGCTCACGCATGGGGATTCGTTGCCGCGCGCTCACAGGAGCGCCGGGCTTTGGCACGCGCACCCTCGCGAAAAAGCGAGGGGGTGGAGCACCGGAAGGCGCATCCACGAAGACACCGCCGAGGCGGTCGCGGCCAGCGCCAGCAGGCCCCGCGCGACGTCGCGCGACACCCGCAAACGCCGGGGGCCGCGTCGCCCTCCGGCACTCCACCTGCGGCGATTTCTGATCCCCGGCGCC
>LNFM01009911.1_pt1 | contig 17474 bp, 15 predicted proteins | sample 596031 | NCBI WGS metagenome assembly LNFM01 (sample SAMN04254537, study PRJNA301005) | activated carbon metagenome | isolation source: dual media filters at the Ann Arbor, Michigan drinking water treatment plant | place: USA: Ann Arbor | reverse complement strand
CTCGGCGCCGGCGGAGCCATCTATGTAACTGGGGTGACCCAGGGTCCGGCGTTCCCTACCGTGAACGCCTTTCAATCGGCCCAGCCGGGCGGCTTAATCGCGTTCCTGACTAAGTACACGTTGACAGCCCCTCCGCAGACCCCCACCGTGACAGCCCTCAGCCCGATCGCGACATCCGGTACGCAGCAGACCTTTACTTTTTCGTTTTCCGACCCGGATGGCGCCACCGATTTAGGGGTGGTGAACGTCCTCATCAACAACTTCCTGAACGGAGCAGGCGCTTGCTATATTGCTTACGACCGGCCCAGCAATATCGCCTTCCTCGTGAACGATGCGGGTGATAACCTGACGGCGTTACCCCTAACCGGTTCAGGCACCACCGCGAACAGCCAGTGCACCCTGGTGGGCGCGGGTTCCTCGGCCACGACCAGCGGTAACACCCTCACGCTCACGTTAGTGATCCAGTTCAACCCAGCGGCATTTGCCGGCCGCAAGGTCATCTACATGGCGGCCCGCGACGCCTTGCAGAACAACTCCGGTTGGCAGCCGATGGGTACGTATTCCGTGGGCGCGACCCCGGCGGCGAACCCGATGGTGGTCAGCTTGACGCCCAGCTCGGGCACAGGAAACAGTGCGACACTGAGCATCACGTACCGGGATGCCACTTCGGCGGGCAACTTGCAGGCCACTCAGATCCTCATCAACAACGCGTTGGATGGAGCTAACGCCTGCTATGTACCCTATTTCGTACCGGGGAATCTGTTGTTGCTCGTGCCCAACAATGGGGACGGCAATCAAGCTACCGCCATGGACCTGGCGGGTGGAGGAACCCTCGAGAACTCGCAGTGCCGGGTCGAGTCGGTTGGCTCCTCACGCTCGGTCTCCGGTAACACCCTGACGCTGACCGTGAAGTTGACGTTCAAAACTCCGTTCAACGGCCGCAAGATCATCTATGGCGGCGTTCAGACGACAACCAGCGGCAATAGCGGCTGGCACGCAATGGGAGCGTGGGTAGTCCAGTAGGACTACCCACTCCCCTCTAACTCAACCGTTCAAAGTCGATCACCTGGTCGACCGGCGTGATCGCCGTAATGAACAGACAAGGACCGGCCAACTTCGGCAGCGCCCCGCGAACTTCGAGATAAGTATGCGGGGCGCTGCCGGGCCCGATCCGGATCTTGTCTTGGCCAAGCGAATAAGTCGCGTGGCCTTGGCGCAGCACCCAGGAATCCGCGAACGCCGGGTGCTTGTCGGCGCCCGTGATGGTGCCCCCTTCGCGGAGATTGATCTCTACGGTCAGCGGCACTTCGTCGGTACCCTTCGCTCGAATGCGCAGGCGGAAGCCCTTTGGCGTTTCGGAGAGTTCAGCCACCGATTCCAGTTCGCAAACCTCGGTCTGCCGGCGCTCTTCGCGAGTATCGTCATAGGTCTCGGTGGTCACCACGCGGGGCGGATCGAACGGCTGATAGTAGCCGGCCCGTAAGCGCTGCGTCAACACATAGGCGTTGCCCTTCTTTTCCATCGTCTCGCCGAGGAACTGGCCCTTGCCGAAGAACGCGGAGGAGAACCGGACGGCCGTGACAACGGCACTGCCGTAGCGGAAGGTGAAGAAGCGGTCCCGGCCACGAAGGATCGAAGCGGACATCTTGCCGCGGCGGACCCGGGCGATGCCCGTGATCGGCATCAGCTTTTCGTAGTTGTCCGGCAGGGGCTTCGACGCCGGCAGTTCGCTACCGAGGAGTTGCGGATAGTTCAGGTAGGCCGCGACACCGGCGCCTTGGGCCTCCACGGAGCGGGCGAGCGCGGCCATTTGCCCGTCACGGTCTTTCCAGGCCAGGTAGGCAATCCCCAGCCAGGAGTTGAACATTGTGCCTCTCTGGTTCAGGTCCTGACGACGCGAGATTTCGGTGACCACCTCGCCATCGGCGTGGATGAGGTAGAGCATCGCCTGTAGGTTCTGGCGCACCGGATTGAGCAGTTCGGGCCGGTTGAGGGAGTGCGCGCAGATCGTCAACGCCCGATTGCAGATGCCGTTGTAGCCGATGGAACTCCGCTCGGTGTACTGGCCGTCGGCGTCGATATCGACGGACTCGGCGAGCCACTGGTCGATCCGCTTCAGGTAGCGCGGATTGGGGTAGAGTTGGTGGAGAAGCGCGAGCGCCGAGCAGACCACCCAACGATGGTTCGGCGTGTGCACCCCGCCGCGTACTAGCGCTTCCCCGGCCTTCTTGACAGCGGGCATGACGAGGGGTTCGAGCTCTGGAAATCCATATTGGCGAGCGTTCAACAACGTTTGCCCCATGCCTTGGATGATGAAGGATGTATCGGGCGGCGAATTGAAGTTGGTAATCGGCAGTACCCAATTCCCGTCCGGCGTCTGAATACGAGCGAAGCATTCGGCGGCCAACTGGATGCGTTCAAAGACGAGCGGCTTGCGGTAGTGCCGCGATTGCGGCAGCAGGTAGGCCGTCGACAGGGTGCTGATGATGCCTCCCGGGGTGCCCCCCCAAAAGAGGCTATCAGCGCTGCGGATGTTCCCCCGATGGCGATGACCGGGCGTAAGTTCCTGCTTGGCGATGACATCATCAACGCCTTTGTCGTGGGCATCGACCAATGCCTGGGGCAGGCGCGGCGGCGTGGCGGCGGCGGACAGACGGGTGGCGGCTGCCGCCAGGGCGACAGTCTTTAGAGCTTCTCGGCGGTGCATGATTATCCTTTGCGAACGCTGGCCCGGGCTTCCTTCATGATAGGTCCGTAAACCAGCTTGTCGAATGGCGGGCAGCCGCTGGGGAACTGGCCCAGCGGGTGGTTTTTCTGACGCATGAGGAACGTGCAGTAGGTCAACGTCTTGCAGACGCGAATTTCCTCCAGTTCTCCCTTGGTCAACGCGTCCACGGCGAAGTCAGGGTAGGCGAGCGCGTTTCGGCCCATCCCGAAAATCTGAATGTTGCCAGCAGCGATGTTATGGGCCGCGGCATTGAGCGCATAGATCTGCAGCCAGCTATAGCCGGTACCGACCATCGGCAGGTCCGGATGCGCCCGCTGCAATTCGCCGGCGATGCGGAAATGGCGATCGACCCCATCCAGCGGGTGCTCCGGCTCTTCGTAGTTGCCATCGTCGGCCTTTTCAAAGGGACGGCCAATGTGGGGGTTGTAGTAGGGGCAGCCGATGGAGACGTTGAGCAGCTGTACGCCCCACTCCTTGAACCAGCCGATGGCGGTCTTGACTTCGTTCAATTCCTCGGTCAGCGGGTCTGCTTCGTTGACGCCCCAGCCCCACGGGTAAGGCGTCGGATAGGGCAGCGGCTCGCCAAGGCCCGTCTCCGGGTTGCGCGCGTAGGGGACGCTGTCGAAACAGCCCAGCCGCATGCAAATGGTAAGTGCGGGGCCGAACTCCGCCCGCAACTTACCGAGCACGTTGCGGATGAACCGGGTGCGATTCTCGAGCGATCCCGCGTAGCGGCCATCGCGGCCCGCGCGGGCGCCAAGCATCTCGGCGAGTAGATAGCCGTGCGTCACTTTCAGGTCGATGGCACGGAAGCCGGCCCGCCACGCCAGCCGGGCGGCGGCGATGTACTCGTCCTCCAGCGCTTCCATCTCCTGGTCGGAGAAGACCGGGTAGTCGGCCGGGGTCGCCGTCTTTTGGTCAATCAGGGGGTTGTGGTAGAAAATGATCCGCTTGGGATACGAATAGCGGCCCGAATGGGTGAGCTGGATCGGGATGAGCAGGTCGTCTGTCGAACCAAACTTTTCCTGATGCAGCTGCAGCATCCGCGCATGGAGCCGAGCGTACTCGTCGACGTTGCCTTCGTGGATCCAGAGTTGACGGGCGTTGGCCCGTCCGTCCTGCCGAATCGCGCCAAGCGCGAAGCGCTCATACCGGCGCCACGTCAATTCGTCAGGGTTGCCATCGAGGGTAGAATCGCAGCCTTCCATCGGGTGGATGGCCATGGCATTACCCAAGGTTACGGCATCGCTGATCCGGACCTTGCGGCCGAGAATCGTTTTTACGGCTTCTTTGCCGGTCTCAAACCGGACAAACTGTGTGCGGGTCTCAGCGTCCTGCTGGAGCTGGCTTAGGTTCTTGTAGTGAAACTGTCGCATCGGTAAAGGCGTGCTTGGGCAGCAGAAGAATCGCTACCGCGCCGATGAAGGCGAGCACAAAAACGGTATTGAGGGCCGGGCCATAGCTGGTATCGCCAGCCCGGATCTGCGAGACGAGCGCCGGGAACCAAGTCTGGCCAATGGTGTCAGCCGGGAGGATGATGGCCATTGCGCGGGCCAGGGTGTTGACGCCGAACTGCTCGGCGGCCATGAGCGGGATGAGCATGTAGTCGGCGCCCATGCCGAAACCGAAGAGGATCGCGAAGAGGTAGACGTACATCGGGTTCTCGGGCGTTGCCAGCAACAGCAGTGGGATGGTTGCGGCCACAAGCATGTAGGTGGCGACCATGACCCATTTCTTCGAGAATTTATCGGCCAGGATCCCCATGACGATCCGGCCGGCCGTGGAGGAGATCATGATGTAGAACAGGGCGTCGGCAAAGAGCGTGTCCAGGGTGGCCTGATCGGCGAAGCCTTGCTCTTTGAAGACGAACTTCATGTGTTGATTGATGGAGCCAATCGACCCGATGGAGCACAAACTGCCAATCATCAGAAGCCAAAAAGAGCGGGAGCGCAGCAGTTCGCCGAATCCGCGCGAAGGCGCCGGAACTTCACTGGCCGCGACCGGCTCGCCGTCCGGCGTCTGGCCGATGTCGGAAGGCTTGTCCTTCATCACAAAGCCGGCGATGGGCCAAACGAGCAGCAGGATGAAGCCGGTGATGATCAGCGCGGTCTGGAAACCAAACGCGGTGACCAAAGGCTTGGCGATGAACTTGGCCGAAATCGCGCCAAAGATGCCGACGCCGAGGTAGGTAGCCGCCATCGCCTTACCGCGATTCTTCTTGAACCATTGCGAGATGATCACCTGGTGCGGAATGGGGCCTGAGAACAGATAGCCCACCATGTAGAGCAGCCAGTAAGCCCAATATACGTACACATTGCCGCCCATCGTGCCGAAGCCGATGAACGCCAAGGCGGTCAGGCCGGTACCGACGATCATCAGTTTCCGCGGGCTGAATCGATGCATGAAAACGGGGCCGACCCACAGGGTCAGCGTTGCGGCAATCGGGAAACCCAGGGTGATGTCCGTGCGCGCCCACCCGAAAGTTTTCTCGTAGTAGTCGTAGTAAAACGGCATGCCGTAGTACGGGATGCCCACCGCCAGACCAAACGTAAAGAAGGCAGCGATGGAGATCCACCAGCCGTAAAAGCTTGAACTCGCGCGCGTTTCCATGAACGACTTTTATACCATATAGCCTACTGTCTGCTTATGCGCCTCGCCCTACTTTCTCTCCTCGTCGCCGCTTTGCTACCGGCCCAGAACCCCGATTGGTCCGCGCCGTTCCCGGCGCACACCATAGCGGGCAACCTCCACTACATCGGTACGAAGGATCTGGCCTGCTACCTGATCACGACGCCGCAGGGGCACATCCTCATCAATACAGGCTTGGCGGACTCTGTCCCCCTGATGCGCGCCAGCGCGAAAAAGCTGGGCTTCGATCTCAAAGATGTGAAGATCCTGCTCACCATGCAGGCGCACTACGACCACGTCGCCGCCTTCGCGGAAATCCGCAAACTGTCCGGCGCAAAAGTTTACGCCACCGACGGCGACGCCCCCTACCTCGAAGACGGCGGCAAGAGCGATCCGCTGGTGTTGGCCTTTGCCGACCAGGACTTCAGTTTCAAGCCGGTGAAGGTGGACCGCCGGCTAAAAGATGGCGACACGGTGGCTCTCGGCGGTGCCGAGGTGAAGGTGATTTCCATGCCCGGTCACACCCGCGGCGCGGCCGGCTACTCCGTCAACGGAGTCCTCGTTGTGAATGTGCCGTCGGTGGTGGTGCCTCTCATTGGCAACAAGCGCTATCCGAATATCGTCGAGGATTACGAGGCGACCTTCACCAAGCTGAAGCAGCTGCAGCCGAAGATCTGGGTGGCCGGCCACGGCTCGCAGTACGACCTGGCAGCCAAGCACGCCAAAGGCTCGTTTGAGGATCCAGCCGGATACACAACCACTATCGCCAACGCCGAAAAGGCCTTCCGCGAGAAACTGGCCCGCGAGAAGGCCAGCAAAGGGGTGCGCTAGAGACTACGCAGGTGGAAGCCGCCGTCGACGTTGAGCACTTGGCCGGTAGAGTAGTCCAGCAGGCCATCCGCGATGCCCCGTACGGCCTTGGCGATGTCGGACGTCTCGCCCATCCGGCGCTGCGGTAGCAGGCCGTTGGCAATCTTCTCTTCGTAGACCGATTCCACCGCCGAGATCATATCCGTGCGGATAATGCCCGGCCGGATCTCGAACACCTTGATGCCCTTCTCCGCCAAACGCGTAGCGTAGAGCGAAACGGACATCGCCAGACCAGCCTTCGAAATGCAGTAGTCGGCGCGGTTGACCGACGCGGTATAGGCCGAAATGGAAGTCACGAACACAATGCGGCCGTCGCCCTGCTCGGCCATCCAATTGGCGGCGGCCTGCGTGAGAAAGTGCGGGCCCTTCAGATTCGTATTGATGAGTTCGTCAAAACTCTCCTCGGTGGCCGCCAGCATATCCTGACGAACACGCGGCGCCATGCCGGCGTTGTTGATGAGCAGATCCAGCCGGCCAAACTTCTCCCGGGTGAAGGCCAGCAGCCGGGCGCGGTCTTCGCCGCTGCCGATATCGGCTTGAATGATTTCTGCTCCGGTTTCCGCCCGCAGGCTTTCGGCGGCATCCAGGCGGCCGCGGTAGGTGGCGACCAGGGAATGGGTCTTGGCGAGTTCGAAGGCGATGCCCCGGCCGATGCCGCGGCTAGCGCCAGTGATGAGGGCGACGGGTTTGCTCATTGCGAATCCTGAACCGCGGCGATCAGTTCCTCCGCCGTGAAGCGTTCGATCAGGACATGGTTCCCAACGAACACCGTGGGCGTTTTCGCCACGCCACGCGCGTGCGCCTCCGCCAAGTCTACATCCACCCCGGCATGGTCCCGGCCGGCTACCGGCGCATGAACCCGGCCCAGCGAAAGAAGGCACTTTTTGCGCCATTCCCACTCGGCTGTCCGGCCCTCGGTCGCGCGCAAGTGCTGCGCTTCGGCGGCCAGGCCGAGTGCCTCGGGGTGTTTCGCGAGCGGAAAATCACGGCGCACAAACTCCACTTCGTCCCCGAGCACCGGGAGGAGTTTTTCTTCGAGCATATGCTGCAAGCGGGTGCAGTCGGGACACTGGAGGTCCTCAAAAATTTCGACGGTAACCACTCGACTATTATGCGGTCTTCTTGAACCGCTGCAGTAGGCCAGTAACCACCGCTTTACCTTTGGCCAGGCCTTCGTCGTAAAGGCGCTCCCGTTCATCCCGCGAAAGCTGCCCGCCCATGCCGTAGAGTTTTTGCAGTCCGCTGCCCACGATCCAGGTGCCCGCATAGGCCACCGTCGCTTTGCTCACCACCCCGGCGCCGAAGGGCAGCTTGCTGATCAGTTGCCGGGCGAGCGAACGCCAGCCAAACGCGCCCGCGATGACGGAAGCCACTTGCGCTTTCTGCTCCCGGTAGCCGATGGGGCGGTCGTTGGCGCCGGCCAGCAGGAACGCCATTCGTAGCTGATTTGCCGTGATGAAAGCGGTGTCGCTGGCAAACTCGCCCACGGCGAAGGGCAGCGACAGCACACTGGGCACAATGTTCGGCAGCGAGGTGGCGATTGAAAACAACGCGTTCTCCTGGCTGACGGAGTTGACCACTTTCTCGGAAACCGCCTTGCGGAAGACGACGAACTGCCGGGCCAGCGGCAAGCCCAGCTCTTCGCGCTTGCTGATGATCTCGCGCACCGTCCGCTCCGGATCTTTCTTGTAGTACGTAAACGCCTGGGGCGGCTTTGAAAGCCCCTCTTCCCAGAGTTCGATGTCGAGATGCGCCGGCGGCTCCGGCATGCCGGGCAAGCGCGGGCCCATTGGATGGACGAGCCGCACCAACTCATTCTTTTTGCGCTCGGAGAGGCGCTCGGGCGCCAGGAAGTCCCACATCCGGTTCAGCCCGTCTTCCGTTAAAGCGGTCAGGCCAATGTTCACTTCCCGCTCGGCCATCTCCCGCACATCACTGGGGTTCAGGTTGCGAATGGATTTTGCGACGGTGGTCAAGAAAGAAGTGATCATCAGGTTGCTCATGCGGGGCGCTCGGCGCCGTGGAGCCGGAAAAGAAGCCGGAGTTCCTGGCGCCATTCTAACCCGACCCCGAGGCGCTCCACTGGTATTACAGATGAGAAGAAGCCCAGAATGGTTTCCGTCGTCGGATGGAATTCGAGCGCCGGGGCGATGAGCAGCAATCGCGGACGGGTCGAAGCCACGGTATGGCCTGGAAAATAGCCATACGCCGCAAAGTCGCCGGCTTCCGCGTGCCAGGCCACGCGCATCCAATAGTCGAGCGCCTGAAGCGGCAGATGGATGTCCTCGGTCGCCTTGATTTCCAGTACCGCCAACCGGCCGGACCGCTCAATGGCCAGCAGATCGGCGATGCCGCGGTCGACCCCGGCCATCGCCGGCACCTGACCGTACACCGGCTCCGGACACAGGCGCGCGTCCAACGTGGTTAACGATTCGCGCACCCGCATTTCGAGCCACGCTTCGGGAGACCGCCGCTGCAGCAGGCTCCCCGTCTCCTGCCGCAGATTCGCCAATTCCGCGGCGACCGCCCGCAGCTCCGGCAGGTCGCGGGGATGAAGCAGGCGCCGGTCTTCAAACCCGCCCCGCAATTCGCCGTCCCGCCAGCGGGCGAACTCCAGGCCGAAGATCCGAAAGCTGGCGGCTCCGCCGGCCAGCGAAACGCGCTCCACGTTCGGCCACGCGGCGAGTTGCGCCACCCAGTCGGGCAGCGCCAGGATGGAGTGCTGGCAGCGGTCGAGCGTCGTATGCAGATTGCCGCAGTCGCCGAGATCGAGCGGCGCGGTTTCTCCATCGGGCGAGTAGGCGAAGATCTGAAACGCGGCTTTGGCCGGGTCGAGCCAGCGGAGACGGAGCGCGATCGCTTGGGTCTCTTTGACGGGCAGGTAGAGCGCCAGGCTCTCGACGGTGATCTTCGGCTGCCGGCGGCGGCGGACGTAGTCGAGCCAGATGAGCCCGAACGAGAGCGCATGGGGCGCTTCGGGCGGCGCGAGGATCGCCGCCCAGGCGCGCTTGCCTTGGCGGATTACAGCCCGGGGATAGTTGGCCGAGAGGGTGTGTTCGAGGTCGCGCTCCGTCGTCAGGTCGTCCAGTTCCCAGCCGGCGAAGCTGCGCCGGAGCATGCGCCGGAACTGCTCGCGTACGATCATGCGGTCGCCCTGCCGGTCCCACTGCAAAGCCTCCGGCCGGTCGCCGTCGAAGATCCACGCCTCCGCCTGGCGGCCGCCGAACTTTTCGATCACCAGCGTCAGGCGTCCGGTTTGGTGGTGGGCCACGTTGACGACCCGCCGATTCCAGTTCCGCACATCATCCCAGGCCGACAGCAGCAGCTTGCCCGCGCTGCGCCCGAACTCGTGCCGGTCCGGCAGCAGCGCGAACGCCTCTTCGCCCGGCTCCTGCACCAGCGGGCGGCGGCAACGGCCGGCAAACGTACGGATCGCCTCCTCCAGAAAGTCAGCGGCGACCGGGGCGACCGGGCGCCTGGCTTTTGGCATATGTCGATAGGTCGGGTGAACTCGCGTAAACTCTCAGTTACAGGCGGATTTTTGGTGCTGATGACGGATACACTGCGGGATCGATGGGAAGCGGTGCAGTCGCGAATTGCCGCGGCCTGCGCGAAGGCGGGGCGACGAGAAAGCGATGTACTGCTGTTGGCCGTGACGAAGGTTTTCCCCGCGAGCGTGATTGAAGAGGCGTACGCGCTGGGCATGCGGGAGTTCGGCGAAAACTACGTGCAGGAGTTCGAAGGCAAGCGGCCGTTACTGCCAGAGCTGCCCGGAGCGCGGTACCACCTGATCGGGCATCTGCAATCGAACAAATCGAAGAAGGCCGGCGAGCTGTTCGATGTCGTGCAGACGGTGGATTCGCCGAAGCTGGCCCGGCGGCTGGACGAAATCGGCAAGCCCATGGAAGTGATGATCGAGGTGAAGCTCTCCGAGGAGGACGCCAAGCACGGCTGCGACCCCGCCGACCTGCCAGCGCTGGTGGAGGCAATCCGCGCCTGCCCCAACCTGAAGCTGACCGGCCTGATGACGATGCCGCCGTGGGACGAAGACGCCGAGAAGTCGCGGCCGTACTTCGCTCGGCTCCGGGAATTGGCGGCCGCGCACGCCTTGCCGCGGCTTTCGATGGGCATGTCGAACGATCTCGAGGTGGCGATTCAAGAAGGGTCAACGATCGTGCGCGTGGGCACGGCGCTGTTTGGGCGCCGGAAGAAGCCGTGACGGTTGGCTACTTCGCGCCATTGCCGCCGGCGAAATCCGGCGTGGCGGATTATGCGGCCGACCTGCTGCCGCTGCTGCCCGCGCGGGTGAATGCGCCGGGCGACGTGAACCTCTATCACATTGGCAACAACCAGCTCCACCGGGAGATTTATGCGCGGGCGCTGCGGGAACCCGGGGTGGTGGTGCTGCATGATGCCGTGCTGCACCATTTTTTCCTGGGCTCGATGGGCGAGGCCGAGTATCTGGAGGAGTTCGTCTACAACTACGGCGAATGGTCGCGGGAGCTGGCGAAGGAGCTGTGGCGAGACCGGTCGCGCTCGGCGACCGACCCGCGCTACTTCCGCTACGGGATGCTGCGGCGGCTCGTGGAGCGTTCGCGCGCCGTGATTGTGCACAATGCCGAGGCGGCAAGGCGGGTGGGAGAGAAGGCGCGGGTGATTCCGCACTACTTCAAGCCGCCGGTGCTGCCGGACGCTTGGCAGGTGGAGCGTTGGCGAGCGGAGCGGGGTCTGAAACCGTCGACGATGTTGTTTGGGATGATGGGGTACTTGCGGGAGTCGAAGCGCGTGCTGGCGGTGGTGCGAACCTTCCGGCAGTTACGGGCGGAGGGGATGGACGCGGCGTTGGTTTTAGCGGGGGAGATCGGGTCGACGGACCTGGCCCGGGCGCTCGATTGGGAGGGGTTGATCCGCGTGGGGCATATGAGCGAACGGGAGTTCTGGCTCGTTGGTTCGGCGGTGGATGTGGTGGTGAATTTGCGGTATCCGGCGAGCGGGGAGACGTCGGGGATTGCGCTGCGGATGATGGGGATTGGCAAGCCGGTGTTGACGAGTGACGACGATGGCCTGCCCATCCCGACGGGAGCGGCCGAGGAGGAGGCGCTGTTGGCCACGATGCGGCTACTGGCCGAACGTCCGGCGCAGGCGCGGGATTACGGGCTAGTGCTGCGAGAGCGGGTGCTGCGGGAGAACAGCTTGGAACGGGTGGCGGAGGGGTACTTGGGGGTCCTCCGGAACTGCACTGGATCGACCAAGACCTAAGCGCGGGCGTGGCGTTTTCGCAATACTGCGAATAAACCTAGAGAGGGTCGGGTCATACCGCTCATCTCGTCGTTCGACAAAAAGCAGCCGGCCAGAGGCGAACGCGCTAGGCGCACGTATGCTCCGCGAATCTCACTGTCGCCAACGATGGAAGAGCGAGACGATCTTGCCGGGCGCTCTTTCCACTAGTCCAGTTACCACAAGAATTAGGTGCATTGCCTTGATACTCTGAGGGGGTGAGTTTAGCCTCTTACGCCTCGATTCAATTGGCACGCTTTGACTCGTTAACCCAGAATGAGGGGCTTGCGGATGGGATTTCGCTGCCCGCCCTTTTCTGCGGTGTGGCTGCGGATACGCGGGCTGCAGCAACCGAACCGGCTTCGCAACAGGCATTCGTGTTTCTAATATTGGGCCTCCATGCGGATGCCGAGTCAGCCCATTCCCTGTTGGAAAGGCGAGCGCAAATCGCGCCGTGGCTGGATGGCGCGCGAGAGATCTATGGTGCCGTTCTGGAGCCGTTCCGTCACAAGGGAGAGGCGAATTTCTTGAACCGCGAATCACCGGCAACGGTGTTTGGTAGTTTGGCAGAGCCAGTTGCAGCAAATGCTCCCATGGTTGTGATCACCTCGGCCGGCTGGAAAGTGGATGAGAATCTCGACATGAAACGCGTCGAGAAGTTTGGCGCCGGAGTGGTCGGGGTGAGAATCGGGATGACGGCTGTCGATGGCTTGCACTCACAGCAGACCTTCATATTCCCTGGAAGATTAACCGTAGACCCAGTGACCGTAAGCTTCTGGAGAGATGATGCCGCGGTGAGAAACTTCTCCTACGGACCGGGCGGGCACAGACGGCAGATGGACATCATGCGGGCCGAAGATCTGGCAGACCGGACTTCTTTTACTCGGTTTCGCGTGCTGCACAGTGTAGGGAGCTGGTACGGAGGCGATCCGCAGCTTTGGTAATTCGCCAAGGCAAAACATCGCAAAACCAAAACAAAACGCAATCGTATCTCCGTCATTGCGACGGGACAACCAACCTTCCCTAACCCCGAGCGAGCGTCACCACCATCTAAAATGTTGGTGGACCTGAAGGGATTCGAACCCTTGACCTCTTCCATGCCATGGAAGCGCGCTCCCAACTGCGCCACAGGCCCGCTCTCGGACAACCCCTTTAGAATACCATCAGAGGAGACCTGTGACAAGAGACGAAGCCTGGAAGATCGTTTGTGAATTTGTGCAGTCCGACGGATTGCGGAAACATATGCTCGCTGTCGAAGCCTGTATGGTGGCCTATGCCCGCCAAGCCGGGGCTGACGAGGAGACCTACGCCATCACCGGCCTGCTCCACGATTTCGATTGGGAGGTCCATCCGAACCTGCCCGATCACCCTACCAAAGGCGAGGCCATCCTCGAAGCCCGCGGCGTTTCGGCCGAAATTCGCCGGGCGATTCTGTCCCACGCCGACTTCACCGGCGTGAAGCGGGAATCCGCGATGGAGAAGACGCTCTTCGCCTGCGACGAACTCTCGGGCTTTCTCACCGCCTGCTCCTATGTTCGGCCTAGCCGCAGCATCCATGAGGTCGACGTGAAGTCGGTCCGCAAAAAACTTAAAGACAAAGCCTTCGCCCGCGCCGTGAACCGGGACGACGTGATCAACGGCGCCGCAGAACTTGGCGTGGACCTTGATGCTCACATCGAATTCTGCATCCAAGCCATGCGCGACCGGGCAGAGTTGTTAGGATTGCAAGGAACGGTTTAATTGCGGAAGCCACGCTTGGCCGGTGCTGGGCCTGGTCTTCAAAACCAGTGTGCGTCGCGTAAGCGGCGCGGTGGGTTCGACTCCCACTGGCTTCCGCCACCCCATCCCCCTCTGTGCCCGATCTCCCTCTTTGGAAATGGCTCCTCGGCGCCGCCTGCGCGTTCTCCATCGGCGTCGCCAAGACCGGCGTCCCCGGCCTGGGCATCCTGGCCGTACCGCTCTTCGTCTTCACCGTCGATGACGCCCGGCTCTCCGCCGCCTGGCTGCTGCCCCTGCTGATCGTCGCCGACTGCTACGCCGTTATCACCTACCGCAAGCAGGCCGCCGCTAACGCCCTCTTCTCGCTCCTGCCGTGGGTGATGGCCGGCATGGCCGCCGGCGCCGCTGTGCTCGTCTATCCCGACGCTGTCATCCGGCCCTTGGTCGGTGCGATCACTCTTTCGATGCTGCTCCTCTTCCTCTGGCGCCTCCGTTACGCCAGCGGCCCGCCGCCCACCGGCTGGTGGTTTTCCGGCTTCTTTGGCACCTCGGCCGGCTTCGCGACGATGGTCGCCAACGCCGCCGGCCCCATCATGAATATCTACCTGCTTTCGCGAAAGCTCCCCCGCGAGGAGTTCGTCGCCACCGGCGCCTGGTTCTTCTTCTTCGTGAACCTGAGCAAAGTTCCCGTATACGCCATGCACGGACTCTTCAGCCAGCAGGGGCTTCTGTTTGATGCCGTCCTCGTCATCCCGACCCTCGCCGGCGCGATGGTGGGCCGCAAACTGATATCCCGCATTCCGGAAAAGGTATTCCTGACCGCGGTCATCGTGCTCGCCTTCGTAGCGACGATCTTGCTATTCCTCCCCCCGCGGCATTAAGCGGGCGGGGTCGGCGCCTCGACGCCCGTCAACCCTTGGTCCGCCTGCGCGGGCACATAGCCGGGGTTGGGCTTCGGCATGGTGGCCTTCACCTGCTTCCGCCATTTCCCCAGCGCCTGCTTCAGCTTCTCCGCCACGTCGCCATGCTGATTCAGCAGATTCCGCTTCTCGCCGGGGTCCCGCGCCAAGTTGTAGAGCTCCAACCGATTGTCCTCATAGAACTCAATCAACTTCCAATCGCCGTCGCGGACCGCCCCGCCCGGCGCTCCGCCCTGATTCGAATAGTGCGGATAGTGCCAGAACAGAGGCCGCGGCTTCAGCGCCTGCTGCTGCAGCGCGGGCGCCAAGCTAACGCCGTCCAGGCCCTTTGGCACGGGCAACCCGGCCAGTTCGCAGATCGTCGGCAGGAAGTCGACGCTCGAAATCGGGGTCGCGTTGACCCCCTTCGCCACCCCTGGCCCAGCCGCCAGAAACGGCACCCGGATGCCGCCTTCGTATAAATGCCCCTTCCCGTTTCGCGCGGGCGAGTTGTCCGTCACCGGGTCCTTCGCCTTGCCTTCAAACCGCAAGCCGCCGTTATCGCCCGTGAGCAGGAACACCGTGTCCTCCGCCCGGCCCAACTCCTGCAGTTTCTTCCGCAGCCGGCCGACCGAGTCGTCGAGCGTCTCCATCATCGCCGCGTAAATCGGATTGCCCGAAAGCCCCATGAACTCAATCTTCTTCCTGTACTTCTCGATCAACGCCGCCGGCGCTTGCAGCGGCGTATGCACCGCGAAGTGTGGGAAGTAGAGGAAGAATGGACTACCCTTGGCCGATTCGAGAAACTTCTCCGCCTCCGTTGTCAACGCGGCGGTCAGCAGATCGTCCTTCGTGCCGCCCTGCAGATTCGGCAGCGAGAACGGCCCGAAATACCCCGGCGGCGAACCCTTCTCCGTTCCCGCAACGTTCAGCTCAAATCCCTGCTGCTCTGGCCCGAACCCGGCCCCGCCGAGGTGCCATTTGCCAACGCTGGCTGTCTTGTACCCGGCCGGCTTCAGGAGTTCGGCGATGGTCGTTTCCGCCAAAGGCAGTTGCTGCTCGAACGCCGGAGTCAGCACCTTAGCCGTCGGCCACTGCTTTCTTCCCGGAATCCAATCCGTCAGCTGCAACCGGGCCGGGTACTTCCCCGTCAGCAACGCCGCCCGCGAAGGCGAGCAGACCGGGCATGCGGCATAGGCTTGGGTAAACTTCAGGCCGTCTTTCGCCAGGGCGTCAATATGTGGCGTCTCATGATAAGGATGACCCGTGCAGCCAAAGTCGCGCCAACCGATATCGTCAACGTAAACCAGAACCACGCTGCGCTTGGCCGGAGCGGCCGCGAGTTTGGCGGCTAAAATGCTTGAAAGGAACGTGCGGCGAGAAACATTCGTCATTTACGGCACCAGAAAGCCTTGATCATACGTCAGAATCAGTACATGAGTCGTTGGCTGACCAAATTTTGGCCCAGTTTACGAAAGGGCACGGCAAGAATTTGGCGGCGCTTCTTTCTCCCGTGGATGCGGCCCATTCACGGTGCGTTTCCACTAACGCGCACCGGTGTCGCCTTTCTCATCCTGTTCGCGCTGGCGGTTTGGTTTCAGGGGGTGCTGCATCTGGATCTGGTGCTACTCGTGGCCGGACTAGCCGGCATTTTAGTGGTGGTCTCCCTCCTGCTCTGCACCTTTCTCGGCGCCGCTTTTCTCAGCTGGCGTTCGAAGCGAGCTCAAACCCCGGGCCTGCTCGACCTGGAAACGAAAACACCGCAACCGACCGGCTATCGCGTCCGCTATCCCCGCTGGATTCCGTTCACGCTGGCCCAGTGGCAATGGGTCGACGACGGAAACGGAGAAACCGCGGCGGCGATTACCATTGAGCGCCAAGCCGGTGAGTTCGTCGAAATGGCCGCGCCGCAACGGCGGTGCATTGTCCAGCGCGTCGTCCGGCGCTTTGCTGTGCGCGATCTGTTCGGCCTTTCGGAAATCGCTTGGCGCCGCACGGAGACCGTCAGCCTTCGCGTCCTGCCGGAACGCGGCATGCTGGCGCAGATGCCTCCGCCCGCCGGCATGGCCGATGGCGATGACCTCTCCGATGTCTATGCCGAGCCCCGCGGCGACAGGATCGAAATGCGCCAGTACGCCCCGGGCGACCCGCTGCGCATGGTGCTTTGGAAGGTGTACGCGCGGACGAACCGCATGATGGTGCGAACGCCGGAACGCAGCGTGGCCGAACGGCGCAAAGGGTGCGCCTATCTGGTCGCCAGCCCGAACGACGACGCCACGGCCGCCGTCGCCCGCATCGCCATCGAACGCGGTCTGCTCGGCGACGACTGGTGTTTCGCCGCCGACGGTGTGGACCGGCACGCGACCGAACGGGAAGAAGCGCTCGAGATCCTCGCCCGCAGCGGCGAAGCCGAAACCACGGAGCGGGACGGCAATTTGGGAGCGTTTCTTTCCAAAATGGAAAACGAAGGGTACCAATTCTGCATTCTGCTGCTGCCGCCGGACGCCGAAGCGTGGGCGCACGCCGCCACGCAGGTCACCGGCACCGGCATTATGCGGATGCAGATTCTCACCGGGGTCGAGGCCGTCCAACCCGAACAGGAAGCGGCTCCAGCGTGGAAGGAGCGGCTGACCAAGTGGTTTCTCAAGCCCAAGGCGGATGACGAGTATACGCTCGATGAGTTGCGGCTGCTGGCCACCGGCTCGGCGGGGCTGGCCGCCACGGCCGGGGTGGCCGAGCGGCGAACCGGGCACCTGTTCCAGGATATCCTCGGAGGTAGGGGCTAAATGACGTCGCGCAACTCGATCTGGTGGAAGCTACCGGGCGTATTCATTTGGATGACGGCGGTGGGATTGCTCGCCGTGGGCTATACCTCGGGCGTGGGACTGCTGGCCGCACTCCTCGGCGTGGTGGCGGCGTTTGCCGTTATGGGCCGCCTGGAGGCGCTTCCGATCCGGTTGAGCCGGTTGTGGCTGGTCGCTGCGGGGGCTATGGGGATGACGGTGGTCATCAGTACATTGCTGCGCGGCAACAGCACCATCGTCGGCTTGCTCGGCAGCGAAGTGGTCTACGCCATTACCGAAGCCGAAAACTGGTTCATGGGCGTGTTTTGCTGGCTTGCGCCGTTGTTGCTCTCCGCCCGAAAGTATTCGATGTTCCTGACGATCGAAGCCGCTTCTCTCGTCGGCATCTTCTCGAGCGTACTGGCCGCCCATCGCGACGGCTCCATCCACCGGCCCTTCTTTCTCACCGACTGGCTGCTCGAACGCAACTACGACCCCATGCCCTTTTTCCTGGGCGCCGGCGCCCTGCTCGGCATTCTGCTCGTCGTCTGGATGCTCAGCCGCAGCTCG
>LNFM01013225.1_pt1 | contig 17476 bp, 16 predicted proteins | sample 596031 | NCBI WGS metagenome assembly LNFM01 (sample SAMN04254537, study PRJNA301005) | activated carbon metagenome | isolation source: dual media filters at the Ann Arbor, Michigan drinking water treatment plant | place: USA: Ann Arbor | reverse complement strand
AATTTGCCAATGAACGCCTTGCCAAGCAGGTACGCCTTAGTGAGCCCGACAAGGAAAGTATTGAGGCGGCTCAAAGCGTGCTGCACGGATGGGTTTTAGCAGACCCAGAGGTCTACACCTCAACCGCGCCCTTCCGTTCCGTCAATGCCGACGTGATTTTGACGTGCACGCCATCCAGTGATGACCAGCGCCCGTACAGCAGGACTAACGCGTCGGCGGAGGCATCCACGAAGCCAAGCTTCCGCAGCACTGTCTGTTGATCCTGCAGTGTCTCCTGCTGGCCTGTCCTCTTGCCCAGCAGATATTCCTTCGCCGGCCCAGGGACAGGATCCTTTCGATCCGACAGCCACGAGCCGTCATCGAACGTCACGTCGTAGCGGTTGCGCCATTCCAGCCAGGGTGAGCCGTCGCCGGCCTCATAACTCCGAACGACCACCGGCCGATTCCTCGAAAGGCTGCTGGCAGCGCTCAGCAGCGCATGTCTTTGGACATGCTCGCGGCAGCCCGATTCTGGGGAGGTGCCTGGAGTGATTGTCCGAACGGTACGATCCACCGCCGAAACAGTCGAAAACGACCACTTCGAATTCGTTCGCCATCCTTGCGGCAAGACTCTGCACGAACACGGTCTTGCCCACTCCGCCCTCCGCGTCGACGAAGACAGGCTGCGCTGAGGACTTGATCAGATCATGGACCGTCGAAAGTTCAGATCGCTCGACGACGGCACCCACGTCGATGAAGCGGGTGTCGGCCGGAAAGAGGTCCTCCGGGGCGCAATCGAGAGCATCTAGGACATCCTCCCGGCGGATCAGGTTCTTACCTTGCCCGCTTGGGCCAGCCTTCCTCAAGACGAGGTCCTGCAGCCCGAATAGGCGGCTCCTGGCTTCTGCATCGGCGCCGGCAGACCAGTCGGTGAGTGTTCGCCTGAGAGCGCTGTCTTGACTCGAAAGACTCTTCTCTCCGGCTCGGAAAACCATCTTGGAGAAGAGACGGCTTGCGTCGGACAGACCCCCAGTAGCACAACATTCCTTGAGATAACGAACCTGGTCGGCTGCTTCGCGCCCTGAAGGCATCGTCCCTTCGATGAGCGCTTCTATGGCCTCCGAAAGACTGTCCTTGAATTCCGCGTTCGTGACGAAGATGAACCACACCTTCGCGTCGACTTCGGCGGCCGGAGAGTCCTGCTCATAGCCGGCAATCGTGCTGGAGAACTTTTCGATCGTCTTCTTCAGGTAAGAGGCCGTTACCGCCTCTTCGCGATGCTTGTACTTGAACTGGATGGTCTCGAGTCGCTCGCAAGACTGAAGATTGTCTCCGCCACCGTAGTAAAGGACGAGGTCGGCGACATCTTCGGCCCACGTTCCGGGACTCTTCGTCTCCGTCGACGATATTCCCTCCACGGCGATCGCGAATAGATCATCGTTCGGAAAAACCAGTTGCAATGCCCGTCTGGCAGCCCATCTTTCGTGGAAAGTGTGGCCTGCGCGGGATGCTCGGACTGAATCTATACCTTCATCACCGTAAGGCATGTTCATAGCGTGCCAGTATTAAATGTGGTCGTTATTCTCTGAGAACTGGCGCAGCCTAGGGAATTTGCCGCCAGCACACCTTCGCCCACCTCCCTGTGTCAAGCAGCCCGCCAGCGATCAATCCTAATCAAGACGCTATCGTATTCACAAGTTCCGAATGCAAGACTCCATCGGGGCTCGCCGATACCCGGATCCAAAGTCCGTTAGGGGTGGCGGAAGCAGCCGTCCGTGAAATGAAGACGAATGTCCGAGTCCAGTCTTTAGCCGTCCACCAGTGCCAAGCGCGCGTTCAAGCGCGCTCAGCCCGTTTTGCCTGAGATGTGAAACGATGTTCAATAAAATGCGTAGCTTGTACCGGGGTAACTATTTCGTAAGGCCATGAGTAGTGGCGATAGAGAAAGGACGTGCCTTCCCGATCGGTCACTTTGCAATCCACCTTGAACAATGTGCCTGGTGGATGCGCTTCCCGCATCGCAACAGAGCACTCGACATTTAGATTGGTCGACACTCCTTGACCCGCGATAGGCCTTGCCCGCACCTTCTTACTCGAAGGCTCTCCCCTGTTTTCGTATGTCTCGATGATGAAGTATCGATAGTGACTCATAGGAAGTGCCCACCTGTAGCTACTTGACGACTGACATACTCTGCATAGCTGCTCCGCGAATTGTGATGTCATCTTGAGACTGACTCCTCCCGAAAAATCCTGGCAAGCTAAACGGTAGCAATTGACAGTCCAAGAGTTAGGCCTCTTTCGACCCGTCCAGGATCCGGTGTTCAGTCTTGAACTGTGCGATCTCACTTTCTGAGGGCGGAGTTGTGAAACGCGTGATGACTTTGTCGTCCCAGTACAGTCTCAGGAGCGGGTCGTGATACAGGACGTGTCGCGTCGACGAGAGTGCTAGGCCGTACGAATGCTGAATCATCTGGTTGTTCATTAGGCCTAGGAACACCCGATCAACCGGGCCGACCGTCTTCTCCTCTCCATCCCAACGGCCGACCAACAGCGCGTGCTTCGTCAGCGGGAAGTAGATCTCCGTATTCTTTAGTGCAAACCCAGGGCTATGGCGCATGTACGTCGGGACCTTCGCCGGATCAATATAGGCGATAACCACCGGACGATTTGTCGTGATGAACTCTCCGCATGTCCCGTCAGCGACGCATAGTGTCCATGTCCGCTGGCCCAGGAGATGCAGGACCGTCTCGAACAGTTTTATCTCGGTTCCAATGTGATTTTCTCGTGCAACCTCGATCGTGTATTCCCCGCGCTCGTGGAACTCTTTCGCCACCTCATATGTGACGTCGTGCACCCTCCCTGTTGCGTCTTGCAGCCGCTTGTTCTCGGACTCCCAGCGCTCCTTGTTTTCAAGAACGAGGTCCATGATCCGAGTGGCGACACGCGCTTGAAAGTCTCGCATGTTCTCCCGCTGCTCTGGCGAACGTACGGCGAGAAGGGCCATAAGATTGAGGATGTAGTTCTTGCCCTCGCCGTCGAAGGTGCGCGTGCGCACAACATCTCGGATCGCCTCGCAGGCTTTGGATTCGAGCTTGCTGAACTCTTCCTCGAGCCAGTCGGGTTTGCGTCCCTGTGCCTCATACCGCATGAAGTCACGCTCCGCGCAGACATTTCGCGTATTCGTTTCGTACGTACGCCTTTCCTGAAAGTCATGGACGACCACCATGTGATGCTTCCCACGCTTCCAACCAAAACCGCGGAGGTAGCCTTGGGGGATGTAGTGGTGGTTGCGCGACTCGGTCATTGCCTAATTATCGAACGTCTCTCGCGTTCGGCAGGTCTACGGTTACCTGCGTAGGGGAGAGCGTTGCAGTGGGCAGCCTGAATGTTCGATCCCGCTGCCAAGCAGATCCTGAGATCCTGAGGGGCAACTAAAGACTGATAGCGGTAACTCAACCTGTGTGCCCCGGGGACCGCTTCGGAGCAGTCGCTGCCCGTGGAGGTAGACGAATCCGCTTCCACTCATCAGCACATTACCTAATGTCGTCTGTATGAAGCGCTGGGTATCACTAACCTCCAAATTGCGCACTCCCGCCGCAGGAATGTCTCAAACTTACTCGCTGCACACGGCCGAGTCCATAGCGACTTGAGATGCAACGTCACCTGTTCGGCTCGGGTTCACCCTCCAGGATTGCCACTGCCTTATTGCCATCGGCGTCCTTAAACAAAAAGCCAACTGGCTCGTCATCCCGTGACGAGGGCACCTTGATCTGCTTTTTCTCCCATCCGGGCACACTTTTGATGTCAAAGGGCTTCCCAGCGTACGTGACCACCGTGCTACTGACGGGGGCCGTCGAATGCCGGTAAAGCGGTGCAATCACGTCCGCGTTGGCGTTGGTGAGCCAGTTGCCTTGGTCTTTCTTGTATTTGTCGCAGCGCCCCTTCGCCGCTCTTAAGTCGGAGAATTGCACCTCCACTGTTTTGTTGTCGCACATCGTGAACTTGACCTTGCCGTTTTCCATGCGGAGCGTCACGAAACCAATTGGCGCGGCGCCGTCCTTCACGTATTCGTAGGGGCCGTCCGCCGAATAGATGGCGGCGAGCTGCTTCGCGTCGCCTGAGATCTGCGCAAGCGCGGTGGTGCATGGAGCCGCAAGCAGCAGCATGAGCAGAGAGGGGTAGCGAATCATTGATGCTCCTTCCTGACTACGGCACGCCAGATCTCCGGACACGGCGCACAGACGACAGCTTCATCGGGTCACGGCGCACCTCGTAGACAAGTCCCGCCGAGTCGTTGAGCTCACCGACGCATAGCATAAAGTAACCACTGTTGTCGGCCATGATGAGGTTGAGTGCGCGCCGGCTTTGGCAGCTTTCGTAGTCGCCGTGGCGGACCGACGTAGCGTTCTCGAGCTCAATCATGGTTTCGATCGGCACGCCGACGTGCGTCCACTTCTCGTCGGCGCGGCTAATCGCGGCGGCTCGAATCATTGGTGCCAACAACACAGCTATCAGCGCCAGCGTAGCGAACGCCCCTAATCCGTTTACCAGCGGCGTGGCGCGCGACATCGCTTTGAGCGCGGCCGCGAGACCGGATCGCACACGCAGCACACGAGCGGCCGGCGAGAGTATGAAAAAGGAAAGCGATGCCACTCCCAGCACCACCACCAGCCAGTACGTCCTGAAAATCCACTCCATCGGTGGCGCGGCGTAGATGAGTGTCGTCTCGAAGCTGAAGTTGAGTTCTGATATTCCGATGCCAAACTGTGCTAGGTAGTAGTACAGGTAGGCCCAGCCACTGAAGTAAGCTAGCGCCGCAGGAATGGTGGCGAACACGATTGCCCAAAGGCCGCCCATTGCGTCGTCAGCCTGCGATTCCGCTGGTGGTGATGGCGATGGCGAAATTGCAGTCATGTCGACCGCCAGCCTATCTCTATTCGGCTCGCCCGCCAAGGGCTTGCGAACGTCATCTCACAATGCCGGCGTGGATTCTTGGGCCACTTGGACGACTGTCCGGTCAGGTCCGTATGTGGAAGGACAGGTGCACAGCGTACTTGCGGACTCACGGGGCAGAGCTTGTGGCAGAGGTATCTCACCGATATTCCAGGCGCCCACTGCGCAACCCTCGACGTTTGCCCTGGGCCATTGGCATGGGCAGCAGCTGGCACCGATAACTGCGACCTAAGCTTCTGGAACTTGCACTTTGGCGGAAGCTAGCTTGACAGCGTCTTGGTTTGATAGCCCCGATCTGGTCCGGAGGGAGCAGTTCGGGCCTGAAACTCCAGTGCCAGAGAACGCTGCGAAGCGAACCTCTCCTTCTCTAGGAACGCTTGAGACTGAACTGAGTCACTCGGGGGTGGCGGTGACGAACTGTGGCGTGATTCGTCAGCGGTCATTCAGTGATCGACCATGCAAGCGACCGCTTCACTACCGAGACCGGGTACTCTCAAATGGATGGCACCAAGCAATACGTGAAGGACCGGTTTCGCACCGGCCGAAGTAACGCTCCCGACCCATTGCTGTCCGTCGCCTTTTTTGCGAGCAGTCGTTCTCCGGTCGTGTCAGCAACAACCGGAGCAATCTCATGAACGTAACCTGCCACACTACAACGCCAGGCTGCGCCAGTGGCTCAGCTCTTTCAAGTTGGTAACTCTCCGTCCCCACAGCCATGGATCGATCTGTCTTCACCCGGCCTTTCAACAAGGAGAGCGTTCCAGATTGGCGTTGTCCAACCTGTGGCACGGGCAGGCTCGCACTGAAGCCCTACACTTTGGTTGTTGGAGAAGGGAGCGACAGCAGACAAGCCCACGACCATCCCGCATGGGGACCTGAGTGGATCGACTATCGCTTCTCATGCATGTTCGTGTGTGATAGCAAGCCTTGCGCCGAATTCGTCGCGTGCATAGGCACCGGGAGCGTCGATCACCTTGGTTGGTTTGATGAAAACACTGGCCAAGAGGAAGAAAGTTATGACGATTTTTTCACTCCCAAGCTCTTCGTCCCCCCCTTGGTGCTAATGGATATACCGCAAGGGTGTCCTGAGCCTGTGCGCGTCCGCCTCAAGCAGTCGTTCGCTATGTATTTCGCGGACCCAAGCGGTGCCATGAACGCGGGCCGAGCTGCTGTAGAAGCCTTGATGACAGAACTTGGCGTTGCTAGGTATACCAATAGCAAGGGAAAGCGGCATCCAATCCCGCTGCACAAGCGAATCGAAAAGCTCACGGCCAAGTACGCATCTCCCCTGAAGGAGATGTTGTTCGCAGTGAAGTGGCTCGGGAATGCAGGCAGCCATGATGGCAATGAGCCCGAACATGAACATGTCCGCCTCATGTACGACATGCTCGAACATTGCCTAGCCGAAATCTATGACAACAAAGCCGAAAAGCTCAAGGCGATCGCCAAGAAGGTGAACAAGAAGAAGGGCATCTAAGCCGCCCGCATGAGTTTCCGCGCATGTCGGGTGTGCGTGGAAATTGCTTTGTTTTCAGAGCGTCGGCTCTTGGCCGGATCCTCCAATTCGCGGACGGCGCTGGAAGAAGCCGTTGGTCGGTGGTGCGGTCGAGTCCAGGAGACCGCTGAACCGCAGACGGGGTGCGCTGGGAACTCACAGAACCGGCCAGGAGCGCCCCCTCAAACCTCCCATTCGACGGTCATCAATGGACCGGTCTGCGGACCATTGGCATGGATTGATCATTGTCGTTGAGGCTCTTGCCAACATGCCGAGCCGGACATCCGAACGGCAATCCAATACCTGGCCAATCTGACCGACCGCCAAGAGGCTGAGGGGCGCGAGCGTTACGGCCTCGGCCGCGGCTACTGGCCCGCTCGCATCATGGCGGCCGCCTTCTCGGCAATCATGATCGTGGGCGCATTGATGTTGCCGGACGTGATCTGCGGCATGACCGAGGCATCGACCACCCGCAGCGAACGCGTCCCTCGAACGCGTAGCTGTGCATCGACGACCGCATCGGCGCCAACCCCCATTCGACAAGTGCCAACCGGATGGTAGATGCAGCTGCTCGTGGCGCGGATTGCGGACTCGATCGATGCGTCGTCGATGGCACCGGGACCTGGAGACAGTTCCCGCACGATGTGCTCCCTCAGGGGAAGTGCTGCGGCGATCTTTCTTGCTGCGCGCAACCCTTCGATCTGCAGCGTCATGTCGTCACGATGCGTCAGATAGCCGGGGTCGATCACGGGCGCATCGAGCGGGTCGTCCGAGCGCAGCGTGAGTCGCCCTCTGCTCTTGGGCCGGCACGCTTGCACGTTGATGGCCATGGCCCGAGTCTGTCCTTTCGCCGCCGCGTGGGGCGGCGCAAACGGCACCGCAAAAAACTGGATGTCCGCAGCGAAACCATCGTTCAGCGCCGCGCTTTTCATGAAGAGACCGGCCTCGGCATGGATGCTCGTCGGTGGCGCCTGATCAGCCTGCCCCAGCGCGAGCACCAGGGGTGAGCCCGGGTGGTCGCATAGATTCGAACCGACGCCGGGCAGCGCATTACGCACCACGAGTCCGTGCGACTCCAACTGCAATGGATCGCCGATGCCCGAGAGCATCAGCAGCTTGGGTGAATCGACGGTGCCGGCGCAGAGGATGACCTCGCGCCTGGCCTCGATCCGGCGGACCTGGGCGCCGTCAAAGTAGTCGATGCCGATTGCGCGATCGCCGTCCATCACGATACGCAGCGCACGTGCGCGCGTGATCGTTCGAAGGTTCGGACGTTCGCGCGAAGGGTCCAGGTACGCCTTTGCGGTGCTGCACCGCTCACCATCGCGAATCGTCACCTGGTACAGCCCCGCTCCATCGCGATACGCTCCGTTGAAGTCGGGGTTTCTCCGGTGGCCACAGGCGACAGCCGCATCAACGAAAGCGTGCGCGAGCGGGCTGGGTGAGGCTTGGTCCGAGACGGCCAGTGGCCCTCCCACGCCATGAAGGCTGGAGGCACCGCGCGCCTGGTCCTCCGCCTTGATGAAATACGGCAACACGTCAGACCAGCCCCAGCCTTCGTTGCCCAGATCCATCCAGTGATCGAAGTCTCGCGGATCGCCGCGGATGTAGATCATGATGTTGATCGAACTTGAACCGCCAAGCACCTTGCCGCGCGGACACGGGATGCTGCGAAGGTTGTAGCCGGCCTGAAGAGTTGTCGAGTAGCCCCAGTTCTCGGCGCTGTCCCACAGCAAGGGCCACCGGCTTGGTTGGCGAACACTGTGCGAGCGATCTTCGCCGCCGGCTTCTAGCAGCGCCACTTCACAAGAAGCATCCTCGGAAAGCCTCGCCGCAAGGACACAGCCAGCAGAGCCGGCACCCACGATGACATAGTCTGCGCTTGGCATCAGCATCCCCAAAAATCTCTGTTCGGGATTCTGGCGAAGACATTGCTGCGTCGCAAGACGTCTGGTCGCGAGCGCGGAATCTCATCTTGGTCCACCGACCGCCTCCACTGACTGCGACCAGCGACCGGAAGGTTGCTGGTGTCCGCAAAGGGTCGAGAGCGCGAGTTCGACCCTTCGTCCAGTGGACATTCGACCGCGAGTTGGCGGTGCAAACGGTGGCCTGCTACGCCGGATGACTGCAGCCCTCACGATACCTGTCATTGATGCCGACGTGCCGCTGGGTGAGCCGATGACGGCTTCGTGCCAGGCTCCGTGAACCCAGCCCCCTGCCGCGACCGACGGCAGTCGCTGCATAGATGGCCTTGACCAGGCGTTCAATGCGCTGTGGGAAGACTGCAGCCAAAACCAATTGCTACCGTCAATCGCAAAAACCTTGGCACGAAATAGGGCAGTCGCAACAACTAGTGACCTCCAGTCGCAGCACTTTGGCGCCAGTTCCATTTAATGTGGCGCCCTACGATTTATGCTCGCGGCAGACTTTGTATTACTTCTGAGAAAGTTTGCAAAACATCCGTAGGGCGTCAGAGTAACTGCTCTGGCGCGCAAGCAAAATCAACGATGTACATGGTCGCGCGCCTTTCTGTTCAATGGGTAGATGACGCAGTTTATGCGACTGACCCGTGCCGGTGACTGAGTTACTGCAACTTGTGCTTCCGCCTGCGCAGCAACGTGCTTTCTGAGTCTTGCAGTGGCCCTTGTAGACGTCACAACCCTGTCCGCTCGTGTTGGTTGGACGGCCGCGGAAAAACGATCGCTCGCTGGAGCGTGCCGAACACAAAACGGTAGATGCCAGGTGCGGAGGGCTCCCTCTGCCGCCTGCGCTGCGATGCGCTTGTTTAATCTTGCAGTGGCTCTTGTCACCGTCACAAATCTGTTCGTGCGTCTTTGATGGACGGTCGCGGGAAATCGATCGCGCGTTCGAGCGTGTCGAACACAAAACGTTAGATGCCTGGTGCAGAAGACTCCGCTTTCCGGCGACATTCAACGTGACCACGTTGTGTCGAACAATGAATTGGGCCAGGAACTTGGGATGCACGCTTGGACGGAAATGCAGCCACGGCTTGCAGAACTTGTCAGCGAATTGCGCGGTGCGCTTGCTCCAACCGAGCCGCCTTACAGGAATTCATGGCTCGAAAAAGCCGAGCAGGTTAGGACTGGCTTTGAGGTTGCGTCATTGCGTGCATCTGGGGAACTGAGGGGCCGCCAGAAAGGCCTTCACCGATCCAGAGTGAGGCAAAGAACCTCTAAATGCGGCAAGCGATACGAGCCGAATGATTTGCAGGTGGCTGCCATGCCTAGCCGGCAGGTAGGCCGGCGTTGGACATCAGGCAGGCGTGCGATCGCCAAAGTTCGGGGCTGCTCCACCCAGGGAGGGGATCTTGAGCCCCAGCTTCATCGATATCTCATCAAGTGTTCCGTTTTCAACACCCTTGGCCTTGTAGCCGTCGTTGATCAGGTCCTTGATGTAGATCTTGTTAATGATGAACATGAAGACGATCCCGCTCAAGCCCCACGTAAACAAGGCCAGCAAGAAGGTGATGGCCAGCCACTTCCAAGCGCCGCGAAATAGCATTGGGAACGGGCCAAAGAACGCCGAAGTCCATGAGAAGCCAACCGGTGCCTCCTTCATCTTGCCGGTAAGTGGGTTCTCAAAATAGATCGTGTTGTGTGCCATTTTCCGTCCCTGTCTGTTGGTATTCGAGTTGCAGTGGTGTGCGCGGCGTCTATCCGCTACCGGCGCGAGACTACCTCTTTTGGCATCGGATCACCTTATGAAACAAAGAGAACAAGGCAAAGTGCTACATCCGCGCGACACCCCTGTGGACTTCCCCCAATTTCCTGGATAGTTTGCTTGGCCTGCTAAGTTCTTCCGAAACATCAAGCGTCTGATGGGCGCTCGTTCTTTAGCTCTGAAAACTTGGCAGCCATCGTTGGATTGCCCCGAGTCAGCTTCTTGATCGTCACATCCTGCGCCTTGTCGTTTGCAAGTCGAAGGTTTCTGTCAGTGCCTAGCAGAGCTTCCTTCGTTTTCTGAAGGTGGTCGATCGACTTGTCGATCACCTTGATCGTCGTTTCCTCGAGCTCGTTCTCGAAGTTCGTGATGTCGATGTTCTGCGCCTTGAACAGCGCCAGCTCCGTTTTGTACTTGACCGAGTTCATCGCCGCATTGCGCAGCAAGGTGATGATCGGGATGAAGAACTGCGGGCGGACGACGTACATCTTCGGGCACCGATGGAACACGTCGAGGATGCCGGTGTTGTAGAGCTCGCTGTCGGGTTCCAGCAGGGTCACCAGCACGGCATCTGATGCACTCCTCGATCCCCAAGCTCTAACCACCAATCCACATGACTTAGTGCCAGAACCTAGGCAAGAGACTGGAACGCTCTTCCCCTGCACCAAACTTCGCGGAAATAGCGAAAAGGTTGGCCACATCGACCCGTTCGCCTAAAACAACACTGAGCCATCGCACGCCAGTTTGTGACCTATGACGCCTGTGAAAAAGCCAAATATGTAACTAACCGTGCTAGAGTATTTCAAAACTTAAGGGGGCATTATGCGGTCGTTCGTAGGTATCAGCACGGCAGGTTCGGTCGAGAAGCGTGTAAGGCTCACTAAGCTGCGCAGATTGCCAAAGCTTGCGGCGGCCCTCTGTATTCCGTTTGTCTTGTCTGGGTGCGTCACCATGCAGGGTCCAACGGGTATAGCCAAGGACTTGACGTTGCCGTTTGGGCTGACAACGGGTGGGCTTACAGATATGTTGAGCCCTCAGGTCCGTGAGTTCAAGTCACTGGTCGGTGCTTCGAAACTTGCCGAGGCGGATGACTATTTCAACCGTAACGCAGACTACTTTGAGGCTCGCTACAAGGATGGTTTGACCCCATTGCCCCCAGAGTTTGCGGTGCTCTCGGAGCATGTCTGGAAGACCCGGTATCAAGACAAGGTCTTGCAAGCAACGACTGCCCTTAAAGCGGTCACTGGCATTCCCGAAAAGGCGGGATGGCCCGTCTTGTCTGCGCAAGTCAAGGCAGCCTCCATTGCCAGTGCAACGAGTTCTGAGGACAGGCTGCTTCGACTCGCGAAGCAGGGTAGCCCGCAACGAGAGTTGCTGGACTCCGAGTTGGTGCGAATTCAGGCATTGGCGCGCGAAGGGAAGCCATCCGCAGTACTGGCGCTAAGCGACGATGTTTTGTCTACCGGTTCCCACCAACTCTCATACGTAGGCGACGTCAACATTGAATACGCCGACTTCGTAGGTTCTGAGCCCTTTCAGCAACTGGTAGTGGCGCGGCTCAACAGCCTCACGAGACTTGAGGACTACCAGTCGCGTGCCAAGAATCTCTCTGAGTACCTCAATCCTCGGAGCAAGGAGGCGGTAGACCGCGCTTATGTTGAGCTGGCAAGGCGTCAACTTTACGCAGATGGACGAATCACTCTTGAAGAGGTGGGCGCACTCAGTTCGGCAAAGCCCCCGTTTGGCACGTCTGCTGAAGCGCTTCGCTCGCTGGTGAAAATCGGATACGTTGACCTCACCAGCGCGAGCTTCAAGAACCGCAATGTTTTCGACTTTGAGGTGGCGTTCAATCGTGATATCGAACTGGCGTTTCAACCAGCAACTGAAGCCATCTTCACGGCTTCAAATCTGAGTCAATACGACATTGTGTTCGTGACCGACTTGACGATGGCCAAGGTGAGCCGCGAATTCAAGAGCAAGAGTGAGGTCAAGAGTCGCTTTCAGTCGGACACTCGACAGACACCCAATCCTGACTATGTGGGCGCGATGACCAGGTACCAAACGGCCATGGCGCAGTACCAGCGAGCTCAAATCAGCAGTGCGATCCCTAAAGCGTGTCAGGGCTGGGGCTGCGCACTGCAAGGTCTTGCTGACGGACTAGAAAACGCCTCCGCGCGCAGCCAGGTTGAGCAGGCCTCGAACTCGTTGGCCAGTACCCCGCAGACGCTGACTGTTCCTGTCTATGCGGAATACGCCTACCAGGCGGTGGACATCAATGCGCAGAAGACTGCGCAGGTGAACTATTACGTCATTGATGTGAAGGCAGGGCGTACGCTGAAAAACAACTTCACCGTCAACGACCAGGAGACGTTCAACGTCGCGTACAACGTGCACGAGAAAGACCCTCAGAGTTCGAGCATCTCGCGGAATTTGAAGAACGAAAAAGAAGTTTCTGATTGGGAGAAGCGCCCGGTAAGCGTATCTCTGTCCAGCTTGTTCAGCCCAGCGGGGCTGAAGAGCGCTACGCAGGAGCCGTTCAAGAACGTTCAGGCGTTTCTTCAAACGCTCAACACGAGAACCTTTGCGGCAGCAGGACCTACTTACTCCTCGACTGGGATGACGCCCACCTCGAGTCCGGCCTCAGCCCAAACCATTGCAGACGAGCGTTTTGACAGCGTGGTGATAGTGCGCAACTCCAAGGCGACAGGCACCGGGTTCTACGTCACGCCGGACCTTATCCTGACGGCTTTTCACGTGGTCGATGGCAACTCGCTTGTAGAACTCACCTTCCACGATGGCACAAAATCATATGGTCGAGTGGTTGACCACGACATTCGCCTCGATCTGGCTCTCGTGCGTGCTCAAACGGCCGGAAAGCCCCTGAAGATTCATCAAGGGCCGCTGCGTCTTGGTGAGACGGTCGAAGCCATCGGTCATCCCAAAGGGTATGAGTTCACCATCACACGCGGAGTCATCAGCGCGGTGCGCAAGCAGCGCAGTGCGACGATTGCTTCGGAGAACCTCGTAGAGTTCATTCAAACCGATACGCCGATCAGCCCGGGCAACTCGGGCGGTCCGTTGTTGCTCAAGGATGTTGTCATCGGAGTGAACGACTGGATTCGCGTCGACAAGGGCTCACAGAATCTGAACTTCAGCGTCTCATTCAATGAAATTCGCAACTACCTCGATAGATTCCAAGGACGCTGATATGCGCATTCGTATCCGTCTTCCGCTGGCCGCTATGGCCGCCGTGGCCTTAGCGGGTTGCGCCTCTACCGTCCAAACGCCAGGCTTCCAAATTGGTAGCTCGATATCAAAAAATCTGTTCGTTGCACCTGACCAGTTTGCCAACCGGCAGGTACGTGTTCGACTTCGGAACTCCTCTGGCGACCCATCGATTGACATGGCGAAGATTCGCTCGGCAGTGGAGGGCGGACTCCGCGCGGGGGGCTACTCCATTGGGAATGAGACCGCCGGAATTGTGATGGACGTCAACCTCTACTTCATGGGCACCGTGGCGAACGGTCGCCAACAAGCCAGCAACGAGGTCGGGGCCTTGCTTGGAGGCGTGGCTGGGTACGAGGCGGGACGACGTGCAGGTGGAGTGTCTACTGCATCCGGCGTCATTCTGGGCGCTGTGGCTGGAGCAACACTTCAGGAAATCCTCCGCGCACACAATGAATACGACTCTTACCTAGTCCTGTGTGACGTGAACGTTGGCGTGGTTCGCCAAGAAAACAAAGCGCGGGATAGCTTTGTGATTGGTGGCAACCGGATGGAGCACAAGCGTGATGACGAACGTGCAACGTTTGACTCGTTTGCTATGCGCGAGACGGTCAAGCTCGCAGTCTATGCCGGAGACCGTCGAGAGAACCGTGGCTACGTGGTTCAGGCCATTCAGGACAGACTCGCACGGGTGGTGGCAAACCTTATCTGAGGCAACCTTGAGTAAGGCTTGACTAGCTAGGCAAACCGCAAGGAAAACTGGGGAAGCCCAGACTCAGCCTCGACTGGACTGCTCGGTTGATATGAATTTATAAGAGTTATCTAGGAGGATATTTCCAATGTTCAAAAAAGTTGTTTTGTCACTCGTCGTCTTGCTGACTGGCACTTCGTACGCAGCTCCCCAAGTGTCGATGACCTTCGACATGATATTTACCGGCGTTTTATTTGAGGATCAAGTTTGGAAAGGCAACGTTAGTGGCCCAGTCCAAGACTCAGTCACAGTTAATTTTCCCTTGGTAGCACTTTCAGTGTCTGGAGACAGTTCTAACTATTTTTTGGATGTCGGAAATAGTGGTCAATCAGCTGGCCTAACGTTTTCTTCTGGTATTTTGCCAGGTCTACTGGAGCAGCAGGTATCTTCTCGACTCGTTGCAATGGGTGCGGAACGTACAAGTATCAACAACCAATGGGACTACGTACAAGCCGGTAAACAATACATTTCGTACTGGCCCGCCGATCAGCAATATCTGCAAAGATTCGACGCAAGCGCAATCAAAATTGACAATCTATCGGGTGTGCCAGGCGGTACCATCCTGTCAAGCTACGTGAGGTTATGGGGCGATACGAGGATGGCGCAAGGGGATGTTTCTCCATTTCAAGCAAGTGACATCCCTTCGATGCTGTTGGACATAAATCAGCTGGGACGCGCCAGCTTTAGCAACGGTAACTTTGAACCCTTTCGAATTGATTACGTAGCAAGGGTAGATTCGTATGTCGACGGCTTCGGAACTTCAACACCTTTTGATATTGATTTCCAGGGTTTCGGACATCTGTCTAGTTTGAAGATTGATGGGATCGAGAAACTGGTAGCTGTTACCGCAGTGCCAGAACCCCAAACCTACTTGCTGATGCTGGCGGGTCTTGGCCTCATGGGTGTATTAGGGCGTCGGCGTAAACTCGAGAAAAACTCTGCCCAGTTTTACAAACTATAAAAGTTCATGAGGCTTTTGGGTGTGGGGGTGGGCAAAGCCAGTACATGCCCGCCCAATAGTGAGTGCTCTCTGCAGCAAGGTGCATTTTTCATCAAATAAAGGGCATCTATGGCGAACGCGATTGCACTTCCAAAAGAGTGGATCTGCTCAGGTTCAGAGCTCAAACCAAAGACCGGCGCCACCGCGGCAACAACTTGGCTCCTCACTGGCAACGAGATCAAACTGAAGCAGGGCTTCAGCGCCAGCAACGCTTGGGTCTGGGACGGCAAGGAGCTTAAGCCCAAGCAAGGCGTCACAACGGGCAACACATGGATCGTTGATGGTCAGAAAGCTCGGCCCAAGCAGTACGTGACATCAGCAAACACCGTCAATGTGGACGGAGCGCCAATCCTCGTGATTGCGGGCGAGTCGGCGCTCCGACTCTGGTGAGCACACCAAGGTCGCCGCCTATTGGCATTTGGGGTGTGTCTCTGATGCTGGAGATTACGGAGACGTGATGAAAGACCTGTTGAGTCCGTTCAAGCGCGCGAAGGCGGCTGCCTCACAGGCAGCCGGTAGGCATGCGATTCATCTTGCCGATCGTGCAGCCCAGACGATCCGCCAACTTGACGAAAGCCATGAGGAAATCGCCGATCATGCAGACACCGTTGCCAAGGCAACACGCGTCGCGGCGGCTGTTGCCGTGACTGGAGCAGCTGTTGCCGCACCAACCGGGCTCACAGCCGTCGGCGTAGCCCTGGGGGTGGTCAGCGCGCCCATTCTTACTACTGTTGCTCCGGTTCTTCTGGTAATTGCAGGCGGTGCCCTCACGATTTCCGCTGCGGCCTCCTTGTATTCAAAAAGCAGGAAGCGCAAGAGCCTCAAGGCAGCTCAAACTCCAATGAATCCATCAAATGTGGAAGTGAACCACGACAGCTAATCACAGCGTACGCTTATGTCCATCTGGGCTTCCCCCCAGTTTCCCGGACGGTTTGTCTAGCCCAATGAGCAGCGTTTGACGTCTCCCCCATCGCTGCGGGCTTACCGAGATGGCTTAGATTTCCCTGAGTCGCTTCTCGACGTCGACCGTGCTAGCGCCTATGCCAGCGCTACTTGCGATCGAGCTCTGCCAACACGCCCGCCAAGCTCAGGTCCCGGCCGCGCCCGTAGACTGCCCAGACGCCCCTGGGTTTTCTCCCACCCTGCATGGTCTCGTCCACGAGGCCCAACGACTCCATGCGCTCAGCCAGGTATATCTCCTGCTGCAGGCCATTGATTACAGCGTAGCGATAGATCTGGTCTGCCTCGTTCTTGATCGCGATAACGCTGTCCGATGAACCTCCAATCTTGCGCTTGGCTGCTCTGAGCGCCTTGAGGACATCTGCGTCTTTGGCATGTGCCACAACTCCGTCTACCAATCCAGCTTTCACGATTGCGCCCCTTTGTTCCATTACCCAAGCGGTGGTGACCTTGAGTTCCCTTGTCGTGAGTATGTCTGGAGATCTGACCCGTCAAAAACACTGTTGTTGAGGGGCGTTTACGCTTTCCTAGTCACTTGATTTCTTCAAAAGCCCCAAGCTGGCTGCCCTTTCCGGATAGGCGCGAATCCATTCCGCAAGAGCCTCCCCCTTCAGGAACAGATCTTCGCCCGCCGAATGGCGCATCCAGGCAGGAGTCAAGCCCGGATGCAGCGACGGCGCTTCGAACATGGGCTCACTAGGAGCGATCTCCTTTCGCCTAGGGCTCCTTCTCCGCATTGACTTGTAGTGACCTTGAGTCGACTTGGTCAGAACATCCTTGATCTCGGGTAGCAGAGCGCCCAGAAATTGGTCGTATCGCTCCTCACGCACGTAGTTGGATGGCTCAAGCAGCAGATCGTGACGCACCGTATTTCGCAAATCATCGAACGCCTTCCGATCTTCCTCAGTCATCGACAGCTTGAAAACTAGGGCGGCGCCGAGGTACACAGGCCCCCAGCCATGGCGCAGTAAATTTGGACCACTCAGCAGCTTTCGAATCAGCTCAAATCCAGTTGCGCTGGCCTCGCTCAAAGGACGCTCCAGCTTCATTGCCAGCAGGTTTGCGAGAGCCGATCCACGGTGCAACATCATCACAATGTCAGTACCACTCATGCCGCGAATCTCAAGTTGACGGATGTGTTCGGTCGCTCGGGCTCGTAGCTTCTCTGCAGTGATCCATCTGGGGTCATTGCCTGGATAGCGTCCACGGTGCTCACTCAGATGTTCGAAGAAAGACACGATGGGTACAAGATCGATGACGTCCGAGGTGCCGCCGCGAGATTGCCTGTGCCAATCGCTCTCCCCCTCGGCAGCCTCCGTGACTTCTGCTGCCCGCTCTGCGTCCACTTCCGCCTGCAGGCGTGCTTGTTGAACGTTGGAGTCAGGGTGGTGCAACCATGCCTTCATCGAGATGTCGTGAACCACAATCTGAC
>LNFM01007266.1_pt1 | contig 17478 bp, 16 predicted proteins | sample 596031 | NCBI WGS metagenome assembly LNFM01 (sample SAMN04254537, study PRJNA301005) | activated carbon metagenome | isolation source: dual media filters at the Ann Arbor, Michigan drinking water treatment plant | place: USA: Ann Arbor | reverse complement strand
GCACACTGATGACGGTGAACAGGGTCGCGTAAAAGAGGCCATACAAGGTCATGGCCTGCACCAGGCTGACCATGGCGTTCCAGCCGGCGTACCGAAAGATCGCGCGGTACAAACCAAAGCGGATGAAGAGCGGCAGTGCCATCAGCACCGAACCCGCCATGGCCCAGCCGTGCACGGGCTCCAAGCGCACCCAGTGCTCGAGGCGCAGGCACAAAGCCAGCCACACGGTGAGCACACACAGCGCCACGTCCACGGCGAGCGCGACCACGCGCTTGGCCAAGCGCGGCATGTCCAGCAGCGTGGTCGCTGCAAAGGTCTCCGAATCCCTGTTGTTCATTGTTTTAGTGGGTCACGCCGTCGCGGCGCAACACCTTCACAAACGTCATCCACAAAATGCGACAGTCGAAGATCAAAGTGTGCCGCCGCAGGTACTCGGCGTCCAGCGCCACCTTCTGCGGAATCGGCAGTTCATCACGGCCATTCACCTGCGCCCAGCCCGTCAAGCCCGGCACCAGTTCGTGCACGCCGTGCTCGGTGCGCAAGGCGATCAAGTCTTGCTGGTTGAACAGCGCTGGGCGAGGCCCCACGAAGCTCATGTCGCCCTTGATGATGCTCCACAGTTGGGGTAGCTCGTCCAAGCTGCTCTTGCGCAAAAAAGAGCCTATGGGCGTGAGGTACTTTGCCGGGTCGGCCAGCAGGTGGGTAGCCACCGCGGGCGTGTCCACGCGCATGCTGCGGAACTTGGGCATCTTGAAGATCTTGTTGTGGCGGCCGACGCGGTCGCTCCAGTGGAGCGCGGGGCCAGGCGACGTGAGTCGCACTGCCAGCGCAACGCTGGCCACGGGCAGCAGCAGCACCAGCGCCGCCGGGATGGCCAGGGCCAAGTCAAAGAGGCGCTTGATCACAGCGCGAGCCCCGCCACCGCGCGTCGCAGTCCTTCATTCACCGAGATGGGAGGGGTCCAGTTCAACGTGTTGCGGGTATGGCCGATGTCGACCTGAAGGTTGCCTAGCAGGCGTTGCGCCATGTCGCCCTTGCCCTGCAGGTTGGCTCCGAATTGAAGCAGTGAAGGCGGGACCGGGAGGAGACGGGCAGGCTTGTTCATGGCTTGGCCCAAGCGGCGCAGCAGGTCGGTGGTTGACAAGTCTTCGCCATCGCTGACCAGAAAGGTCTGGTTGGTGGCGGCGGGGTGGTCGATGCAGGTGATGAGCAGGTCGACCAAGTTGTCCAGTGCGACGAAGCTCCGACGGTTGTGGGTGACGCTGGCCAGCGGGAGGGGGATGCCGCGTTGGACGGCGCGCATCATGGAGGCGAAGTTGGCTTTGACGCCTGGTCCGTAGACCAGGGGTGGGCGGACGATGACGACTTCCATGCCGGTTTCTGTGGCGATTTCGCGCAGCCCTTGTTCGGCCTCCATTTTGGAGATGCCGTAGGGGTCTTGTGGGGCGGGGGCATCTGCTGCGGCGAAGGGGTGGCCTGCAGATGTGCTTTCGCCGTTGACCTTGATGCTGCTGAGGAAGACCAAGCGCCGCACTCCGACGCTGGCGGCGGCGCGCGCGAGTGCCAGCGTGGCCGTGGCATTGGCGGACCGGTACAGGCTTTTCGCGTCTGACGCCGGTTCGTGCATCACATGCACGCGAGCGGCAAGGTGAACCACCACATCGCAGGCTAGCGAGGACTGTACGGCGTCCCAAGCGGCTGCATCACCGTTCAATGCGGGCAGGACCACCTCATCCTCAAGGCCACAGGGACGCCGCACGCCAGCAGCTAACGCGTGTCCAGCCAGCCGCAGGGCATTGCACAAGGCGCGGCCGACAAACCCGTTGGCACCGGTGACCAGCAACCTCATGTCTTGAGCACCAGTTCCAGAAGTTTCGCGGGGTACTTGGAGAGGATCTTCAGCAGGTTGGTGCGGATGCCGTTCTCACGGCACGAGCGCAACACCTCACGGTTCAGTAGCAGTTTTGCACGCAGGCCGGCGGTGCTGGCGCCGCCGGTGCGCATGTTCACCAGCACCTCGGGCAGGTGTCGGTAGCGCAGGTGCTTGTCGGTGAAAGCCCGCGCGATGAAATCGAAATCGCCGGCAATGCGGTAGTCCGTCTTGAACTTGCCCACCCGCTTGACGACCTCCTGCCGCATGAACAGCGCGGGATGCGCCGGCATCCAACCCCAGGCCAGCAGCTCGGGACGAAACCGGTTGGAGCGGTAGCGCCGCACCACCTTTTCCAGGTTGTCCGCATGAAAGAACGCGACATCGCCCATCAACACGTCGACCTTGTGTTCTGACATCAGCCGCGCCACATCGGCGAGCACCCGCGGCGAGGCGTATCGGTCGTCCGCGTTCAGGAAGCACACAAGGTCGCCGCTGCACAGGGCCAGGCCCTTGTTCATCGCGTCGTAGATGCCTTTGTCCGGTTCGCTGACCACATGCGCCAAGTGCGGCCGGAACTGCTCAAGGATGGCGGGCGTTTCATCGCGCGAGGCGCCGTCGATGAGGATGTGCTCGATGTGGGGCCAGGTCTGGTCGGCCACCGACTGCAGCGCTTCGGCCAGGGTGTCGCCGCTGTTGAAGCAGACGGTGATGACGGAGATTTTCAAACGGTCGCTCACAGCTTGGAAGGGGTTGATCGGATCGTCCGGGACACGAGCGCATGGAAATCATCGGCAAACCGTCGCACGGGCAGCATCGCCTGATCCAGGGTTCGACCTGCGGCGTTGTGCAACCCGTCGGGTGCATCTTCCTGCGCGCGCAACAAGGCGTCCGCAAGCGACTGCGGGTCATGGGGATCGAAGAACCGCGCCAACCCTTCGGCTTGTTCCATATGCACATCGAGATTGGACAGGAGCATCGGCACGCCGAGCGCTCTGGCTTCCTCCACGGTGGTGCTCCATCCCTCGAACAGCGACGGGTTGAGCAGCGCCACGCTGGCGCACATCAGAGGGGCTAGGTCTTCATAGGGAATGAGACCGAGCAACCTGAAGTTGGGCCCCACGCCGGTTTGCGCAATGGCCGCGGTCAGGCTGTCGAAATGGCCGGGGAGGCGGGGATCGGACTGCTTGCCCGACGCCGCCACGACCACATCGTGCCCGCGCTGCTTGAGCAGTGCCAGCGCCTGCACCACCAGCATGTGGTTCTTGTGCTGCCAGAACTGGTTCGGCATGAAGAAGTAGCGCTGCGGCAATCCGTACCGGTCCGCCACAGCGCGCGCCTGCGCAGGCGCAGGCGTCACCGCTGGCGGCGGGACCGCGAAACGGACCACGCTGGTCTTGCCCACCGTCGTGGGATGCAATGTCTCGCAGGTGCGGCGGGCGTCCTCGCTGCTCAGCATGATGCTTCTTCCGGCGGCGATCTGCGCCCGGAAGCCCAACTCACGCTTCAGCAGCGCCATGCGAGAGAACAGGTGCGGCATCCCGCGGTGCTGGAAGTCCGGGATCCAGGCGATGGCTGGAATGCCCAGACGGGCGCCATAAAACTGCGCGTTTTCGAAGACGATGTCGATGCGGTGTTCCAGAAAAAGCTTCTGGACAGGGCGGTCGCGGCCCAGCAGCTGGCTGCGGATCAGAGAGATCTTCTTGCGCGATTGGTTCAGCAACGGCGACATCACGATCTGCGCGCGTGTGATCTTCGAAAAAGGGGCAGCGTCATCGGGGTCGATGTCGGTGCCGAAGAAAAGAACCGGTGTGATGTCGGACGCCCGCTGCTCGGTGAGGATTTTCACCAGGTTGAGCAGGTAGTTGTAGCCGCCCGTCCACGCCTTGCCGCCGATCATGGTGAAGGCAATGCGGATCATGCGGCAGACGCGGTGGTGTGACGAAACCAGGCCACGAACGCATCGATGCCGCTGTGTAACGGCGTCTGCCATTCGAAGCCCAGACCGGCCAGCCGCGCCGGATCGGCCACCAGGCTGAACGGGTCGCCAGGCCGGCCCTTGCCCGAGAAGGCCAGCATGCCCTCATCGGCGGGCGCGCCGTGCCAGGCTTGCACCACGCCCAGTGCGATGTCGCGCACCGCCGTGCCCGTGCCGGTGCCGATGTTGACGGTGTCATGGGTCGAGCCCGCATGAAACGCGAGGGTGTCCAGCGCCCGAACCACGTCGCTCACATACGTCCAGTCGCGCAACTCAAGCCCGCTGCCACCCAGGGACAGCGGCGACTCGCCGGCGTTCAGGCGGGTGCACAGGTCCCACAGCAACTGCTTCTTCAGCTCGGGCCCGTACACCGAGAACAGCCGCGCCACACGGCAATGCAGGCCGTACGTGTCGCTGTAGGACCGGCACTGCATTTCCATCATCCGCTTGTGATGGCCATAGGGCGAAAATGGCGCCAGAGCCGCATCCTCGGGGATGGGCCCCTGATGGCCTGCGCCATAGACGGCGGCGCTGGAGACCACGACCAGGCGGGCGCTCGGCGCATCAAGTCGCATCCATTCCAGCAACTCGACGGTGCTCGCCACGGTGCGGAAAAAATCCTCGCGTGGGTTTGCGATGGCCGCCCCGACGGTGGATCCACCCGCCAGGTGGAACACAACCTCGGGCACGCCCGACAGTTGCAGGGCGCGCAGGTTGGCCGTGTGGATGTCGCCGTTGAGCCACTCGTCCACCCCCCAGCGAATGGCCTCCGCCAATGGCCAGATGCCATGGCCCAGGCCGCAGACGCGGTGACCCTGGGCATGAAGATGGCGAGCCAGGTGTTTACCGATGAAGCCATGGGCTCCGGTGATCAGGATGCGTGCCATGTTTTGGAATCAGGGTCGCTCGGCGACGAACGAATAGAGCCTACCGGGACGGTGATCCACATGTGCCAGCAGACGTCGGGCCAGGAACCAGACCAGTGGCAGGGCCAATGCGCCCTGGACCAGATGCCGGAGCCCTGGCAGACCGCGTGATGCGCGCGAAGCCAGTTCGGCTTTCAGTCCGCTCAGCGTGTGCGGTGCGAAGTTGATGGGGCTTTCCAGGGGTTTGAGCACCGCGTTCAAACGCAGGCCGGCACCTCGTATCGCGGCCTCGTACTGCGCCAGCAGAAACGCGTTTTCCCCACCGTACAGCTTGTGCAGTGGGTGCAAGTCAAAAAAGGCGGGCAGATCGTCGGGGCTCGAAATGACATGCTCGCGCACCGCGATGAGTCGCCCGCCTGGTTTCAACACGCGCAGAAATTCTCGGCAAGCGGCCTGCAAGTCTTTGGTGTGATGAAGCACGGCGCGTGCGAACACGACGTCGAACTGGGCGTCTGGAAACGGAAGTCTTTCCGAGAACTCTTGCGTCACCTCGATCGGCAATCCTGTGTTCCCCGCCAGAGTACGGATAGCTCCTGCACCCACCAGCGCGCTGCCATCGGGCTCGAGCGCCGTGACCTTGAACCCCGCCTTGGCCAATGCGTAGCTGGCAATGCCGCGACCCGCGCCCACATCGAGTGCCACGCCCCGAGCGGCCGGCAGCAGGGGTTCAATGGCCCGCCATTCTTCGCTTCGCCAGTAGCGCTCGGCTGCGCTTTCGAGGGGGTCGTCGTAGTAAGCCGCGAGCACGAGATCGCGCTTGTCCGGCTGGTCTCGCAGCCACTGCACCGCCTGCTCCCAGCTGGAGAACGGGGTCTGTTCCCGATGCTCGAAGGACGTCGTCATGTTGATATGGTCTTTATGCATTTGGCCGGATTGCCTGCGACCACGGTGTAAGGCATCACATCTTTGGTGACAACCGAGTTGGCGCCCACCACGGCGCCTTCGCCAATTGTAATTCCGCGCAAAACGCTCGCCCCGAATCCAATCCAGACCTTGTTCGAAATAATGACGGGCGCAACGCGTACATGGGTCCAGTCTTTTTCACCCAGCATCCAGTCTCGGACATCATGCTGGCGGTGCGTCCAATCGATGGAATGGGAGTCGTGGTCCACGACCGTCACGCCCCAAGAGATGACGACGTCGTCTCCGATCTGGATACGATCCCGGCACACCAGATGACTCGCGCCAATGAAACAGCGATTGCCAATCTGAATCTGTCCGTCAAGACCATCGAAATCGAAGCGCGCCCGTACGATGCAATCGTTTCCAATGCTTAGCGTGCCGGCACGCTGTGACCGCAATCCCCAGTAGTGCAGCTGGCTTCGGCTGCCCAAATGCAGGCGAACTTTTTTTTTGACGTGCCAGCCCAACATTCCGTTGACGAATTGACGTAGTGTGTTCTTCATGCATTCCCCACCAACACTTGAAAATCATGCCATTGATTGGATTTGCTGTAGCGGGTCGAAATCATCTCAAAGCCACAGCGGGCGAGACGATCGATGTCATCTGACCGTTGAAGGGCGTCGGCGATGGTCGACACCGCCTCGGCGACGTTGTTGTAGGTCAGCATGTTGACGCCATTGGTCATGCCTTGCGGATAATTTCCTGCGTCGCTCAACATCAGCGCGCCACAACCCATGGACTCAAAACATCGCATGTTGCCGCGGTCTGCGCCGGCCATGTCGATAGCGCCATTCAGGACAATCCTGGCTTGCGACAGTGCCGCGTACAGATCCAGTCCGAACAGTGGTGCAAGACTGACAGACTGAATCGAAGCGGGTCTGCGGTGTCGACCCAGTGGGAGGAGACGCCCCAGGGGCGACTCCGCCAGCCGGGTCAGCCGTGACTTGTCCAGATGAAAGTGCACCTTGACCGTGCCTTGCAACGCCGCCACCGCTTCCAGCAGTTCAGCGCGCCTGAGGTGATGTCGCGTGTAACCACCCACGAACAGCACATCGATGGGACGAACCTTGTTCGCAGCAAACGCGTTCATCACCGGGTCATGGGCGGGTGTGAAATAAGCAGCTTTCCACCCGCGCGCCCGATAGCTTTCAAGAATGCTGGAGAAATTGCACAACATGAGATCGTAGGCTGCAAAGTCCGCACCTGGGGAGGGCGCTGCCCGCCATCCGATGGATTTGCGCACACAGCCTGGCAGGCGTTTGATGAAGTCGCTGCCATAGCGCATGGGGTCGAGGTTGTAGAACACTTCGGTGCGGTGGTGCTCGATTTGCGCCAGCAGAATGTTCTGCAGCGACGTCTGCGAGGGTAAACCGTTTTCATTGGCCCACAACCGTTGGGTAGGTTCGTCGTCGCCATTGGTTAGGAAGGCGCTCTCTGCTCCATCAAGGATGGGCTGTAGGAAGTGAGCGACTCCGTAGCGATCGGAGAGAAAGACGGCCATGTGCTCGTGAAATCCGCGGCTTTGGCGTGTCAAAGCGCGCAGCCGAGGTATGTATGCTGGGTAAAGCCCGGCGTTCTGAAATATTCGCATTCTGGTCAGTACATCGGCTTCAGGTCTTGCGGGTGGGGATCAGCAACTGGAAGTGCCTGGTATCAATGCGTAGAGAGTGTCCACGGTCCACCCGCGCCAGTGAGGCGGCAACACCCATAAAGAAGTAGCTGCCCCAAGAGGTGAAGTAGCTGCCATGAGTCTGGTCGATCGCTATGAAAAACAGGAAAGGCGACAGCAGCAGGGCATGCGGTAAAAGTCGCCAAGCACATACCGCAATGAGCACAACGAATACCAGTAGGCCTGCTACACCAAGCTCGGCCGCTACGTGTAGCAGGGAGCTGTGTGGAAAGCTGAAAGGTCCTTGGAACGAGAACTGTTGAAACATCGAGGCGCCCACGCCGGTCAAAGGAAGCGCAAAGAACATCATCATGGCTTCCAAGTACAGCCGAACACGAATGACAGTCGAGTCATTGGGATACAGATCGAACATGCCGTTGAGACCGATGGCAGAAAGACCTTGGGTCAAAGGCAGACTGTTCTTCGAGAAGCGTTCAAAGATTGCTTGCCAATCCAGATCTTGAACGTGGCTCCGGCTTAGCATGTCGTAGTAGGTATCGGGTGTCCAGCCATCAAGTGACGAGCCCGACAACGCTGAGAGCAGTGAACTCGCGAGGCCGATGAAGAAGAACACTTTTTTGCAGAACAAGTGCATGCCGATGGCGACGCCCACGAAAGCAAATGAACGCCAGATGGAGATACGTTTGAGCACCAGCAGGTGGAGGGGCATCAGGATCAGCAACAAAGAGGCGAGGTAATAAGCCATCCGCATCACGTTGAAATACAACGAAACGAAACATAGTGCTGAGCAAGCGAGCGTGACGGCACAAAGCGTTTTGCCTTGCGCTGTCACCGCGTAGTAAAAACCCGTGAGTGTCGTGATGGCCAAAAGAGATCCTAGGAGCAATCGCAGGAAATCAGCACCCAGAAAAATTGGTCTTCCGTAGCTAGGGTCGTAAGCCCAGGAGGTGGGTGCGATTGTTATCAGGGCAACCAAGGTGCCTGCGTAGAAGATGATGCTTAGCAGAACTTCGAGCGTCCGTTTGTCTTGTGCCGATCCGATCAGGAATGGAACGACGCCGAACGTGAGCGCATAGGACACGTTTCTGATCAGCGCGGTGCTGGGGTTGAAGATCAGTGTGAACAGCGAGCTGATGAAGACGATGGTCGCAAACAGAGAAAACAACGCCACTATTCCGGTTCGTCTTGGCATCATCCGGCGTCCTGCCACGCAAATACAGAGCGCAAAGCTCGACAGATAGATGCCATATGAGATTAGGATCGACCATTTGCCGACCCCCAGGCCGATGTAGTAGCTGACGGTCAGGACCGTGATCTGCGAAAAGAACAGCGTCGCACTCGCCAAGATGAGCGTGCGGCGGCTCGTTGCAGAAAACTCAATATCACGATCTATCAAAGCAAACTTTCAGAGGGCGCCCGCTTCACAGGCTGGGTGCAAATGAGGCGCAGGCGGTCATTTCAGGTCTGAGTATCGAGGGTCCATTTCAATTGGATGTAGGGCCACAGGCGCGCGGAATTCTGCCAATCCCACCGCGCGGATGACGACAGTGCTCGCACACGGGCACTCAGGCGTGGTCTGTCCACGAGTGAGTCAAACAAGGCATTGGGCCTTGCCAGCAGCGCAGTTAACCACGGTTGCAAGGCGGGCGAATTGAGCCATTCGGGCATTGGCGAGTTGAAGCCCACCTTGCGCTTCGCGGTACGAATGCTCTCAGGCATGAGACCGGCCATCGCTTCGCGGGCCACCCATTTGTTGCGCAGGTCGCGCACCTTGTCTTCTTCGGGCAGTGACATCACATAGGTCACCAGACGCCAATCCATGAAGGGCATGCGCACTTCGATGCCATGGGCCATGGACAGGCGGTCGAAGTTTCGCAAGATCGTCGGTAGCACCGTCGAGTGGAACATGGCGTAGAGACGCTTGTTCAAAGGCCCCCAATGGTGGGGCAGTTTGTCGCTAGCGGATGCGATCTCCAAGGCTGCGGGCGCAATCAGTTGGTGCTGCTTGAGAAAGTTGAGCCCCCGGGCAGAAAGTAAGGAAAGTTTTGCCGAGTCGAAAACGTGTTGTGTTCCAGCGGAACCCTGTGTCAATTGTGCAATCTTGTTGCGCAGCGCAAAGCCGAGTGCCTGCCCCTGCTGCAGATAGGCGCCCATCAACTCGTCGGCTCCATGGCCGTCAAGCGAGACCAACGTGCGTGCATTGCGCAACTCGCGATAGATCTTCCATGGTGCGGTAGTCAAGCTGATGTATACGTCGTCCAGATCGCCCATGACCTTGTCAATGTCCGTCAATGGGTTGTCGCTATCGAAACGCAGAACATGCGGTGTAACGCCTGCGTACCGGGCCGCCTCCAGGGCCTCGGGCGTCTCGTCGTTGGATTGACCGGGGAACGAGGCGATGAAGGCGTGTCGCCACTCCTTGGCTTCGCGACCCCGGTCGTCGGTGCCATTTGCCACATGGGCCATAGCGCATGCAATGGCGCTGGAGTCGAAGCCGCCGCTCAGGCAAGTGCCTACCGACACGTCGCTGCGCATGCGAATCCGCACGGCGTCGATGAAGAGTTCGCGGAAGCGTTCGATGCGGTCGTGCCGGCTAGATGGGACTTCGACAAGATGCTCAGAGGTATTCCACCACCGGCGAGTTTCCAGTCGGCCTTTTCGCAGCCACGCAAAATGGCCCGCTGGAAGTCTGTGGATACCTCGGTAGAGCGTGGAGGCACTGCCTTCAATGCTGAATGGGTCAAACAGCAGGCGTGCCGCCACCCGTTGGTCAACTTCGCGATCCACCCACGACAATGTAAGCAGCGCACGCATTTCGGATGCAAATGCAAATCGTCCGTTCGCGTTGGCCCACAGCAGCGGTTTGATGCCAAAGCGATCTCTTGCCAAAAACACATCGCCACTGCGGTTGTCCCGAATGGCCAGCGCCCACATACCGTTGAATCGCTCCAGCATGTCAGGGCCCCAGTAGCGCCAAGCTTCGAGAATCACCTCGGTGTCACTGTCGCTGACGAATGAACTGCCGCGTGCTTCAAGCTCGCGGCGCAGTTCAAGAAAATTGTAGACCTCCCCGTTGTAGACGATCGTCCACTGTCGGTCGGGCGTGTGCATCGGTTGATGGCCACGATCGCTGGTGTCGATGATGGCCAGACGCCGGTGTACCAGGCCCGCAGTTTGTTCCTGATTGACCCAGATGCCTTCACCGTCAGGGCCGCGGTGAGCAATGGCCGCCGCCAACCGAGCCAAATCAGCGCGCTGTAAGAGCGAGGGATCGTCAGCAATAATTCCGGCAATTCCACACATGCCTAGACCCGTTTCCACAAAGTTTGGCGCAATGCCTGTCCAGATTGACGGACCAGTGCTCGGCCGGATGCGCTGGCGCAAGCGATCAGAACGGTGCTCATCGCGATCAACGTCGCGATCATTGCGTATTGAGCAAGCAGCGCCCACCAGCTGTTTGTGTGAAACGGCATCAACCGCCACAAGCAGTATGCGATGACCAGGCCGGCAGCCAATGGAGGCAAGGCCGCCAGCAATAACTGCACGGGGCGCAGTGCTTGAGAAAAATGGGTTTGGGTCAGCCAAAGGCTAGCGACGAGCCTGACAAGGTTGGCTGCCAGATAGCCCATCCCTGCTGCCATGGGACCAAACACGAACAAGGCAGTGGCAGTGAAGGCAATCGTCAGCACCGCGTGCAACACGGTGACCGCAGCCATGCGTGCTTGCTGGCCGGTTCCCAGCGCAAAGTAGTAGTAGACGTTGACCCCGCAGCCAATGACACCGGCGGCCGCCAATGTGCGCAACATTGGCGCTCCCCCCTCGGCGGCCTCTGGGCCGATCCACAACGTTATCAGACTGTGGGCAAGGGGTATTAGTGGCGCGAGCGCGCAGGCCCCGAGCAGATTGAGCGCCCAACTCGCATGAAGGAAGAAGGCGCTTCGGCGTTCCGCTGTCTCGCCTGCTGTCACGGCGAAATGCGGAAGCAATACCTCGGACGCCTTGAGAAGACCCATGTGAACCACTTCTTGCAAGCGCATGGCAATGTTGAACTGCCCTACGACCGACAGAGGTGCAAGCAAGCCCAAGAGGTACCGATCGATCTGGTTGCTAACGGCCCCCACAAAATGTGCCCCGCCCTGCCACTTGCCAAATGCCGCAATTGTCTTCATGTCCGCAACGGATGCCTTCGGCAGCGGGAAGAGAAATGGCAACTGGCGTCGCGCCTGGAATAGCCACAGAACCACAGAGATGACAAGACCCGCGCTGGTGCCTATGAGAAATCCACGATAGTCGGGCAACCACATCGATCCCGCGACAGCCGTGAACGCGCTGATCACTGCGACAACAACGCTCATTTGCGCAAGTGCTGCATAGCGTTGAGTCGCGGCAATGCTCGCTTGAAGGACAAGCGATACCTGCTGGGCCGCCCAGCCACATCCGGCGACCAGAAAGGCCAGTTGCCAGTCGACGGCGGAGGCACTATGCGCGCCAAATCGATCTATGGCAAGCGCAGAGAAAGCGATCATGAGCACTGCGACCAGCGTGCTGCCTGCAATAGACAAAAAGATGCCCGTGGAAAGCATGGAGGCCGCTCGATCATTGCGCTGCGGCGCTGTCGCAAGAAGGGGGGCGAGTTCCTTAACCATGGATTGCCCCAGCACTGTGCCCACCAGCATGAACGGGGCGTAGATCGCCAACACCAGCCCCCCCACGCCGAATGCCGGCAGGCCGATCGCCGCAACGATGACGGGAAGCGTTGCGAAGTTGACGATCAGAGAGGTGGCGAACGCCACCAAGTTCCAACGGGAATTGGACAGCAACCTGGCATTGGCACCTTCAGGTACCTGAGCTGCATTCACGCGTTGAACTCGCCAATGACGTTCACGACCTGAGACACATGCGCTTCCGTCATCTCCGGGAAGATGGGAATGGAAAGAATGCGCGACTGGTTCCGGTGCGCGTGAGGAAATTCCTCCGGGCGGTGCCCGAAGCGTGAATAACACGGCAGAAAGGGCAGTGCCACCGGGTAGCTGATGACGGTCTGTATCCCGCGCGCGCCAAGATGTTTGGCCAGCGCATCGCGCTGTTCGTGGCGGATGACATAGAGGTGGTACACGTGTTCGCGCTCTGCAGACGCCATGGGGCGGGTCACTGCGGCGTTGCTTTCGAACAGCTGGCCGTAGCGCCGTGCAATCTCTTGCCGCCGGTGCGTCCATGCCTGCAGGCGCGGCAGCTTCACCGACAACACGGCAGCTTGCAGACCATCGAGCCGGCTGTTGACGCCCTCAATCTGGTGATCGCCTTTGTTGATACCACCGTGCCGTGCGAACATTGCCATGCGTTCGGCAAGCGCAGCGTCGTTGGTGGTGATGGCACCGGCATCACCCATTGCACCCAGGTTCTTTCCCGGGTAGAAGGAATAGGACGCCGCATCGCCGAAACTGCCGACCAGTTTTCCTTTGTAGCGGGCCAGATGGGCTTGTGCGCAATCTTCGATCACCCAGAGTTTGTGCTTGCGTGCAATGGCCATGATCGCGTCCATGTCGGCCGGCTGACCATAGAGGTGTACGGGCACGATGCCCACCGTGCGCGAGGTGATCTTCGACTCGATGTGCTGCGGGTCGATGGTGAAAGTGTCCGCGTCGGTGTCGCAGAACACCGGTGTACCGCCCGCTTGTGTGATGGTTTCGCTGGTGCTGATCCACGAGTGCGCCGTTGTGATGACCTCGTCGCCCGGCTTGACGCCCAGGGCGTGCATGGAGATGTACAGCGAGTCTGTGCCGTTGGCACAGGAAACGCAGTGTTTGGCCTCAACGACCGAAGCGAATTCGGCTTCAAACTTTTGAACGAACGGCCCGCGAATGAACGCGGATGTTCGAATGACTTCTGAAATGGCTGAATCGATACCTGGTTTGATGGAAAGGTACTGCGCATGCAGATCGGCGAAGGGGACATTCATGGCTTGCTATCGGGTAGTGTGTCTGCGGGCGGGGTTGCCTGAATAAGTGCCGGGCTGGGTGATGTCGCGTGTCACTACGGCGCCGGCGCCAATGACCACGTCATCACACACTGCAATGGGCAGCAGCGTGGCGTTTGACCCAATGGAAACGCGGTTGCCAATCCGTGTCGATTTCCAGAGGTCGCGGTTGCCCCGGGCGGGGCCGCCGTGGGCAAAAAGGTCGTTCGTGAACATCACGCCATGGCCGATGAAGCAGTCGTCGCCAATCTCCACGAGTTCGCAGATGAACGCGTGAGACTGCACCTTGGTGCGCGCGCCGATCGTCACGCCCTTCTGGATTTCCACGAAAGGACCAATAAAGCAGTCCTCGCCCAGGCTGCATTCGTAGACGTTGGCTGGTTCGACGATGCGCACGCGATCTCCGCATGTAACGTCGCGCACCTGGGCCTGCAGCAGGGTCGGGTTGCTGGCCGATGTGCTCATGGACGACCCAGCTTGCAATGCTCCACCTGCAGTGGCAACCGGACTTCCTGGCCGGAGGCTATGGACTCGTACAGTGCCATGATCAACTCCAAGCTCTGCTTGCCCTGGTGGCCATCCACCAGCGCTTCGGTGCCGTTGGTGAAGCAGTCGACCAGGTGCTCGTAGTAGGCCTGGTGTCCGAAGCCGTAGACGTTGGGCGGATTGACCGAGTATTTGTCCACCACGTCGGCATCGGAGTCCAGCGCTTGCGCGAACTGCCAGGCGCGGATCTTGTTGACCGAGAAGCCTGCGATTTCGACGGAGCCGCCCGAGCCCAGCACCGAGAGCGAACCCTCCATGTCCTTGGGGCGCGTGGCGGACGTCGCTTCCACGATACCGAGGGCGCCGTTGCGGAACTTGATGGTGGCCACCGCGGTGTCTTCGGCTTCGATCTTTGCCAGTGCCGTGATGCCCCGCGCGTGCACGCTTTCGACGTCGCCCATGAACCAGCTCAGCATGTCGACGTGGTGGCTGGCCTGGTTGGACAGCACGCCGCCATCCTGCGCCCATGTGCCGCGCCAGCTGTCGTGGTCGTAGTAGCTCTGGTCGCGGCACCACCGCACGCGCACCGTGCCCAGCACCAACTGGCCAAAGCGGCCGGCGTCCAGTGCCTCGCGCGCCTTCACGACGGGCACGTTGAAGCGGTTCTGCTTCACGACGAACAGCCGCACGCCATTCGCATCGCAGGCCGCGATCATGGCGTCGGCATCGGACAGCTTCAGCGCCATGGGCTTTTCCACGACCACATGCTTGCGCGCAGCCGCGACGGCAATCGCGTGTTCGGCGTGCATGCCGCTGGGGGTGAGGATGGATACGACATCGATGTCATCGCGCACGAGCATCTCGTCGATCGACTGGAAAGCCGGCACACCGTACTTGGCCCCGAAGGCTTCGGCGCGGTCGCCCTGAATGTCACAGACGGCAACCAGCCGCGCGCCCTGGATCTGGCCGGTGCCCAAGAGCTCGGCATGGCGTTTGGCGATGCGGCCGCAACCCAAAATTGCAAACTTGATCATGTGTCTGTTAAGGGAGTGAGTTCTGAGTTGTGAAGTATCGGCATCAAGTTTTATTCGATGCTGACATTGACGTTGTAGCCATGTGTCTTTAGCAGCGCGTGCTGCTTGGCTTGGGCCAGGTCGAACGCCACCATCTCGGCGCACATGTCCTGCGCGGTGATCTCCGGCACCCATCCCAGCTTTTGCTTGGCCTTGGAGGGATCTCCCAGCAGCGTTTCCACCTCGGCAGGACGGAAATAGCGCGGATCGATCTTCACCACGGGGCACTCCGGGGCCGACATGGCCGCTGGCGGGTTGGTCCACCAGGCGATCTCTTTGACACCCTGGCCCTCCCAGCGCAGCGCCATGCCCAGCGCTGCCGCCGTCCATTCAATGAACTGGCGCACACTGTATTGCACGCCGGTTGCGATGACGAAGTCTTCGGCCTGCGCCTGCTGCAACATCATCCATTGCATGCGCACGTAATCCTTAGCGTGGCCCCAGTCTCTCAACGCATCGATGTTGCCCATGTAGAGGCAATCTTCCAGGCCCTGGCTGATGTTGGCGAGACCACGCGTGATCTTGCGCGTCACGAAGGTCTCTCCGCGGCGCGGGCTTTCGTGATTGAACAGGATGCCGTTGCACGCATACATGCCGTATGCCTCCCGGTAATTCACTGTGATCCAGTACGCGTACAACTTGGCCACCGCGTAGGGGCTGCGCGGATAGAAGGGGGTGGTCTCTTTCTGTGGAGTTTCTTGAACCAAGCCGTAGAGTTCGCTCGTGCTGGCTTGGTAGAAGCGCGTCTTCTTCTCCAGCCCCAGGATGCGGATGGCTTCCAACATGCGCAGTGTGCCCATGCCGTCCACATCTGCTGTGTACTCGGGGCTTTCGAAGCTCACGGCTACGTGGCTTTGAGCGCCGAGATTGTAGATCTCGTCCGGCTGCGTTTCCTGGATGATCCGAACCAAGTTGCTCGTGTCGCTCAGGTCGCCGTAGTGCAGCTTGAAGCGCGCGTTCTCGATGTGCGGGTCCTGGTAGATGTGGTCCACGCGTGCCGTGTTGAAGCTGGATGCGCGGCGTTTGATGCCGTGCACCGTGTAGCCCTTTTCCAGTAGAAATTCGGCCAGGTAGCTTCCGTCCTGGCCAGTGATGCCGGTGATGAGTGCCGTCTTGGAAGTTTCAGTGTTTGACATGTTCAATGGCCGATGGATAAGTGTTCATGAAATCCTGGTAGGCCCGCTCGAGCCCTTCCTCCAGCGACACCGAGGCCTTCCACCCCAGTGAGTTGAGCCGTGTGCTGTCCATCAGCTTTCGCGGCGTGCCATCGGGCTTGCTGGTGTCGAACTGCAGCGCGCCCTGGTAGCCGACGGTCTTGCCGATGGCGGCCGCCAGTTCACGGATGGTGACGTCGTCGCCACAACCGACGTTAATGTGGCTGAGCATGGGCTGGGTGTGCTGGTCGTAGGTGGACTTGTCGAGGTTCATTACGTGCACGCTGGCCGCGGCCATGTCGTCCACGTAGAGGAACTCACGCCGCGGCGTGCCCGTGCCCCAGACGGTGAGGCTCGGTGCCTGGCGGAGCTTGGCCTCGTGAAACCGGCGGATCAGTCCGGGAATCACGTGGGAATTCTCCGGGTGGTAGTTGTCGCCGGGGCCGTACAGGTTGGTGGGCATGACGCTGCGGTAGTCCACGCCATGCTGGCGGTTGTAGCTTTCACACAGCTTGATGCCGGCGATTTTCGCGATCGCGTAGGGCTCGTTGGTGGACTCCAGCGTGCCAGTCAGCAGGGCTTGCTCGCTCATGGGCTGCGGGGCGAGCTTGGGGTAGATGCAGCTCGAGCCGAGGAACAGCAGTTTTGTCACACCGCTGTGGAAAGCCGCATCGATGATGTTTGCCTGGATCATCAGGTTGTCGTAAATGAAGTTCGCGGGGAAGGTGTTGTTGGCGTGGATGCCACCCACCCGTGCCGCCGCCAGGTACACCTGATCGGGTTTTTCCGCAGCGAAGAAGCCGCGCACGGCGGCCTGGTTCGTCAGGTCCAGTTCGGCGTGGGTGCGCGTGACGATGTGGCTGTGAGGATGGCCGGCGGCGAGCAGCTGGCGCGCAATGGCCGAACCCACCATGCCCCGGTGGCCCGCGATGTAGATTTTTGGTGATGACGGCATGTCAGTTCTTTGAAGGCGGGAACACTTCGGCGTCCACCAGTCGCTTGCCACCCTGGTCCTTGGCGGATAGCAATGGGCGCAGGGATGTGGGCCAGGCGATTGCGATGTCCGTATCGTTCCAAGCGATGCAGCGTTCGTGCTGAGGCGAATAGTAGGCAGTAGTTTTGTAGAGAAAGTCGGCGCTGTCGCTCAATACGATGAACCCGTGCGCGAAGCCGGGGGGAATCCAGAGCTGGGCGTGGTTCTGTTCGCTCAGCTCGGTGCCCATCCAGCGCCCGAACGTGGCAGATCCCTGGCGGATGTCCACCGCCACATCGAACACCGCACCGCGCACAACGCGCACCAGCTTACCTTGCGGTTGTTCGATCTGGTAGTGCAACCCTCGCAGCACGCCCTTGCCGCTCCGGCTGTGGTTGTCCTGCACGAAATCCAGATCGAGCCCGGTGGAGTCGAGAAATCCCTGGCGGTTGAAGCTCTCGAAGAAAAAGCCGCGCGCGTCGCCGAAAACCTTGGGCTCGATTAGCAA
>LNFM01007265.1_pt1 | contig 17478 bp, 18 predicted proteins | sample 596031 | NCBI WGS metagenome assembly LNFM01 (sample SAMN04254537, study PRJNA301005) | activated carbon metagenome | isolation source: dual media filters at the Ann Arbor, Michigan drinking water treatment plant | place: USA: Ann Arbor | reverse complement strand
CCTCCTGTTTGCTGCTTTTAGCCGCCACTCCATGCCAAGTCTTGCAATGAAAGCCATGAGAACAAAGTGAGGAATTCGTGAAATGGATCAAGCGGTGCTGATCAAGAACCAGATCGCAATCGCTGCCAACAGCAACGCAAAAACACGCCGAATAATATGACTCCGGTTGCCAACAGATACCCATCCATGCGCCTGCCCGGCGAATGCTACTATGAAAAGGTGAATCGCAGTCGCTATCACTACATAGCTCGCCGAAAGCAGCGCCGTCTGAGGCGCGACCGGAGCGTCTGCCGAAATATAGGCAGGCAGCACCGTGATAAAAAACACCGCCGCCTTTGGGTTGAGCAAATTCAACAACAGCCCGTGCCGGAACCACGCGCCAAGCGCATCTTGGTTCGCGATGTCGGGCGACAGTTCGTCCTCCCCAGTCCATGCCTTCCAAGCCAACCAAAGCAAATAGGCCACGCCTGCATAACGCAGCAGACCAAATACGAAGGGAGAGCGCGTGGCCAATTCCGCCAGGCCCACCGCAGAAGCGCCTGCAAGCGATGCAAGACCAAGCGCAATTCCTGCCACTGCGGCAAAACCCGACCGTTTGCCATGACTTGCACTGGTCAGGGCCAACCACGCCATGTTCGGGCCGGGGGTCAACTCAATGAGCAATGTCGTTATCAGAAAAGGTGCGTACAGGTCGGTGAGCATTATGCTTTCTATGGCACGCGGCTCTTCGATAGTCGATTGCGCTTGGCTTTGGGGGTCAGCGCCACCATCTAAGCAATATGCCTAATTTCTCCCTGCTCGATCTCGTCCCCGTGGTTGAAGGCGGTAATGTCGCCACCGCACTGGCTAACGCCGCCGATCTCGCGGTCCTCGCCGAAAGCCTTGGCTTTACGCGCTACTGGGTCGCCGAACATCACGGCATGCGCGGCATCGCCAGTGCCGCAACCAGCGTGGTTATCGGCTATATCGCTGCCGCCACGAAAACGATCCGGGTTGGGTCGGGCGGCATCATGCTGCCCAATCACTCTCCTTTGGTGATCGCAGAGCAATTCGGCACGCTAGATGCGTTATACCCGGGGCGCATCGACTTGGGCCTTGGCCGCGCGCCCGGCAGCGACCAGCGCGTCGCCGCCGCGATCAGGCGAACACTCGACAGCGACCCCAACGCCTTCCCGCGCGACGTCATGGAGTTGCAGAGCTACTTCGCCGATGACGGCCAGACGGGCATTGTTGCCACCCCTGGCGCAGGCGCGAATGTGCAACTCTACATCTTGGGCAGCAGCCTCTACGGGGCACAAGTCGCAGGTGCTCTCGGCCTGCCCTTCGCCTTTGCCAGCCACTTCGCGCCAGATATGCTCGATGAAGCACTGCATATCTACCGCAGCCATTTCCGGCCAAGCGCAGCATTGGACGCGCCATACGCGATGGCGGCATTCAACATCATCGCCGCCGAAACCGACGCAGAGGCGGAATATCTCGCGAGCTCGATGCAACAAAGCTTCGTCTCGCTCCGCACCGGCAACCCGCGCCAAATGCCCCCGCCAGTCGAGGGTTACCGCGCGTCGTTGCCGCCATCCCACGCAGCGATGCTAGACAATGTCCTGTCGGCCAGCGCAATTGGAGCGGCGGACACGGTGAAGGCAGGGGTAGCTGCGTTTATCGAGCGGACGAAGGCGGATGAGGTTATCGTCGCCTGCTCGGTATTCGACCATGAAAAGCGGAAACGAAGTCTGGAAATTTCGTCGGAGGCTTTTGCAAGCCTCTGAGCATCTTGCGTAAGAAGCCATTGATCGGCGAGCATTTCGAATATAGCCTAGCTCTGCAATGGGCTACGTCGCTAAACTTCTGTCATTGATAGCCCTGGTAGCAATGTGCCCAGGCTGTGCGCTCAAAGATACCAGTGCCGCATCATTGCAAACTGGCGATGGCAAAGATGTCGGCACGCGCAACATGTATTCGCCAGAAATCTATGACGATGCCCAAGCCCAACAACAATGGATTGCGGGCATTGAGGCTTTAGAGATACAGTGCCGGATGACCGGCAAATATTGCCAGGAAGCCCGAGGCGCGAGGCAGTCTTTACGCAACCATACGAGCGGCATTACTCGCCCGGCGCGCTAAAGACCTCAATAAACCCGCGCTTTCGGTTTAATATACTCCGCTTCATCGGTCAGCGTGTAATCATGCACCGCGCGGTAATCCAAAGTTACCTTGCCGCCTGAACCACCCCAGCCGTCGAACCATGACGCGGTGTGCTTCATCCAGTTTTCGTCGTCACGGTTGGGGAAATCTTCATGCGCGTGGGCGCCTCGGCTTTCCTTGCGGTTGTTCGCGCTTTCCATCGTACAGACCGCCTGCGCCATCAAATTGTCGAGCTCGAGCGTTTCGATGAGGTCGGTGTTCCAGATCAGGCTGCGGTCGGAAACAGCAACGTCTTCCATCCGCTTGTTGACCTTTTGCATCAAGGTCACGCCTTCGGCGAGCAATTCAGTGTCGCGGAATACAGCTGCGTGCTTTTGCATCGTGCGCTGCATTTCAAGGCGGATTTGCGAGGTCGGCGATCCACCCTTCGCATTGCGGAACTTGTCGACGCGCGCCAACGGCAGGTCGGTTGCGCTTTTCGGCAAAGGCTTGTGCGATGCGCCGGGGGTCAGGTTGGCTTTCAGATGCAAACCAGTTGCGCGGCCAAATACCACGAGATCGATCAGCGAGTTGGAACCCAAACGATTGGCACCATGCACCGAAACGCAAGCCGCTTCGCCTACCGCATACAGGCCGGGCACGACCGCGTCGTCATTGCCATCCTTCTTGGTGACGACTTGCCCGTGATAATTGCACGGAATTCCGCCCATATTATAGTGCACCGTCGGCGACACCGGCAAAGGCTGCCGCGTCAGATCAACGCCTGCAAAAATCTTCCCGCTCTCGGTAATGCCCGGCAAACGCTCGGCGAGCACTTTCGGATCGATATGGTCGAGGTGAAGATAGATATGGTCCTTGTGCGGACCAACGCCGCGACCTTCGCGCATTTCGAGCGCCATTGAACGCGAAACAACATCGCGCGACGCCAAGTCCTTAGCGGACGGCGCGTAGCGCTCCATGAAGCGCTCGCCTTCGCTGTTGGTCAGGTAGCCGCCCTCGCCGCGCGCGCCTTCGGTTATCAACACGCCTGCGCCGTAAATGCCGGTGGGGTGGAATTGGACGAACTCCATATCCTGCAACGGCAGCCCAGCGCGAAGCACCATCCCGCCGCCGTCACCGGTGCACGTATGTGCAGAGGTTGCCGAAAAATAGGCGCGGCCATAGCCGCCGGTGGCCAACACTACGGCGTGGCTCTTGAAACGGTGGATGCTGCCATCCTCCATACACATCGCGATAACGCCGCGGCACTCGCCATCTTCCATAATCAGGTCGAGCGCGAAATATTCTATGAAGAAATCGGCGTCATATTTCAGGCTCTGCTGATAGAGCGCATGAAGCATCGCATGACCGGTGCGGTCTGCAGCGGCGCAGGTTCGCTGGACCGGAGGCCCTTCACCCATATTTTGCATATGGCCACCAAAGGGTCGTTGGTAGATTGTGCCGTCGGTGTTGCGCGAGAACGGCACGCCCGCATGTTCAAGCTCATAAACAGCGGCAGGCGCTTCGCGCACCATATATTCGATTGCGTCCTGGTCACCGAGCCAGTCGGAGCCCTTAACCGTGTCATACATATGCCACGTCCAATGGTCGGGCGAGTTGTTGCCCAACGACGCCGCAATACCGCCCTGCGCGGCAACTGTGTGCGAGCGCGTTGGAAACACCTTCGTAATGCAAGCCGTCTTCAGCCCCGCTTCGGCGCTACCCATTGTCGCGCGCAAGCCCGATCCGCCTGCCCCCACAACCACGGTGTCATAAGTGTGGTCGATAATCTTATACGCTTCGGACATCAGGCGGGGGCTCCGGTAAAGGCAAGTTTGGCGACGGTGAAAATGCCGAATACGGCGCCGCCGACCACATAAAAATTAAGAACAGTCATGGCCGCGAATTTCAGCGCGTCGTCATGGACATAATCCTCGATCAGCACTTGCAGCCCAAGCCGCGCGTGCCAGAATATGCTGACCAGCATAAGGATCATCGGCACTGCAACGGTCGGCTGCGCGAGCCATTGGGCCAGCGTGCTGTGATCGAAATTAGGCATCAATAACAGCGACACCACGAGCCACGTCGTTAGCAGCAGGTTGCCGACAGCGGTCGTTCGCTGGTTGAGCCAATGCCCGCCGCCATGTTTGGCGGAGCCAAGCCCGCGAACCTTACCGATATTTGTTCCGCTACCCATTTTCAGACTCCGATGAAACGCGATGCCACAAGCAGCGCCACCAATGCAGTTGCAAAAAACGCTGCAATAAATGCAGCCAGCGCCCATGTACGGTTGGTTTTCAACTCATACCCAGCGCCCATATCCAGCACGAGATGACGCAGTCCCGAAAACAAATGCTGGAAGAAGCTGAATGTCACGGCAAGCGCTACTAACCGGAAAAACCAGTTAGCCGACGCCTGCAAACCCGTCGCATCATCGCCCGCAGACACCACATATTTCTGGAATGCCGCATAGCTCTCCGCGCCGCCACCAATCGCCGATAGCCACCAGAGCAAAGTCAACATTCCTGCCGTCGCAAGCACAAAGCCCGTCGCGCGGTGGAATATCGAAATCGCCATTTGCGGTGACCAACGATAAATCTGTAAATGCGGCGATAGTGGCCGGTTTGTGTGTTGCCCCATGGGTAATGCGGTCCTTCGAGTGGTAAATCGCAGTGTTGCGTCGCTCTTTACCGTTTTGCCCGCGTCGCGCAAGGCCTCACCCCGTGCAAAACAGGTGCAAATTCCGCATCTGTGGATAACGGCTCATTAACCATTTTACGTCTAGATATATGTCGACACCGCAAAGACAGATTTAGGCGGAAAAATGGAGCATGTAATGGGCGATTTGGACCGGAAAAAAGACATTGATCTGGAAGCGATAATTGCTCCTCATGACGCGGACGGCAAATTGGCCGAAAATTGCCTTAAACTCGCCGCTTATATGGACGGCAAATATATCACGCTTGCCGAGGATTACTGGTCATTTTGGGTAAACTCCGCCGAGTTCGGTGCAGGGTTTGATGCCGAGCGTATTCGCAAATCCCGTGATCTGCTGGCGACGTATCTGGAAATGCGCACCGCGCGTTTTGGAGACCGGCAATGGCTGAACATTAGCCGCTCGATGATCGTTGACTCCTGTGAGCGCGGCGTGCCGCTGGACATGGTTATGGCCGCGACTGCTACCGCCAACATCCGGTTTATCGATAGTCTGATGTCCGATTCCACGTTGCCTGCTGAAGAAGTGACGCAGCATGTCGATACGATGAGTAGGCTAAACGCAATCGAGCTGACGATTACAGCAACCATATTCGGGCAACATGGACAGTTGCGCTTCGCCGAACGCCAGCATGCCAATTCGGCTAACTTCGAAGCCGATATCGGGAATGCCACTTCGGCCGTTGCCGAGCAAACCAGCCTGTTGAAACATCAAGCCGCCAGCAGTTCGCAAATGGCACATGGCATGCTCGCCAAAACAAGCGAAGTCGCAGCGGCTTCCGAACAATCGGCGGTCGCGATGCGTGAAGCCGCACAAACCGCCGCGGGCCTGATCCGCGCCATCGAAGATGCCAGAACTGAGGTAGAAACAGCATCTGACGTCGCTACGCGCGCCGCTGCACAGGCGTCACAAAGCGTCGTGGCAACCGATGTTTTGTCTGAACAATCACAGTCCATCGATTCGATCCTTGGCCTAATTCGCGATATCGCAGGGCAGACCAACCTGTTGGCGCTCAACGCCACAATTGAAGCAGCACGTGCTGGTGACGCGGGTCGCGGCTTTGCCGTTGTTGCGCAGGAAGTGAAAAGCCTCGCCAACCAGACCGCGCAAGCGACCGACGAAATCGCACAGAAAATCTCTGCTATTCAAAGCGCCACCAAGGCTTCGGTGGAATCGAACGCCGCAATCCAGTCGATTGTTGGCGAAGTCCAGCACAGTGCCGAACGTATCCGCCATGCGATGGAAGATCAGGCACAGACCGTTACAATGATTACCGCATCAGTCGACGAAACCGCGCTCGCCGCCGATTTGATGTCGAACACGATTTCGGCTATCCGGTCAGATACCGAAAATGTCGTGTCGGAAATTTCAGCGCTTGAGCAAGGTTTCAATCAGGTCGATTCCAAACTGTCTTCGCTACAGGAAAATGCGCGCAAGTTTGTCGCTGGTCTCGGCTGACGCACATTAGCAATCAGCGCCATTGAATTTCCATCCGCGTTGTGAAAAGCAGCGCGGATGAAAACCCATATCCTTGTCACCGGCGCATCGCGCGGTATCGGTGCAGCCATCGTCCAGTCATTTGATCCCGCAAACTTACACGTTCGTGCGCTTTCGTCACGGGACGGTGACCTTGCCGACCCTGCGGTTCCGCAGCAAATCTGGGATAAGTCGCTTGGCGAACTGGATGGGCGTATCGACGTTCTGATCAACAACGCGGGCGTATTCGAAGCGAATCCGATAAACGGCAACGACGATGCGTGGCGTGAAAGCTGGAACCGGACTTTGCAGGTCAATCTGACTGCAAGCGCCGAGTTGTGCCGACTGGCTGTGCTTCATTGGCAATCCACCAAAACAGCCGGACGCATAGTCAACATCGCAAGCCGCGCTGCACATCGCGGCGATAGTCCCGACCACTGGCATTATGCAGCATCGAAGGCGGGCATGGTCGCGATGACCAAAACCATCGCTCGCGCTTATGCATCGCAAAACATCTACGCTTTTGCGATTTGTCCCGGCTTCACCATGACCGGAATGGCCGAGGATTATCTGGAGAGCCGCGGCGGCGATAAGTTGCTCGCTGACATTCCGCTGGGTAAAGTTGCTGACCCGGAAGAAGTCGCCGCAATCGCGAAATTCTGCGCGCTGGATGCGCCGCCTTCGATGACCGGAGCCGTTCTAGACGTCAACGGTGCCAGCTATGTCCGCTAAACTCACTGCGTTGGCCGCGATGCTACTGGCCAATTGCGCTCCGGTCACACCGATAACTTCCAAAAGCGACGCACGTTTGCAAGGCGCGGCCCTAGCAAAAGCCTGCAAAGGTCGCGATGGCTGGAGCGACGCTGCACCGCCTGCCCATGTCTTTGGCAATGTCTATATGGTTGGCACATGCGGTATAACTGCATTGTTGATAACGACGCCTAAGGGACATTTCCTGATCGACGGTGCGACCAACGAAGCGGCGGACGGAATCGCAGCAAATATCCGGACGCTTGGCTTTGATTCGAAAGATGTCCGATATCTGCTCGCGACGCACGAGCATCTGGACCATGCAGGGGGCCTCGCGCGCTTGAAGCAAATCACCGGCGCGAAATTCGCCACGCGCGAAACGGCAAGACTGGGCATGGAAACCGGCCTGCCTTTGGCCGACGATCCGCAGCATGGCATCCACCCTGCGTTTCCCGGCATCAAGGCCGAACAGATAATCGCCGACGGAGAAACGCTTCAGATTGGCAAGCAACGGATCACCGTGATCGCTACGCCAGGCCACACTCCCGGAGGCACGAGCTACACTTGGAAATCCTGCGAAGGTTCCGTCTGCCGAAGCATTGTTTATGCCGACAGTCTCAATGCAGTATCGGCAGATGCCTATCGCTTCACCGACCATCCCGCCTATGTTACCACGCTGCGCAATTCAATGGCGCGGATCGAAGCGATCAACGACTGTGATATCATGATCAGCCCACATCCATTTCAAAGCGAGTTTTTCGATCGCCTCGCTGGTGTAAAGCCATTGGTCGATGCCGAGCGCTGTAAACAATATGTAACTGCGGCCCGCAAGCGGCTCGACGACCGGCTTGCCAAAGAGGCGGCGAATTGAACTGGTTACTCACCCTGCCCTGCACCCGTCAGGAAGCAGAAGCATTATACGAGGACGACGAATGGCTCGCGACGCTCGAACCGATGCCCCCGATCGTAGCCGAAGAAACCGAGGCGTTCAACGACACCAAATGGCGGGTTAAGGCCTATTTTTCGGAACAGCCAACCCACCAGATTATCGCCGCCATCCAAAGCCGCCTGCCCAGCGCGCGCAAGGAAAGGCCGGTTGCTGAAAAGCTACCCGACGAAGACTGGCTGGTTTTAAGCCAACAGGGCCTGCAACCCGTTCACGCAGGCCGTTTCTATATCCACACCTCAACCAACAAAGGCGAGATCCCTGCAGGCGCAGTTCCGTTTCTGATCGAGGCGAGCCGGGCATTCGGCACTGGCGGCCACGAGACCACCAGCGGCTGCCTTTCCATGCTTGACCGGATCAAGCGTCAGGGCAAATATTTCGATCTTGTCGCCGATATCGGTACCGGGACTGGTTTGCTGGCATTTGCCGCGCGGCATTTATGGCCGCGTGCCTATATTACCGCATCGGACATCGACCCTGTCAGCGTTGAGGTAACCGCCAATAACGCCGCTGAAAACAATATCCCTATCGGCACCGGTCAGGGCGAGCTCGCACTGTGCGCGGCTTCGGGAACCGACCATGTGCTAATCCATCAGCGCGCGCCGTATGATCTGGTCATTGCGAATATTCTGGCGGGACCGCTGATCGAGCTTGCACCTTCGCTCGCTGAAATTGTTCGCGGCGGCGGGTCGCTGATACTGGCTGGCTTGCTCGACACGCAGGCCAAATCGGTGTTGCGCGCCTATCGACTGCAAGGGTTCCGGTTGCAACGGCGCGAAGATTTTGGCGACTGGCCCTGTCTCTGGCTGGTCAAGCGGAACGACTATAGCTGGCAACGCCCGCTTCGTGCCTCAAGACGTACCAGCCAGCCCCCGGGCGATTTTGGCACTTGGTAAGCAAAGCTTTATTGCGCCGCGCGCCTGCATCCGCCATATCCAAAACTATGGCAGCAGATTCAGCTAGTTCCGATCTGGACTCCGCGCGGCGCGCACGGCTTGCCGAAGCCCTGATCCGCACCGGTCGCGGTGACCGGTCGGCATTTGAAGCTGTTTACAAAGCGACATCTGCGAAACTATTTGGTGTTTGCCTGCGTATCTTCCCCGACAAGAATGAAGCGGAAGAAGCATTGCAGGACGCGTATCTCACCATCTGGAACAAAGCCGCGAGCTTTGAATCGGGTCGCGCCAGTCCGATCAGCTGGCTGGTCGCGGTGACGCGCAACCGCGCGATTGACCGATTGCGCGTCCGCGGCAAGGCGGGAATGGCCTCGCTGGATGAAGCAGCCGAGATTGCTGATCCTGCACCGCTGGCCGACGCGCAGTTATTGGCATCCGGCGAAGATCATGTGCTGCACGGATGCATCGAAGGACTGGAACGTCGCGACGCCCATTTCATTCGTAGTGCATTTATCGGCGGCGCGACTTATGCAGATTTGGCCGCGCGTGAGGGCGAACCGCTCGGCACGGTTAAAAGTCGTATCAGACGCGCGCTGATCAAGCTGCGCGGCTGCATGGAGGGGGCTTCATGACCATATTGAGCGAAGAAGATATCGCACTTGCAGGCGAATATGTGCTCGGGCTGCTCGATGCAGCGGGCGAGGCATCGGCCAGCGCGCGCATCGCCACCGACGCCGTGTTTGCAGCAGAAGTTGAGGCATGGCGCGAGCGTTTGGCTCCGATGCTGTCGGGCGATGCAGACGTGCCTGCCCATATCTGGAGCAATATCCAGAATGCGCTGCCCGAGCCAACTGGACAGGAGGTCGGGTCTGGTAAATTGCTGTTCTGGCGTACTTTGACCGGGATTTCGGTAAGCGCCGCAGCAATATTGGGAATTTTGCTGTTGCAAAAGCCCGACGCTGTTACGCCAACCACGCCCGAAATACCGCTAATCGCCGCACTTGGCAGTGAAACCGGCGCGGCATCTTTGACCGCCAGCTACGAGGCTGGAACGGGGCGCATGATCGTCACACCGGTGTCGCTCGATACGGGCGAGCTTTATCCCGAATTGTGGATCATCCCTGCGGACGGGACGCCGCACTCCTTGGGGATTGTCGCTTCGGATAAAGCCACATCGATGACTGTGCCATTGGAAGCCCGGCAATATATGGGGACAGGCGGCACATTGGCCATCACACCCGAGCCGCAAACCGGCGGTCCCGGCGGCAAGCCAACCGGACCGGTCATCGCCAGCGGAAAAATTACAACCCTTTAAAATTTTTTGTAGCTGCTGTGCATCCGCGCGGCACAGCCTTTCGTAATTAACTGCAGCACGCCATCCCCCGGTCGTGCGCAGAACAGGAAAGCTGAAATCATGAACAACACTAAGCGTATTTTTGTTGCACTCGCCCTCGCATCATCAACCTTGGCCGGCAGCGCCGTTGTCGCCAACCATCACAAAATGTCGAATCCGACAGTTGGCGGAGCCGCTATGGCACCAGCCAAGACGATCGTTGAAAACGCATCGGCGGCACCGAACCTGACCACCCTCGTCGCTGCAGTCAGCGCCGCTGGTCTGGTCGACACATTGTCGAGCCCCGGCCCGTTCACCGTATTCGCGCCAACCAACACCGCGTTTGAAAAGCTGCCCGAAGGGACGGTCGGCACACTCGTAAAGCCAGAGAACAAGGCGACCTTGACTAAGATCCTTACCTATCATGTGGTTGCAGGAAAGCTGACCTCGAAGGACATCGTTGCGGCGATTAAAGCAGGCGGCGGTAAGGCATCGCTGACCACAGTCGCAGGCGAGCGCCTGTCGGCACGTCTGTCGGGCGGCAGCGTTGTCATCACCGACGGCAAGGGCGGCCAGTCCGCTGTGACCACCGTTGACGTGATGCAATCAAACGGCGTCGTCCACGTAATCGATTCGGTTTTGCTGCCCTAAACGGCAGCAATGCGGGGGACCGGTCGTTTTGCCTCCCTTTTTAACGACCGGTTCCCTTATGCTTTCTCCCGCGCGTAATCTTGCGTGCCGTGTGTGATCACATCATCGCCGGGCAAGATATCGGCAATCGCGATATCGGATAATTTTTCGAGCTGCGCATAAAGCGGCGCGAAGTCTGTTTCGACGGTAACTTTAAGCAGTTGGTCGAGACTAGGAATCACAAAATAATTCTGTTGGAAATCGTCGATCCGATATTTGGTCCGCATTACCCGCAATAGGTCGAAGCAGATACGGTTGGGGCTGGGATCATCCAGCGCAAATACGCTTTCAGCATAGCTTGATACGATGCCTGCACCATAGATGCGCATACCGTCAGGCTGCTGGATCAGGCCGAACTCAACCGTATACCAATATAGCCGCGCCAGATGATCGAGCGCGCCGAAACCTAAGCTGCGCAGTCCGCCTTGGCCATAAGCCACCATATAATCTGCAAATACCGGGTCGGCGAGCATCGGTACATGGCCGAATACGTCATGAAACACATCCGGTTCCTGAAGATAATCAAGTTGCTCGGGCGTACGGATGAAATTGCCCGCGGGGAAACGGCGGTTGGCCAAATGGTCGAAAAAGACCGCGTCGGGAACCAATCCCGGCACCGCGACAACCTTCCAACCTGTGGCAGCCATCAGCCGTGCGTTGAGTTCGCGGTAATCCGGGATTCCGGGCTTTGTCAGCTTCAGCACATCCATCCCGCGCAAAAAGGCATCCGCTGCCCTGCCCGGCAGCATTTCCGACTGCCGCGCGAACAATTTGTCCCACATTGCATGTTCATCGGCGCTGAAGCTCTCCCAATCCTGCGGAATCGTCCAATCGGCATTTGCGCCATCGGGCGGGCTATCATAAACATGTTGGAAATCGGCCATAGGGAAGTGGTTACACTTGAAACTGTTTCGCATCAACAGCCTGTGGACGGCATTGCGCGCGATGGCTGGCTGGCCGCTTCTTGTGTCAGGCATATATATGGCAGCGGCTTTGATCGGCAGCCACATTCCAGCCAATAATGATTGGACACAGCCGACAGAAGGCGTCGATATTTTCGTCGAAACCAACGGTGTACATGTCAGCCTGATCGTGCCGATGGCGGCGGCGGGCGAAGATCTCAGCGACTTGATACGACCCGAGCATCTCCAAAACCGCACTCTATATGGAACGCACGCGATGATCGGGTGGGGCCACGGCCGCGTCTACCGCAATGCACGGACATGGGGCGATGTTAGGAGCGGTGATATTGCCAGTGCCATCGTCGGGTCGGACGTCACGACCCTTCACGTGTACCACCTGATAAACCCTCAATCGTTGCCTCACCGAAAAACCCTCAGGGTCAGCAACACGCAATATCGCAGTATCATCAGCCAGATCAGGGCAACGTTTCGCCTGAACAATCAAGGCGAGAGTATCGCGCATCGCGCCTACGCCGCAGATAATCTGTTCTACGACAGCGTCGGCCATTATTCAGCAATCAACACCTGCAACAACTGGACCGGCAGTGTTCTCCGCAACGCCGGGGTCCGCATTGGTATCTGGACCGCGCTACCCGGCGGTGTCATGCGTTGGTTTTAGACTAATCTTTCATCCAGCGCCGCAGAGCAACGGGATCCTCAATCACGAGATGGCCGTAATGCCGGGTAATGAGCCCCAGCCCTTCCATTTCCGCCAGTGTCGATGCAATCGTCATACGAGAAACGCCGATCAGTTCGGCCAGCTCCTGCTGCTTGATACCCAGCTTGACCGGTGCCTCACAACCTGCGGCAAAGGCCAGCAAGCGCTGCGCCAACCGCTTAGATGCAGACATATTGCGGACAACAAGCAAATCATCGAGCGCTTCTTGCAACTGCAAAGCCAATATCCGCAGCAACTGTCTCGAAATTTCCGGCGACCGTGTCATGATCTCGGAAAATATCGCATCGCTCACCCACAATAACTCCGCAGTATCGAGCGCTTCGGCATCAAGCACCCGGTCGAATTGCCCGAGGCAGGCCAGCTCACCGAAGCTATCACCTGGTCCAAGGATGAAAAGGAGGTGCATATTGCCCTGCACGTCCTGATGTCCGAGCTTGATCTGACCCTTTTCGACAATCCAGAAACCGTCGGCAACGTCGCCCCGGTGATAAAGAAACTGCCCCGGCGAAAAGCTGCGGCGAATAGCTTTTTTGCGCAATTCGGCCTGCAATCCTGACGGAAAACTTGCAAACATCGCGGGGGCGCCGATTGAACGACCTGAATTCTCGGGAAGATTTTGCGATTGTAAATTTCTTGGCATTATCGCCGCCTCAATCGTCATATAAGTGTCATCGAAGCAAGCCCTTTCGGAGTCGCGCGGCCTCTATAACCGAAACGTAGGTGCCAGTCAGAATTTAGAAAAGGACAGCTTTGAGCCGCGCGGCACTGAGGGGGGCTGCTGCGGCTCTGGCGGCGCGCTGATTGCTCCTTTTCGATCAGCGCGCCGCCAAGCTTCCTTTAGCTTTCCGCAACAATCGCTGCCCATTCCGCTTCGTCGATTACCCGGACATCCAAGGCCGTGGCCTGCTTGAGCTTCGACCCGGCACCTGGGCCAGCAACAACGAGGTCGGTTTTCGCGCTGACTGAACCTGCTGCCTTTGCTCCTAAAGCCTCGGCCTGCGCTTTGGCTTCATCGCGGCTCATGGTCTCCAGCTTGCCGGTGAACACTATGGTCTTGCCAGTCCATTCGCTCTCCCGGATGTTGGAGACATAAGCAGGCGTGCTGACCTGGCGCAAAAGGTCATCCCATACTTCGCGGTTATGAGGCTCATGGAAAAAATCGCCGAGCGCTTGTGCAACCGTGGGCCCGATGCCGTCGATACCGGTCAACTCACCAACCGCCGCTTCGTCGCCTGCGGCTATCCGCACACCCAATTCCTTGATGGCATCCAATGAATAGAAGTTTTTGACGAGTTCTTTCGATGTGCCAGCGCCGACATGCCGAATGCCTAAGCCAAAGAGCAATTTCATCGCGTCAGGCGCGCGTTTGGCTTCAATCGCCGCCAACAGGTTATCCACAGACTTATCCTGCCACCCTTCGCGCGTCAAAAGTTCGGCGCGATACTGCTTTAGCCGGAAGATATCTGCCGGCGAATGCAGCCATCCGGCCTCGATAAACTCCAATATGGTTTTCTCGCCAAGCCCTTCGATATCGAGCGCCGGACGGCTCACAAAATGGCGGAGGCGTTCGAAGCGCTGCGCCGGGCAAACAAGTCCGCCGGTGCACCTGACATCGACTTCGCCTTCCTCTGCGACCGCTTCCGATCCGCACGCCGGGCAATGATCCGGAAATGCATAGGCGGCTCCCACCTGATCCCGTGATAAATTCTCGACAACTTGCGGGATGACATCACCTGCCCTTTGCACCACCACCCGGTCGCCGGGACGCACCCCAAGCCGCGCAATCTCGTCGCGGTTGTGGAGCGTGACATTGGAAACCACTACGCCGCCCACCGTAACCGGCTTCAAACGGCCTACAGGCGTCAACTTGCCGGTGCGTCCAACCTGAATGTCGATTGCTTCGAGCGTGGTTTCGGCGCGCTCAGCCGGGAACTTATGGGCAATCGCCCAGCGCGGTGCTTTGGATACGAACCCAAGCCGCTCCTGCCAGTCCAGCCTATCGACCTTGTAGACCACGCCGTCGATGTCATACGACAACTCGGCCCGCTGGCGCTCGATGGTCGCGTAATGTGCCAAGGCACCTTCCGCTCCAGCAACGCGCACTAGCAAAGGCGACACCGGCACGCCCCATGCTGCAATCGCTGCAAGAACGCCGGTCTGCGTATCAGCAGGCAGTGCGCTAACTTCACCCCATCCATGCGCTAGAAAGCGCAAAGGCCGCGCCGCCGTGACCTTGGCATCTTTTTGCCGAAGCGACCCCGCCGCCGCATTGCGTGGGTTGGCAAATATCTTTCCGCCCTTTGCCTCCTGCTCGGCATTAAGCGCGGCAAAATCGGACTTGGCCATATAGACCTCGCCCCGAATCTCGAAGATTGCTGGTGCAACACCGTTCAAACGTTGCGGAATATCCGCAATATACTGGACATTGGCCGTAACATCCTCGCCCACCGTCCCGTCGCCGCGCGTCGCCGCCTGCTTCAGGATGCCGTCCTCATAACGCAGCGACAGCGATAGCCCGTCGATCTTGTCTTCAGCCGTCAACGCCACCTCGGCATCGACAGGCAAGTTCAAAAACCGCCGGACACGCGCGACGAAATCGGCCACGTCCTCTGCATCAAAAGCGTTATCGAGGCTCATCATTCGTTTGGCGTGGGTGACTTTTTTCAGCCCCGAATTCTCTACCGAAGCGCCGACGGCTTTGTTCGGGCTGTCGGCGCGTACCAAATGCGGGAACGCTGCTTCTAACTCGTTATTGCGCCGGACGAGTGCGTCATATTCAGCGTCGGAAATTTCCGGCGAGTCTTCGGTGTGATAAAGCTTGTTATGATGCGCGATGGTCTTGGCGAGGCGCATCAACTCGTTGGCGGCATCGGCTTCCGATGTCACAGAGGCTTATCCAAATCGAAAGAAACCCGGAACAGCCGTCCGGGCCGCGCCAGCTCGTATACCAGCGACTGCCCCGGTTGGACCTCGAACGCCCATACATTGGTGTTGGAGACCGTGCGGCCTTCCTTGGTGAACATGGCTTTGGAAAATTCATCGACAGGAAATTCCTGCCGCGCGACCGTTCCTGCAGTCGCTGTGTCGCCGCCATATTGCGACACAGGATCTTCTGTACCGTTCTTCAGCATATGGCGATGCTTTAGCCGCAGGCCGCCATCAGTACGCGTGATGATCCATGTCCGTGACCGGTCTTCCCCGACATCAAACGAAATTCGGATTTCTTTGACCGAACATTCGCGAGCATGCGCTTGCAAATCCGCTGTGGCAAAGCTCGTATCGCTTTCATTTCCGGCTGTCATTTTCCCCGCAAAGCTTTTGCCGCACAAGGTCGACATTCGCTGGAAGAACTGGTCGGCAGGAGACATGGGGTCGGGCGCCGAAACACAGCCGCCCAGGACCAGTGCCAGTAACGTCACAGATTTTTTCACACGACCTCCAACAATCTTTCGGCTTGCGCTCTTGCTTCGTCGGTAACTTCGGCGCCAGACAACATTCGCGCGATTTCTTGACGGCGCGCATCGGCATCCAGCAGGGTTACGCCAGTGCGGGTCACTGTACCCTGGCTCGACTTAGCGATAAAATAATGCGCCTGCCCTTTGGCGGCGACTTGTGGACTGTGCGTCACCGCGAGCAACTGCGTGCGCTGTGCGAGCCGTGCCAGCCGTTCGCCGATAGCCGCGGCCACTGCGCCGCCGACGCCACGGTCGATTTCATCGAAAATAATCGTCGCCGCGCCGCCCTCTTCGGCAAGCGCAACCTTCAACGCCAATATGAAGCGCGACAATTCGCCCCCCGAGGCAATCTTGGTCAGCGGCGCAAACGGCGCACCGGGATTGGTCGAGATTAGAAATTCAACGCGGTCAATTCCTGCGCCGGTCCAGCGGTCTTCAGGCAGTTTTTCCACCGCTGTTTGAAATTGCGCAGCATCCAGCTTCAATGGCGCCAATTCGCCTTTCACGGCAGCATCTAGTTTCGCCGCCGCCTTGGTCCGCGTATCCGACAATTTGGTAGCCGAACCGACATAGGCGGCATGTTTGGTGGCAACCTCTGCCTCCAGCTTTACCAGCCCTTCACCGCCCGCTTCAATCGATTCCAACCGAGCGGTCAGATTGGCGAGCAGTGACACCATGCCATCGGGCGCGACATTGTGCTTGCGCGCCAAGGCCCGCAGTTCGAACAAGCGCACTTCGATTTCATCCAAACGTGCGGGTTCATATTCGATTGCCCGTGCTGCTGCGTTTAACTTGTCCTCTGCCTCGCTCGCCTCGATCACGGAGCGATCAAGCGCCGTCAGCGCCTCGGCCAACAAAGGATGCGCATCGGCCAGACGGTCTAGCTTGCGCGCCGCGCCTCGAATAAGCGCGATGCCGCTTTTCGGGCCGTCGAAGCTTTCGAGAACGCCTTTTAAATCTTCGGCGATCCGCTCGCCCTTTTGCATATCTGACCGCTCGCCCGCGAGCTGCTCTTCTTCGCCCGGCTGCGGATTAAAGGCAGTAAGCTCAGCAACGGCATGCTCCAGCCATTCCTGATCGCGCGCCGCGTTTTCCAAGGCTTCCCGCGCAATGTCCAGCCGTATCTTTGCCTCTTGCCATGCTACAAAACAAGCGGCGACGCTCACCGTATCGCAACGGCCAAATGCATCGAGCAATGCCCGATGACCTCTGGCATTCAGCAACCCGCGATCATCATGCTGTCCGTGGATTTCGACCAGACATGCGCCTAAATCGCGCAGCAAGGCCGCCGAACACGGCTGATCATTGATAAAAGCCTTACTACCACCATCGGCTTTGACCGAACGGCGGATGAGCAACGGCTCGCCCGGATCGATGTCGATATCATTGGCGGCCAACAGCGCCGCCGCGTTGGCAGGTGCATCGAAACTCGCGGTAACCTGCGCCTTGTCGGC
>LNFM01007916.1_pt1 | contig 17484 bp, 12 predicted proteins | sample 596031 | NCBI WGS metagenome assembly LNFM01 (sample SAMN04254537, study PRJNA301005) | activated carbon metagenome | isolation source: dual media filters at the Ann Arbor, Michigan drinking water treatment plant | place: USA: Ann Arbor | reverse complement strand
TGGCCGGGCGGTTGAGCAGCACGTCGGTGTGGCCGTAGCTGGTGTGGATGTCCCAGTGCTCCAGCTGCGTGGTGGCCGGCAGGATGACGTCGGCGTGGTCGGCGGTGTCGGTCTGGAAGTGTTCGAGCACCACGGTGAACAGGTCTTCGCGCAGGAAGCCCTGCACCACCTTGCCCGATTCGGGCGCCACGGCCACCGGGTTGCTGTTGTAGACGATCAGCGCTTCGATCTTCGGGCCGAAGGCGGCCGAGCCCGGATTCAACAGGTCGTTGCCGATGGTGCTCATGTTGATGGTGCGTGGCGTGCGCCCCCCCAGCAGCTCGGGCTTGTGCAGGGCCGCGCGGTTCACCGGGAACTGTGCCGAGCTGGAGAGCAGCAGGCCGCCCGCGGGCTGGCGCCAGGCGCCCACCAGCGCGGGCAGGCAGGCCACCGCGCGCACCGCATTGCCGCCACCTCGCACGCGCTGCATGCCGTAGTTCAGGCGGATGGCGGCGGGCGTGGTGGTTCCGTAGGCGCGCGCCAGATCGGTGATCTGCTGCACCGGGATGCCGCACACCTCGGCCGCGCGCTCGGGCGGCCACTGCAGCGCACGCTCGCGCAAGGCTTCCCAGCCCAGCGTGTGCTGCGCGATGTAGTCGTGGTCGAGCCAGTCGTGGGTGATGAGCTGGTGCATGAGCGCGAGCGCCAGTGCGGCGTCGGTGCCCGGACGCAGGGCGATGTGGTCGTGGCATTTCTCGGCGGTCTCGGAGCGCCGAGGGTCGATGCAGACCAGCCGCGCACCGTCGCGTTTGGCCTGCTGCGCCAGGCGCCAGAAATGCAGGTTGCTGCCGATGGAGTTGCTGCCCCAGATGACGATGAGTTTCGAATCCGCGAAGTGCTCCACCTTCATGCCGACCTTGCCGCCCAGGGTCTGGATCAGCCCTTCCCCGCCAGCCGATGCGCAGATGGTGCGATCCAGAAACGAGGCGCCCAGCTGGTGGAAGAAGCGCGCCGCCATGCCCTCGCCTTGCACCTGGCCCATGGTGCCCGCGTAGCTGTAGGGAACGATGGCCTGCGGATCTCGCGCGGCAATGTCTTTCAGGCGTTCGGCAATCGCGTCCAGCGCTTCGTCCCAGCCCACGCGCCTGAACTGCCCGCTGCCCTTGGGGCCGGTGCGCATGAGGGTGGTAGGTGCGCTCGGTGTAGCGCGACACCTTGGTGCACAGCGCACCGTCGGTGTGTGGGTGCTCGGGGTTGCCCTGCACGCGCAGCGCCACGCCGTTCTCAACCGTGGTGACGAGTGAGCAGGTGTCGGGGCAATCGTGGGGACAGGCGCCGCGGATCGTGTGCACGGTGGGGTTCATGGGAAGTGGGGTGTCTGGTGACTTTTGACTCGGACTTGGCAGGGCGCTTGCTTTGCCCTGAGAAGTTCCCAAATCAGCATATCAGGAGTATCCGCATGCAGCGTCGTCAAGCCTTGTCCCATGTGTGCAAGTTGGGCGGCTCGGGAATGAAAAAAATCGCGGTCTTTGACCAGGACGATGCCTATGGCAAGACCAGGCTGGAGGGTGTCACGCGGGCCATGTCCACGTTGGGTCTTCAGCCTGCATCCTTGGGCACGGTGGATCGCAACACGATCGAGGTGGCACAAGCGGTGAAGGACATCATGGCCCAGAAGCCCGAAGCGATCGTGCAGATCGGAGCCTGCAAGGCGGTGACCACATTTGTGCGGCAGGCGCGCCGCGCTGGCAGGGCACTCACGCGCGAGGGCTTCATCAACGCGGTGCAGGGCATGCAGAGCGTCAATCCCGGCGGCTTCCCGGTCGACTTCAGCCCCGGCAAACACATGGGATCGCGGTTTGTCGAACTCACCTTGCTCACCGAAGACGGCCGCATACGCCGCCGAGCTTGCTGCGGCGCTTGCGTTGCACTTTTGCATCACAGGTCGTCGGCGAAGTGGGGGTGTTCGTCTGAAAAGAGGCGGTCCCGGCGGCGGCGTGAACCCTTCGGGTGCATCGGACTTGATGAAAACCTTCGTATTGGAATATCTCGAACGCATGATCCTTGTGTGATTGATTGGAAGTAAGCCGATCGACCGCAACGCGACAAGGCGGCCCGATCGGGCCGGATTCGTCCCGCGTTCAAGCCAGTGGCGCTGTACCCGACAGATCGTTCGGCCCGATTGCCACCGCAAAGCGATGCGCTGTAGCCTGCCAAAGTGGGTGGATGTACTCCCCATCGCTCTGGAGGTCCTTGATGCACATGCCTTTTCGCCATCTGGTCGCGCTTGCGTTGACGGCCAGCCTTTCATCAACCTGGGCCCAGGCGCCTGCGCCTTCCAGTGCCTCGCCCGCCGCAAACGACCCCAAGCTCATCCGGCTGGGCTTGATCTTGCCGCTCACGGGGGGATCGTCCGACATGGGCAACAGCGCGCGCGTGGGCGCTCAGGTGGCGGTGGACGAGATCAACGCTGTGGGGGGTTACCTCGGGCGCAAGCTGGAACTGGTGATCCGCGACGACCAGGCCAACCCCGACACGGGTCTCAAACACGCAGAAGAACTGGTGCTCACCGAAAAAGTGGCGGCCACCGTGGGCTTCTGCAACACCGGCGTGGCCATGAAGGCGCTGGATGTGTTCCAGAAGAACCAGCACATCCTGATCGTGCCGTGCGCCACCGGTACCGCGATCACCGCGAAGTACCCGGCGGCCGAGAGCTACATTTTTCGCACCTCGGCGCGCGACCAGCTGCAGTCGCAGTTTCTCGTGGCCGACATCGTCAAGCGCAACCTGAAAAAGGTGGCGCTCCTGGTGGACACCACCGGTTACGGTGACGGCGGCCTGAAGGACCTGGAGGCGGCGCTGCAGGCCGTGGGCCTCAAGCCCCACATCGTCGTGCGTTTCAAGGTGGGTGTGAAAACCCTGGCCGATGAGATGAAGCAACTCAAGGACTCCGGCGCCGACGCGTTGATCGGCTGGACCGTGGGGCCCGAGCAGGGCGTGATCTCGGCCAGCCGCGCCGCTGCCGGCTGGAACGTTCCGCAATACGGTCCCTGGGGGCTGTCGCACGCCTCAGCCTTCGATGCGTCCAAAGGCGCGGTGGAAGGGACCTTTGTGGTCCAGACCGTGCTGCCCAACACCTTCATGGAACGCAACAGCACCTTCCTTCGCGGCTACGCCAAGCTCTCGAAAGAGCGGCCCATCGGCTCCATGATGTCCGCCGCGCAGACTTACGACTCGGTGCACCTGCTGCTGCGTGCCATGTTCCTCACCAAGGGCAACGTCAACGGCAAGAGCTTGAAGAATGCGCTGGAGAATCTGCAGCAGCCCTACCGCGGCGTGGTCACCACCTACGACCGCCCGTTCAGCAACACCGACCACGACGCCATCTCGGCCAACATGTTGTGGCTGGGCACCTGGCAAGGTGGTGAACGCGCCTACGTCTACAAGGACGATGCGGCGCGCGCCAGCGTGATCCGCCGCAAGGAGTGAGGCTGCCGGTGACGATGTGACCCGGCTGACGGCGGGGCTGTCGCCAGTGAGGCCTCGTTGTCGGGCTTGCTTGGGTACGATGGTTCTTTGTGCTCGCGGCTGGTGAGACGGCCAGCAAAGGACCCCCATGAAGCTCATCGATTCCATCCTCACGCAAGCCGCCGGTATCGCTGCCGTGCGCCGCGACATCCACGCCCACCCCGAACTCTGTTTCAAGGAAGTGCGTACCGCCGACGTGGTGGCGGACAAACTCACCGAGTGGGGCATTCCGGTGCACCGGGGCATGGGCACCACCGGCGTGGTGGGTATCGTGCACGGCCGCGATGGCGGTGCCTGCGGTCGAGCCATCGGCCTGCGTGCCGACATCGACGCCTTGCCCATGCAGGAGCACAACACCTTCGCCCATGCCAGCCAGCACGCAGGCAAGATGCACGCGTGTGGCCACGACGGCCACACCGCCATGCTGCTCGCCGCTGCGCAACACTTTGCCAAGCACCGCAACTTCGACGGCACGGTTTACCTGATTTTCCAGCCGGCCGAGGAGGGCGGTGGCGGTGCGCGAGAAATGATCAAGGACGGCCTGTTCGAGCAGTTCCCGGTGGAGTCGGTGTTCGGCATGCACAACTGGCCCGGCATGGCGGTGGGCACATTCGCCGCCAGTGCCGGCCCGGTCATGGCCTCAAGCAACGAATTCCACATCGTCATCCGCGGCAAGGGCGCGCACGCCGCACTCCCGCACAACGGTATTGACCCGGTGCCCGTGGCCTGCCAGATGGTCATGGCCTTCCAGACCATCATCTCGCGCAACAAGAAACCGGTGGATGCGGGCGTGATCTCGGTCACCATGATCCACACCGGCGAGGCCACCAACGTGGTGCCCGACAGCTGCGAGATACAGGGCACGGTGCGCACCTTCACCTTTGATGTGCTCGACATGATCGAGCGCCGCATGCAGGAAGTGGCCGAGCACACCAGCGCGGCCTTCGGCGCCACGGTGGAGTTCAAGTTCAAGCGCAACTACCCGCCCACCATCAACCACGCCGCCGAGACCGCGTTTGCACGCGAGGTCATGGCCGACATCGTCGGTGCCGATCGCGTGGTGGAGCAGGAGCCCACCATGGGGGCTGAAGACTTCGCCTACATGCTGCAGGCCCGCCCGGGCTGCTACGCCTTCATCGCCAACGGCGACGGTGCGCACCGCGAAATGGGCCACGGAGGCGGCCCCTGCATGTTGCACAACCCCAGCTACGACTTCAACGACGACCTGATCCCGCTGGGCGCCACTTACTGGGTGCAGCTGGCCGAAAAATGGCTGAGCCGTCCGCGCCCGGGGGCGGCGGCTTGATTGCGCCAGCCGACGCGTTCTCTTCTTCGTACGCCCGGGCCCGGGTTAGGTTTCTGGAAGCGGCTGCCACCGCCGGCATGGCGATCGGCAGCCACAACCATCCTTTGCCTGGTCGAGACGGTGAAGCGCTGGCGATGGACGTGGCGCTCGACGGCGACCCCGCTTCCGAACGTCTGCTCATCGTCAGCAGCGCCTGTCACGGAGTTGAGGGCTACTGCGGTTCCGGCGTACAGGTGTTCGCCTTGCACGACGCGGAGTGGCGCGAGCACGCGCGTGAGGCCGGCGTGGCCGTGCTCTACATCCACGCGCTCAACCCACACGGGTTTTCATGGGTCAGCCGCGTCACCCACGAGAACGTCGACCTCAACCGCAACTTTCAGGATTTCAGCCAGCCGCTGCCCGTCAACGAGGCCTACGCCGAACTTCACGAGCTCCTGTTGCCTGCGCAATGGCCGCCCGGCCAGGACAACGCTGCTGCCATCGGCGCCTACATTCAGACCCATGGCCTGACCCGTTTTCAGGCGGCGGTGTCGCAAGGCCAGCACGTGTTTGCCGACGGCCTGTTTTATGGCGGTGTTGAACCCACCTGGAGCAACCGCACGCTGCGCGAGGTGCTGCGCCGACACTGCCAGCAGGCCCGCCATCTGGCGTGGATCGACCTGCACACCGGTTTGGGCGAAAGCGGATTGGGTGAACGCATCTGCGCGTGCCGCGACGACGTGGCAGCACTGGAGCGTGCCCGCGCCTGGTGGGGTGGCGGTGGCCAGACGCCCGTGACCTCCATCTACGACGGCTCGTCCACTTCGGCCCTGTTGACTGGCTTGATGTGGGGCGCTGCTTACGAGGAGTGCCCCCAGGCGCGTTACACCGGCATTGCCATGGAGTACGGCACGGTGCCGATCGAGGAGGTGATCGACGCCTTGCGGGGGGACCATTGGTTGCGCTTGCATCCGGATGCGCCCGCGGCTTTGCGCGCTTCGATCAAGGCGCGGGTGCTGGCTGCGTTTTATGTGGACACGGATGAGTGGAAGGCGCGTGTTGTTGTGCAGGCGCGGCAGGCTTTGTTTCAAGCCGTGTTGGGACTTTCTTCATCCGATTGACGTCAACCCACCCAACGGCCGACGCCTACAATTTCGGCACCTCTCAAAGTTCGACGCCATGACCACCCCCCCCGACCTCACCACCATTCCCCCACGCGACAAGGCCGAGATCCTGGCCCAGGCGCTGCCCTACATCCGCAAGTACCACGGCAAGACCATGGTCATCAAATACGGTGGCAACGCCATGACCGACCCGGCGCTGCAGCAGGACTTTGCGGAAGACGTGGTGTTGCTCAAGCTGGTCGGCATCAACCCGGTGGTGGTACACGGTGGGGGTCCGCAGATCGAGACGCTGCTCAAGCGCCTGGGCAAGCAAGGGCAGTTCATCCAGGGCATGCGCGTGACCGACGCGGAAACCATGGAAGTGGTGGAATGGGTGCTGGGCGGTGAGGTGCAGCAGGACATCGTGGGCCTGATCAACCAGGCTGGCGGCAAGGCCGTGGGCCTGACCGGGCGCGACGGCGCCATGATCCGCGCGCAGAAGCTGCGCCTGGCCGACCCGAAAGACCCGAGCATGGAGCACGACGTGGGTCAGGTCGGCGATATCGTGAGCATCGACCCCAGTGTGGTGAAAGCCTTGCAGGACGACCAGTTCATTCCCGTGGTCAGCCCGATCGGATTCGGTGAGCACAACGAGAGCTACAACATCAACGCCGATGTGGTGGCCGCCAAGCTGGCCACCGTGTTGCAGGCCGAGAAGCTGCTCATGCTCACCAACATCCGCGGCGTGCTCGACAAGGACGGCCAGTTGCTCACCGAACTCACCCCCCGGCAGATCGACGCCCTGGTGGAAGACGGCACCATCTCCGGCGGCATGATCCCCAAGATCGCTGGCGCGCTGGACGCGGCCAAGAGCGGTGTGAATGCGGTGCACATCATCGATGGACGCGTGCCGCATGCGTTGCTGCTCGAAGTGCTCGGAAACGAGCCATTCGGCACGATGATCAAATCCCACTGACCGTGCGTTTGCTTTTGGTCGAAGACGACGTGATGGTGGCCAGCGGCATCAAGCTGGGGCTGTGCAACGCTGGCTACACGGTGGACTGGGTGCCCAGTGCCGAGCGCGCCGAGCGGGCCTTGCAGAGCGACAGCTTTGACCTTGCCATCGTCGACATCGGCCTGCCCGGCATCGACGGGCTGGAACTCACCCGGCGTGTGCGCACCTCGGGGCTGGAGATGCCGGTGCTCATCCTCACCGCACGCGATGCGCTGCACGACCGCGTGCAGGGTCTGGACCTTGGTGCCGACGACTACATGGTCAAACCCTTCGAATTGCCCGAGTTGCTGGCACGCCTTCGCGCCCTGCTGCGGCGCTCGCAGGCCGCCACCTCCGCCGTGCTGGGCTTCGGTCCGCTGGAGATGGACACGGCGCTGCGCCGCATCACGCTCGCGGGCGAGCCGCTGGAGCTGGGCCCGCGCGAGTGGACGGTGCTTGAATACCTGCTGCTGCAGGCGCCCAAACCCGCCGCCAAAGACAAGCTGCTGCAGGCGCTCACCGGGTGGGACAAGGAGATCACGCCCAACACCATCGAGGTCTACATCTCCCGCCTGCGCGCCCGCCTGGAGCCGGCGGGCGTGTGCCTGCGTTCCATCCGGGGTTTCGGCTACCGGCTGGAAATGACCGTGGCCACAGGCGATGTGGCTTCGACCTGAAGGCAACCCCGGCCCCGGCATGATCTGGGGGCTGCAGCGGCGCTTGCTGGTGCTGCTGCTCATCACCATCGCGCTCATCGGCGCGGTCAGTGTGGTGTTCCATTTCCAGAGCGCCGGCACCGCCGCCTTGCAACAAGACCAGCGCCTGCTTCGGCTGATGCCCTTGCTGGCCGATTCGGTCGTGGTGATGGACATCGCTGCCCGCGGCCCGGCCTCGCTCGATGAGCCGCTGCTCAGCGCCAACGATGTGCTCGACGCGCCCGCGCTTGCCCTGCTGCTGGCGCCACCGGTGGAAGAGTTTCTGCAGGAGCGCAAAGGCCTTTCAGCCTTTGGCGTGTTCGACGCCCAGGGCATCCAGCTCCTGGGTGAACGCTGGTTGCCCACCGTTCTTCCCGCCACCGAAGGTGCTGAATTCTTGAGCGTGGTGGAAGGCGGCATCACCTACCGGGTCGTGGCACAGCGCACGCGCTCGTCAGCGGGAGATCTCATCGTGCTGCTCGCCGACGGGTCCGACGCGCAGCAGCACTGGGCCAGCTCTGTGCTCATGCGCGTGATGCTGCCCAACCTCGTTTTGTTTCTCGTGGCCGCTGGCGTGATCACCTGGGGCGTGGCCCGAGCGCTCCGGCCTTTGATCGATCTCAAGCAGGCGGTGGAACGCCGCTCGCCGCGCGACCTCAGCCCCATCAGCGCAGAAACCGCACCAGTGGAGGTGCAGCCATTGGTGGATTCGCTCAACCGCCTGTTCGGCCTGGTCAACGCACAGACCGAGGCGCAGCGGCGCTTTGTGGCCGACGCCGCACACCAGCTGCGCACACCGCTGGCGGGGTTGCAGTCGCAGGTGGAGGCCTGGGCCCAGGCCGCGCGCAGCCTTGGCGGGGACGACATGCTCAGCCTGCGCGCCGACCAGGTGCTGAAGCTGCGAGATGCAACGCGCCGCACCTCGCAACTGGCCAACCAGCTGCTGGCCCTCTCCCGGGTCGACGCCATGGGCGGGGATGCGCTGGCCCTGCAGCAGGTCGACCTGGCCGAACTGTGCGAAAACATCCTCGGCCTCTATCTCGATGCCGCCAGCAGCAAGCAGATGGACCTGGGGCTGGAGACCGAGCCCGCCCAGACACTCGGCCACGCCTGGCTGTTGCGCGAACTGTTGATCAACCTGGTGGACAACGCGGTGAAGTACACGCCGGCGGGCGGGCGCATCACCCTGCGCTGTGGCAGCGGGCCCACACTCCAGGGTGAGCGGGTCTGGATCGAGGTGGAAGACGACGGGCCGGGCATTCCGGCTGACGAGCGCCTGCGTGTGTTGCAGCGCTTTTACCGCGTGCCCGGCACGGCTGGCGAAGGCAACGGGCTGGGCCTGGCGATCGCCGACGAGATCGCGCGGGTGCACGGCACACATCTGCATCTTGACCACGGCGCCGAAGGCCGTGGCCTGCGCGTTCGTGTGGTGCTGGATGCGATCGCCCACTGACATCGGGTACCCCGCCCCGGTTGGGTGTCTTGCTGACCGGTGGTGTGCGAAAATTCGTAACAGAAGAACACCTCGGGCCGGCACCGAGGCCACCAGCACCCGTCAGCTCACACCGATCGGACCGCCTGCCCATGACCTCCAATGTTCCCGAGTCCCCATCGCCGGAAGATGCCGCCGCTCTTGAGGCCGCCAGCGTGATCGAAGCTGCGGCCCACGCCGACAACGGCGGGCGCAAACGGCCCAAGCCCGGCGAGCGCCGTGTGCAGATCCTCGAAGCGCTGGCCACCATGCTGGAGCAGCCCGGCGCCGAGCGCATCACCACGGCCGGCCTGGCGGCCCGGCTCGAAGTGAGTGAAGCCGCTCTCTACCGCCACTTCGCCAGCAAGGCGCAGATGTTCGAAGGCCTGATCGAGTTCATCGAACAATCGGTGTTCGGGCTGGTCAATCAATTGGGCGAACGCGAACCCGACGCCAACGCGCGCTGTCGCAAGCTCGTCACGCTGCTGCTGCAGTTCGGCGAAAAAAACCCTGGCATGACGCGTGTGATGGTGGGCGACGCCCTCGTGTTTGAAAACGAGCGTCTGCAACAGCGCATGAACCTGTTTTTCGACAAGATCGAATCGGTGCTGAAACAGAACCTGCGTGAAGCAGCCGTGGTCGCAGGTGTGGCCACCCCCACGGTGGACGCGCAGGCCGATGCGTCGGTGGTCACGGCTTTCTGCGTGGGCCGATTGCAGCGGTTTGCGCGCAGCGGCTTCAAGCGGGTGCCCAGCGAAAACCTTGAACACAGTCTGGCGCTGTTGCTGCCGGTGACGCGGCTCTGATCGAACACAGCCCGCTCGCCGCGCCCTGGGTGCCGGTACACCTGGGCGCAGGTTTGTCGATCTGCCTGCACCCCTCGGGCGCAGCTTTCCTCCCCGACCACGGCGCCCTGCTGGTGGCCGACGTGCACCTCGGCAAGGCCGCGAGCTTTCGGCGCCTGGGCGTGCCGGTACCCGCCGGCTCCACAGCGACCACGCTCGAAGCCCTGGGCGACGCACTCGCTTCGCTGGGCGAGACGCCGGTGCAACACCTGGTCTTCCTGGGTGATCTGCTGCACGCCGCGCGCGGGCGCAGCCCTGAGTTGAGTGCCGTGGTCGAGCAGGCGTTGACCGCATGGCGCATCCGCCTCCCCGGTCTGCGCTTGCACCTGGTGCGCGGCAACCACGACCGCGCCGCGGGCGACCCGCCACCCGAATGGGGCATCGAACTGCAAACAGAGCCCTTGTTGATGGGACCTTGGGCCCTGTGCCACGAACCCCGGCCCGTGGCCGGCGCCTACACCCTGGCCGGCCACCTGCATCCTTGCGTGAACCTGCGCGGTGCTGCCCGCGAGCGCCTGCGCCTGCCATGCTTCTGGTTCGGCGACCCGGTCCGTCGCGCAGTGGGTGTGCTGCCCGCCTTCGGCGACTTCACCGGCATGCACCAGATCCAGCGAAGCCCGGGTGACCGGGTGTGGGCGGTGGCAGGTCAGGCGGTGCGCGAGTTGCCCGAGGCGGTGCGCTGAACGAGGTTCAGACCCAACTGGCAGCCAGCACCGGTGTGAGGGCTGCGCTCTGGTGTTGCGACAGCGTGATCTGACCGGGCGCTGGTGGACTGAAAGCCGCCATGGCCTGAACCAGCGCATCGACCTGGTTTGACAGCAGCATCTGCCCACTGCTGGTCTCGAACGCGTCGATGCGCATCGGCGTGCTGGCGTACCAGCTGTTGAGCCGCACCGTGTCGCCGGTGCCGATGATGCTCACCTCCAGGTTGGTGTTCACGCGGCGAAACCACAGCTGGTCGGCATCAATGCCCTCCAGGAAACGCAGCGTGTCCTGCGCGGTCAGGCCCGCATCGGCCGCGTAGTCGGGGTTGTGGATCTCGTCGCGGCCGTCGCCCCGGCCGAACAGGTAGATGTCGGAGCCTGCGCCTCCGTTCAAGTAGTCGTTGCCCTCGCCACCCCGCAGAACATCGTTGCCCGCCTCGCCGTAGAGCCGGTCATCGCCCTGGCCACCCAGCAACTGGTCGTGGTCGTTGCCGCCGTAGAGCTGGTCGTTGCCAGTGCCGCCGTCCAGAGCGTCATGTCCCACAGCGCCGCGCAGCAGATCGTTCCCGTCTTCCCCGAACAAGGCATCGTCGCCCCCGTTGCCCAGGAGTTCGTCGTCGCCTGCTGCGCCATGGAAGCGGTCCGCGCTGCTTGTCCCGTTGAACAGATCGTTGGCTGCGGTGCCAAAGTCCAGACCCACACCCATCTCGCGCAGCTCGGCCGGCAGGGCGCTGCCTGCGGGCAGCTCGGCCATCCAGCTGCGCAGCAGCGCCTGCGCGTCCACACCCGCAGCGGTGAGCGGTGCTTCGGCGTGCAAGGACAGATCGGCCAGGTCCAGCAACCCCTCACGCGCGTCGATACCATGCCGCTCTGTCAGCAGCGCCTGCAGGCCCGAGCCGTCCCAGCGCATGCCCGCTTCATCGATCACCAGATCGATGCGGTCCAGGTACGGCTTGAGCCGCGTCTGCAAGGCCAGCGAGCCATAAACACTGCTCTCCAGTGCTGCCCAGCTCTCGGTCAACAAACGCTGGCGCGTCGAGCCGGTCCACACGTTGGTGGTGTCGGTGGCTTTCAACGTGGCGTAGTTCTGCCCGTTGAAGGCTTCGAGCACGGCGATACGCTCGCCCCAAACGGCGGCCTGGGCGGCATCCAGCTGGTACAGATCGAAGGTGACGGTGTGACCGGCAGTGGCCCAGTCGCTCAGGGTCACGAAGTCGCTGGTCTCGGCCCAGGCTTTGAGGATGGGGTCGAGCAAGGCGCGCTGGTCATCGCGCGTGCTGGCTGCGGCGAACTGGGTCAACAGATCGCTCAGCAGCGGAGACAGCGTGGCCGCTTCGCGCAGGTCGCGCACGGCGCCCGAGCCCTGCATATCGGGCAGGACGCCTGCGGACGAAGACGACTCGATGGCCGTGGCGAACTCGCGGTAAAACGGGTTCTCGGCGAACCAAGCGTCGGTGTAGGTTTGCGTCTGGCCGTTCAGGGTGAAGCTGCCCTGGCCGTCCAGGCGGGTGCCATCGGCCAGCGTTTGGGTGAAGGCGGTCTTGTTCAGATCGATCTGGCTGATGCCTGCTTCTTCAAGCGATTGCAGCTCGCCCGCGTCGCTCACGCCGTCCTGGTCCAGATCGCGCCACACGCGCAGACCGGCGAATTGCGCATCAAGGGCGCCGATGAGGCCATCGGTGTTGCCATCCAACGCACGCAAGGCGGCGTAGCCATCGGCGGCCTTCTGGCCGTTGGCCAGCAAGGTGTTGTTGCCGAAGAGTTCACGCCCGGAGTCGATCAGGCCGTTGCCATCGAGGTCGAGCACCAGCAGGCCGTCGTCAGCACCCGCCCAAGCGGTGCCGGTGCGCACGCCGTCGGCGTCGTGGTCGAAGGTGATGGCGCCAGAGAGCGGGGTGATCTCGATGCCGTCACCGTCCAGGTCGAGGATGAGCGGGGAGGAGTTCTTCCGGGAGGTTGTGAATTGGGTGTTGACCGCCTCTTTTACTAGTTCATTCGACAGCAGACCTCCCGGGTGATTTTCAATTGTCCAGTAGTCGCCCGCATTTATTCCAGATGGAATTATCGGAGTGGGTTCGGGGGCTATTCCAGAGGCGACACTTTCTTTGTAATGTTCCCAGATTTGTTTCCCCAACCATGAACCAATTCCGCCCAGTGCCATCACACCGAGAACCGGTACAACACCAGTAAGTCCAAATACACCCACGCCGATAGCACCGATGGTGGATAAGGCAATGGATGCAATGGCTGCAGTGGATGCTCTGCCAATCCGATCTGGATCACCACTCTTTACAGCAATTGCCACCGTCAGAGCTTCGGCACCAGTGGACAACACTGTTATTTTTGCCAGTGCAAGTCCAGATGCGATAGATGGATTTCTCTGGAAAGCATCAGAGATCAACTCTTGAATTGCTCCCGCTACACCACCAATTCCATTTGACGCAATTGTAATTGTGAATGAATCTTCTGTATTGCTCATGATTTTTCCTTGATTAATTTTCAAATATTTGTTTGATATTTAATAGCCAATGCGTACAAATCGCTAAAAACAGACCCACACCAACTGGAATCCAGAATCCGATTACTGCCAGGCCGACTCTGGTTTGATATGTCAAAAAGGTACGAACATCTGTTGTATCTGCCGACTCAAAATTTGCCAAAACCGCTATTGATATGATCGCTGGAAAGAATAGACCACAGAAGAATGCGGAGCTCCATCTGTTTACTTTGCAGCTTTTAAGTACTATCTCCTTTCGATCATCGACATATAGATACCAACCGAAGACAGTTATCGGAGTCAGCAACCATACGGCGGAAAAATAAACGAGAGCTACGCTGCTCAGTGGATAGCCGCCTTTCATTTTTTTAACAGTTGGAAATATGGTCTGAGCTATCGCTACTATCCTGTTGATAACGCTATCATTGATGTTGTCTATTGGTAGAAAAAATGCAATGATTGCACCCATGAGAATGGGTGTTGTTATTAATAATGCTGCGACGTGCCTTTTTTTCATAACATCTCGTGATTGATATCTAGAGCTGATTGGTGGCAGGTGTTATTGATGAGTCATAGATTTCCTCCGGGGTTGGTTGACAAAGGGACGGGGGGATCGATCAGCGCGGGGCAGAGGGCGTTGCCTCTGGCAGGCTGGGGTCGTGGCGCAAGCCAAGCACGAGCTCCGAAACCATCGGTTGGATCTCGCGCCAGTGTTGAAGGACTGGGCGGCGGTACTGAGCGGTCAGTCGAACTCTTAGCCCTTGCTGCTCAAGGGACCATTGCTGTTTGCAAGTCGCGTTGTTGATATCGACCCTTACTGCAATGCAATCGATGGTGGTGAGAAGCGCACCTTTGGAAGAAATACCAAAGTACTTCTCGTGCACCATCGATTTAGTTGGGTCGGGGCCTTCGGGGGGAGGTGCTAGCTTGTGGACCTCAAGACCAAACTCACGCTCAGATTGGGGGTGGTATCGGAACAGCGCTGACTTGTGATTCCGATCTTTGAGGAGCGAGTGCTTGTAGCGCTCCAAGAATCTATCGCCGGGGTATCGCATGCCAGCCTGAACCCCAACGCTGATCCACCGATCCTCCCAAGGCGGCGTCAACCGCTTCTCCTCCCGTCGTTCACGCGAATCCAGCGTGGCGCCATCCGGGAAGCGCACATAGAAGCCGAAGCTGTTGATCTTGGAATCGAAGGTCCGCACGGGCGGGAGCCAGTCGGGTGCGGGCGCCCAGCCGGGGTCGCCGTCGTACTCCAGCAGTTCGGACAGATGGCGTGGCATCTTCACGGGCATGCCGCCCAGGTCGCCGATTGCGAAGCCCGGGTAGGGCTGAGACGCCTTGTAGGCGGCTGACAGCGCGTTGCTGCGGTGACCGTACTGCCCCCACCGCACGGTGAACGCGGCCAGGGCCAGAAACACCAGCACCATGAGCGACAGCAGCCAGCGGCCCTTCCGGCGTCGGCGTGTGTCAACGCCGGGTGACCTCTCGCCAGCGCTGGCTTCAGCCGAGTCGTGGTCTTCTTTTTCGGGGTTTGTCAACGCCGTCCTCCCTCGTCGTGTTGATCGGTCGCCTCTCTGCCGGAAGCGTCAATCGCGCGACGATAGCCTCACTGGAGGCCGACTACGGGTGGGGGCATAGCGCAACAAGGCTTGCATGTCCACACCGGCAGCGGCCAGAGGTGCTTCGGCGTGCAAGCTCAAATCGGCTAGCCCCAAAAAAGCCCGCCTGCTTGTTCGAGAGACATGCCGTTGGCTGCGCTCGGACCGCCCACCGAGGGTCAAGGCAGGGCGATGTCCCTGGAGAAGTTGGTCTTTACCGCTCGCGCAGCGCCTCGCTGCCGTGCTGCAGCAGCGGCGCCAGGAAGTACTCGATCACCCGGCGCTGCCCGGTCCTGACCTCCACCGTCACCGCCATGCCCGGGCTCAGGCTTACCTCGGTGCCGTCCACCAGCAGTGTGGTCTTGGGCATGCGCACCCGGCTCGAATAGATCAAGCCCCGCTTTTCGTCGTTGATGGCGTCGTGCGAGACCGAAGCCACCTGCGCGTCCAGCGTGCCGTACTTGGTGTACTGGAAGGTCTCGATCTTGACGACGGCCTCCTGCCCGGCCTTCACAAAGCCGATGTCCTTGTTCTCGAAGAATGCCTCCACCTCCAGCGGATTGTCGCTGGGCACGATCACCATCAAGGGCTGCGCCTCGGTGACCACGCCGCCCTGGGTATGCACCGCCAGTTGCTGCACGGTGCCGTCCACCGGCGAGATGAGACGCATCAGGCGCCCGCGCGAATCGGCCTTTGTGCGCTCCTGGTCGAGCGCGTCCAGCCGTTGCTGGGCCTCGCTGGTGCTGTCCAGCGTGGCGCGCAGGGTCTCGGCCAGCAGCGCCTGGCGCTGGCCTTGGGCTTCGCGCAGCGCCGCTTGAATTTCACTCAGGCGGCTGCGCTGGTTGGCCAGGTCGGCCTCTTGCTCAATGCGCACCTGCTCGCGCTCCAGGTAGCCGTGCCGGGAAACGAAGTTCTGACTCACCAGGTTCTTGTAGTCGTCAGCCCGCTGCTGGGCGATGGGCAGGGTTTGCTCCAGTTTGCGCACCAGGGCCTGGGTGGAGCGCAGTTCGGCCTCGCGCTGCGCGGTCTCGGCGGTGATGCGGCTGAGGCGCGCGGTGTATTCGGCGTGTTGCCCGGCCAGCAGGCGCTGGGCCTGCAGGTAACGCGCATCGTCCACGCCCGCTGGCCGGGCCAGCTCGGGGGCCCGCGCGGTCTGCAGGGCATCGATCAGGGCGCGCCCGCGCGCCACCTGCAACCGGGCAGCGGCCTGTTCGCCCGCCACGCGCTCGGTGTCGGCCTGTGCGGTGGTCGCATCGAGCTCGATGAGCAGGTCGCCCGCCCTCACCTGCTGACCATCGCTCACATGAATGGCCTTCACCGAGGCCGTGTCAAAGGACTGGATGGTTTTGGTGCGGTCGTTGGGCACGATCTTGCCCTGCGCGGTGGCCACCACGTCCATGTGGCCAAAGATGGCCCACAGCAGCGCCGTCATCATGAAACCGATCAGCAGCCACATGGCCACGCGCGGTGCGGGCGACACCGGGGTTTCTTGCAGCGAGAGCGCGGCCGGCATGAACTGGGCTTCGTGCGGCAGACGGGGCGTGGAAGCCAGCTCAGCCTTGTGCCGCCAGGCGTGTTGAAAGGCGGCGCCGTAGCGCTTGAGCAAATCGTTCAGGGCTTGAAGTCGAAGGGTCATGCTCATGGCTTTAACCCTGTTGCAGTCGGTACAAAGCTGAATACGCGCCCGACGGGTTGCGCAGCAGGTCGGCATGCGCACCCATCTCCACAATCTGCCCACGCTCCATCACCACGATGCGATGCGCGTCGCGCACCGCACTCAGCCGGTGCGCGACGATGACCACGGTGCGCCCCTGGGCAATGGCCTTCATGTTGTTCTGAATGATGCGTTCGCTCTCGTAGTCCAGCGCGCTGGTGGCTTCATCAAGAATCAGGATGCGCGGGTTGCCGATGAGCGCGCGCGCGATGGCGATGCGCTGGCGCTGCCCGCCCGAGAGCGTGGAGCCGTGTTCACCCACCAGCGTGTCGTAGCCCTCGGGCAGTTCGGTGATGAAGTCGTGCGCGCCGGCCAGGCGCGCGGCGTCCACCACCGCGCTCAAGGGCGCACCGGGGTCGGCCAGCGCGATATTGTCGCGAATGCTGCGCGCAAACAGCACGTTCTCCTGCAGCACCACACCTACCTGCCGGCGAAGTGAGCTGGCGTCGGCCAGCATCAGATCCATGCCGTCCACCAGCACCCGGCCCCGCTCGGGCACATAGAGCCGCTGGATCAGCTTGGTCAGCGTGCTCTTGCCCGAGCCGGAGCGACCCACCACGCCAATGACTTCGCCCGGTGCAATGTCGATGGAGAGGTTCTTCAAGGCCTCGGGGCCGTCAGGCCGGTAGCGGAATACCACGCCATCCAACGTGATGCGGCCCACCAGTGGCGGCAGCGCGTTTTTGGCACCAGCGACCTCGGTGCGGCTGTTCAGGATATCGCCCAAGCGCTGCACCGAAATACCGGTCTGCTGAAAGTCCGTCCACAGCTGTGCCAGGCGCATCACCGGTTGCGCCACCTGGCCGGCGAGCATGTTGAACGCAATCAGCTGGCCCACGCTCAGCTTGCCTTCAATGACCAGCCGCGCACCGAAATACAGCGTGGCCACCGTCACCAGCTTGGAGATGAGCGTGACCCCGCCGTTGGCCACGGTGCCGATGGTGGCGGTGCGAAAGCTCGACGACACGTAGGCGGCCAACTGGTTGTCCCAGCGGCGCGTCCACTGCGGCTCCACCGCCATGCTTTTCACGGTGTCGATGCCGCTGATGGTCTCCACCAGAAAGGCCT
>LNFM01007262.1_pt1 | contig 17484 bp, 13 predicted proteins | sample 596031 | NCBI WGS metagenome assembly LNFM01 (sample SAMN04254537, study PRJNA301005) | activated carbon metagenome | isolation source: dual media filters at the Ann Arbor, Michigan drinking water treatment plant | place: USA: Ann Arbor | reverse complement strand
ACGTCGGGACCTGAACGTAGCAGGCAGGTAGAGGGCTGCCGGTAACGGCAGCCACTTACAGCCCAACGGGGCGGCACGACCAACGTGCCGCCCCTTTTTCATTTGTGCAGAGGTGTTGGATGAACGACTGGACCGAAGGCTATGTGACCGAGGTGGACTACACCTACGGCTTCTACAAGGAGATGAGCCCGGCTTCGATGCGCTACGCGCTCTCAGCAGCCGGCTATGAGGCGCCCCCCATCGACCACTTCAGCTACTGCGAACTGGGCTTCGGCCAAGGAGCCGGACTGAGCCTGCTGGCTGCCGCCAATCCGCAGGGCAACTTCTATGGCACCGACTTCAACCCTGCGCACTCGGCTGGCGCTGCGCGAATGGCCCAAGCCAGCGGCCTGCCCAACTTGCACGTCTACGACGACAGCTTCGAACAGTATGCGGCGCGCGAACTGCCGAAGTTCGACTACATCACGCTGCATGGCGTCTGGTCGTGGGTCGGAATCGAGAACTGCAACCACATCGTCGAGTTCATCGGCAAGCATCTGAAGGTCGGCGGGGCCGTCTACATCAGCTACAACACACTGCCGGGCTGGACCCACGCCCTCCCGATGCGCGGGCTGCTCAGCCAATACGTGCAATACCAGACCGCACCGGCTGACTCCCTGGCCGGCCGGATCGACGGCGCACTCAAGCTTCTCAACGCCCTGGACGGCGTGCCGGGCAGCTACTTCAAGCAGACGCCCCAGCTTGCCGAGCGCATCAAGGGCCTGCAAGGCCAGAACCGCAACTACCTCGCTCACGAGTACCTGAACCGCCACTGGACGCCGGTGTTCTTCTCCCAGATGGTCGAGGCCCTGGAGGCCGCCAAGCTCAGCTTTGCAGCACATGCCAACCCTTTGAACTGCATCGATTCGCTCAACCACACGAAAGAGCTGCAGGCGGTACTGGACGGCATCGCCAGCCCCATCTTCAAGGAGGTCGTGCGCGACCTGGGCATCAACCAGAGCTTTCGTCGCGACATCTTCGTTCGCGGGCCGAGGCGTCTTTCGAGGCACGACCATGCTGCTGCCCTGCTCGACACGGTCTACGCGCTGGTGGTCGAGCGCGCGCAGTGCGCGTTGAAGATCAAGACCACGGTGGCCGAGGCCACGCTCAACGCCGCAACCTACGACCCGATCCTCGACGCCTTGGCCAACGCGCCAGCCTCGGGACGGCAACTGGCCGAGGTGCTGGCGAGCGCCGGACCGGATGCCGAAAACAGGGTGCTCCAGGCGGTCATCGTCCTGGTTGGAGCGGGATACATCGCACCATGCGTCTCATCGGCCCAGGAGGCCGCTGCCAAGGCCAGCAGCGACCGGTTCAACCAGCACATCGTTCAGCGCACGGTGCGAGCCACGGAGGGCGATTTCAACTTCCTGGCCTGCCCGCGTACCGGCACCGGCGTGGCGCAGCAACGCATGGGACAGCTCTACATGCACGCCGAGACGCTCGGAGAGGCCACGCCGGAGCAAAGGGCAAGCACGCTGTGGGCGTTGCTGAAGTCTTCCCGACAGCACCTGCTGAAGGACGGCAAGCCCATTGAAGGCGACGAAGCCAGCGTGGCGGAATTGACCCGACGGCACGAGGAATGGATCACGACGCAGCGACCCCTCCTGAAGTCCCTCGGCGTCCTCTGACGACGCCGTAGGATTCGAGACCAAGGACAACCGTCATGGGACAGGACGCATTGACGAGTCTGACGCTCCGCTACGACGCAGAAGAGGACCGCCTCGCGCTGCGCCTCGTGCTCGGCGGGGAGCCACCACGGCACCTGCTGGCCTGCCTGACACGACGGGTCACCCAGCAGCTGCGCGCTCAGCTGCAGACCCTGGCAGAACAGTCTGCTCAGGCCCCTGAACGCCTGCCGCCGTCCAGCCGCAGCCAGGTCCAGGCGCACTACCACCAGGCCGTGGCGGCACAGGTTCCCACGGCCGCGGGACCGCCGATCCATCGCCATGGTGAAGCCCCGACACCACTCGTGACCGCGGCCCAGTGCGGGCGTGTGCGCGGTCAAGGGTCCTGGGTCATCCGTCTGGACCTGCGGCAGGCCGAGCCGCTCACCATCACCCTTACCAATTCCACCCTTCACGCCACCATTGCCCTCATCAACCGGCAGGTGGCCGCGGCGGGATGGGACCTGCCGGCGATGGCCATTCAACAGGACACCCATGCAGCACCAGGAGCGCTGCTGTTGCGCGAACTCCACTGAACCCGGTGCGCCGGACGAACTTCATATAGGACAGCGCTAGAATACGCTTCCTATATGAACTCAACGCTGCGCATCCCTCTGCACGCGACCAGACCGCAATTCGAGCGACTGCAGGCGCTGCAGCAAGCTTTTGCGCAAGCCTGCAATTCCCTTGCGCCCGTCGTGCAACAGAGTCGCTGCTGGAATCGAGTCGCCCTTCATCACATGGCCTACCGGCCGATGCGCGCCCAGTACCCCGAACTCGGCTCGCAGATGATCTGCAACGCCATCTACTCCGTTTCGCGCACCAGTCGGCACGTCTACCAAAGCCCGGCCAGCCCATTCAATCTCCAGCGGCTGGAGGCCAGGCCCCTGCCTTTGCTGAGGTTCCAGCCCGACAGCCCCGTCTTCTTCGACCGCCACACGCTGAGCCTCAAGCCAGGTCAGATCTCGCTGCTGACGCTCGAGGGCAGGCTGCAGTTCCACCTGACCATCCCTGAAGAGATCGAGCAGCGCTTCAGACTCGATCATCTGCGGGAGATCGTCCTGAAGCAACAGGGTGCCGACTTCGTCCTCGACTTCACTTTCGGCAAGGCCGCCCCAGCGGCGGACCCTGTGGACGACCTTCCCGAGTATGTCCTGGTCACGGATGACCCTCACCTCCCCCTCCGCCCGGAAGCCGCCAGAACGCTGAACCCATGAGCACGAACAAGAAACCGCCGACTCCGGCCGCGAACATCCTGCGGGAATCTCTGGCCTCGCAGGCGCCATTGTTCTGGCGGGCGGGCCTCTTCAGCCTGATCGCCGGCCTGCTGATGCTGACGCCCTCCTGGTTCATGTGGGAGGTCTACGGGCGCGTGCTGAACAGCCGCAGCGAAACCACGCTGCTGATGCTGCTGATCATCACCGTACTGGCCTACGTGCTGATCGAGTTGCTTGAACTCATACGCGCACGCATCCTCGCCCGGGCCTCCGAGGGGTTTGACCAGCGCGTGCGTACCCGCGTCTTCGACCTTGCCTTCGACACCAGCCGCAAACGACAAGGGGCCATGGCCGTGCAGGCGTTTGCCGACCTCAAGACGCTGCGCGAAACCATCTCTTCGCCGGCCGTAACGGGCTTCATGGACTTGCCTGCCGCCTCCGTCATGCTGCTGCTGATGTTCATGCTCAGTCCCTGGCTCGGCGTGATGACCCTGCTGGGTGCCTGCTCGCAGGCGCTCGTCGCCTGGGCCACCGACCGCAAGACCATGCCGTTGCTGAGCGACGCCACGCGCGCGTCCAGCGAAGCCCAAGCCTATTCTGCGAGCACCCAGCGCAATGCCGAGGTGATCGAGTCGATGGGCATGCTGGAAAACGTGCACAAGCGCTGGATATCACGCCAGCGACGATTCCTGGCGCGGCAGTCCGAAGCGTCCGACGTGGCCGGCGTCAACGCCGTCGCCGCCCGAATGATCCAGACCATGCAGGGCTCGCTCCTGCTCGGTGCCGCGTGCTGGCTGGCCCTGCACAACGCAATCTGGGGCGGCATGGGCATGGCCATCGTCGCCTCCATCATCGGAGCACGCGTGCTGGCCCCGATGGCCCAGCTGGTGTCGCAGTGGCGGACCGTGGTGTCGGGCCGCGAGGCTTACGGCCGGCTGGGGCAGATGCTGGCCAGCATGCCCAGCGTCCAGGAATCGATGCCGCTGCCGCGCCCCAAGGGGGTTCTGACGGTCGAGGGGGTCCACGCTGCCGCGCCAACGTCCAACCTGCCCATCTTGCGCGGCGTGACCTTCACCGCCAACCCCGGCGAACTGGTCGCGGTGATCGGCCCTTCGGCTTCGGGAAAGACCTCGCTGGCCCGGCTCCTGGTAGGTGTCTGGCCAGCGCTGTCTGGAAAGGTGCGGCTGGACAGCGCCGATGTCTATGCCTGGAACAAGGAAGAGCTCGGCCCCCACGTCGGCTACCTCCCTCAGAACGTCGAGCTCTTCGACGGCACGGTGTCCGCCAACATCGCCCGCTTCGGCGACGCCGACCGGGCCAAGGTCCGGGCCGCTGCGGAACTCGTCGGGCTGACCTCCTTCATCGAATCGCTGCCACAGGGCTTCGACACCGAGATCGGCAGCGACGGCGCCAATCTCTCCGGCGGCCAGCGCCAGCGCCTGGCCCTGGCGCGTGCCGTCTACGACGATCCGCAGCTGATCGTGCTGGACGAACCGAACGCCAGCCTCGACGAAGCGGGGGAAAAGGCCTTGTTCAACCTGCTGATGGCCTTGAAGGCCCGTGGAGCGACGGTGGTGGCCAACACACACCGCACGTCCTTGCTGCCGGCCGCAGACAAGATCCTCGTGATGAACGAAGGTCAGTCGGCAGCATTCGGCCCGCGCGACGACGTGCTCGCCGCGCTGCGCAAGGCCGCCGAGCAGGGCCGGGCTGCCGTCCCCGAGCCGCCGCGTCCGGCAGCGGCTCCTGCCCAGCTGAGTCTCGGTACCGGGAGTGCCGCATGAGCACCGGCTTCTTTTCCCGCGGCCCCATGGGCCGTTGCCTGTGGACCTTCCGTCGGGAGTTTGCCTGGGTTGCAGTCTTCAGCGTCTTCGCGAACCTGCTGGCCCTGACCCCCACCTTGTACATGTTGCAGGTGTTCGACCGGGTGATGATCAGCGGCAGCGAGTTGACGCTTCTGGCCTTGACCCTGCTCGCGGTCTTCTTCTTCCTGGTCATGGGTTTCGCCGAGTGGATACGGTCGCGCTTGCTGGTTCGCGCGGGTGCACGTTTCGATGAGGCCATCAATTCCATGGTCTTCCGGGCGAGCTTCGTACGCAGCCTCGGGCAACGCTCGCGCAACCCACAGCAGGCCTTCGTCGACCTGACGGCGGTGCGCCAGTTCCTCACGGGCCAGGGAGTCTTTGCCGTGATGGACATGCCGTGGACTGTCGTCTACGTTGCCGTCCTGTTCCTCATGCACCCTTGGCTGGGCTGGAGCGCACTGATCTTCATGATCCCTATGAGCGTGCTGGCCTGGCTGGCCTACCGCCTCACGGCCGAGCCCGCGCGTCGCGCGCAGGATGCCGCACGTGAAACCAACGCCTTCGTCTTCGCCAAGATGCGCAATGCGGAGACGGTGGAGGCGCTGGGCATGGTGGGCAACCTGCGCAGGATGTGGCTGGGCCTGTACGAGCGCCAGATCCAACTGCATGGCTCCGCATTCGAGAGCTCGCAGCGCATCACCGCCATGACCAAGTTCGTGCAGTACACGCAGCAGTCGCTGATCTTGGCCGTGGGCGCGCTGCTGGCGATGGAAGGCAAGATCGGCGTCGGAGCCATGATCGCTTCGAACGCGCTGATCGCCACCGCGCTGAGGCCTTTCGGGACCCTGGTGATGACCTGGAAGGGTTTCCTCGAGGCAAGGTATGCCTACGGGCGCCTGGAGCACCTGCTGCAATCCCACGAAGCCTCGGAGCCATCTGCACCTCAATTGGCTGCGGTTCGTGGACAGATCACCCTACGCCAGTTGAGCGCTCGCGCTAGTGGGCGGGAGCTGCCAATTCTCGACCAGTTGGACGCCGAGTTCCGTGCCGGCGAGGTGGTGGCCATCGTGGGCCCTTCAGGTGCTGGCAAGTCCACGCTGGCGCGCTGCTTGCTGGGGATCTGGCCCAACACCTCTGGCGACATCATGCTCGACGGCCGGCCGATCCGTGACTGGCCCCGGGAGGCCCTGGGGCCCCAGGTCGGCTACCTGCCACAGGACATCGAGATCTTCGACGGCACCATCGCTGAGAACATCGCACGGTATGGCGATCCTGACCCCGATCAGGTCATCGTGGCAGCGACCCGAACCGGCATCCACGACATGGTGCTGCGGTTGCCGAAGGGCTACGACACGCCCATGGGCGAGGCGGGCGCCCTGTTGTCGGCAGGTCAACGCCAGCGCGTCGGCCTGGCGAGAGCCATCTACGGTGAACCCGAGCTGATCGTGCTGGATGAACCCAACGCGAGCCTCGACGACGCCGGGGAGGCTGCCCTTATCAAGACCGTCCGCGAACTGCGTGCCCGTGGGCGTACCGTGTTCATGATCGTCCACCAACGACACATTCTGGCTGCTGCCGATCGCGTCGTCGTGCTGGAGTCCGGTCGCATCAAGACCATCGCCCCCGTTGTCGTGCAGCGCGCACAGCCCCATCTCGAGAAACAACCATGAGCACTCCCGTGCAAGCCATGCCCGTTCTGCCTGCCGGCGACGCCGCGACGGTCACAGACGTCGAAGACGTCAAGCTGAACACCGAAACCCGGTCGACGATCCGCCTCGGCTTCTGGGTCCTGATCGTCGGTTTCGGCATCTTCCTGGCCTGGGCCACCCTGGCACCGCTCGATGAAGGAGTCATCGCACCGTCGACCGTCTCGATCGAACAACGCAAGAAGCTGATACAGCATATCCAGGGCGGAGTCGTCAGCGAAGTCCTCGTGAAGGAGGGTCAGGAAGTCAGGGCCGGCGACGTGCTCGTCGTCCTCGACGACGCGGTCAATCGCGCGGGCCTGGAGTCGATCCGGCAGAACTACCTGGGGCAACGCGCCATGGAGAGTAGGCTCCTGGCCGAGATGGCGGGCGCGGCAACCATAGGCTTCCACCCCGACCTGCAGGGCAAGAATGATCCCATCGTGCAGCAGCACATCACCGCTCAGCAGCAAATCTTCGCTGCACGTCGCGCTGCCCAGAATGCCGAGATCGCTGCGGCCGAACAGTCCATTGTCGGCATCGAGGGGCAGATCACAGGCATGACCCAGATGCTCGAGTCACGCCGCCAGCAGGCCACCCTGCAAGGGCGCCAGCTGGCCAATCTGCAGCAGCTGGCCGCCGATGGTTTCGCGCCGCGCAACCAGGCGCTGCAGCTCGAGCAGGCGCAGGCGGAACTGCGCACCGTGCTGGCCGACCTCGAAACCAACATGCAGCGGGCGCGTAGCAGCATCGCGGAAACCCGTATCCGCATCGCACAGCGCAAGCAGGAGTACCTGCGCGAGGCCTCCTCCCAGCTGGCCGACGTGCGCCGCGAGGTTCAGGCCAACCAGGAGCGCTTGTCGGCGATCACCTCCGAACTGGGCCGCATGCAGGTGAGGAGCCCGGTGGACGGCCAGGTCGTCGGACTGACCCTGTCGAATGTCGGGGGTGTAGCTACTGCAGGTCAGCGACTGATGGAGATCGTCCCCAAAAACGAATCCCTGCTGCTCGATGCCCAGGTGCCGCCGGCGGTGATCGACCGGATCAAGTCCGGCGACCCGACCGAAGTACGCTTCTCCAGCTTCGCCAACGCCCCTCAGCTCGTGGTGCACGGCAAGGTGGTGTCGTTGTCGCGCGATGCCGTCGGCGAGGTGATAGGCGGTGTGCCCCACACTTACTACCTTGCACGCGTCGAAATCACTCCCGAGGGCCTGAAGGCTCTTGGGGACCGCACGCTCAAGGCCGGTATGCCGGCCGAGGTCCTGATCAAGACCGGTGAGCGTTCGCTGTTGACCTACCTCCTCCATCCGCTGACCAAACGCATCGCTGCGGCGATGACCGAAGAGTGAACATCCGCAACACAGCGACCGCGCGGCTGGGCCCGCAGGGGCGCTTGAATCGACGTCGTGCTCGTCTTGGGGCCCTGGTACTGACGGCTGGCATTCTCGCCGCGCCAGCGCAGGCTCTGACGCTCGCCGAAGCCTTCGAGGCTGTCCGTCTCAACGACCCCCAGTATCGGGCCGCCGAACGGGAACTTGAGGCGACGCGACTGGGCATCCCGATTGCCCGTTCATCGCTGCTGCCGCAGATTGCATTGAACCTCTCGACCTCCGACATCAATGGGCTGCGCCAGTTTCCCAACGCGTTCAACCAGGAAGTCACGGTACGCGTCGACTACACCGCGCCCTCGTCGTCCCTGTCGCTGCGCGCTCCGCTGTTGAATTTCGAAGGCCTGGGCCGATTGCGCCAGGCGGAGGCGCAGACCGCGGTGGCGGAGCAGACTTTCCGGGCACGAGGACTCTCGTTGGTCGACCGGCTCGGAACCGCCTACATCCAAACCCTGCTGGTCCGCACCAACGTTCGCGTCTCAGAGCGCGAAGTGACCGCTGCTGAAGCCCAGGTTCAGCGGGCCGAGCAACGGCAGCGAATGGGTGAGGGGACGCGCACGGAGGAGGCGCAGGCCCGGTCCGCGCTCGAGCAGGCTCGCTACCGGATGATTGACGCGCGGGATCAGTTGGCCACCGCGATGGCGCGCCTGCAGCGCATGACAGGTCAGCAGCTGGCCTGGATCAACGAGCTGCCTGAGCAGTTCAGGCCGATGCCGTTGCCAAACGGGTCGTTGCGGGAGTGGTTGGACATGGCTGCAGACCTGAGTCCGGTGCTGGAAGCTCGCCGCCATGCCGTTCGTGTTGCCAGAGCCGGTGTCCAGCGCAACCGCGCCGGACACCTACCCAGGCTCGATGCCGTGGCCAGTGTGTCGCGTTCCAGAAACGAGTCCTTGAACAACCTCAACCAGTCGTCCAGTCTTCGCAGCCTGGGACTGCAACTGTCCGTTCCCTTGTATGCCGGTGGAGGCGTCGATGCGAGTGTGCGTCAATCCGAGTCCTTGCAGGCTCAAGCGGAGGAAGAGCTTCGCGGGGAACGCGAGACTCTCGACCTCGAGGTGCAGCGATTGCATCAAGCGGTCACGCACGGTGTCGATCGGATCGATGCAGCGATGAGGGTGGTCGAGTCCACCCAGATCGCATTGACCGGGGTCAGTCGGGCCTTGGATGCGGGTTTCGCGACACCGGTGGACGTTCTGGATGCACAGGCACGGCTCTTCTCCGTCCAGCGCGATGCAGCTCAGGCACGTTACGAATACCTCGTCGCCCGGATGCGACTGATGGCACAGGTCGGAATGCCGATGCACCAGGTCGTCAGCGACCTCGATCAGCTCCTTGCGGTCCGGGCCGAAGTGGACACGACGAACGCGCGCGCCAAGCCATGACTAATCGAACCGTGTTCCCCAGCTTGTCCAGGCTCGCTGCCGTGCTTGTCGTGTTGCCGCTGGCTCTGCTTGCCGGCTGCGGCGGCAGTGGCGGGGGAGCTGACGGAGGCGGAGCCTTCGTCAGCAACATCACTGTCTCATCGGTCCGGTTTGGCGCCACCATGGGCATCACGGTCACCGGACGGAACCTGGGTGCCGCCATCGAGCTGACCGTCGACGGAGACTGCACCGATGTCACTCGGGTTGTCGGCACTTCGGACGATGCCGTTCAGTGGACCTGTGTCGTTCGCAGCCTGGGCGAACTGGTGCCCCGCGTCAGGAACTCGGAGACACGGCGGGAGCTCGGCTCTGTCAAGGTCAATGTGCCGGCGCCCCGGGTGTCCATCACAGCAACGGACGGCACACGCTCGGGGACGTTCGTGATGGAACTGGACCCCGTCGCGGCGCCGAAGACCGTCGAGAACTTCCTGGCTTACGTGAACACCACTCCGACGAGCTTCTATCGCAACACGCTCTTCCACCGGGTCGTGCCGGCGGTTGGTGTCTTCGGCGGCGGGTTCACGAACGGGCTCAGCAATTCCTTGTTGCCAAAGTCAGCCACCCGTCCCGCTATTCCGCTCGAGGCCGGCCTGAAGAATTTGCGCGGCACCGTGGCTATGTTCCGCGGTGCGGCAGCGACCTCCGCAACCAGTCAGTTCTTCATCAATACCAGCGACAACCCCCAGTTCGATACGGGCGCCAACGGCGATCCAGCCGGCTATGCCGTGTTCGGCCGGGTCATCGAAGGTATCAATGTCGTCGACGAGATCAACACGGTCCCGACCGGCTACGACGTAGGCCAGGCCGTAAGCGGGGTGCCATCGATACCGGTGTCGATCACGGCCATCAGCCAGATCCGCTAACCGATGGAGAGCATTCAGACACCTCGAGGTACCGACGGCGGAGTCATTTCGCGCTGCTGGTCCTGGTTGGCAGACCTTCCTTTGGCCTGGCCGCTGGCCAAGCGTGATGTTATGGCGCGTTACCGAGGCAGCCTCGTCGGCGTCTTGTGGGCCTTGCTGGCCCCGATGGCCATGGTGGCCGTCTACACGCTGGTCTTTCGCGGGGTGTTTCAGGCCCGCTGGGGCAGCGGCCAAGCCGACGGCTTCGGCTACGTTGCACGTCTGTTCTCAGGTCTCATGGTGTTCACGGCCGTATCCGAGGTCGCGGTGCGGGCTACAAGGCTGATGCAGGACAACGCGAACCTGGTCAAGCGGGTGGTTTTCCCCCTGGAGCTGCTGTGTGTGGCCCTGCTCATGCAGGTGGCGGTTCACTCGCTCGTCCAGGTTGGCCTCCTGGGCATCCTGTTGATGATCTTTGGCGAAGGTCCGCGGTGGTCGTGGCTGTGGTTGCCGGTGGCGTGGGCCTGGGTGCTCGCCTTGCAGTACACCTTGTCTCTGGTGCTTGCGGCGATCGGCTGCTATGCGCGGGACCTGCAACACATGGTGCCAGTGGCCATGACGGGCCTGATGTTCCTATCGCCGGTCTTTTATCCGGCCGATGCCGCCCCGGCGGCCTTGCGCCTGGTGTTGTCGCTGAACCCGGTGTCGGCCCCGATCGAGATGATGCGAATGGCATGGTTTGGCGACCCCTTCGACCTGCAGATGGCCGGGCTGCAATTGGTGGTTCTGGCCGTGACCCTGCTGGCCGCGCGCTGGGTGTTCGCCCGGCTGCGGCCAGGCTTCCCGGACTTGGTCTGATGAGCCGGGGCACTGACGATGTCGTCATCGCACTCGACGACGTCAGCAAGAGTTATTCGCTGGAGTCGCGCCCCTGGCATCGGTTGTGGAACCAGCTGACCGGGCAGATGTCACGCGGCCGGCAACACCACGCCCTGAACCACGTCAGTCTGCGCGTCCGCCGGGGCGAGGTGGTCGGTGTCGTCGGTCGCAACGGTGCTGGCAAGTCGACGTTGCTGCAGGTGGTATGCGGCGTGCTGCAGCCTTCCAGCGGCGTGCTGTCCGTCAAGGGCCGGGTCGCCGCGCTGCTGGAACTCGGCGCAGGCTTCAATCCGGAACTGACCGGGCGAGAGAACGTGAGGCTCAATGGACCTCTGCTCGGCATGAGCGCGCCACAGGTCGAGGCGCTGTTGCCGGAGATCGTCGACTTTGCCGGCATCGGCGACTACATCGACCAGCCGGTGCGCAGCTATTCGAGCGGCATGTTCATGCGACTTGCGTTCTCGATGGCCACCAGCGTGGAGCCCGACATCCTGGTCATCGACGAGGCGCTGTCCGTCGGCGACGGTGCGTTCGCGCGCAAGTCCTTCGAGCGCATCATGGCCCTGAAGGAGAAGGGCACCACCATCCTCTTCTGCTCGCATTCGATGTTCCAGGTGGAGTCGCTTTGCCAGCGTGCGATCTGGATCGAGGGCGGCAGCATCCGGTTCGATGGTCATGCGCATCAGGCGACGGTCGAATACTCGGAGTGGCTCGCCCGCTCGGAGAAGGATCCCACGGGCTCGTTGCCCAAGCCGCAGCGCTTCGATTCGCCGACGGCCTCCATCGTTGCCATCGACGTGGCGGCGCCGTCGGAAGGTCTGTATCGAAGCGGAGTGGACGATCTCGAGGTGTCCGTCACCTACCGCAGCGATCCCACGCTGGCTTGCCCTACGCTGGGCGTGCTGTTGCTGGGGCCCGACTCACGCGTGGTGGCCAGCGCCGGCAACTGGATCGACGGCGTTGTGCTGGATCGGGCGACCGACGGTTCCGGCCGGGCCACGCTGCGGTTCCCGCGCCTGCCGCTGCTGAAAGGGCGCTACGGTATCTCGGTCTATGTGCTCTGCGACCGGTCGATCATCGTCTACGCCGCCGCCGAGCACGTGTCATCCATCGAAGTGACCCAGACGACGCTGGAGCAGGGGGTCGTGTCGTTGCCGCACGAGTGGATCATGGCGCCGCCGAGATGATCGAAGGTCTTGCGCTGGCGGCGCAAGGCGCGTGGCCGGCACCCTGCGCCGTGATGGTGGTGGGTGACGGGTGCGACGAGGCCTGCCGCCTTCTCCGATCTCTGGGTTATGCAGCTCAGGCACGTGCCACGCTGACCGGCGACGGCGAGCGCTCGCCGGCTCTTCTCCTGCTTGCGGATCAGGTGCGGGTGGACGCGGTGGCGATGCTCGAGCTTCTGGGACTTCGCTTGGCTGCAGGCGAGGCGAGCGTTCTCGTCGCCGACCCGCGTGAGTCACCATCGAGACGTCTGAGCGCTATCGCCCTGATCGAGGTCGTGGCCCGCCGGCTCGATTGGACAGTGGCGAAGCCTGCGTCGGGTTGGACCTTGCTGCGAAGGCCAGCGAAGGCCGATCGCGAGTTCCGGTGGGTGGCCCCCGACAGATCAGCCGACATGCGCGCGCAGTTCCAGAACATCTTCGGGCAGGGCATGAGCGAAGCGCTGTGGCGGTGGAAGTACGCCGAAGGCCAGGGAGTCGGGCTGGGCTTGTGGCGGGAGGGTCGGCTGCTTGCGCACTACGGCGGCATGGTTCGCGATGTTCGTGCCTTCGGTCGGTCCGTTCGGGCCTGCCAGGTGTGCGACGTCATGGTGGCGGCCGACGCCCGCGCCGCCTTGGCGCGGCGAGGGCCACTGGTGCAGATCACCAGCACCTTCCTCGAGCACCAGATCGGATGGGATCTGCCCTGTCGAATCGGCTTCGGCTTCCCGAGCGACCGCCACTTCGGCGTTGCGCACCACTTGGGGCTCTACGATGCCGTTGACGAGATGCTGATGCTGGCCTGGCCGATCTCGCCGATGTCGTCTCGTCTAGGGCCATCCTGGCAGGTTGAACCGATTGCCGGCAATGCCTTGCGGCCCGGTTCATGGATCGCCGCCCGCGTCGACCAGCTCTGGTCGTCAATGGCCAGTGACTTCTCCGGCAAGGTGATCGGCGTGCGCGATGCAGCCTGGTTACGCCACCGCTACGTGGACAGACCCGATGCCGAATACCGGACGTGGGCCGTCTGTTCAGGAATTCTGCGCCGCTGGATCGGGGTTGTCGTCACACGCGATTACGGCACGCACACCGAGCTGATGGATGTCGTAGGTCAGCCCCGGCACTTCGACACACTGTTGTCGGCGGCCCGGCAAGTGGCGGCCCAGTCGGGCTCGTCCTATCTGCACGCATGGATCACGGCGTCCCAGCTCCCCTTGCTTCAGCACCCCGGAGAGGACGGAACTCGTCCTTTACCTCAGAAGCTGGGCATACTGGTGCCCGCCAACGCTCACAATGCCGGCCCTGCGCCTTCCGATTTCGTGGGACGATGGTTCCTGATGTCTGGTGACACGGATTTCCGCTGACTGGCAGTCGTCATGCTCTCCTCTTCGACCCTGCCCCAGGAACTGGACATCCATCCTTACGACGCCTTGGCGGGACTGCCGGGGCGGTCCCTGCTCGTCTTCGCGCCGCATCCAGACGACGAAGTCTTCGGCTGCGGCGGCATCCTGGCGCTTGCGGTGGATGCGGGCGCTTCGGTGAGGGTTGTCGTCATTACCGAAGGCGATCAAGGGGGAGACGTCCGGGCGCGCCGTGAGGAGAGCCTCGCCGCGGCGCGGGTTCTCGCTCCCGGCGGCGGGTTGGACCTGGAGTTCTGGCAAGAGCCGGATCGCAGGCTCGCCCTGTCGGAGCGGCTTGTGTTGCGCATGAGGGCGGCGATCGCCTCCAGTGGTGCGGATTGGGTTCTTGCGCCATCGCCATATGAGATTCATCCAGACCACCGCATCGTGTGCATGGCGACCTGCGAAGCCTTTGTCCGGGCCTTCTCCTCATCGTCGGACGCGAGACTGGCCTTCTTTGAGGTCGGCCATCCGCTGTTTGCCAGCCATCTGGTCGACATCACGGCCGTCGCGGGTCGCAAGGCGGCGGCGATGAACTGCTTCGCGTCACAGCTGGCCCGACAGCGCTACGACGAACACGTGCTGGCCATGAATCGCTTTCGGAGCTATACCCTGGGAGCTGAGGTCACCCATGCCGAGGCGCTTCAGGTGGTGTCGGCCGATGACTTGCGCCAGGGACTGGGCGCGGTGCTACGCCGCGTGGCCGAAGGTGTCGATCGGCGCCTTGGGTTGCCGCGGGAAGGGTGAGCGGCCGTGTCCTCCGACAGAGGTGTCACCGTCATCATCAGGACCATTGGTCGGCCCACCCTGCACGCCGCGCTGATGTCGGTTGCGTCTCAGAAGGTGGCCGACCTCGAGGTGGTCATCGTCGCAGCGTCGGCTGGCATTACGTCCCCCATCGTTGAAGGTCTGCACGTGCGGACAGTCGGTGGGGGCAGGCGTTGGCAACGAAGCGAGGCCGCATCGCTAGGACTGTCCGAGGTCACCACCCGCTGGGCTCTGTTCCTCGACGATGACGATGAATTACTTCCGGGCCATCTGCACAAGCTGATCGAGGCACTGGCGAAGGCGCCCGACGCCGTACTGGCCCATACCGGCGTCGAGCTCGTTCGACAAGGCCACGGCCAAGAAGCGCCAGTTGTCTTCGACACTTCGTTCGAGAACTGGGAATTGCTGCTCGGGAATCGTATCCCCATTCATGCCGCGCTCTTCGATGCCCAGCTAGCGCATCGGCACGGAATCAGTTTCGATCCTGGGTTCGACCTGTATGAAGATTGGGACTTCTGGCTTCAGCTGCGTGCCGTCGGCTCGTTCGTGCACGTGCCGGGAGTCTCGGCCCGCTACCTCGTTTCCGAGTCGTCTTCCGAGGTGCATCGCGTGGCGTTCGGCGACGAAGCCTATTGGAGGGTCTGGCGAAAGTGGTGGCCATTGGCACCCAGGGCATGGTGGACCGCAGCGCTTCAACAGGCAATGCTGGCCAGCGATCTTCGCCGTGAAGCAATCGCACAACGCGTCGACTTGGGCGCCAAGCTCGATGCGCAGCACGCTGAGTTGGTCGAGGCGCGCCACGAGATCTGGCGACTCGGTGTGCAACTCAGTCAAGCTCAGTCGGAGCTTGTCTCCGCGCACCAGCAGACCGCCGGTCTGCAGAAGAGTATGGTGCAAATGCGGGCGGACTTGTCACAGACGCAGGCGGAGCTGGCGGTAATGGCAGCGGAGATCGTGGTGAGGCGAGACGCTGCCGCCCTGGCTGAGCGGCGGCTGTCGGAGACGCATGGCACCCTGGCCCATGAGCGTTTGGAGCTGGCGCGACGCGACCTTCAGATGCGGCAGGTCCGGGACCAGCTAGGGGCGGTATTGGAGTCGAGTTCCTGGCGGCTGACGGCCCCCTTGCGACAATTGGCCGATCGCCTTCGCTCCCTCCAGCATGGGCTGGCAAGGTGGCGTCGAGCCTCCAGCTGGCGCCGCCGCTGGCTCTCTCCGGGGCAGGGGTGTGGCTATGCCTCGTGGATCGCGGGCTTCGAAGCGGACGACCGCGCCCGGCGTCGTGCTGAGCTTGCACAACCTCGTGACGTGATGATCTCGGTCCTGATGCCGGTCTTCAATCCAAACCTGCAACACTTGGATGCAGCCATAGAGTCGGTACTCGCGCAGAGCCATGCGCGCTGGCAGCTGTGCCTGGCCGACGACGCCTCGACAGCGTCCGGGGTGCGCGAACATCTCGCGCGTTGGCGTGATCGCGATCCGCGCATCCGCTTGGTCGAACGTTCGACCAACGGCCACATCAGCGCCTGTTCCAACACTGCCTTGACCTTGGCTCAGGGGGACTGGGTGGCGCTTCTCGACCAAGACGACCTCCTGTCGGACTTGGCACTTGCAGAGATGGCCGACGCCATCGCGCTGCATCCGCAGGCGTCCGTCTTTTTCTCCGATGAGGACAAGATCGACGCAGATGGCACGCGTTTCGAGCCATATTTCAAGCCAGCCTTCAACATCGAGCTGATGCGCTCACAGAATCTGGTGAGCCATCTTGGCGTGTACCGTCGCGCGCTCGTCGAGGAGATCGGAGGCTTCCGTGAAGGTTTCGAGGGCTCGCAGGATCATGACTTGGCGCTGCGTTGCATCGAGCGATTGCGGGCTGACCAGATCGTGCACGTCCCGAGAGTGCTTTACCACTGGAGGGTTTCGCCGGGCAGCACATCCGGCGGCTCCGAGCAGAAGCCATACGCTGCCAGTGCAGGGCTGTCGGCCGTGTCGGATCATCTGTCGCGTGTGGCACCCGGGTCGACGGTTGAGAGGCTACGCTCGCTTTCCTACTTCAGAGTTCGGCACCCGCTGCCTATTCCCCCTCCACTCGTGCTCGCTATCGTGGCCGTGCCTCAGGTGGATGCGAAGGAGCGCAATTGGGCCGCCGGACTGGTTCAAGCCACGAACTACCCCAGTTTCGAAGTCGAGTTGGTGGAGGAAGCGGGCCCCGTTGCAACCTTTCGCGCGTTGACTAAGCGTGCTTCTGCTGGTGAGCTCCCCGACCTGGTGCTGTTGCTGGCGCCCATGCTGGAGGTTGCGCATGAGGGCTGGCTTGCAGAGCTGGTCAGCGAGGTCGTTCGGGACGGTGTCGGCATGGCAGGCGGCCGTGTCGACAGTCCCCAGGGCGAGCTGTTGCAAGGAGCGATGATAGGTGGGCTCCGCATGGCCTGGGCCGAAAGTGGGCGCCAGCGCCACGGCCACTTTGGACGGGCGCGGCTGACGCAAGGGGTCAGTGCCGTTAGCGGAGCCTTGCTGCTGTTGCGCCGCGAGTTGCTGGCATATCTGCCGGACCTGGACGGACTGTCGTCGCTGCAGCAGGTCGCGTGGCTGTTCTGCGGGGCTGTGCGACGCGCTGGGTGGCGCATCGTGTGGACCCCTCACGCGATCCTGATCGCGCGCGACGGCGCATCTGTCCGGCAGGTTGTTGGTGATGAGCTGAGCGAGGGTGCGACAGATCCTGCGTTCCATCCCCATCTCAGGCACGATGGCGGGGACTTCGTCGTCGGGCAAGGATCTGTGGACGTGCAGCCGCGGGTCGGCTTCTGATGTGGTGGATCTGGGCAGTCTGGCCGTCGCAGGCCGCCGGCCATGCCACTGCGTGGAGCTGCCGTCAGCCGAGGCCCAGCGCCGCCAGGATCGCCGGCCGCTGCGCGGTCCAGGCGTAGGTCTCGCGGGCGTGCTGCCGGGCGTTCGCGGCGACGCTGGCGTAGCGATCCCGTTCGCCCAGCACCTGCTTCAGCACCGCATGCCATTGATGGGCCTGTGCGAGGTAGCCGTTCTCGCCGGGGCGGATCGCCGCCTGGTAGGTGGCCGTGGGAGAGGCCACGCTGACCGTGCCGACCACCGCGGCATCGAAATACTTCAGTTCCGACTTGCAGTTGGTGAAGACGTTGAACTGCAGCGGCATCAGGT
>LNFM01007261.1_pt1 | contig 17487 bp, 20 predicted proteins | sample 596031 | NCBI WGS metagenome assembly LNFM01 (sample SAMN04254537, study PRJNA301005) | activated carbon metagenome | isolation source: dual media filters at the Ann Arbor, Michigan drinking water treatment plant | place: USA: Ann Arbor | reverse complement strand
CCGCCGGGATCAGGAAGATCATGATGTCCATGAGCGCCCCTCTATCTGGAGCCTCAGCGCATTCAGCGTCACGACCATTGAGGAACCCGACATCGCGAGGGCGGCGATCAACGGGGTCAGGAAACCAGCCGCGGCCAGCGGCGCGGCGATGAGGTTATAGAGCGCGGAGAACTGGAGATTTTCACGGGCGCGCGCCTTTGCGGCCCGAGCAACATCAATGGCCTCGACCAAAGGCATCAGCGCCGCGCCCTGAATGACAATATCTGAAGCTGACTGGCTCGCCTCCAGCGCGGTGCCGGGAGAGGCAGACGCGTGCGCACACGCCAAAGCTGCCGCATCGTTCAATCCATCACCAACCATCAACGGGTATCTGCCTTGAGCCCGCAGAGCGGTGATGCGATCGACCTTGTCTCCCGGCGCGGCGCCGCCTGACCAATCGCCAATCCCGGCCGCGCGTGCGGCCACTGCGACGGCCGCGGGCCGGTCGCCCGAAATCAACTCCACCGTGATGCCGCGCGCGCCGAGCGCTTGGATGGTCTGCGCTGCATCTGCGCGGAGTGAATCGACGAACGCGAAGCGCACGGGCGCCGCATCGCCGTGAGCGTACCAAAGCTCAGCCTCGCCGTCGGGCGCGTCGGTTTCAAGCGGTGCAGCAAAAGCGCGCCGGCCGAGGCGGCAGGCAACGCCGTCGACGACAGCCTCAATCCCCTCGCCCGGCCGCTCGATAGCGCCGCTCGCCACGGGGCCGGAGCCAGCCGCTTCTGCGAGCGCGCGCGACAGGGGATGGCGAGACGTGCGCGCAAGCATTGCGGCTGACTGCAACGCGCTCGCATCGACACCGCCCACGAGACGCGGTCTTCCGAGAGTCAGCGTGCCGGTTTTATCCAGCACGACTGTGTCCACTTGCGCGAGCCGCTCAAGCGCATTGCCAGATTTTACAAGCACCCCGCGCTTGAATAAGCGCCCCGTAGCCACGACCTGCACCGCGGGTACTGCCAAACCAAGCGCGCAAGGACATGTGATAATCAGCACGGCCACCGCGTTCATCAGCGCAATCCGAGCGCCCACATCGGCGATGTCGAAGCCGGCGAGACGCAGAAGCATGGGCCCCAAAAGCCAGCCAAGAAAAGTCAGCGCAGCGAGGGTATGAACAACGGGGACATAAAGCGCCGCCGCTCGATCCGCGAGCCGCACAAACTTTGCCCGCGACTGCTCGCCCGCTTCGATCAGACGCGATAGCTCAGCCAGTGTGGAATCCTGCGTGCGCGCTGTGGCGCGCATAAGCACGGGTTGGGTCAGGTTGATCGCGCCCGCAAAGATGCGATCACCGGGCCGCACGGTTTGTGGCAGTGTCTCACCGGTCAGCATCGAACAATCGAATTCGGAGGCGCCATCGACGATCACGCCATCAACAGGAACGCCCGCTCCGGCGCTTAGCTGAAGCCGATCGCCTACCTCTATGTCGCGCGCGAGCACCGCACTGACATTGCCGTTCTTGTCGACACGCGATGCCGTCACAACTTGCAGCGCCAGCAGATCGCGGGCGGCGGTACGCGCTTGTTCGCGTAAGCGGTGGTCCAGATAGCGACCAATCAATAAGAAGAAGAGCAGCATTGTAATGCCGTCGAAATAGGCGTGCTCTCCCTGCTGAATGGTCTCCGCCACACTGACGCTGATCGTTAGAAGAACCGCGAGCGATATCGGGACGTCCATATTCGCGCGTCGAACACGCAGCGCTCTCCAGGCTGACTGAAAGAACGGCTGCGCGGCGTAAAGGGAAGCTGGAATCGCTATCAGCGCCGAGACCCAATGAAGCAACGTGCGCGTGCCTTCACCCATCTCGCCCTGCCCGGACCAAATGGGCACCGAGAACATCATGATGTTCATCGCCGCAAACCCAGCGACGGCGAGGTAGCGGAGCAGCTTGCGTCCCTCATCGTCAGCCTGTCGTTTGACGTCCCCGGGATCGAAAGCAGTGGCGGCGTAGCCAAGCCTCTGCAGAGCATCGGTGATCGCGTGCGGTTGCACCGCGCCCGGCTTCCACGCGACGCTTAGCCGAGCTGTAGAAAGATTGAGGCGCGCGTCCGCCACACCTGACATGGCGAGCAGATTGCTCTCGATCTTCTTGATGCATGCAGCGCACTTCGCACCCTTAACGAGGAGTTCCAGCACGTCGTTACCGGTCGCATCGCGCCGGACGAACGCGTCCGGATCCGGGCGCGAGACCTCGATGGGCTCTACGAACGCCATATCAATACCGATTCAAAAGTCCGCGTGCTCTCATTACGCTGGGCTTGCGCCCGCAAACGCCATTGACCGGTGGCTAACGCACCTGGCTCTGCCTCATATCGTCCATCGCCTACCTCGACGAATGACAAGTCCCGATCCTCGCGCGCCGTGGCCGGCCTTTGCAGCACGCCGGTGATTGTGGCGCCGCGGATTGGCTCGCCGTCCGGTGCCTGGATACTGATTTCGAGAACCGGCGCGCCATCACGTTCTGCGAGCGCGGCGACCGCAGTCCATCCTACAGCCGTCTCCGCGCGACGTTGGGCCAGCGTGTCGTTGTAGTGTATTCCCTGCAGATACGAGCGCCGGACATCCTCGCCGGGAAATGACCGCACCGCGATGACGGCGAACGCGACGTTGACGGCGATTATCGCGCCGAAAAAAACCAGCATCGAAGCCAGCACGTGCCAGCCACGAACGCGAAAAGGTGCGGCCGTCATTGCTCTCCTCCTGCCAAGAACGCGCTCGGGCTGGCTGCGAGGTCACCCGTCTCTACGTCACGAAGAGTGAACGTAAGATCGTGCGAACCCGACGACAGCGTGTTCGGCGCAATGACGTGCAGGCGCACCGCGCTCACACGATCGGCCTGAGCGGTCACAACGATCTCGCCCTCTGCGCTGACATTGGGGGCCTGCAATCTTGCAGCCGTGAGACCCGCAATCGTGATCGCCACTTGGCGCGGGCGATCAGTCATGTTCATGATTTTGACCACATAGTCGTTGCGGATCGAGCCGTCGGCGAGACGTACGAAGGGCGGACTGCGATCGCGGATAACATTGAGATCGAGCGTGTCGCGCGTGGAAAGGCCATAGAGCATCACGGCGCCAACGATCGCCAGCAGCACGCCATAGATGATTGTGCGCGGCCGGATCAGGCGGTAGCTCGCATGCTGCCCGGACTGCCGACGCTGCTGATTGGCGTAGCTGTCATAGGCGATCAGTCCGCGTGGTCGCCCCACCTTGTCCATGACTTCATCGCACGCATCGATGCAGAGCGCACAATTGATGCACTCGAGTTGATCGCCATCGCGGATGTCGATGCCTTGCGGACAAACCGCCACGCATTGGTGGCAGTCGATGCAATCGCCCCGCCCCTCCCAGGTATCGTTCTTCTTGTGTGGGCTGCGTGGCTCGCCGCGATCGGCGCGATAGGTAACGGAGAGCGCGTCTTTATCGATCATTGCCGCCTGGATGCGCGGCCAGGGACACATATAGGTGCAGACCTGCTCGCGCATTGTGCCAGCTAGAGCGTAGGTCGTGAACGTCAGTATCCCGACAAACAGATATGCAGAAGTCGACGCCGTGCCTGTAAACAACTCGCGAAAGAGCGTTGGCGCGTCGGCAAAGTAGAACACCCACGCGCCACCGGTCGCCGCGGCGATCATAAGCCAGACGATGTGTTTACCGGCTTTGCGGCCCACCTTCTCCAGCGATAGCGGCGCTTTGTCCAAGCGCATGCGAGCGTTCCTGTCGCCCTCGAACAGCCGCTCTACATAAATGAAAAGATCAGTCCAAACCGTCTGCGGACACGCATACCCGCACCAGACGCGTCCAAACATCGCTGATGAAAGGAATATCCCGAACGCGCCAAGGATCAGCAGCCCGGTGATGTAGTACACCTCCTGCGGCCAAAGCTCGATGAAGAAAAAGTAGAAGCGAGAATGCTCGAAATCGACGAGCACGGCTTGATCGACACGGCCAGCGCCACGATCCCAGCGAAGCCAAGGCGTAACGTAATAGATGGCGAGCAACACGATCATCGCCGCCCATTTCAGATTCCGAAACACGCCGTGCGCGAGTTTTGGATAAATCTGCTCACGCTTTTTGTAGAGCTCACGATAGCTCTTGGAGTTCACCGGCGCTGCATCGACGGCAAGCTCGCCGTTCTGCGCCGCCGGTTTCGGAATCAACGTCACCTTGCTCATCGCTGCTGACTTAGCGCAGCGGGGCCGGCGTGGTTTGCGATGGCTCAACTGGCGCTGCGGCGGGCGCTGGTGGAGGCGCATCAGCCTCGCCACCGCCAAGATCGTGGACGTAATACGCCAACGCCCTCAACGTACCCGCATCGAACCGCTCACCCCAAGCCGGCATGACGCCGCCTCGGCCCAGCTCTATCTGGCGGCGGATCTCCGCGCGCGATCCGCCATAGAGCCAAACATCATCGACGAGACTCGGCGCGCCAAGGGTGCGGTCGCCGGCGCCAGTTGCGCCGTGACAGACACCGCACTGCTCTTGATACACGGCGGCGCCGCGTCCAGCCGCAATGGTGTTCGCCTCTAGCCGGTTGTTCGCCGCAGAGATCGAGATGACGTACTCAGTCACGTCGCCGATCTGCTGGGCGCTCAGGATGCCGCTTCCAAACGCCGGCATCAGGGACATGCGGGTATCCGGATGATCGGAACGGATACCGACCTGCAGCGTGCGTTCGATATCTGACATCGCGCCGCCCCAGATCCAAACATCGTCCGCCAATACGGGGAAGCCGGGCGCACCTGCGCCGCCAGCGCCGTGGCACGTCGCGCAATAATCGCCGAATACGGAAGCGCCCGCCGCGCGTGCGAACTGCTGGAGTTCCGGATCGCCGGCGATGTCTGTACTGGTCGCTGTTGCGAGGCGCTCGAACATTGGCGCGCGCGCAGATCGGAGCCCTTGCACGTCAGCCGCTACGTTGGCGCGGTCAGACCAACCGAGGATACCCTTGGTGTAACCATTGCCTATCGGCCAAGCGGGCATCAAGACCCAGTAAATGATCGCGGCGACGATCGTCGCGTAGAAGATGAAGAGCCACCAGCGCGGCAGCGGCGTGTCGAGCTCCTTGAGCCCGTCCCACTCGTGGCCAGTCGTTTCCGTACCGCTGACTTCATCGCGTTCACGATTGGTCATCACTCATCCCCATCATGCAGTGGCGCCGCGGCGGCTCGCTTGAATTTGTCCTGGTTGCCGGGCCACAGCGCGTACGCCAGCACGATCGCAAACAGTGTGGTTAGCAGGCCAAGACCCCAGGTTTGTGCGATCTGCGTTGCGAGTTCGTAGGTCATCACGTTACCTCCGGTTCTCGGGCGCTTCGGCCTGATAAGTCTCGAAATCCACGCCTGTGCCGAGCATCTGCAGGTACGCGATGAGCGCATCCATCTCGGTCACGCGCCCCGGATTGCCGTCGAAATCACGCTGAAGCGCAGTGGGATAGCGTTGGGTGAAATCGAAGGCGTGATCGTCAAGCGGGTTAGCTTGGGCGCGCGCATCCACCACGGCATTTGCGAGCTGCTCATCCGTGTACGGAACGCTGAGCATCCGATTGACGCGCAGATGATCGCCCATGCGCGACATGTTCAAATCCGCGTTCGCCAGGAATGCGTATGGCGGCATGACGGATTCCGGCACGACAGAGCGCGGATCGAGCAAGTGAGCGCGATGCCATTCATCCGAATAACGGCCGCCGACGCGCGCTAGATCCGGCCCGGTACGCTTTGAGCCCCATTGAAACGGGTGATCGTACATGCTCTCGGCGGCGAGCGAGTAATGGCCGTACCGCTCCACTTCATCGCGCAACGGGCGGATCATCTGCGAGTGGCACGTGTAGCAGCCCTCGCGAATGTAGACTTGCCGTCCAGCTAGTTCGAGCGGCGTGTAGGGGCGGACGCCTTCGACCCGCTCAATCGTAGACTCGATGAAGAAGAGCGGCGTGATTTGCACGAGCCCGCCGATCGAGACGACGACGAGAATGCCGATGAGCAGGATGAGCGTGTGGCGCTCGAACCATTTGTGAAAGTTCCACATGTGCGCCCCCTATTCCGCAGCCACAGGTGCGCCAGCTGCCGGCACGTCGCGCGGACGTTCAAGCGCTGGCTCTTTGCTCGTAGCGGTACGCCATAAATTGTAGGCCATGATCAAAGCGCCGAGCAGGAACAGCAGGCCGCCACCGGCGCGGATGATGTAGTACAGGTGCATGGCCTCGACGGACTCGACGAACGAGTATTCGAGGAAACCGAACTCGTTATACGCGCGCCACATCAAGCCCTGCATGATGCCCGCAACCCACATCGACGTGATGTAAAGCACGATGCCGATGGTCGAGAGCCAGAAGTGCCACTCGACGAGCGCGTGTGAGACTTGTTTCTTCTTCCAAAGCCACGGCGTCAGGCAGTAGAGCGCGCCGAAGCTCACGAAACCAACCCAACCCAGCGCGCCCGAGTGAACGTGACCGATGGTCCAGTCGGTATAATGCGAGAGCGAATTGACGGCGCGGATCGACATCACCGGCCCTTCGAACGTCGACATGCCGTAGAATGCGACCGACACAACCAACATGCGCAGCACAGGATCAGTGCGCAGCTTGTCCCATGCGCCGGAGAGCGTCATGAGGCCGTTGATCATGCCACCCCAGCTCGGCATCCAAAGCATGATCGAGAACGTGGCGCCCAGCGTTTGCGCCCATTGCGGCAAAGCCGTGTAGTGCAAGTGGTGCGGGCCGGCCCAGATGTAGAGAAAGATCAGCGCCCAGAAGTGGATGATCGAGAGCCGGTAAGAATAGACCGGGCGATCTGCCTGCTTCGGGATGAAGTAGTACATGATGCCAAGGAAGCCGGCAGTGAGGAAGAAGCCGACAGCGTTGTGGCCGTACCACCATTGCGTCAGCGCATCCTGCACGCCGGAGAACAGCGAATAGCTGAACCAGCCGCTGAAGCTCACCGGGATGGCAAGATTGTTGATGATGTGCAGCATCGCGATGGTGACGATGAACGCCAGATAGAACCAGTTCGCGACGTAGATGTGCTTCTCTTGCCGCTTCCAGATCGTGCCGAGGAAGACGAGCAAGTAGGCGACCCAAACGATGGTCAGCCAAATGTCCGTGTACCAGGGCAGCTCGGCATATTCGCGACCCTGCGTGATGCCGAGCAGGTAGCCTGTGCCGGCGAGCACGATGACGAGCTGAAAGCCCCAGAAGACGAACCAAGGCCACAGGCCGCCGGCCAGTCGTGCGCGGCATGTGCGCTGGACGACGTAGAAGCTCGTCGCGATCAGGACATTACCGCCGAAGGCGAAGATAACTGCATTCGTATGCAGCGGGCGCAAACGGCCAAAGTTGAGCCATCCAAAGTCTTCGAAGTAGAAGATGTTTGGAAAAGCCAATTGCGCGGCAATCACAACGCCAACGAGAAAGCCGGCTATGCCCCAGAACATTGAGGCGACCACGCCGGCCTTGATCACGCCGTTCTCATAGCGCGTAGGAGGTTCGGCACGGTCCTGCCCAATGTAGAAGAAGAGCATCAAAGCGCCGGCGAGGAACGCAACCAGCGCGGTCCACATCTGGATCGAGAATGCCCGGTCGGTCGCGTTCGCCGCGCCCCACACCGCATAGAATGCGCCAGCGGCGATGATCGTGCCGATCGCCATTGCGTCGATTCGGCTGCCTGGCTTTGCAACTGCCGTCATGCACTGCCCCCCGTAGGACGCGCGCGCGTCCAATGATGGATGGCGCTATCAGCGCTCGCGTGAAAGCGATTTGATTTGCGTCAACGTCGGCTGTGCGCTTCGGCGCTAAGGGCAATCTGTCGCGGGGAGAGTGCTGATGCGCCAGAGTCGAGAGCAAGTTTACGCAGCGTTGGTGCTCGCCGGCGCTGCTGCCCTGTGGCCGGCTATTCTATGCTCTGTGACCGACGCCCTGCGCACGCCGTACGAGCGCGCGTTGACAAGCGCATGGTGCGGCTCGACGCCCGCTAGCGTCGAGTTTCTTGGGCATTGCGCAGCTTGCTGGGGAGGTGCAGCGACCCTCGCGATCGCCGCATTGCTTGTAGCGTTCGCGCCTAATCGGCCGCGGGCTCTGCGAGGCGCAACTTAAGCAGCGCCTCGCTGCCTTGCTGTGCTGGAAGCAATTCGAGGGACGCTCCGCGCCGTATGTGGCGCTGTACATTCGGAAGCACCGCCAGAAGTCGCGCCTCGTCCGTGGCGGCCTCAGCGCTCGGACACTCGGCCTGTTGCTCGCTGATCGCACCGATCGAGAGCGAGTCACTGAACGTGCTGAGTGGCGCACTGAAGGCATTGCAGCCGCTGAAGCCGCTGACGACTCCTTGCGCGGTGTCCAGCTCAAGCCACACGTCGACACCCTGACCGAGCGAGGCGCCCGCGATTTCTTGCACATCCCACCGACCATCTAGATCGTCCGATGCATTGTGTGCGGGCTCGCACGCCACCAAGGCCAAAGCGGCAACGGCCAGTAACGTCAGTCTCATGACTCGCTCCTCAGCTCTCTGAGCCTCATCCACAGAGGCATCAGTGTGAAAATGATCAGCGTCACCGCATAGATGTAGCCAGGCGGCGAAGCGAAGTACGCAATCTGCTCGCTCAGCGTCATTCCGCGCAGGCCAAATCCAACCGCGAGATCGGCGACCTGTTGCAGTATGAGCGCCACGACGCCGATCGCCAGAAAGGCCGGCCACCTGCCTTCAACACCAATCCAACGCGGCGCCCAGGTGGCGGCAAACATCATGGCCACCACCAAGAAAGGCGTTTCCACCAAAACCGCGATGGTCTTGCCGAGCCATGGTTCAACCCACAGGACGCGCACGGGTCCCAGCAAAAATCCGACGGCGAAGACGATTCCAAAGTACAGTGCGGCGGCCCACAGAACGCGCGTTGTTGAGGTCGCGGGCGAGGAAGCGGTCATTGTGCGGTGTAGCCGCCATCCACGACGAGCTCCGCGCCGGTGACAAATCTCGATTCATCCGACGCCAAGTAGAGCACTGCGTGCGCGATGTCGTCGGGCTCGCCAGCGTGGCCGATAGGATGCATGGCGGCAGCGGCAGCGTCAGCCGACGTGCTGCCGCGTTCACCTAGGACGTCCTCCAACATCGGAGTCCATATTCCGCCGGGATGTACCGAGTTTATTCGGATACGGGCTTTCGCGTACTCGATGGCAGCGGCCTTCGTGAAAGCGCGCACGGCGCCTTTGCTCGCCCCATACGCAGATAGGCGCTCGAAGCCAACGAGCCCTGCGATGGAGGAAATGTTGATGATTGAGCCGCCTCTTCCCTTCATCGCGACGATCGCGGCGCGGGTGCCGAGAAAAACGCCGTCGCAATTGACAGACATAAGCCAGCGCCAGCGCTCTAGCGTTGTCTGTTCGATGCTCGCATTGAAGAGGACGCCTGCATTATTGACCAACACATCAAGTCCGCCGAAACGGCGATTGGCGGCGTCCAGCGCGTTCGTCCAATCTGCTTCGCTGGCTACATCGTGATGGATAAAAATGGCCTCGCCGCCGGCCGTGATGATTTCATCGGCGACCGCGCGGCCCTCCGGGTCCTGCACGTCTGTGAGAACGACCTTGGCGCCCTCGCGCGCGAGCATGATGGAGGTTGCGCGCCCAATGCCTGAACTGGCGCCAGTGACGAGCGCAATCTTGCCGGCTGCACGTCCCATCCGGCTCTCCTAATGCGCCATCAGAAGAGGAAGCGGCGTGCCTTGGAGCAGATCTCGCGTCACACCACCCAGAAGGAACTCACGAGCTCTGGAATGGCCATAGGCGCCAAGCACCAGCATATCGGCGCTGTCTGCGGCCGCTTGATTAAGGAGCACCTCGGCATGCGTTTTGCCCGTGCTATCGAGATTACGCACGTGCGCGGTGACGCCATGACGCGCGAGATATGCGCCAAGATCGTGGCCGGGCGCTTCGCCGTGGCCGGCAACACTCGGACGCGCATCGACCGTGGCGACGATGACCTCTTCCGCCTTCTGAAGCAGCGGCAACGCCGCGCAAACGGCGCGCATCGCCGATGGCTTTGCGTTCCAACCGATCAAGGCGCGCTTCCAATCGCGCTCACGTCGTTCTGGCGGTGTGACCAAGATCGGTCGGCCCGCCTTGAACAGCACGTGTTCGATCAATCCAGAGCGCGCTCTAGGGTGAGTGCGGCCTTGCGCCATCACGACGAGGTCGGACAGCAAGGCGTGGCCCATGATCTCATGCTCATTGAGGGCGTTCTCAACGCTCATGTGGCGCACTTCAAACTTATGCGATGATTTCTCTACCCACTGGAGGATCCGATCTCGCGCTTGGGATGCCACCGAGTCGGGCCCTGCGGCGATATCCGCCAGAACTTGAGAGAGCGAATGCTGCGTCTCGGAGAAAGCGGAAGCCAGCTGCACGGAAACGACGAGCGCCACCGCGTGACCATCGCTGATGGCGGTAAGCTCGCCCGCGACCGTCAGCGCGGCTTCGTCCTCGTCAAGGTTGATGACTGGGGCGACGATCGTCTTGAGGCTCATGTCGATCTCCTGCCCGCAGGAAACCCCAGCACGCGAAGAGCGCCTTGCGCGCGATCAACTCAAACGATCAAAACCCGCACCCGTTCCACCAGCTCATCGTCGAGAAGAGGCTTTTCACAGATTTCAACGCCATCCGCCAAAGCCCGCGCCTTGGTTTGACGCGACGGGTTCGTAGTTATCAGAATGGCAGGCGCACGAATGCCCCGGTGGCGCAGACGATCCAATAGGTCGAGCCCGGACAGTCCCGGCAAATTATGATCGAGCACGAGGCAGCCCCATCGCGCAGCGTCCACAGCGCGCAGCGCGGCATCTGCGTCCGGAAAACTGACCACACCGATCCCAGCGGCATCGAACGCGAAGCTCAACGCGTGCCGGATCGCCGGATCATCATCTACAACGACGGCTTGTATGGTGGGGCGGCTGATGTGAACCATAACACGGTCACGAGCGATCTCATGATCGGCGCTACGGCGCTTTGATGTCGCTCAATCAGCGCCCTTCCTCCAAGTGCATCGCCATGCGCACGAGATCCGACAAAGAGTTAGCGTGCATTTTCGCCATCACATTGGCGCGATAGATTTCAACTGTCCGCGGACTGATCCCCAGCTTCAGCGCCGTGGTCTTGTTGGACTCGCCAGCCACCACCGCGTCAAAAACCTCCCGCTCCCTCAACGTGAGCTGCGCGACGCGAGTCTGCAGCACGGCGCGATCATGCTGCGCCTGGCCGTGATCAAGTGCAGTTCGTACGGCCCGCAGAAGTGCGGCGTTCTCGAAGGGCTTTTCCAAGAAATCAATGACGCCGGCCTTCATCGCTTGGACGGCCAAGGCCACATCCGCATGACCTGTCAGGACGATCACCGGATGCCCGACACCGCGCCGGTGCATCTCCTCAACCAGTTCGAGGCCAGTCATGTTGGGCATGCGGATGTCCGTAATCACGCAGCCGGGCTCTAGAGCATCGGCTGCGGCCAACAACGACAGCGCGCTATCGTACGTTTTTGTGCGTATGCCCTCTATGTCCAGAAGAAACGCAACGGAGGCGCGCATCGCCTCATCGTCATCAACGATATGAACAACGGCGCTCATCAAATGGTCTCGGACGCTACGCTATCGGGCGCAATCTGCATGGTGAAGCGGAAGATGGCGCCGCCTTCGGGATTCGGCTCCATCCAAATGCGGCCGCCGTGGGCCTCGACTATGGTGCGCGAAATCGACAGCCCTACTCCCATGCCGGACGGTTTCGTCGTGACGAAAGGCGAAAACAGCCGCGATGCAGCGCTGTCAGCCACGCCGGCCCCTGTATCCTTAACACTTACCATTGCCATGCCATCATGTGCTCTTGTCGCCACCTCAAGCTCGCGCCGCGCTGCGTCCTCCATGGAGTCCAGCGCGTTACGGACGAGGTTAAGCACCACCTGTTGAACAGGCACGCGATCCACCAGGACTCGATCAATGCTGTCGTCGAAATCGTAGCGCACGCGCACGCCACGCTCCTTAGCGCCGACAAGCGCCAAGGCGCACGCCTCCTCAACCAACTTCCCGAGCGACACTACACGCCGCTCACCCTCGCCGCGTGAAAGGAAATCACGCAGCCGCCTGATGATTTCTCCAGCACGAAGCGCTTGTTCGCCTGCCTTATCGAGCGCATCGCTCACGCGTGGTTCGACATTTTCGGATCGATCCAGGATGCGCTTCACGCCGCCCAGATAGTTTGCGATCGCGCTCAACGGTTGGTTAAGCTCATGCGCGAGTGCGGAAGCCATTTCGCCCATCGCCGTCAAACGAGACATGTGGACAAGTTCGGATTGCAGTTCCTGCAGCCGCGCCTCGGTGGCTTGGCGCTCCGTCAGGTCGCGCACAAATCCGGTGAACACGCGCCCCTCTTCCGAGCGCACTTCGCCGACAGCCAACTCCATCGGAAACGTTGTGCCGTCCTTGCGTTCGCCGACGACGATGCGGCCGATGCCGATGATGCGCCTTTGACCTGTGTCGAGATAGTGATTGATGTAACCGTCGTGCGCCTCTCGGTACGGCGCCGGCATCAGAACCTTAATGTTGCGCCCGAGCACTTCCGACGCGCGCCACTGAAACATTCGCTCAGCCGCGGCGCTGTAGGATTGTATGCTCCCACGCGCGTCGATCACGATAAGTGCGTCGGGCGCCGTATCGTAAATGGAGCGCAAATGCGCTTCGCGCGCAGCCAGTTCGCGCGCGGCCGTGTCATCGGTTCGCCGCCGGCTCGAAATCCACGCGCCGCCGAAAGAAGCCAAAACGCCCACAGCTGTTAGAATGTACGGCCCGCTTCCAGGCGTGAGCCAAAAACTCGCGAGCACCCCGATGGCCGTGGCCAGCAACGCCGGCGCCAATCCCGCCAACACCGCAGCGCCGCATATGATCGGGACAAACAGAAGCGCTGCCGGCGCATCGGGCGCCAACGCCAAGAGTAAAGCGCCCAGCAGCCAAGCGACACCGCTCGCGGCCATAACCACGGCATAAGAAGACGCGCCCGCACGCCGGAGCGATCCGACCAGGAAATGGCTTCGCATGGGGCTCTTATTATGGTGTCGCCGCGACGCCGGAAAGTCAGAGTTCATCTAGGCCGAACGGACTACGGGACTTCCCTTAAGCGTTCACCCCGAATTTTGGCGCGCCACGCGCAGGCCTAGTCTTCCTTGCAGCAAGGGAGCCTTACATGCGTGATTTCGCTGTTGAAGCTGGCGGTGGCGCACTTCGCCCAACCGTGTCGGATGCCATAAGTCTCGGCCCTGGCCTCGCGCTGCAAGGGACGCGCATGCACTTCGGCCGCAATGCCGAGATTTTCGGCGAGGGCGAACAAGCCGAGTACTTGTATCGTGTCGTTTCAGGCGCGGTTCGAACCATCCGATTCTCAAGCGACGGGCGCCGCCAGATTCTCGCCTTCCACCTCCCCGGTGATGTGTTCGGGCTGGAGCCTGGCGCAAAGCACACGCTCTCAGCCGAGGCGATTGGTGAAGCGGAAGTTTCGATGGTGCGCCGTTCGTTGATCGATGCTGCGGCTAACGAAGATGTCGCCGCCGCTCGTGCGTTGCTCACCCTGATGCAGCGCGAATTGCTGGCGACTCAAGAACACGCGCTGGTTCTCGGCCGCAAGGGCGCTGGGGAACGGGTTGCGGCCTTCCTGTTGAAGCTGGCGGACCGCGTCACCTCAAGCTGTGAAATTGATTTACCAATGTCCCGCGCCGACATCGCCGATTATCTCGCACTCACGATCGAGACGGTGTCGCGCGCATTCACACAGATGGAGCGCGACAAGGCTATAGCGTTGCCGAGTTCACGCCACGTGATTGTGCGTGACCGCTGCGCCCTCGAATTGCTTGAAGCAGCCTGACGGAGGCTTGCCATGAGGAAACTCGTCTTGCTGGCAGCCTTGCTCGGCGCCGCAAGCTGCGCGGCCACGCCTCGCGCGCCCGACGCGATTTCCAGGGGACAAGCGATTGCCGAAGCCAATTGCGCCGCCTGTCACGCCGTCGGTTTGACCGGCCGGAGCCCCGCACCCGAGGCGCCGCCTTTCAGGACGCTATCTAGAAACTACCGGGTAGAATCGCTGGAAGAGGCCCTCGCCGAAGGCATCAGCGTCGGCCATCCGGCGATGCCGAACTTTGAGTTTGAGCCTCGCGAGGTCAACGCGCTGGTCGCCTATTTACGATCCATCCAGACGACCGACCGATAAGCGCCGGAGCGCGCCCGCTGGCGGAGAGAGTGGGATTCGAACCCACGGAGGGCTTGCACCCTCGGCGGTTTTCAAGACCGCTGCCTTAAACCACTCGGCCATCTCTCCGGAGCGGAGCGCTCGCCTATCAGCGTCGCGCGCGCGGGGCAATGCGGCCAAAGAAAAAGCCCGGCTTTGGGCCGGGCTTTCGGGGCTCCCGCTTACCAGCGGAAGGGCGCTCGGAACGCCACCCTGACATCAGGGGCGTCTTCGGTGACGCCGATATCGACACTGGTGGAGAGCGTCTGGCGCTCCGTGAGCCGGAAGCTCATGCCGAGCGAAACCGAGCCGACCTGCAGTTCGGTGGACTCTTGCACCAGTTCGTTCAGTTCCGAGGTCGTCGGGAAAACGTAAGAATGCGAGTAGCCCAGCGAATACGAGAAGCGGTTGTTCAGCGCGAAGCCGAAACCGAAGCCCATCGAGATCGAGTCACCCGGATCGACTTCGCCGATCGTGACCGTGCCGTAGGTCTCGCCAATCTCGCGGGCGATGTTGTGGTTGTAGCTGAGGCTCGCAAAGATCACGGCCGGATCCGTCGGGTAGAGCATCGAAACGCTGCCCTGCACGGCCCAGAAGCCCGAGCCGGTGGCCAGTTCGGTCGAGACGCCCGACGTGTCACGCTCAAGATCGAACGGGCCGAGACCGCTATCCGACTTCACGCGGGCGCCAACCACGAAGATCGGCGCGCCATTGGCGCCGTTGTTGAGTTGGTAACGGGCGGACATTTCCACGTCGCCGATGTCGCCGCCGCTCAGTTCGAACGTCTGCATGGTCGTCGTGCTCTGCTGAGCGAGCGTGGTGACGCGATCCGAACGGTAAATGTACGGGACACGAACCTCGAGTTCGAGGCGATCGGTGACCGCGTAACGCGCCGCTAGAGCGGCCGTCAGCGTGTCACGCGCCGCATCGTTGACCTCGAGAAGGCCGATTTGCACACCGGTCACGATTTCCACGCCACGGAAAACGAAACGGTTCGACGATGAACGCGAATATTCGAATGAAGGCTCGATAACCAATCGGCCTGCACCCAACAGGGCGTTCTGCCCCTCTGGCAACGCATCAACTGTCGCTGCCTGCGGCTGTTCGGTTGGCGCTTGGCCGACCGGACCGTCGCTGGGCGTCGATGCCGGCGCGGCTTGGGGCGCGCTACCGCCCTCAACTTGCGCAAGCATGACTAACGGGCGTTGACGATTGACCTGTAGAGGCTCGTCTTCACCCAATCCGTTAAAGTTTAAGGCGCTGGAAGGCATGCCGGCGCCGCGAATATCGCCAAGATCCGCGTCACTGACTGCTCCCATCGCCAACAACTCGCGTCGCTGCCGATTGATCAGCTCGCGCTGCTCATCGATCTGACGCTGTTGCTCGCCCAATTGCCGCGCTTGTGCGTCGAGACGCGCCTCCTGCTGGTTGATGAGATCCATCACCCGCTGAAGTTCGGCCGGCTGTGTTTGAGCGCTGGCTGATCCACCCCAGAACATCGCGCAAGCGGCCATCGCACACGCGGCCATAATGGACGCACGCCTGCTCGCTTTTCGCTTCATTCCGATACGAAGCATCACCAGACCCAGGTTGGAGGGCTACTCATGAGCGCCCTCTCTGCACGTTGTATTCCGCGCACCTTAGCAACGAGGTGATGAGAAACCGTGAAAGGCGCGCGAGCATTTGCTCACGCGCGCTTTAATCTCTGTTGATCTGTACGAATGCTTTGTTAGCGCAGCGCGCTGATGAAGCTTGCCTCCGTCTTCGCCGTGATTTCGTCGAGTGTCACGCCGTCGGCGAGCTGCAAGAGCTTCATCGGTTGTGAACCATGCTTGTCGATCTCGAACACGCCGAGATCGGTTATCACGAGATCAACCACGTTCACGCCGGTGAGTGGCAACGTGCACTGCTTCAACAGCTTCGACGCGCCCTCTTTAGACGTGTGCTCCATCACGACGACCACACGCTTCACGCCGGCGACGAGGTCCATCGCCCCGCCCATGCCTTTGACCATCTTGCCCGGCACCATCCAGTTCGCCAGGTCGCCGCGCTCGTTCACTTCCATGGCGCCGAGGATCGAGAGATCGATGTGGCCGCCGCGGATCATCGCGAACGAGTCTGATGACGAGAAGTAAGACGTCTTCTTCAGCGCCGTGATGGTTTGCTTACCGGCGTTAATCAGATCGGGGTCTTCTTCACCCTCGAACGGGAACGGCCCCATGCCGAGCATGCCGTTCTCTGACTGCAGAGTGACTTCCATTCCGTCAGGAATGTAGTTCGCCACAAGCGTCGGGATGCCGATGCCCAGATTAACGTAGAAGCCGTCGCGCAATTCCTTAGCGGCGCGCTGAGCGAGCTGATCGCGGGACCAGGGCATTAGGCATTCTCCCAGTCGTCGCCGTTGAGGCGACTGATGAAGTCATAGTGCATTGAGGCAAAAGGGCTGTTGGCGAAGGTCTCGCCGCGCCAAGTGATGCGCATGCCGTCGGTGGCGATCGCCCACTCAAGATAAGATGCGAAATCGTGGAGCGCGGACTCGCGCTCTTCCTCGATAGCGCGCACCAGAATGGCGCGGTCTTCGGCGCTCAAACGCGTAAACAACGTCTTTAGCGCCGCTTCGTCGCCCGACAGCGGTGAATCGCGTTCGTTCGTACGGACCGGATGACCGTTCACGCGCACACGATCGGCGGTAACGGACCGGCGCGCGACGCTAACCATCTCATCCACGAATTGCTTGTAGGCGTCGTGTGTCATGAACGCTGGCGCACCGTGCGTTGCTCGATGCGCTTTTCGAACGAGCCCTTAACGATGCGATCAACGTAAATACCCGGCGTGTGGATCTCATCCGGATCGAGCTCGCCGGCTTCAACCAAGATCTCGACTTCTGCGACACACTTCTTGCCGGCCGTCGCCATCATCGGATTAAAGTTGCGGGCGGTCTTGTTGAAGATGAGGTTGCCTTCGGTGTCGCCTTTGTAGGCTTTAACGATGGAGAGATCGGCTACGAGGCCGGTTTCGAGCACGAACGTCTCGCCGTTAAACACCTTGGTCTCTTTGCCCTCGGCCACCAACGTGCCGACGCCGGTCTTCGTATAGAAGCCAGCGATGCCCGCGCCGCCTGCCCGGCAGCGTTCGGCGAGCGTGCCTTGCGGGTTGAACTCAAGCTCCAGTTCGCCGCTCAGATACTGGCGCGCGAACTCCTTGTTCTCACCG
>LNFM01012353.1_pt1 | contig 17488 bp, 18 predicted proteins | sample 596031 | NCBI WGS metagenome assembly LNFM01 (sample SAMN04254537, study PRJNA301005) | activated carbon metagenome | isolation source: dual media filters at the Ann Arbor, Michigan drinking water treatment plant | place: USA: Ann Arbor | reverse complement strand
TCGTCAGCGGCCTGGCCGACACGCCGGACGATCCGACACGGCGCCCCGACCTCGACGACTACCAGGCGCGGGCCGACGAACTGACGCCGCCGGATGCCTCGCCCGAGGTGCGAGCGCAGGTATCCAGGATGGCGCGGGTCGAACAGGCGCGCGCCGACCGGGCATGGCAGACGGCGAGGGGCCGCGCGGCCACGGGCGCGCTCGACTGGCTGGGCAACAATCCCGCGGCGCCACTGATGGCGATGCCGGCGGAGCTGCGCGACGGGTTGAGCCCGGGGCAAACGGGCCGACTGGAGGCTGCGGCCATGAACGGTGGCCGCGTCGTGACGGACCGCGATCTCTACGACAGGCTCGACGACCAAGCCGTGCACGAGCCGGAACGCTTCACCGGCCTCGATCTCACGCAATACCGGCTGTCGCTCGGCAACAGCGACTACGACCGCCTGACCAAACTCCAGAAGACCCTCTCCGAAGGCAAACCCGATCCCGCCTTCGAGCGCCACCGTCTCGGCCGCTTGTTCCTGGAAGAAGGACTGCGCGCCGCCAACGTCGAACCAAACAGGGAGGAGGCCCGGCCGGCGCGGCAGCAACTCGACAGGCTGCTTGGCGCGTTCGAGGCGGTCGAGGGCAAGCCGCCGACGATGGTGGACATTCGCGGCCTCGTCGGTGACGTGGTCGGCAGCGTGCTGCCGCGAGCGGAAAGCGATCCGAATATCGGCTGGGTCTCAGGCGGCGACCCGGTCGAAGCGCTGCTCCAGGAAGTCGAAGCGAAGGACGCGCTCGATGGGGGAGAGCCCCCCATTGTCCACAGCGACGACGGCCGCGCGGAGATAGACGAAACCTTCGATCCGCAGAACATCATTCTCGCGCAAGCCGGAGGTGGCGGAGGCAGTCGCGTTCCTCCACCGCCCCGTCCCGCTGCGGCGCCAGGCCATCAGCCTGCACCAGGCATCGGGCACAACCGGCCGCCGGTGGCACCTGGACTGCCACAGGCAATCGAGAATTGGCGGCGTTGGTTTCCGTCTTCACCCCAGGCATCGGGCACTTAGCCCTCACCCGATACGGCTGGACCGGCAGCCGCCGTTGAGCGGAAGCAATCGCCTCAAGCTTTCGCTGATTGGCTGGGGGAGAGAGCCCAACGGGCCGAAAGGGACCAGTATGCTGGCGCCGACGGCATAGACACGGCAGCTGGCATCAAACTCGATCCGCGTGTCGGTGAACCGGCAGCGGGGCGCGACTACTTGCCCGACGACGAGAACCATCTCAAGGGATTGCGCGGAGAGTATGGGCTGGCCAACGAAATTGCGCGACAGTTCCCGGATCACACGGTGATTGACTTCGGAAGGAAGGCGGGGCAGCGGGGGCCGGATGTGATATCGGTCGACCGTAACGGCGAGGTCACCTTCTGGGATTCCAAGTGGCGGGGTTCGGATACGTCGATCGGTCCGAGCGGTCGGGCGCATCAGACGCTGCCGTCTTTAGTCGGTGCTCTGAAACATACTCAAGAGAGAATTTGTGCGGCGATGAAGAGTGGACGCCTCTCATCTGAAGTTGGCGCCACAGCGTTGGAGTATTTGAACAAGAGGATCGTGACCATCGTCACGGTCGGCACTGGAAGTGCACGCAACGGTGTGGTTGAACGAATCGAAGGCGGTGAGCGCGCTGTCGTCTACCCGACAAGGAGGCCGTGATGCCGAGAGTTTTCGAACCCGAGGAAAGTCGTCAGTTCTTTCTCGACTTCCTTCTGGCAATTGCGACGAAGTTCGAGCCGGAAACGACCGGGCCGTTCAATCGCTCGCACTACATGTCTAGTAAACTAGAATATCTGCTCCGGGCCCATGTGCTCGGCTTGCGCGAGCAGGTGTTACCACTGGCGCGGGCACTCGCGGGCTGGATGGAGTCACAACCGGCATGGCCAGAAGGCAAGGATACCGAGGAATCCTTTTACGCCTATCAATGGTGGGAGACGCTGGGCCTGTGCAAGTGGCTGATCGATGGCGATTCAGCGCTGGCCGAGTTCGGCCGCGCAAGCGAGGCCGACTGGAGACGATGGGACCAGTTCGACCGCTTCGAACCCAACGGGAAAAAGCTGCTGATGCGGGAGGGGCTCGAACTCGCCCTGCCGCTCAACCTCGCGGCGCGACGCTATGACGTCGGCCTGAAGCTCTGTCAGGAGGCCGGACTCACCTCCAAGGCCTCGTCGGCGCCAGCCATCGTGCGGGCGGAACTGATGCACGGGCAATGGGCCTGTCGCCATCTCGCCCACGGTGGCAAGCTTGACGCGGCCTATGTCGCCAAGGGCGAGGAGATGTTGCGCGAGGCGATAACGGAGCGCTTCATCGTGTGGCTGAAGGCGATCTACCACGACAGCGGGGTCACGCGGACGCCGGAGGAGACGATCCTCAAGGCCTACGACACGATGACCGGCGTCGAGAAGCCGGCCTTCGCCAGGATCTGACGGCGCGCGGGCTCATCATGACCGGCCTTCGAGAATGATCCTCAAAAGACTCGGTGAGTGCGCTGTCGTCCGCCCGAAAGGGAGGCAGTGATGCCGAAGATTCTCGAACGTGAAAAACGTCGCGGCAAGCACCGAGATCTAAGGGCTGCCTTCGGCGGCGCCGGCCGCGAACTCGTGGCTGGTCGATGAGCTCGAGGATGACAGCCCGCTCGGCCTGCAGGTTCGGCCGGTGGATGACGTCTCCGGGATTAGACCGCGCGGACCAGCACGTGGCGCTTGCGGCCGGCCGAGAGCTTCAGCGTCCCTTCGGAATCGAGATCGGCTTCGCCCACCGTCGCCGTGTCGCCATCGATCGGCTTGTCGTTGAGCCGGCCGCCGCCGCCCTTGATGAGCTTGCGCGCCTCGTTCCTGCTGTCGGCCAGACCGGCCTCGTGCATCAGTTCGAACGCCGCGATCCCGGCCTTCAGCTTCGCGAGGGGCACTTCCACGGTCGGCAGCGTGTCGGCCTTGGCGCCTTCCTCGAAGGTACGCCGCGCCGTCTCCGCGGCGCTGTCGGCCGCCTGCTTGCCGTGGGCGAGCGTGGTGACCTCGGTCGCCAGGAGCTTCTTGGCCTCGTTGATCTCCTGGCCCTGCAGCGCCTCGAGGCGCGCGACCTCGGACAAAGGAAGGTCGGTGAACAGCTTCAGGAAGCGGCCGACGTCGGCGTCCTCGGTGTTGCGCCAGTACTGCCAGAAATCGTACGGCGACAGGCGGTCGGGATTGAGCCACACGGCGCCGGCGGCGGTCTTGCCCATCTTGGCGCCGGACGACGTCGTGAGCAGCGGCGAGGTCAAGGCGAACAGCTCGGCGCCCTGCATGCGGCGGCCGAGATCGGCCCCCATGACGATGTTGCCCCACTGGTCCGAACCGCCCATCTGCACGATGCAGTTGTGGCGCTTGTGGAGTTCCACGAAATCGTAGGACTGCAGGATCATGTAGTTGAATTCGAGGAAGGTGAGCGGCTGGTCGCGCTCGAGTCGCAGTCGCACCGAATCCATCGTCAGCATGCGGTTGACCGAGAAATGGCGGCCGACGTCGCGCAGCAGCGGAATGTAGAGGAGGTCGTCCAGCCACTCGGCGTTGTTGGCCATCACCGCATCGGTCGCGCCGGCGCCGAAGGTGAGGTAGTTGGCGAAGCTCTTCTTGATGCTCGCCATATTGTCGTCGATCTGCGCCGGCGTCAGGAGCTGCCGCGTCTCGTCTCGGCCCGAGGGATCGCCCACCTTGGTCGTGCCGCCGCCCATCAGAGCGATCGGCTTGTGGCCGCTCTTCTGCCACCAGCGCAGCAGCATGATCTGCAGCAGGTGACCGACATGCAGCGAGTCGGCGGTGCAGTCGAAGCCGATATAGGCGGTGCGAACGCCGCTCGCGCTGCACTGATGCACCATGCCGCGCTCGTGCACGATGCGCATGAAATCCGACTTGAAACCCGACATCTTCCGCTCGGTCCGTTGCTTGGCTGACTGTCCCTGAAGGCGCCGGGGGTGTAACACATTCCCCCCATGGCTTCATCTTTCCTGCGGGCCCTCGGCCTGATGAGCGGCACCTCGGTCGACGGTGTCGACGTGGCCCTGATCGAGACCGACGGCGAGCGCGTGGCCTCGTTCGGGCCGACCCTGACCCTGCCGTATCCCGACGAAGCGCGTCGCATCATCCGTGCGGCGTTCGGCGCTACGGCCGAAACCGACGCGACGCGGGCGGCCGAGCGGCTGGTCACCGAGCTGCACATCGATGCCGTGCGTGCCTGGGCGGCGGAAAGCGGAATTGCGCCGGAGACGCTCGACCTCGTGGGCTTCCACGGTCAGACGATCACCCATCAGCCCGACCGCCGCTTCACCTGGCAGATCGGCGACGGCGCGGGGCTCGCGCAGGCGCTGGGCGTGCGGGTCGTGAGCGACCTGCGGTCGGCCGACGTGGCGGCCGGCGGGCAGGGCGCGCCCCTGGTGCCGGTCTATCACGCCGCCCTGGCGGCCAATCTGCCGCGGCCACTCGCGGTCGTGAACGTCGGCGGCGTGGGCAACGTCACCTGGATCGGCGCCGATGGTTCGCTGCTCGCTTTCGACACGGGGCCGGGCAACGGGCCGATCGACGACTGGTGCGCGCGACGCGCCGGTCAGCGCTACGACAAGGATGGGGCGCTTGCGGCTGCCGGCAAGGTCGATCGCGGCCGGGTGCTGCGCTTCGCCGAGCACCGCTTTTTCGCAAAGGTGCCGCCCAAGTCGCTCGACCGCGGCGACTTCAACGATGGTTGGGCCGATGGGCTGAGTGTCGTCGATGGCGCGGCCACGCTGACGCGCGGCACGGCCCGCGCCATTGCACTCGCGTCGAAGCATTTTCCCGTGCCGGTGGTGCAATGGGTGATCTGCGGCGGCGGTGCGCGCAATCCGACGCTGCTGCGTGCGATCGCCGAGGAGACGAATTGCAAAGTGGTGACGGCGGCGGATCTCGGATGGGACGGCGATGCGCTCGAAGCACAGGCCTTCGCGTTCCTCGCGGTGCGTTCCGTGCGAGGCTTGCCTCTGACGTTTCCCGGGACCACCGGTGCGCCTTGTCCGATGACGGGCGGCCGGCTCAGCGAGCCCTAGCTAGGGGCGGATTGAGCAGGCTCTTGGCGACGTACTTGTCGACATCGACCGCGAGCTTGTCGAGCGAGTCGTGGAAGAAGTGGTTGGCGCCCTTGATGGTGCGCGACTCGACCGTGATGCCCTTCTGTAGCGACAGGCGAGCGACCAGCTTCTGGATGTCGGCCTGCGGCACGACTTCGTCCCTTTCGGCACCGACGATGAGGCCGGACGAGGGGCAGGGCGCGAGGAAGGCGAAGTCGTAGGAGTTGGCCGGCGGGGCCACCGATACGAAGCAGTCGATCTCCGGGCGACGCATCAGGAGTTGCATGCCGATCCAGGCGCCGAACGAGTAGCCGGCGATCCAGCACGACTTGGCGTCGGCATTCATGCCCTGCAGCCAGTCGAGTGCGGCTGCGGCATCGGACAACTCGCCCATGCCGTTGTCGAAGCGTCCCTGGCTGCGGCCGACGCCGCGCGTGTTGAAGCGCAGCACGGAGAAGCCGCGGTTCACGAAAACATGGAACAGCGAGAAGACGACCTTGTGGTTCATCGTCCCGCCATACTGCGGGTGCGGATGCAGGATCAGCGCGATCGGCGCGCGTTCTTCCTTGCTCTGGTGATAGCGGCCCTCGAGGCGACCTTCGGGGCCGGTGAACATCACGTCAGGCATCGAGACTCCGGTTCTTCACCCTGATCGACACTCCGGTCGTAACCGATCTGGCGGTTGTTTCGTGGGGATTCTCTATACTTGACCAATCCGCTGGGATTAATTAAATCCGAGCGACGCAGTTGGTTTTTGCCCAGAGCCCCTGTCTGGGGCGCTGGCATATCGTAGTAACGCCTTGGTTTTCAAGAACTTTAGGCGTTTCCGTAGCGAAGACCGGCCGAATCTGGCCGTGAGGAGGATGCTGTGAAGCTCAGCACCAAGGGACGTTACGCCGTCATGGCGATGGTCGATCTGGCCCGGCACGCGCAGGCGAAGCCTGTTTCCCTGTCGGATATCGCCACGCGCCAGGAAATCTCCCTGTCATATCTCGAACAGCTTTTCGCCCGCCTGCGCCGCGCGGGACTGGTCAAGAGCGTGCGCGGTCCCGGTGGCGGCTATCGCCTGGCCCGGGGCTCCGCCGAAACCCGCGTCTCGGAGATCATCCTCGCGGTCGACGAGCCGATCAGTGCCACCCGCTGCACCGAAATGGGTGCCACCGGCTGCCGCGCCGACCGCAGCAAGTGCCTGACGCACGACCTGTGGGAGGAGCTCGGCAACCAGATCCACCTGTTCCTGAGTTCCGTCACCCTGCTCGACGTGCTGGAGCGCAGGCTTGCGTCTCGCTTGCTCGAGGCGCCGTCGGCGGCCAATTCCGACGCGATGGCCGCGGCCAGCTAGTCCGCCGACTCGCCACCTCATGTCCGCGCCCGCCTATCTGGATCACAACGCCACGAGCCCCCTGAGGCCGGTGGCGTTCGATGCCATGGTCGAGGCCTTGCGCGCGGGCGGAAATCCTTCGTCGGTCCATGACGCGGGCCGGAAGGCGCGGGCGATCGTGGACAAGGCGCGACGCGAGGTTGCCTCGCTCGTGGGAGCGTTGCCGACGGAGACGATCTTCACGTCGGGCGGCACGGAAGCCAACAATCTTGCCCTGTCAGGCGCTGGGCGCCGGCGGGTGCTGGTGTCGGCGATCGAGCATGACAGCGTGCGTCGTGGCGTGCCGCACGCCGAGATCCTGCCCGTCGACAGTGACGGTGTTCTGGACCTGGCCGCCCTCGACGCGACGCTCGCGGCCTCGTCCGAGCCGGTACTGGTGTCGGTGATGCTGGCCAACAACGAGACCGGCGTGCTGCAGCCGATCGCCGAGGTCGTGCGGCTCGCGCGCGCGGTCGGCGCGCTCGTTCACTGCGACGCCGTCCAGGGGGCCGGCAAGGTCCCGGTCGACCTGCAGGGTCTCGGTGTCGACTACCTCAGTCTCTCCGCCCACAAGCTCGGCGGTCCGACCGGTGTTGGTGCGCTCGTCGTGCGCAACGGCGCACCGTTCTCTCCGGACCGGCTCGGTGGAGGGCAGGAATCCAACCGCCGCGCCGGCACGGAGAACGTGGCGGGCATCGCGGGCTTCGGTGCGGCGGCCCAGGCCGCGCGTGTTGGTCTCGACGTCACCGGAATGCGCGATCAGCTTGAATTTTCTCTCGTCCAGATCGCGCCCGGGGCAACGGTGTTCGGCGCAAAGGCGCCTCGTATAGGCAATACTACGTGCATTTCGATGCCCGGTGTTCCTGCCGAAACGCAGGTCATGGCGCTTGATCTTGCCGGTGTCTGTATTAGTGCGGGTGCGGCCTGTTCGTCGAGGAAGGTGCAGCGGTCACCCGTTTTGACGGCGATGGGTGTGGCGGCAGAAGAAGCGACCTGGGCGACGCGGATCAGCCTAGGCTGGAATACCGAGCCGGCCGATATCGAACGCTTGATCACCGCATGGCAGAACCTATATATCCGAGTACGACAGTCGGATATTTCCCACACCCATTCTAGGGCCAGGGCAGCGTAGGAGTTTCAAGGGGTTAGCATGACAGCCATTACCCAAATCCGGCGCAACGATCAGCCGATCTACCTAGATTATCAGGCGACCACGCCGATGGACCCCCGCGTCCTCGAGGCGATGATGCCGTACTTCACCCACAAGTTCGGCAATTCGGGCTCGCGCAGCCATGCTTATGGCTGGGAGGCCGAGGAAGGCACGGAGAAGGCGCGCGGCCAGGTCGCGAAGCTGATCGGCGCGGACGAGAAGGAAGTCATCTTCACGTCGGGCGCCACCGAGTCGAACAACCTCGCCATCCGCGGCGTGGCTGAGTTCTACAAGGACCGGAAGAACCACATCATCACGACGGTGACGGAACACAAGTGCGTGCTCGATACCTGCCGCCATCTGGAACAGCAGGGCTTCGAGGTCACCTACCTGCCGGTCCGGCAGGACGGCCTGCTCGATCTCGACGTGCTGCGCGCGGCGATCACCGACAAGACGGTGCTGGTCTCTGTCATGGCCGTGAACAACGAGATCGGCGTCATCCAGCCGCTCGCCGAGATCGGCAAGATCTGCCGGGAGAAGAAGGTCTTCTTCCATACCGACGCGGCCCAGGCCGCGGGCAAGATCCCGCTAGATGTCGAGGCGCTGAACGTCGACCTGATGAGCATCTCGGGTCACAAGATCTATGGGCCCAAGGGCATCGGTGCGCTCTATGTCCGCCGCAAGCCCCGCGTGCGTCTCGTGCCGATGATCGTTGGCGGCGGGCAGGAGCGGGGCTTCCGGTCCGGCACCCTGCCGACGCCGCTCTGCGTCGGTCTGGGCGAGGCAGCCGAAATCTGCATGAAGGAAATGGACGCCGAGGCCAAGCGGCTCAAGAAGCTGCAGGAGCGGATGCTGAACGGTCTGCGCGCCAAGCTGACGGACATCGTCGTCAATGGCGACCTCGAGCACCGCATCCCGGGCAACCTCAACATCAGCTTCGCGTATGTGGAAGGCGAATCTCTGATGATGGGGATCAAGAACCTGGCGGTTTCCTCCGGTTCGGCCTGCACGTCCGCCTCGCTCGAGCCCAGCTACGTGCTGCGTGCGCTCGGTGTCGAGGAGGAAATGGCCCATACCTCGCTGCGCATCGGCCTCGGTCGCTTCACGACCGAGCACGAGATCGATACCGCGGTCGACGAACTCGTGCGCCACGTCACCAAGCTGCGCGAAATGAGCCCTCTCTGGGAAATGGCCCAGGAAGGAATCGATCTCAAGTCCATCGAGTGGGCCGCCCACTAGGGGTGCCGCTTCAAGGTTCGAGGAGAGTGTCATGGCCTACAGCGAAAAGCTGATCGATCACTACGAGAATCCCCGCAACATCGGCTCGCTCGACAAGACGGCCGAGGATGTCGGTACCGGCCTGGTCGGCGCGCCGGCCTGCGGCGACGTGATGAAACTGCAGATCAAGGTCGGCCCGGACGGGCTGATCGAGGACGCCAAGTTCAAGACCTTCGGCTGCGGTTCGGCGATCGCCTCCAGTTCGCTCGTGACCGAGTGGGTCAAGGGCAAGACGATCGACGAGGCGGAGACCATCAAGAATACCGACATCGCACGCCATCTGGCGCTGCCGCCGGTGAAGATCCACTGCTCCGTCCTTGCCGAGGATGCGATCAAGGCGGCCATCGCCGACTATCGCGCCAAGGCCACCAAGAAAGACGACAAGGCCGACGCGGCCGAGTAGCCAATCCGGAGCCCAACGCATGACCACGACCACCGAGACCCCGAAGCCGGCAGCGCCCGCCGCGCCGCGCCCGCGCCGTCCCCGTCCGCAGCTCATGATGGTGACGCCGCTTGCCGCGGAGCGCGTGAAGGGGCTGATCGAGGGACGCGGCAAGCCGACCGCGGGGATCCGCATCGGCGTGCGCACCAAGGGCTGCTCGGGCCTCAGCTACACGCTGGAGTTCGCCGACAAGCAGGAGCCGATGGACGAGGTCATCGAGGCCAGCGGTATCAAGCTGCTGGTCGACCCGAAGGCCTCGCTGTTCCTGATCGGCACCGAGATGGACTACGAGGAAGAGAAGCTGAAGTCGGGCTTCGTGTTCAGGAACCCGAACGAGAAGGGCCGCTGCGGCTGCGGCGAATCCTTCCACGTCTGAAGACCCGTCATGGATCATTTCGCGCGGCTGGGAGTGCCGGCGGCGCTAGACGTTGATGTCGCTGCGCTCGACCGGGCCTATTTCGCGCTCCAGCGGCAGTGGCATCCTGACCGCTTCGTCTCCAGGCCGCCTGAGGAGCGGGCGAAGGCCTCGTCCGAAGCCGCTTCCCTGAATGAAGCCTATCGCACGCTGAAGGATCCGCTTCGCCGCGCGTTCTACATGGCGGAGCGGGCGGGAGTGGAGATGCCGGGCGACGGCAAGACCATCGACGACCCGGAACTGCTGATGGAAGCCATGGAGGCGCGCGAGGCGCTGCACGAGGCAAGCGCCCCCGAGGCGGTCGACGCGCTGGCCGCGGAAGCCCGTCAGGGCGTGCAGAAAGCGCTGGCGGGGCTGCCCAGTTTGTTCTTGGCAAACGACAGGGCCGCCATCAGAAAGGCGCTCCTTCGCCTGCGCTACCTCGACAAGTTCGCCGAGGAGGCGCGGGCGCGTCGCATGAACATCGAACGGTCGGGCGCATGACCTTGCTGGAGATCCACGAGCCGGGCGAGACGCCGCTGCCGCATGCCGGCGAGGGCTCGCTGGCGGTCGGCATCGATCTCGGCACGACCAATTCCGTGGTCGCCATCGCCCGCGACGGCAAGCCGGCGGCGCTGCACGACGAGAGCGGCAAGGCGCTGGTGCCGTCGGTCGTGGCCTATCCCGAGGCGGGTGGCGTGCTGGTCGGCGAAGATGCCCGTGCCGTCATGGCTGCCGAGCCGCGCAATGTCGTGGCCTCCATCAAGCGCCTGATGGGCCGGGGTGCGGCCGATCTTCATGCGGTGGCCGGCGTGCTGCCCTACGAGGTCGAACCGGGCACCGGCGAGACCGACATGGTGAAGTTGCGTATCGGCGGCAAGGCGCGGTCGCCGGTGGAGATTTCGGCCGAGATCCTGAAGGCATTGCGCACCCGCGCCGAGGCGGCGCTGGAAAAGCCCGTCGAACGCGCCGTCATCACCGTGCCCGCCTATTTCGATGACGCGGCGCGCACGGCGACTCGCGATGCCGCCCGCGTGGCCGGTCTCGAAGTCCTGCGGCTGGTGAACGAGCCGACCGCGGCCGCGCTGGCCTACGGTCTCGATAAGGGGTCCGAAGGCCTCTACGCGGTCTACGATCTGGGCGGCGGCACCTTCGACTTCTCGCTGCTGCGCCTGGAGAAGGGCGTGTTCCAGGTCCTTGCGACCGGCGGTGACACCGCGCTGGGCGGCGACGATTTCGACCGCGCCATCGCCGAGCGCATGCTGGCGGAGCGCAAGCGCGACGGGCTTGCCGACCAGGTCGACGAGCCCGCGGTGAAGACCGCGCTGGCGCTCGCCCGCCACATGAAGGAACAGCTTTCCGATCGCGACCACACGTCGGGCCGACTCGAAATCGCCGGTACGCCGTCCTTCCACGCTCTGACGCGGGACGAGTTCGACGCCATGGTCGAAGCCTCTGTCGGCCGCACGCTCGACATCTCGCGCAACGTCCTGGCCGATGCCGGCATGGCCGCTTCCGATATCGAGGGTGTGGTGCTGGTCGGCGGCTCGACGCGCGTGCCGCTGGTGCGCACGAAGGTCGCCGGCATGATCGGCAAGCCGCCGCTCACCGACATCGATCCCGACGAGGTCGTGGCGCTGGGCGCGGCGCTTCAGGCCGAAGCGCTGACGGGCGGCGGCGACACGCTGCTGCTCGACGTGACGCCTCTGTCGCTCGGCCTCGAGACGATGGGCGGCATCGTCGAGAAGATCGTGCCGCGCAACACGCCGATTCCCGCGCAGCTCGCACAGGAATTCACGACCTACCAGGACGGCCAGAGCGCCATGGCGATCCACGTCGTCCAGGGCGAGCGCGAGATGGTCGCGGATTGCCGAAGCCTGGCACGCTTCGAACTCACCGGAATTCCGCCCATGACGGCGGGCGCGGCCCGCATCCGCGTGACCTTCGCCGTCGATGCCGACGGGCTGCTGACCGTCTCGGCGGAGGAGGGCACCACCGGTGTGGCGCAGCGGGTCGAGGTGAAGCCGTCCTATGGGCTGAGCCACGAGGACATGGCCGACATGCTGTACGACAGCATGGACAATGCCGAGGCCGACATGAACCTGCGCCTGCTGACCGAGGCGCGCGTCGAGGCGCGGCGGGGGCTGCTGGCGCTGGACGCGGCGCTCGCGAAAGACGGCGGCCTGCTGTCGAGCGAGGAACGCGCCGGTATCGATGCGGCGCGGGCACGGCTGGAAGCGGCGATGGCCGGCGAAAGCCGGGACGAGATCAATGCGGCGGCCGAGGCGCTCGAGGCGCTTTCCAAGCCCTTCGCGGAGCGGCGGATGGACCGCGGCATCCGCGAGGCGCTGTCGGGCCTGTCGGTGGGCGAACTTGAGAGCCGGGTCGGCGAGTAATCGGAGCGAGAGCCAAGAGATGCCGAAGATGACGTTCATTCTGCGGGACGGGACGCGCAAGGAAGTCGATGCGCCGCTCGGCCTCTCCGTGCTGGAGATCGCACACCGCAACCATGTCGACATCGAGGGAGCCTGCGAAGGTTCGCTCGCCTGCTCGACCTGCCACGTCGTGGTGGAGACCGGCTGGTTCGACAAGCTCGGCCCGGCCAGCGACGACGAGGAAGACATGCTCGACCTCGCCTTCGGCCTCACGCACACGTCGCGCCTGGGTTGCCAGATCCGCATGACCGAGGCGCTCGACGGGCTGGTGGTGAAGCTGCCTGCCGCCACGCGCAACATGATGGTCGACAAGTAGGAGAGGCCGATGGCTCGCAAGCTGCGCTGGACCGACGTGCAGGACATCGCGATCGAACTCGAGGAGCGCCATCCCGATGTCGACAACGTCAACCTGCGCTTCACCGACCTGCATCGCTGGGTGATGGAGTTGCCGGACTTCGAGGACGATGCCTCCCGCTCGAACGAGAAGATCCTCGAGGCGATCCAGGCCGCCTGGATCGATGAGCGGGACTAGCCGCCACACTTGCCCGACGCCGCAATTTGGCCGGAAATATGGGCGACAAGCCATGATCCGGGAGGGGTCCCCATCATGATCGCGACGAGAGTTCGTCCACTGCTGTTGCCGCTTTTGCTGGCCGCAGGGTTGGGCGCTTGCGCGTCCAATGCCGTCCAGCCCGGCATCGTGAGTTCGAGTGCGCCGATCGCGGGGACTCCCGTCGCGGGGCAACCGCCGGGCGCGCCAGCGCAGGTTGCCTACGCCGTTCCGATGGGCGCCGGCCGTGTCGTTTCCATACGCGAGGTTGGCTTGGCGGGCGCCGGCGGACCCGGCAATGGAAGCGGGGCGCTGATGGGCGGCCTGCTGGGTGCAGGTGTCGGAGCCACAATCGGCGGAATCACCAGCCAGACGGTGGGCGGTGGCCTCGTGGGATTGCTCCTGGGTGCCGTGGGCGGCGCGATTGCCGGTACCATTGCTGACGGCCAGCGCAGTGGTGGCCGCGGCATCGAGGTGACGGTCCAGCGCGACGACGGGCAGAGCGTGACGGTGGCCCAGCGTGACGACGGGGACGTCCAGCTCGGTGACCGCGTACAGATCGTGCAGGATGGTCGGGGTGCGGCGAAGGTCGTTCGCGATGCGGCGCGGAACCCGGACTGAACACTGTCGTTTGGTTGGATCGAGAGTTCGAAAGGTTTCCCTTCAGATGTTCGGCAAGTGGTTCCTCGGCCTGCTGTTCCCCGCGATTCTCGTCACAGGTCTCAGCGCCTGCAACGGCACCAGCGGCGGCGTCCAGCCTGGTGTCGTCAATACGTCCTCGCAGGGCGCGAGCTATCGCGGCGAGAACGGACGCGTCGTTTCCATCCGTGAGGTCCCCGTGCGCGGCAGCCGCGGCTCGGGCGTGAGCGACGGGACGCTGATCGGCGGCGGTCTCGGCGCTGCCGGCGGTGCGGTGGCTGGTGGGGCAATCACCAATTCGGTAGGCGGCGCGGTCGTTGGCGGTCTGCTGGGCGCGGTGGCGGGCGGTATTGCCGGCACGGCGATCGACCAGAATTCCACCCGCCGCGGCATCGAGGTGACGGTCCAGCGCGACGACGGCCAGCGCGTGACCGTGGCGCAGTACGACGACGGCGACGTCCAGATGGGCGACCGGGTCTCGATCGTCTACGACCGAAACGGCGTCGCCAAGGTCGTTCGCGACACGGGCTACCGCCGCGACTAGCCGGCCTCGGGCCGCGCTGGCGGCGGCAAGGAGCGAGGCCTATATAGGCCCCGCCATGAGCTTCAATTCCCTCGGACTCGACAGGGCGCCCGGCGACACCCGCGTGGTGGTCGCCATGTCCGGCGGCGTCGATTCGTCGGTGACCGCGGCGCTGCTCAAGGAGCAGGGCTACGATGTCGTGGGCGTCACCCTGCAGCTCTACGATCACGGCGTCGCGATCGGGAAGTCGGGCGCCTGCTGCGCGGGGCAGGACATCCAGGATGCGCGCCAGGTGGCCGAGCGCCTGTCGATCCCGCACTACGTGCTGGACTACGAGAGTCGATTTCGTGCCGAGGTGATGGACTCCTTCGCCGATGCCTACGCACGCGGCGAGACGCCGGTGCCCTGCATCGCCTGCAATCGAACGGTGAAGTTCCGCGACCTGCTCAAGACCGCGCGCGAGCTCGGCGCCGAGGCGCTGGCGACCGGCCACTATGTCCGGCGCGTGATGGGCGCCGCGGGACCCGAACTGCATCGTGGCGCCGACCCGGCGCGCGACCAGAGCTATTTCCTGTTCGGCACGACGCGCGAGCAGCTCGACTTCCTGCGCTTCCCGCTGGGCGACCTGCCCAAGAGCGAGACGCGGGCTCTGGCCAGCCGCTTCGATCTCACGGTTGCCGACAAGCCCGACAGCCAGGACATCTGCTTTGTGCCCAACGGCAACTATGCGTCGGTCGTCCAGAAGCTGCGACCGGAGGCGGTGGAGCCCGGTGAGATCGTCGACATGGCGGGCAATGTGGTTGGCCGGCATGAGGGCATCGTGCGCTACACGGTCGGACAGCGCCGCGGACTGGCGCTGGGCGGGCGCGACGGCACCGACAACGATCCCCTCTATGTCGTACGCCTCGAGCCTGAGGCGCGCCGTGTCGTCGTCGGCCCGCGCGCCGCCCTCGGGCGCGACACGATCGCGCTGTACGACGTGAACTGGCTGGACGGTCTCCACACGGGCAGCCTGCCGGTGCAGGTGCGCGTGAGGTCGAGCCAGGCATTGCGGCCGGCCGAAATCGAACTGACGGGTGAGGGCGCCGTGGTGCGCTTTCCCGAGCCCGAGATCGGCGTCTCCCCGGGCCAGGCCTGCGTGGTCTACGACCGGTCGACGGGCAGCCGTGTGCTGGGCGGCGGATTCATCCGGCGATTGACCTGACTCCGTCATCGCGGAGTAACGCCCCGGCCGGATAAAGCCGGCATGGCAACCGACTGTTCCCAAAGACCCTTCTCGCGTCGTGACTCGCTGGCGGCGCTCCTTCTGGCTTTCTCGACGCCCCTGGCAGCGCTGGCGGACGGCTACCCAGCCAAGCCGGTCCGGCTCGTCATTCCGTATCCACCGGGCGGCGGCACCGACATCACCGGGCGGGCGATGGCGCAGCGCCTTGCCGAGACGCTCGGTCAAACGGTCGTCATCGAGAACAAGCCGGGTGCCACCGGGATGATCGGCGCGGCCAGCGTCGCGAAGAGTTCGGCGGACGGTTACACCGTCCTCTTCGGCGCGGCCAGCGAGATGGCCATCAACGCCAGCCTGTTCAAGAACATGACCTACGATCCGCGCACCGACTTCGAGCCGGTGATGCTGGTCGCGACCTTCCCGCTGGTCTTCGTCGCGCAGGCATCGTCGTCACGGTCGCTTGCGGCGTTGATCGAGGCCGCAAAGGCAAAGCCGGATTCGGTGAGTTACGGATCGATCGGCAGCGGCAGTCCCCAGCACCTCGCAGCCGAGCTTCTCTCCAGCATGGCGCAGGCGAAACTGGTCCACATTCCCTACAAGGGATCGGGCCCGCTGGTGCAGGACGCGGTCGGCGGACACATCGACATGGCGGTGAGCAGCGTGCCGGCCGCCGTGCCGCTGGTCCGCTCGGGCAAGCTGCGCGCGCTTGCAGTGACCTCGTCGCAGAGGTCCGATGCCTTGCCCGACGTGCCGACGATGGCCGAACTGGGCTTCTCCGGCTACGAGTTCAACACATGGGTCGGCGTGGCCGTCCCGAAGGGAACGCCGCGCGACATCGTGGATCGTCTGCGAAGCGGCCTGGTGGCCGCGCTGGCGGCCCCCGACGTGCAGTCAGCGCTCCGCGACCAGGGGGCGATGCCCGTCGGTTCCACGCCGGAGCAGTTCCGCCAGTTCGTGCAGGACGAAGTGGCCAAGAGCGACCGCATCGTTTCGCAGGCAGGCATCAATCCGGAATGACGATTGGCCGGCGACGGACATGGTCTATCATGGCTTGATGAACAATCCGCGCCGCCGCCGGGCGATCCTCATCATCTGTGACGGCCTCGGTCGCTCGCGCGCCTGCTGGCAGACCATCTTCGCGCCGGCGACCATCGCGCCGTCTTTCCATCGGTGACCCGCGTTTCAGCCGCCTCGATCGCGACTGGCTGCTTCCCGGGCCGCCACGGCCTGGAAGGCAACCAGATGGCACTGGTCGAGGATGGGCGCATCGTCGTCCACAATGTCGGTGCACCGTCCTTCCGGCAGACCATGCGCCGCGTGACCGGGCGCACCCTGCGGGTGCCGACGATGGCCGAGCGGCTGGCGCCGTCGGGCGGCCAGATCGCCTATTCGAACGTCTCACCCGGCGCGGCCTATTTCCTCGATCCCGATCATTTCGGAACGGTCCTGCATCGAGCCGGCTCGTTCGGCCCCGGCGGGGCTCCTTTGACCGGGCCCGCTCATCTCGACGTCAGTCACGACCTCGACGGCGACATCGAGATGACACGGCGCTTCTGCGACGAGGTCGTTCCGGCGGACAGCTTCAGGCTGGCCATTCTCTGGCTCGCCAATCCCGACCTCACGCTGCACCACGATCCGCTGGGTTCGCCGGAGCATCTTCATGCGCTCGAGGTCACGGACGGGCTGGTGGCGAAGGTCATCGAGACGGTGGACGCCCACGAGGACCGGTTCGACACGTTGCTCGTCGTCGGATCCGACCACGGACACGAAACGATCGCCCGCTCCGTGCATGTCGGGCAATGGCTGGCGGCGCAGGGGCTCGAGGCCGAGTTGAAGGAGGGGCGCATAGGCGTCGCCTCGCAGGGCACCTCGGCGCTGATCTATGCCGCGGACGATGCTAGGATGGCGCTGGCCGACCTGTTGCCGACCATGACGCGGCAGCCCTGGGCCGGTTCGATCCTGACGGGCGATGCGCTGGCGGCCACCGGCCTCACCGGCGAGACGCTGTTCGCCGCCGTCGACACGACGCGGCACGACGAGCGGAACGGCTTCGGCGTTAGGGGCACACGCTGGCTGGTCGAGGATGGCGAAGGCACGCCGGATATCGGCTGCGGTCACCATGGCGGGCTGGGGCCGAGCGAAACCCGGCCGTTCCTGACCTTCATGCACCCGGATTTCGCCCCGGGCGAGGCCGCTCGTCCGACCAGCCTGGTCGATATCGCGCCTACCATCCTGGGTTTTCTCGGGGTGCGCCCGGAAGGCATGGACGGCGCCCCGATTTCGACCTGAAACGGGCACCCGCTTTTCTTGACAGGGAGCGGCCCCGCCGCTTAATAGCGCCCACCCGTGGCTGGGTAGCTCAGCTGGTTAGAGCACGGCACTCATAATGCCG
>LNFM01013754.1_pt1 | contig 17489 bp, 16 predicted proteins | sample 596031 | NCBI WGS metagenome assembly LNFM01 (sample SAMN04254537, study PRJNA301005) | activated carbon metagenome | isolation source: dual media filters at the Ann Arbor, Michigan drinking water treatment plant | place: USA: Ann Arbor | reverse complement strand
AGACCACCAAGACCAGCGTGCACGGCGCCATCAACATGCTGGGCCTGGCCAAGCGCCTGGGCGCCAAGATCCTGCAGGCCAGCACCAGCGAGGTGTATGGCGACCCCTCGGTGCACCCGCAGCCCGAAAGCTACTGGGGCAACGTCAACCCCATCGGCCCGCGCTCCTGCTACGACGAAGGCAAGCGCTGCGCCGAGACGCTGTTCTTCGACTACAACCGCCAGCACAGGCTGCGCACCAAGGTCGTCCGCATCTTCAACACCTACGGCCCGCGCATGCACCCCAACGACGGGCGCGTGGTCAGCAACTTCATCGTGCAGGCGCTGCGCGGCGAAGACATCACGCTCTACGGCGACGGCCAGCAGACGCGCAGCTTCTGCTACGTCAGCGACCTGGTCACGGCCATGATGCGCACGATGGAAGACACGCCGGACGGCTTCATCGGCCCGGTGAACATCGGCAACCCCGGCGAGTTCACGATCCGCGAGCTGGCTGAACTGGTGGTGGAGATGACGGGCTCGCGCAGCCGGCTCGTCTTCCGGCCGCTGCCGGCCGACGACCCCAAGCAGCGCCGCCCCGACATCAGCCTGGCCAAGAGCGTGCTGGGCTGGGAGCCCAAGATCGCGCTGCGCGAAGGCCTGGCCGAGACCATCGCCTACTTCCGCGACGTGCTCACCGACAACGCCCCGCGCATCCTGCTGCCCGCCAGCACGGTGATGCCGGCCGAGGCGGTGGACGCCGCCCCGCGCAGCGGCGCCGAAGCCGCGCCCATCGCCAGCGCCGCACTGGCCGCTGCACTCGTGGCTTCGCGCCGCACCGCACAGGCCGTGGAGCACGACGATGGACATTGACTACCTCGTCGTCGGCAGCGGCCTCACCGGCGCGGTGCTGGCGCGCACGCTGCACGAAGCCGGCCACCGCGTGCTGGTGCTGGAACGTCGCGCCCACACCGGCGGCAATGTGCACGACCACGTGCACGAGCCCAGCGGCATCGTCGTGCACACCTACGGCCCGCACTACTTCCGCACCAACGACGAGGACCTGTGGCGCTTCGTCAACCGGTTCAGCAGTTTCCAGCGCTACGAGGCCGAGCTGAAGTCGCTGGTCGACGGCCGCCATGAAAACTGGCCCATCGCCGGCAGCTACATCCGCCGCACCGTGGGCACCGGCTGGAAGCCCGAATTCACCGGCACGCCACAGAACTTCGAGCAGGCCTCGCTGGCGCTGATGCCGCGGCAGATCTATGAGAAGTTCGTCAAGGGCTACAGCGAGAAGCAGTGGGGCGTGCCCGCCACCACGCTGTCGGCCAGCCTGGCCAAACGTTTCGACGTGCGCGAAGACGACGAGCCGCGCCTGATGCGCCACAAGCACCAGGGCATTCCCAGCGGCGGCTACACGCGCTTCATGAGCAACATGCTGGCCGGCATCCCGCTGCGCACCGGTGTGGACTACCTCAACGAACGCGCCGCCTTCCAGCCGCGCGTGATGACCATCTTCACCGGCCCCATCGACGAGTACTACGGCTTCGACCTCGGCCGCCTGGCCTACCGCGGCCAGCAGCGCACGCACGAGTACCTGCCCCAGCAGACGTGGTTCCAGCCCTGCGGCCAGGTCAACAACCCCAGCCCCGAAGACGGCCCGCACGTGCGCACGCTGGAGTGGAAGCACATGATGTCGCCCGCCGCCCAGAGCGCGCTCAGGCCCGACTGCGGCACGCTGATCACGCGCGAAACACCGTTCACGCCCAGCCAGCCCGGCGATTGCGAATACCCCTTCCCCGACGACCGCAACGCCGGCCTGTACGAGGCCTACCGCGAACGTGCCGACCGCACCGCCGGCCTGCTGGTCTGCGGCCGCCTGGGCGAGTACCGCTACTACGACATGGACCAGGCCATCGCGCGCGCGCAGATGCTGGCCAGGCGTGTGCTGGCCGGCGCCGAAGTGGCGCTGGCCGCCTGAGCCGTGCCGCAGGGCGTGCCGATGGACAAGCTCGCGCCGCGCTCGGTGCTGGTGGTGGGCGGCGCCGGCTACATCGGCTCGCACATGGTGCTGGCGCTGCGCGACGCCGGCCACCAGGTCACGGTCTTCGACAACCTGTGCCGCGGTTTTGCCGCCGCGGTGCCGCCGGGCGTGCCGCTGCTGCGCGGCGACCTCTGCGTGCCGGCCGACATCGAACGCGCGCTGGAAGGCGCGGCCTTCGACATGGTGATGCACTTCGCGGCCTTCGCCTACGTCGGTGAATCGGTCAACGAGCCCGAGCGCTACTACGCCAACAACGTCGCCGGCAGCCTCAACCTGATGGCGGCGATGCGCCGCCACGGCCTGCAGCGCCTGGTGTTTTCGTCCACCTGCGCGACCTATGGCGAACCGACGGTGCTGCCCATCCCCGAGACACACCCGCAGCAGCCCATCAACCCCTACGGCCGCAGCAAGTGGATGGTCGAGCAGATGCTTGTCGACCAGGCCCACGCGCACGGCCTGAAGAGCGTGTCGCTGCGCTACTTCAACGCCGCCGGCGCCGACCCGCAAGGCCGCGCCGGTGAACGCCACAGCCCCGAGACGCACCTGATTCCGCTGGTGCTGCAGGAAGCCCTGCGCCTGCGCCAGGGCGGCGCGCCGGCCGCCACCACGCTGAAGGTCTTCGGCAGCGACCTGCCCACCGCCGACGGCAGCTGCGTGCGCGACTACATCCACGTCAGCGACCTCTGCCAGGCCCACCTGCGCGCCGCCGAGCGCCTGTGGTCGGGCGCGGTGCCGGGCGCCGAGTTCTACAACCTGGCCAACGGCGCCGGCTTCAGCGTGCTGCAGGTCATCCAGGCCTGCAGCCAGGTGACCGGCCAGCCCATCACCTGGCAGAGCCTGCCGCGCCGCGCCGGCGACCCCGCCGTGCTGGTGGGCGACGCCAGCCGCGCGCGCGCAACACTGGGCTGGGTGCCGCGCCACGGCGACTTGCGCGAGGTCGTGCAACACGCCTGGGCCTGGATGCTGGCCCACGAAGGCGCCCCGACCGGCGCCTGAACCCCGAGGGCCCGGCAGCGGGCAGGGGCCCTTTGCGGCGGCGCGAGCCGCGGCCCTACACTGCCGCGCCGATGAGTGCCGTCCTCAGCCGTCCCGCCCACCTTCCCGCCGAAGTGCTGGCCGGCGCCGTCAATGCCCTGACCTCGCTGGTGGCCGTGCTCTCGCTGGGCATCGTGGCCACCGGCTTCCTGGGCGCCGCCGCGCTGCAGCTGGGCCTGCAGGCGGCGCTGGTGGCGGTGATCGCCGGTGGCGTGGTCTACGCGCTCGGCGGCACCACGGCGGCGCCGGCGGCGATGCCGAGTTCGGCCACCACGGTGATCTTCGCCGGCCTGGCCGCACAGGTGGGCCGCGACGCCCAGCTCGACCTCGCCACCGCGGCGGGCCTGCTGCAGCTGGCCGCCGTGCTGGGCAGCGCGGTGGTGCTGATGGGCCTGCTGCAGATGATCTTCGGCGCCGCCGGCCTGGGCCGGCTGGCACGCTTCATTCCGCAGCCGGTGCTGGCCGGCTTCATGAGCGGCATCGTGCTGCTCATCCTGTTCGCGCAGCTGCGCCCGCTGCTGGGCCTGCCGCTGGCCAGCTCGCTGACCGACCCCGCCAGCCTGGCGCAGGTCCAGCCCCTGGCGCTGCTGATCGGTGCGGTGGCCGCCGCCACCGTCTGGCTGCTGGCGCCGCGCGTGCGCGCCGTGCCCGCGCCGCTGCTGGGGCTGGCCGCTGGCGTGGGCCTGTACGCGCTGCTGTTGCACCAGCTGCCCGGCGCCGGCTTCGGCAGCATGGTGGGCGCCTTGCCGCAAGGCTGGGCGGTGCCCGACGCGCTGCGGCCGCTGGGCGATGCCGGCGCCGGCGCGCTGTGGCAGCGCCATGCCCCGCAGATTCTGCTGACGGCCGCCATGCTGGCCTTCATCGGCTCGCTGGAATCCATCTTCTCGGCCATCGCGATGGACCAGATCACCGGCGGCCAGCACGACAGCCGGCGCGAACTCCTGGCCCTGGGTGCGGCCAACATGGCCAGCGGCCTGTGCGGCGGCATGCCCGTGTCGCTGGGGCGCGCACGCGCCCTGCAACTCGTCGACGCCGGTGCCACGGGCCGGCGGCCGGCGGTGGCGGCCGCGCTGAGCTTTGCGCTGATGTACGCGGTGGGCGGCCCCGTGCTGGCGCTGCTGCCCAAGGCGGCGCTGGCCGGCGTGATGGTGACCATCGCGCTGGCGCTGAGCGACCGCTGGACGCGCCAGCTGCTGCGGCAGTGGCGCGCCGGCGAACGTTCGCCCGAGGTGCGCCTGAGCCTGGCCGTGGTGGCGGTGGTCTGCGCCGTCACGGCCACCGGCGGCTTTGTCGCCGGGCTCGTGACGGGCGTGCTGATGTCGGTGCTGATCTTCCTGCGCAGCATGAACCGTTCGCTGCTGCGCGAACGCTACAGCGCCGACCAGCGGCCTTCGCGGCGCATCTACCGGCCCGAGCAGGAAGCGCTGCTGCGCAGCGCCCGCGCCCGGGTGACGGTGTTCGAACTGGAAGGCGCACTGTTCTTCGGCAGCGCCGCGCGGCTGACGCGCGAAGGCGAAAGCCTCGTCGGCGACACCCGCTGCCTGGTGCTGGACCTGCGCCGCGTGAGCACCATCGACGAGTCCGGCGCGATGGCGCTGCAGGCGCTGTCCGGCAGCCTGCAGCGGCGCGGCGTGGCGCTGCTGCTGGCCGGCGTGCAGGCGGGCAACCGGCACGGCCAGCGCCTGCGCGACTTCGGCTGTTTCCGCGACACGCCCGATGACGGCCCGCGCGCCGACTGGTGGGCCGATGCCGACCGCGCCACCGAAGCCGCCGAGGCGCTGCTGCTGGCCGAGGCCGGCATGAGCACAGAGCGCGCGGTCGTGCCGCTGGCCGCGTCGGCGCTGCTGCAGGGGCTGGACGCGCGGCAGTGCGCGCAGGTGCTGGCCGTGATGCCTGCGCAAGACTTCGGCGCCGGCGCGACGCTGTTCGATGAAGGCGACCCCGGCGACGCCTTGTTCGTGCTCACCGAAGGCTCGATCTCCATCGTGGCGGACGGCCAGGCGGCACGCCAGCGTTTCATCAGTTTTTCGCCCGGCATGATGTTCGGCGAGACGGCCATGCTCGACGGCAGCGGCCGCACCGCGGCGGCCGTGGCCGACTGCGCATCGGTCGTGCACCGGCTGGACAAGGCGGCGTTCGAGGCCCTGTCGGCGGCCGAGCCGCACCTGGGTCAGCGCCTGGCGCTGAACATCGCCGTGCACCTGGCCGAGCGTTTGCGCGGCGCCGCGGTGGCCTGGCGCGCCAGCGCGGGCTGAACGGGGCTGAGAACGGGGCTGAGATCAGACGCCCAGCAGCTGCCCGCCGTCCACCGTGAGCACCTGCCCGTTGATCCAGCGGGCGTGCGGCGAGGCCAGGAACAGCGCCACCTCGGCAATCTCGTCGGGCGTGCCCATGCGGGCGGCCGGAATGCTGAGTCGCGTGCGTTCGTAGAGCGCCGGGTTGTCGGTCTTGCGCTGCTCCCACAGGCCGCCGGGGAATTCCACCGAGCCCGGTGCGATGGCGTTGACGCGCACGCCTTGGCGGCACCATCGCGCGGCCTGGCTGGCGGTGTAGCTGTTCATGGCCGCCTTCACCGCGGCATAGGGCGCGGCCCGCACCGAGGGCCGCACCGCAGAAATCGACGACAGATGGATGATGCTGGCGCCGCCGGGCATGCCGGCCTCGGCCGACTTCAGCAGCCACGGCAGCGCGGCGCGCGAGCAGCGCACCATGGCCATCACGTCCACGGCCAGGCTGTCGGCCCAGCCGTCTTCGTCGTCGCCCATGCCGAAGCCCGAGGCGTTGTTGATGAGCACGTCGATGCCGCCCAGCGCCTCGGCCGCGGCGGGCACCCAGGCCGCGATGTCCGCGGCCACCGCCAGGTTGCAGACCTGCGCGTGCACCCGCGTGCCGTGGCGCGCGATGTCCTCACGCGCGGCCGCCAGCGCCGCCGCGCCGCGTGCGCACAGCGCCACGTCGGCGCCGGCCGCCGCGAACTGCAGCGCCATCGCGCGCCCGATGCCGCGGCTGCCACCGGCCACCAGCACACGCCGACCCTTGAAATCGAAAGCCATGCGGGAGTCTCCGGAACCCGGTCAGCGCGCGCGCGCGCCGGACAGGTCGACGGCGAGCACGTCGCTGCCATCGGGCAGCACGTTGAACATGCGAAAGCTGAAGTGGTCGGGGTCGCACCAGTCGAGCACGATGCGCCAGCCCCAGTCGGGCGAGCCGTCACCGGCCGGGTAGGTGCCGTAGAGCCGCACGGCCTGGCCCTGTGCATGCCCGTGCAACACCAGCCCGGTGGCGGCATGGAAGCTGTCGGTGAAGTCGCCCCGGCACGACGGGGCCGGCCCGGCAAGCACCAGTTCACCCTGATGGGCCCGGCCCTCGTGCGCCCAGCGCACCGAAACGCGGTCGGCGCCGACCACCAGCGCGCCCTCGGACACGTGGGCGGGCGTGCCGGGCATGAACCAGAGGCGGTTGGGGCCGGCGTAGCGGCCGTGGTGCGATGCAGGAATCATGGGCCGCATTGTTGCGTGTAGAACCGGGGCAGCGCATGCGGAGCAACGCGATGACCGGCGCCCCTGCTCCCCCCGCTTGACCATCCGCCCCCATCCCGCACCCTGAGGCGCCACGCCATGCCGGACCCGTTGAACACCCCATCGCCTGCACCCTTCAGCGCCCCGGTCGCGATCATCGGCGCCGGCCTTGCCGGTCTGTACGCAGCCTGGCTGCTGGAGCAAGCCGGCGTCAGGGGCAGCGTGCTCTTCGAGGCCGGGCCCACGCCGGGCGGCCGCATCCTGTCGCTGCCCGCGGGCCGCACGGCGGCGCGTGCGCCAGCCCGCGTGGACCTCGGCCCGACCTGGTTCTGGCCCGAGCACCAGCCCGAGCTGAGCCGCCTGATCGACGAACTCGGCCTGCCGCGCTTTGCGCAGTTCGAAGATGGCGAACTGCTGCTGGAACGCCGCCCGCACACACCGCCGGAACGCGTGCTTGCGCCCTGGGGCGCGCCGGCGTCCATGCGCCTGCAAGACGGCATGGCCGCGCTGACCGAGGCGCTGCACGCCCGCCTGCAGCACACGCAGCTGCGCTGCCGGCACCGCGTGTGGCAGCTGGGCGTGCAACCAGGCCCGCACGACAGCGGCGTGGCACTGAGCGTGCAAGGCCCGGCAGGCGAGTCCGCGTGCTGGCGCGCCGGGCACGTGCTGCTGGCCTTGCCGCCACGCCTGGCCGCCGGCCTGGGCTGCACGCCACCGCTGCCACCGGCCCTGCACCAGGCCTGGAGCCACACACCCACCTGGATGGCGCCCCACGCCAAGTACGTGGCCGTCTACGGCTCGGCCTTCTGGCGCGCGCAGGGGCTCTCGGGCCAGGCGCGCAGCGCGCTGGGGCCGCTGGGCGAGATCCACGACGCCAGCCTGCCCCAGGGCGCGGCAGCGCTGTTCGGCTTTTTCGCGCTGCCGGCGGCGGCCCGCCTGCGCATGGGCGAGAGCACGCTGTGCCAGCAGGCCCGTGCGCAGCTGGGGCGCCTGTTCGGCCCCGAGGCCGCCGCGCCGACGGCCGAGTTCTTCAAGGACTGGGCGGCGAGCCCGCACACCGCCACCGCGGCCGACCTGCAGGCCGCGCCCGCGCAGCACACGCCGGCCCCGGGCGCCACGGTGGCCGGCGGGCCCTGGGCCGGCCTGCTCACAGGCATCGCCAGCGAATGGTCGCCCCGGTACCCCGGCTACCTGGCCGGCGCGGTGGAAGCGGCTCAGCGTGGCGTGGCCGCCTGCCTGGCCGGCCGGCGGCTGTAGCGCGCCTGCCGCTGCCGGTCTGTCCAGCTGCCGGGCCGGCGCGCCAAGCGGGGCTGCGACTGCGGCAGCGGCAAGGGCGCCGCCGGCAACGGGGCCGGGCGCTGGCGGAAGGCCTGGTTCAAGCGCCACAGGTTCACCGGCACCAGGGCCAGGTGCAACACCATCACCGGCAACAGCTGGGCCATCGAGCCGTAGGCAATGAAGGCCGCGTTGGCGGCCAGCGCGAGCAGGCGCAGCCGGCGCATGTCGGCGCTGATGAAAGTCATCAGCGTCAGCAGCGCAGCCGCCCAGCCCAGGGTTTCGGGGCCGGGCGTCATGGGCAGACTGTCCATGGGCCGGGCCTCAGCCGCCGCCAACGGCGGTCGGGTGGATCGTGAGGGCTGCTGTGGCGTGGTGGGGCATGGCGGGCTTCCTGCAGGCAGGCGGCGACGGCGGGCCGATGCGGCATGCTCGCGGCGCCGCGGGCCTTGGGCACAGCGTCGTTCAATCGTGGCCGCTGAACCGGACCGCGCAGGCGCACGCTCAGCGCGCGGCCAGCGCCGCCCTGGTGGCCGCGCGCGTGTAGACCTGCGGCCGCAGCACCGGCGCTGGCCTGCCGGCCAGTGCAGCCCAGGCGCTCAACTCTTCCTGCGTGACGTCCCAGTCCTTGCCGAAGACCGAAATCGCGTTCTGCGCCATGAAGAGCGCAAGGTCGGCGGCGGGGGCGTGGCCCGCGTTGGCCAGCGCGATGACGCGGCCATAGGCCTCGGGGAAACGCCCCTGCTGGAACGAGGCCACGGCGTTGGCGTGCAGTTGCTCGCGCAGCGACGGCGACTGGGCCTGCGCGGGCGGTGCGATGGTGGTCCATGCGAAGGCCGTGATCGAGATCAGGCCGAACAAGGCGGTGCGGTGGGTCATGGGGGCTCTCCTGGAAACGGCCGACGGTGGGCGGCCGGTGCAGCCATGCTCCCCGCGTCCGGCGCCCCCGGCGCATGGCCGTTCAATACTGACCGCCGGGGCGGACCGCTAAAGTCGCCGCCTTCCGGTGGCAGTGGGGAGTCAGCATGTTCGAAGGCGCACGTTCCGAGACTGCCGGCGACATCCTGGCCGAGCTGGCGCGGCTGGGCGAGACGCGCACCTGGGAGCCGGGCGCGATCGTGGTCAATGAAGGCGCCCCCGCCGACTGCATGTACCTCGTGCACGAAGGCGAGTTGCGCGCCTTCGTGGCCGGCGACGGCGGGCGCGTCGTCGAACTCAACACGCTGCGCGCCGGCGAGCTGTTCGGCGAGCTCATGCTGAGCGGTGAAGCGCGCGCCGCCACCGTGCAGGCCACCACGCGGGCCCGCCTGACGCGCGTGACGCGCAGCGAGGCCGAACGCCTGCTGGCGCAGCGCCCGGACCTGGCCCTGCAGTTGATCCAGCGGCTGGTGCAGCGCGTGCGCACGCTCACCCGCACCGTCGGCAGCCTGGCGTCTGTCGACGTCTACGGGCGGTTGGTGGGGCTGTTCGAAGCCCTGGCGGTTGACGAGCAGGGCCAGCGCCACGTTCCGGGCCCGCTGAGCCAACAGCGCATTGCCGAACGTGTGGGGGCGTCCAAGGCGATGGTGAACCGGCTGCTGGCCGACCTCGCCCGTGGTGGCTACATCGAAATCTCGCGCGGCCGCATCGTGCTGCTCAGGAAGCTGCCCCCCAAGTGGTGACGGCGCGCCCGACACCATCAGCAAGGTCAGCAACGGCCGGGCGTGCAGCCTGGGGCCGCCTGGACGTCTTCGCGGCCTGCCCGGCGGCAGTGCAGACCCTGGCGCCACGCGCCAGCGGCGGGCGCTGCACCGCACCGGCCAGGCGGGCGCGCCCGTTCCTCAGCTGAAGTGCAGCATCGGCACTTCGCAGGTGCGCGGCCGGTTCAGGTGCAGCCAGAAGCCGAGGAAACGTTCACCCAGGAAGCCGGGGTAGCGGTTCTGGTAGGTGTCGTAGGGCTGGCCGATCTGCTCGTACACCGCGTCCATCACCAGGAAGAGCTCGCGGCTGTAGGCGTCGAAAATGTCGCGGCGCATCACGAACATGTTCCACATCGGCGCCTGTGGCGCGAGGCGGAAGTAGTCCTCGGCGCCGGGGTGCTGCGAGTAGACGAGCTTGATGACGCGCAGGAAGGCCTCCCAGGGCGCTCGTTCCACGCACGAGACGTACTGCTGCTCGATGGACGGCACGGTGCGCACCTGGCGCGGCACGATCACGTCGAACTGCGTCAGCAGGGCTTGCAGGCGCTGCAGCTGCGCGGGCGAGGACAGGTAGTCCACCATCGCCTGGTCCAGCGGCACGATGACGAAGTTCATCAGGCGGCGGTAGTGGCACAGGCCCACGTAGTCGCTCTGCGTGTTTTTCCAGGCCCAGTACTGCACCGTCAGCTCGCAGTAGGCCGGGTTCAAGGCGGCGATGTTGTCGCCCTGCGCGTCCGACTCGAACCCCTCGTGCGTGTAGCCCCCCACGCCCACCGGGCGCAGCCAGTCGGCGCCGGGGTTGCTGGGGTAGTCCTTGTGAAAGGTCTGGTAGATCTGGATGTGCGGCGTGCGCGCGCCGCCCGGCCCGGGCAGCAGCGAGGTGCCGGTGAACGCAGCGTCGCGTGCGCTCATGCCAGGGCCTCGGCGTCCTCGGTGGCAGCCTGCACGGCGACTTCCGGCTTCAGGCCCCACAGCGCCAAGGTCTCGGGCGTGGGCGTGCCCTTGAAGGCCACGGCGGTGACTTCCAGGTTGCCCACGCTGCTGTAGATCTTCGTGAAGCCGGCTTTCTGCAGCGCCGCCAGCAGCGACTTCTGCGTGAAGCCGGTCTTGTGTGCAAAAAACTCCTGGCCGCTGCGCTCGATCTGCAGCTGGAAGCCATAGATCACGTCCAGCGCCATGATCGGGCCGGCTGCCGACTGGTAGAGCGCGTCGTCGATGTCCAGCCCGCCTTCCACCACGCGGCGGAAGACTTCCGCCATGTCGGGCACGCGGATTTGGATGAAGCCGCCGTCCTTCAGCACATGCCTGAAGCCGGCCAGCACCGCGCCCACGTCGTGGCGGTAGTAGTGCTCCAGGTTGTGCGAGTTGTAGATGGCGTCGAACTGCTCGGCGGCCAGCGTCGTCAGCTTGCGCGCGTCGCAGCAGATGTCGGGCTTGCCGGTGGGGTCGATGTCCAGCAACAGGTGTTCATAGCCGGCGTACTGCGGCGGCAGTGGAATGCTCTTGTTGTTGCCGCCGACGTTGAGGACCTTCTTCGGGCTCATGGACTGGCTCATGGAGTGCTTTCGGTGGGGTGAAAAGGGAAGGGGAGACCGGGCCGCGCCTCAGCGCAGCCAGCAGGTTGGCGTTGAGCTGCTGCACGTCGTGCAGCGCGTTCACATAGGCCACGCGCATGTTGTAGTGGTCGGCCTCGGCGGCCATCACGTCGAACAGGCTGCGCCTGCCCAGCTGCTGCCATTGCTGCAGCGTGAAGCTGCGCACCTGCTCGCTGTTTTTCAGCACCTCGGCCAGGCGGCGTGCACGCTCCACCGCCGCGGTGGCCTGTTCATGCACCTCGGCGACGCGGAAGCGGCGTGATTCCAGCGCCTCGGCGCGCTGCAGGCGCGCGGCTTCGGCGCGCTTGCGGGCAGCGCCGGTGGCGGGTTCGATGCCCGGGCTCAGCAGCGGCACGCTGACGGCCAGGCCCACCGAGTAAGAGCCGCTGCGCGTGGGCCCCGTGCTGCCGCTGTTGTTGCCGGCCGCGGCACTGCCGCTGACATTCCAGCTCACCTGCGGCTGGCGACCGGCGGCCACGGCCTCGGCATATCGCCGGGCGGCCCTTTCCTGCGCTTCCAGCTGCGCGATCTCGGTCGAGCGCTCCACGTCGGCCACCAGCTGCGGCAGCTCGGGCACGCCCATGAACACGGTGCTCAGGCCCTCGGTGCCGGGCAGGCCGTCGCCGACCAGGCGGCGCAGCCGCACCTCCAGCTGGCGCACCACGCTCTGCGTCTGCACCAGCTGCAGCTCGGCCTGCTGCAGGGTCTTCTGCGCCTGCACCAGTTCGCTGGCGCGGCCACGGTCGGTGCGCACGATGCTTTCCAGCGCTTCCACCAGGCAGCCGGTCTTGCGCACATGGTTGCGCCAGACCTGGGCCGTGAGGCGGTTGCGGCTGCGTTCCAGCTGCAGCGCCACGGCGGTGAGCGCCAGCTGTTCCTGCTGCGAGAGATGGCCCCAGCGCGCCGATTCGGCCAGCTGCGTGCGCCAGTCCACCAGGCGGTCGCTGCGGCCGCCGTCGTAGAGCAGCTGGCTCAGGTTGAGGTTGGCGCGCACCTGCAGCGTGGCGGTTTCGGTGACGCCGGCGGAGCGTGAACCGCCCGGCCCGACGCCCGCACCCACGCTGGCCTGGATGGACTTGGCGGCACGCGCTTCGTCGATGTCCTGCACGGCAGCCTCGGCCAGCAGCCGCGACGCGCCCACGGCATGGCTGCGATCGAGTGCGTCCTTGACCAGCCCGGCCAGCGTGCTGCGCGGCTCCACGGGGGCCATGGGCGCGGCGGCCGCAGCCGTGCCGGCCTCGGTGGAGGTCGGCTCGATGCTGTCTTCGTCCACACAGCGGGCGGCGGCGGGGGCCGCCAGGGCGGCGCACAGCAGGGCCGTGGCGAGGCGGGTGGTGCGGTTGGCACGGGACAAGCGGGGCATCATCGTCACAGTGTCCGCCGCGCTGTAGAGGGCCGATCGCCGGAGTTCAGGCCGCTTTTTGGCGCTGTTCTCGGCCTTGCGCGCGGGCCGGGCCGGGCCGCAGGCGGCGTCAGTACCGGGTGCCGAGCCCGCTGTCCACGGCGCCGATCACCACCGCCGGGTTGCCTGCGACGATGGCGCCTTCGGGCACGTGGTTCAGAACCACGGCCCCGGGCTTGACGCGCGCGCGCGCACCGATGCGCAGGCCGGCGTCGATGACGGCATTGGCGCCGATGTGCGCCCCGTCACCCACCGTCGTGGGACCGACGCTCTCTTCGTCATCCACGAACACCGCGTTCGGGCCCACCACCACGCCATAACCCAGGCGCGTGCCGCGGGCCACGACGGCGCCGCTGCGGATGCGGCAGCCTTCACCCAGGTGCACACCGGGCTCCACGCGCGCGGCGGCGTCCACCTGGGCCGGCACACCACCGGCGGCCTCGGCCAGCAGGGCGTGCAGCGAGGGGTCGGGCAGGGGCAGATCGCGTGCAGACATCAGGGGCTCCGGTGGCCCGGCAGCAAGTGGCCGGGGCAGCGGACATTGAAAACCAGGCGGGGCGGAACTTGAGGCGGATGAAGGCCGTGAAAACCGGCCTTATCGGCGCATCAGGCCGGCTGCACGCCGAAGACCCAGGCGAGTGCCGAGAAGGTGACGAAGGCCAGCACGGTGCTGCTCATGATGATGCGCGCGACGCGGCCGTTGTCGGCGCCGTAGCGTTCGGCCAGCAGGCTCACGTTGCTGGCACTGGGCAGCGCCGCCGCCAGCGTGAGCACGATGAGCTGGAACTTCGACAGCGGCGCGCCCAGCGCATGGGCCGAGGCCGCCAGCAGGAACACCAGCAGCGGGTGCACGAACAGCTTGATCAGCGCCACCGGCAGGTAGTCGGCCAGCGGCGTGCGCGTGTGGGCGTGTTGGCTGGAGCGCCAGAGCACGGCGCCGATGGTGAACAGCGCCACCGGCGACGCCGACGCGGCCAGCATCTCCACCACCTTGTCCAGCGGCCCGGGCAGGCGCAGTTCGGTCACCGAAAACACCGCGCCCAGCGCGATGGCCCAGGGCAGCGGGTTGGACAGGGCGCCGCGCAGTGCGCGCATCGCGGCCTGCCTGGGGCCCTGCCCGGCTGCGCCGTCCTTCACCCCGGCGGCCTGCGCCAGGGCGATGCACAGGCTGCTGGTGACGAAGAGGTCGGCCAGGATCGAGCAGATCACCGGCCCGGCGGCGGCCGTGCCCATCAGCGCCACGAGCAGCGGCACGCCCATGAAGCCGGTGTTGGGGAAGGCCGCCACCAGCGCGCCGAAGGCCGCGTCCTTCAGCTGCACACGCTCGTTCAGCGTCACGGCGATGGTGAAGAACACGATCAGCAATGCGGCCGCGAGGTAGACGCCCAGCACCACCGGGTTGAGCAGGTCGAAGATGGGCGTGCCGGCCCCGAAACGGAACAGCATGCAGGGCAGCGCGAAATACAGCACGTAGCCGTTCAGGCCCGGTATGGCGCTTTCGGGCAGCACATGGCGGCGCGCCGCGAGGTAGCCGCACAGCACCAGCGCGAAGAAGGGAATGGTGACGGCCAGGATGGACTGCATGGGGCCGCGAGTATCGCAAGCCGGGGTGCCCCGCCGCCCCGGCCCCTGCCCCGGGCGACAGGGCGCCCGACCATCGGCCCGAATCGGGGCTTCGTCGCACCACCGGGCAGCGGCGGCGCAGGCTGCGTAAGCTCCGTGCTGTTGCGGCATGGCCGCTGATGCCGGGGTGGTGCTGGATGTCTTCGTTCTTCTCGATGCTGGGCCGTGGCCTGCGTGGTGCCTGGTGGGCGCTGGACCTCACGCGGCGCACGCTGATGAACGGGGTGCTGCTGCTCATCCTGGTGGCGCTGGCCTGGGCGCTGCTGCGCGGCGGCCCGCCGGACCTGCAGCCGAAGACGGCGCTGGTGCTGGACCTGCAGGGCCGCGTCAGCGAACAGCGCGCCGGCAGCAACCGCAGCAGCGCGCTGAAGCGTCTGCAGGGCGATGAAGACGAACAGACGCGGCTGCGTGACGTGCTGGCCGTGCTGGATGCCGCCGCCACCGACCCCGCCATCACCCAGGCCCTGCTGCTGACCGACGGCCTGGGCGGTGCCGGCCTGCCCACGCTGCGCGAGCTGGCCGCGGCGCTGGAACGCTTCAAGGCCGCGGGCAAGACCGTGGTGGCCTGGGGCTCGGCCTACGATCAGCGCAGCTACTACCTCGCCGCCCACGCCAACCAGGTGTGGCTGCACCCCATGGGCGGGCTGGAGCTGCAAGGCTACGGCGGCCTGCGCAGCTACTACAAGGACCTCTTCGACAAGGTCGGCGTCACGGCCCACGTCATCCGCGCGGGGCAGTTCAAGAATGCCGGCGAAACCTTCTCCGCCAACGGCCCTTCAGCGCAGACCCTGGAAAACGACGCCGCGCTGTATGGCGGGCTGTGGGGCATCTGGACCGCAGGGGTGGAAAAGGCGCGCGGCCTGCCCGCAGGCAGCGTGATGCAGGCCATCGACTCCCTGCCCGACAGCCTGGTGAGCGCCGGCGGCGACGCCGCGAAGTGGGCGCTGGAACGCAAGTTCGTCACCGCGCTGAAAACCCGCGACGAAATGCGCGCCGCGCTCATCGAGACCGGCGCGAAGGACGACAGCGCCGATGGCAAGAACCGGGGCCCGCTCACCTTCCGCCAGGTGCACTGGTCGCAGTACCTGGGCCGCATCAAGCCCGCGCAGGGCGGCGACGCCCTGGGCATCGTGGTCGCCGAAGGCGGCATCAGCGACGGCCGCGCGGGCCCGGGCCGCATCGGCGGCCTGAGCACCGCCGAGCTGATCCGCCAGGCGCGTGAAGACAAGCAGATCAAGGCCCTGGTGCTGCGCGTGAACTCGCCCGGCGGCAGCGCCTTCGGCAGCGAACTGGTGCGACGCGAACTCGAACTCACGCGCGACGCCGGCAAGCCCGTGGTCGTGAGCATGGGCGACGTGGCCGCCTCGGGCGGCTACTGGATCAGCACCGCCGCCGATGAGCTGCTGGCCGACCCCGCCACCATCACCGGCAGCATCGGCGTGGTGGCCCTGCTGCCCACCGCCGAGGGCGCGTTCGGCAAGCTCGGCGTGAATGCCGCCGGCGCCGCCACGACCTGGCTGGGCACGGCCTATGACGCGCGGCGCGGCATCGACCCGCGCTTTCGCACCCTCGTCCAGACCGGCGTGGACCACGTCTACAAGGACTTCATCACCCGCGTGGCCACGGCGCGCAAGACCACGCCCGAGAAGATCGACGCCGTGGCCCAGGGCCGCGTGTGGGCCGGGCAGGACGCCCTGACGCACGGCCTGGTCGACCGCCTGGGCGGCCTCGGCGACGCGATGCAGGCCGCCGCCGCACGCGCCAAGCTGAACGTGGGCCACCGCGTGGTCTACGTCGAAGCGCCGCCGGGGCGGCTGGACATCTGGCTGCAGCGGTTCGGCATCAGCAACGGGCTGGACGCCACGCTGGCGCCGCTGCGCGGCCTGGTGGACGAAGTGCGCGCCAGCCTGGGCCTGCAGGCCGCGGCACAGGGCCTGGTCGCCGCGCTGCCGCTGGGGCCCGCTGCGGCGGGCGTGGCGCATGAACTTGCCCAGGACCTGGCCTGGCTGGCAGAAGCCACCGACCCGGCACGCCCGGGTGCCGGCGCTTACGGGCCGCAGCGCGCGCTGGTGCACTGCCTGTGCCAGGTGCCTTGAAGCCGATGCGGGTGTTTGTCGTCGGTGCCACGGGCACCATCGGCCGCGCCACGGTGCGTGCGCTGCTGCGGCGCGGCCACGAAGTAGTGTGCTTCGTGCGCGCGCGGCCCGGCACCGATGCCGCCGCGCTGCTGCCCGGGGCCACGCTGCGCCTGGGTGACGTCACGCAGCCGGCCTCGCTGTCGCGCGACGGTTTCCAGGGCGAACACTTCGACGCGCTGGTGTCGTGCCTGGCCTCGCGCACGGGCGCGCCGAAAGACGCCTGGGCCATCGACCACCAGGCGCAGCTGAACGTGCTGAACGCCGCGCGCGCGGCCGGCGTGCAGCAGGTGGTGCTGCTCTCGGCGATCTGCGTGCAGAAGCCGCTGCTCGCCTTCCAGCAGGCCAAGCTGGCCTTCGAGAAGGAACTCGTGGCCACGGGGCTGAACTACAGCATCGTGCGCGCCACGGCCTTCTTCAAGTCACTCTCGGGGCAGGTGGACAGGGTGCGGCGCGGCAAGCCCTTCCTGGTGTTCGGCGATGGCCGGCTCACCGCCTGCAAGCCCATCAGCGACAACGACCTCGGCGACTTCCTCGCCGGCTGCCTGGACAACCCCGCGCGCCACCGCCGCATCCTGCCGGTCGGCGGCCCGGGCGAGGCCATCACGCCGCGCCAGCAGGGCGAAGCGCTGTTTGCGCTGCTGGACCGCACGCCGCGTTTCCGGCGCGTGCCGGTGGCAGTGCTGGACCTCATCATCACCACGCTGGCCACGCTGGGCCGCGTGCTGCCGGCGCTGGCCGCCAAGGCCGAACTGGCGCGCATCGGCCGCTACTACGCCACCGAGTCGATGCTGGTCTGGGACGCCGCCGCCGGCCGCTACGACGCGGCGGCCACACCGTCGCACGGCGGCGACACCTTGTTCGACCACTACCGCGCCCTGCTCAGCGGCCGGGCGCAGAACGAACGTGGTGAACACGCGGTGTTCTGAAGCGCGGCGCTGAGGGGCGCGGCGCTGCAGGGCGGCGCCGCGTGCTGGCCGTGCTGCCTCAGGCGCGCTGCGGCCCCGGCTTGCCCGCCGCCACGACAAACCGCCCGGCGCTGCCGATGCCGCTGTCGGGCAGGCGCGCGTCTTCCAGCACGCGCAGGTCGGCCTGCAGTTCGGTGGGCGTCAGCACGAAGCGCATGTAGCCGCGGCGGTCGCTCTGCGCGTGGTGCAGGTGCGGGTTGATCTTCGGCGCCAGCGCCACGCGCGCCTGCGGCAGGC
>LNFM01007260.1_pt1 | contig 17489 bp, 11 predicted proteins | sample 596031 | NCBI WGS metagenome assembly LNFM01 (sample SAMN04254537, study PRJNA301005) | activated carbon metagenome | isolation source: dual media filters at the Ann Arbor, Michigan drinking water treatment plant | place: USA: Ann Arbor | reverse complement strand
ACGGAGCGAGCGCAGCGAGCGCAGTGAGTTCCGCGATGGGGCCGCGGGACCGAGCACCGCAGGGCAGTCGGAGCGCCAGCGGAGACCGCCTCAGTTAAGCGCCACAGCCAGCCCCAGCCCGCCTTTGCAAGGGGACCATGCAGGCACGAAGCGCACCGCAAACGAATGACCGCTACGAGCCGAAGGCCGCCACTCGTCAGCCTCGGCGAAGCCCTTCCTTAGAACGGAATGTCGTCGTCCATGTCGTCGAACCCGGAAGCCGGCTTCTGGGCCGCGGGTGCCGCTGCCGGCCGGCTGGCCGGCGCGCTGCGGGCCGGGGGCGCACTGCGCGGGGCCGGGGCCTGGGAATAGCCGTCGTCGCCGCCGCCCATGCCGCCACCGCCGCCACCATCGCGGCCGCCCAGCAGCTGCATCTCGTTGGCCACGATGTCGGTGGTGTTGCGCTCGACACCGTCCTTGTCGGTGTACTTGCCGTACTTCAGGCGGCCTTCGATGTAGACCGAACGGCCCTTCTTCAGGTATTCACCGGCGATCTCGGCCAGGCGGTCGTAGAAGGTGACGCGGTGCCACTGGGTGTCCTCGATCATCTCGCCCGAGGCCTTGTCCTTGCGCTTGCTGGACGTGGCGATGCTGACGGTGGCAATGGCCGAGCCGCTGGGTGCGTAGCGCACTTCGGGGTCGCGGCCGCAATTGCCGACGAGGATGACTTTGTTGACTGAGGCCATGGGCGCTGCTCCGGCGGGCTGGTGGGGTGGAGAGGGATGTCGGGATTATCGACCCCGGGCCCTTCGCGTCCAGTCCCACCGGCAGGTTGCCCCAAAGGTCGGCCCCCCGCTGCGGGGGCGCCATGCCGGGGTGGACGTGGCGGGCGCTGGCTTACGATCGTGCCCAAGATGTCCGCAGTCCTCGAAACCACACCGCCCGCCCGCAGCCCGAACCCCGTGCTGGCCGTGCAGCAGGTGCTGGAAGACATCTTCGGCTACGACAGCTTCCGCGGCGCCCAGCGCGAGATCGTCGAACACGTCAGTGCCGGTGGCGACGCCCTGGTGCTGATGCCCACCGGCGGCGGCAAGAGCCTGTGCTACCAGGTGCCGGCCATCGCGCGCCACCGCGCCGGCATGGGTGTGGCCGTGGTCGTTTCGCCGCTGATTGCGCTGATGCACGACCAGGTGGGCGCGCTGCACGAACTGGGCGTGCCCGCAGCCTTCCTGAACAGCAGCCTGGAAGCCGACGAGGCACGCCAGGTCGAACGTGAACTGATGGCCGGGCGCCTGAACCTGCTGTACGCCGCGCCCGAACGCATCCTCACGCCGCGCTTCACCGGCATGCTGGAATCGCTGCACGAACGGGGGCTGCTCAGCCTGTTCGCCATCGACGAGGCGCATTGCGTCAGCCAGTGGGGACACGACTTCCGCGAGGAATATCTGGGCCTGTCGATGCTGCACGAGCGTTTCCCGGGCGTGCCCCGGGTGGCGCTCACGGCCACCGCCGACGACCACACCCGCGCCGACATCGTCGGACGCCTGAAGCTCGAGGAAGCGCGGCTGTTCGTCGCCAGCTTCGACCGGCCGAACATCCGCTACACCATCGTCGAGAAAGACGAACCGAAGAAGCAGCTGCTGCGCTTCATCCGCGACGAACACGAAGGCGACGCCGGCGTCGTCTACTGCCAGAGCCGCAAGAAGGTGGAAGAAACCGCCAGCTGGCTGGCGGCCGAAGGTGTCCGCGCGCTGCCTTACCACGCCGGGCTGGACGCCGAGGTGCGCCGCCGCCACCAGGACCGCTTCCTGCGCGAGGACGGCGTCGTGGTGGTGGCCACCATCGCCTTCGGCATGGGCATCGACAAGCCCGATGTGCGTTTCGTCGCCCACCTCGACCTGCCCAAGAACATCGAGGCCTACTACCAGGAAACCGGCCGCGGCGGCCGCGACGGCCTGCCCGCCGACGCCTGGATGGCCTATGGCCTGGCCGACGTGGTGAACCAGCGCCGCATGATCGACGAAAGCGACGCCGGCGACGACTTCAAGCGCCTGCAGCGCGGCAAGCTCGATGCCCTGCTGGCCCTGGCCGAAGCCCACGACTGCCGGCGCGTGCGGCTGCTGGCCTACTTCGGCGAAGCCAGTTCAGCCTGCGGTAACTGCGACAACTGCCTGACCGCGCCCGAAACCTGGGACGCCACCGAAGCCGCGCGCAAGGCCTTGAGCTGCATCTACCGCTTTCGCCAGGCCGGCGAAGGCGGCATGGGCCCGCGCAGTTTCGGCGCCGGCCACTTGCTGGACGTGCTGCGCGGCAAGCGCACCGACAAGGTGGCGCAGTTCGGCCATGAACAGCTGTCCACCTTCGGCATCGGCGCCGACCTGTCGGAAGCGCAGTGGCGCCTGGTGCTGCGCCAGCTCATCGCGCTGGGCCACCTGCGCTCCGAGGGCGAATACAACACCCTGGCCCTGACCGACAGCGCGCGCGACGTGCTGCGCGGCGCCGTGCCGGTGCGGCTGCGCGTGGCCGCGGAAGCGCCACACGGCAAGGCCAAGGCCGCGCGCGGGGCACCGCGTGGCAGCGCCGACAAGCCGCCGCCAGTGCCGCTGGACGCGGCCGCCACCCGCCGATTCCATGCGCTGAAGGCCTGGCGTGCCGAAGTCGCCGCCGAACACAACCTGCCGGCCTACATCGTCTTCCACGACGCCACGCTGGCCGAGATGGCCCGCGAGTGCCCGGCCACGCTGGCCGACCTGGCCGGCATCAGCGGCGTGGGTGCAAAGAAGCTCGAAGCCTACGGACACGAAATCCTTCGACTGCTGGCGGGTCCGGCAGGCTAGCCTGCCGACGCGAACCCGGCCCCGGTGCATGCCCAGGGCGTGAACTAGTGCGCAAGTACGACAGATTGCAGCATCAGCCCCACTCCATCAGGATGTTTGCATCACAATATTTCGGGATAAAGCGGATGGTTACACCCGGGCGCATTTTCGCCATGTCCACCGAGGGCTGCAGTCTTGGCCTTAGAACCCGAAGCGCTCACCCCGCCGCCCTTTTCGGCTGATCCGGTCTGGACTGCGCCATTCGGTGGCATCGTGGTGGGCATTGGCGCTTCGGCCGGCGGACTCGCCGCGCTGGAGCGCTTCTTCAGCCAGCTGCCCGTGGACAGCGGTGCGGCCTTCGTCGTCATCCAGCACCTGTCGCCCGACCACAAGTCGATGATGGACAACCTGCTGGCGCGCTACACCGGCATGCCGGTGCGCGTGGCCGAGCACGAGATGCCGCTGGCGGCCAATGCGGTGTACCTCATTCCCCCCGGCAAGCACCTGCGCATGGCGGGCGACCACCTGCTCGTCAGCCCCAAGGCCGAGCACGGGCTGTCGCTGCCCATCGACATCTTCTTCCACAGCCTGGCCGAACAATGGGGCGACAAGGCCATGGCCGTGGTGCTGTCGGGCACCGGCAGCGACGGCTCGCGCGGACTGGCCGCGGTGAACGCCGCAGGCGGCTTCGTCTTCGTGCAGGACCCGAGCACCGCCAAGTTCGACGGCATGCCGCGCAGCGCCATCGGCACCGGCCTGGTCGACGTGGTGGCGCCGGCCGAAGCGCTGGCCCAGCGGCTGCTGGTGCACTTGCGCGCGCCGCGCCAGGGCGGGCTGCGGCTGGGTGAGGCCGAACTCGCCGCCGCCAGGCCGGCGCCGCTGGACGCCATCCTGGAACGCCTGGTCGCCAGCAGCGGCATCGACTTCCGCGAATACAAGCCGACCACGGTGCTGCGCCGCATCGAACGGCGGATGCAGGTCCTGCACGCCAGGGACCTGGCCGACTACGACGCCCGGCTGGCGGCCTCGCCCGAGGAACTGACCCTGCTGCGGCGTGAACTGCTGATTCCCGTGACCCGGTTCTTCCGCGACGCCGATGCCTTCGATCAACTGGCCGAACAGGTCATTCCCGGGCTGCTGGCCGACGCCTCGACTGAACCGATCCGCGTGTGGGTGGCCTGCTGCGCCACGGGCGAAGAGGCCTACTCGATCGCCATCCTGTTTGCCGAAGCCCTGCAGCGCCTGGGACCGGGCCAGCCGCGGCGTGCGGTGAAGATCTTCGCCACCGACGTCGAGCAGCACTACCTGGACCAGGCCGCCAGCGGCAGCTACCCCGACACCATCGCCGCGGAAGTCTCGGCGACGCGCCTGGATCAGTTCTTCGTCGCCCGCCAGGCCGGTTTCACGCTGCGGCCCGACATCCGGCAGATGGTGATCTTCGCGCGCCACAACCTGGTCGGCGACCCGCCCTTCACGCGCATGGACATCGTCAGCTGCCGCAATGCGCTGATCTACTTCCAGCCCGTGGCCCAGGAACGCGCACTGCGGCGCCTGCAGTTCGCCCTGGTGTCGGGCGGGCACCTGCTGCTGGGGCCCAGCGAATCGCTGGGGGTGATGCACCGCGACTTCGCGCCACTGCCCGGCCGCCACAAGATCTACAGGCTGCTGCGCCACGACCGGATGGCGCTGACCATGGACCTCGGCGCCCGCCACCTGCCCACGGCTCAACGCCTGGCCTCGCGCCGGCGCATGCCCACGGCCGCGCCCAGCGAGGCCTTGCCCTGGGTCACGGCCGGCCAGCGGCAGCTGGCACAGAGCTACGTGCCGCCCACGCTGCTGGTGGGGCCCACGCGCGAACTGCTGCACGTGTACGGCAACGCCAGCGGGCTGCTGAAGTTCGGCGAGGGCCAGGTCACGCTGGATGTGCTGAAGCTGCTGCCGCGCGAGATTTCCTGGGCCACGGGCCTGCTGCTGCAGGCCGTGGCCGCCGACGGGCAGACCCACCATTCGGCGGCGCTGCGGCTGGCTGCCGAACCGGGCGGCGAGCCGGGTGACCAGGCCGACAAGCAAGACGCCCCCGCGGCCGAACCCAGTGCCGAAGCCAGCCGCCGGGTTCGGCTGACCGCACGTCCGGTGGCTGCAGGCGACGCAACGCAGGCCCATGCCGCGGGCATGGTGCTGGTGAGCATCGAGCCGCTGGACCTGCCGCTGTCCGTCATCGACATGAAGGAGCTCGACGCCGAACAGCTGCGGCACGTGGAAGCCCTCGAGCACGAGCTGGAGATCACCCACGACAGCCTGCAGGCCACCATCGAGGAACTGGAGACCTCGAACGAGGAACTGCAGTCCACCAACGAAGAACTGATGGCCGCGAACGAGGAACTGCAGTCCACCAACGAAGAACTGCAGTCGGTGAATGAAGAGCTCTACACCGTCAACTCGGAGTTCCAGGCCAAGGTCGACGTGCTCAACGGCGTCAACGCCGACCTGGAGAACATCGCCAAGGCCACCGCAACGCCGACGCTGTTCGTCGACGAAGCCCTGCGCCTGACCCGCTTCACCCCGGAACTCACGCAACTGTTCAAGCTGCGCGAAGGCGACTGCGGGCGTTCCATCGAGGACTTTGCCTGTTCCCTGGACTACCCCGAACTCTTCAACGACCTGCGCCGCACCCTGGCCAGCGGCACGGTCTGTGAACGCGAAGTCCGTGGCCGCGACGGACGCTGGTGGCTGGCCCGCATCCAGCCCTACGGCCAGCGGGCGGCCGGCGGCACCCGGGCGGTGATGAGCTTCGTCGACATCACCTCGCTGCGTGATTCGCAGCGCCTGCAGGCGGTGCTGGACAGCCTGGCCGAACACCTGGCCGTGGTCGACACCCAGGGCAACATCACCCTGGTCAACGCCGCCTGGCGCCGCTTCGCTGCCGCCCATGGCGACCCCAGCCTGGCCCACAGCGGCCCGGGCTGCAACTATCTGAAGGTCAGCGCCGAGGCTGCGCTCGTCGACGAGCAGTCGCGCATGGCCCACGAAGGCCTGTCGGCCGTGCTGCGGGGCGAACTGCCGCTGTTCACGCTGCGCTACCCCTGTCACACGCCGAACCGCAAGCAGTGGTTCCTGATGCACGTTGCCGCGGTCGACCAGCCCGGTGGCGGCGCCGTCGTCAGCCACATCGACGTGACCGACTGGGCCTCTCACGAGCCCTCTTCCCTCCCAGCCGCAGACCCGCACTGATGACCCCCTACGCATTGAAACAGCGGGTGGAAGCCCGCGACCGCCTCGTCCTCCAGGCCGAGAACGTCGAAAACCAGTTGCAGTTCCAGGTGCTCACCGCGCTGGCCAGGGGCGACCTGCGCCAGGCCGAGGCCGCCGCCGCGCGCTACGAACTGCAGCTGCGCGAGCTCACGGAGAACCTGCGCATCTACCAGGCCGAACTGCATGCCCAGGCCGACGAGCTGGCCGCCGCGCAGCTGCACAGCGAACAGATGCTGACGCGCTTCGCGTCGCTGTTTGCCACGATGCCGGTGGCGGCGCTGCGGGTGGGCTTCAACGGCGAGCTGCTGGAATTCAACGCCAAGGCCACGCAGCTGTTCGGCCTGCGCCGGCGCGGGCCGGTGATCCGCTTCCTTCACCGCATGGTGGACGAAGCCACCTATCAGCAACGCGTGCGGCCGGCCTTCCATGAAGCCCGCGACACCGGCGCCAGCGCCCTGGACGGGGTACCCTTCCTGTCCGAGGACGGGCGCCGCTTCATCGGCGAGCTGCACATTGCCCGGCTGCCGGAACTGCAGCAGCCAGGCGCCCACAGCGGCACCTACGGCGACCCGGAACAGTTCACCTGTGCCGTGATCGACCGCACCGAACACCTGGAAGACCTGCAGGCCCTGCAGGACTCGGCCCGGGCCCTGCGCCAGAGCGAAGCCTTCCTGGCCGACTCGGCGCGGCTGGCGCGCACCGGCGGCTGGGAACTGCAGTTGCAGCCGCGGCAGATGCGCTGGTCGCGCGAGCTCGTGGAGCTGTTCGAGCTGGGCGGGCCGGGCGGCGGCGAACCCGAACCCTCGCTGCAGACCCTGCTGGAACTGTGCAGCCCCTACGACCGCGCCGTGCTGGCCACGGCCGTGGCCGGGGCCGAGCAGGGCCTGGCCTTCGAGGTCGAGCTGGACATGCACAGCCGGCGCGGCCGCCCGCTGCGCATGCTGGCCGCCGGCCACGCCAGCCGCAGCGACGACGAGATCGACCGCGTCAGCGGCGTGTTCCAGGACATCTCGCTGCAGGCCCAGGCCCGCCACCAGATCGACGACCTGACCGAGCGCCTGAGCCTGGCCAACGACGCCGGCGGCATCGGGGTGTGGGACTGGAACCTGGACAGCGGCGAGCTCGTGTTCGACGAACGACTGCATCACCTGCTGGGCCTGGCACCGGGTGCACTGCCACCGCAGGCCGCCCTGGCCGAGGCGCTGGGCATGCACCTGCTGGCCGAAGACGTGCCGGTGCTCGCCGCCGCCATCGACCGGGCGCTGCACCAGCGCGAACCCCTGAACCAGGAACTGCGGCGCCGTCCGCCGACAGGCGAGGATGGTTCGCCGGGCGTGGCCGGCAAGCACTGGCTGCACCTGACGGGCCGCGCCCACTTCGACGCCCAGGGCCGGGCGCTGCGCCTGGTGGGCTGCGCCTGGGACAGCAGCCCCGAACACGAAGCCGCGCGCCTGCGTGCCGCCAAGGAATCGGCCGAATCGGCCAGCCGCGCGAAAAGCGCCTTCCTGTCCCGCATGAGCCACGAACTGCGCACGCCGCTGAACGCCATCCTGGGCTTCAGCCAGCTCATGCGCATGGAAGCCGAGGCCGGCGACCTGGTGCTCAAGCCGCACCGCGTCACGCTGATCGAAACCGCGGCCCGCCACCTGCTGGACCTCGTCAACGAGGTGCTGGACGTCTCGCGCATCGAGTCGGGCCAGTTGCAGGTGAAGCTGAGCAGCTTCGCCCTGCAGACCGTGGTCGACGAAGTGCTGCCGCTGCTGCAGGGGCTGGCCGCGCAGAACGGCGTGACGCTGAACGACCACCTGGGCGCGCAGCCGGCGCTGATGGTGCTGGCCGACCGGCTTCGGCTGAAGGAGGTGCTGATCAACCTGGTCAGCAATGCCATCAAGTACAACCAGGCCGGCGGCCGGGTCGACGTCCTGGCCGAAGCCCTGGACGGCGTGATGCAGCTCTGCGTGAACGACACCGGTCGTGGCCTGGACGAGCAGCAGATGACGGGCCTGTTCCAGCCGTTCAACCGGCTGGGTGCCGAGGCCAGCGGCATCGAAGGCACCGGCATGGGCCTGTTCGTCAGCCGCCGCTTCATGGAACTGATGGGTGGCACCATCGATGTCAACAGCCAGCCGGGCCAGGGCACGCGGGTGCTGCTGCGGCTGAATGTCCCGGCCTGAAGGCCGATTCGAAACCAGGGGCCGAGACCGCCGGCCTGCAGGGCGGGGATGGTCGAAAGAGCTTGCGTCGCTATAGTCAGCGGTTTGCCTGTGCAAAACGCCTGCCATGCCGCCCCCGCCCCGCGTCCCGATTGACACCATGCTCCGTGTGCGGGGCGCGCGCACCCACAACCTGAAGAACATCGACCTCGACATCCCCAAGCACGCGCTGGTGGTGATCACGGGGCTTTCCGGCAGCGGCAAGAGCAGCCTGGCCTTCGACACGCTGTATGCCGAAGGCCAGCGGCGCTACGTCGAGAGCCTCTCGGCCTACGCGCGGCAGTTCCTGCAGCTGATGGACAAGCCCGACGTCGACGTGATCGAAGGCCTGAGCCCGGCCATCAGCATCGAACAGAAGGCGACTTCCCACAACCCGCGCAGCACCGTCGGCACCATCACCGAGATCCACGACTACCTGCGCCTGCTGTTCGCCCGCGCCGGCACGCCCTACTGTCCCGACCACGGCCTGCCGCTGCAGGCGCAAAGCGTCAGCCAGATGGTCGACGCCGTGCTGGCCCTGCCCGAAGACACCCGGCTGATGGTGCTGGCCCCGGTGGTGCGCGACCGCAAGGGCGAGTTCAGCGACCTGCTGCAGGACATGCAGGCCCGCGGTTACGTGCGCTTTCGCATCGGCGGGCAGATCATCGAGGCCGACACCCTGCCGGCGCTGAAGAAAGCCGAGAAGCACGACATCGACGTCGTGATCGACCGGCTGAAGACCCGCGCCGAATTCCAGCAGCGCCTGGCCGAAAGCTTCGAAGCCGCGCTGCGCATCGCCGACGGCCGCGCCCTGGCGCTTGAAACGGACACTGGCCGCGAGCACCTGTTCAGCAGCAAGTTCGGCTGCCCCGTGTGCAGCTATTCGCTGAGCGAACTGGAACCCCGCCTGTTCAGCTTCAACAGCCCCGTGGGCGCCTGCCCGGCCTGCGACGGCCTGGGCCAGGTCACCGTGTTCGACGCCGACCGCGTCGTCGCCTTTCCCAGCATCAGCCTGGCCAGCGGCGCCATCAAGGGCTGGGACCGGCGCAACAGCTACACCCATTCGATGCTGGAGGCGGTGGCCCGGCACTACGGCTTCAACACCGAGACGCCCTGGGAACAACTGACAGCAGAGGTGCGCCAGATGCTGCTGCACGGCTCGGGCAGCGAGGAAGTCGAGTTCACCTATCAGGCCGAAGGCACCGGCAAGGACGGCAAGCCCAAGACCCGCAGCGTCAAGCGCAAGCACCCCTTCGAAGGCATCCTGCCGAACCTGGAACGCCGCTTCCGCGAGACTGATTCCACCGCGGTGCGCGAAGACCTGGCGCGCTACCAGGCGGTGAAACCCTGCGCGGCCTGCGGCGGCGCGCGCCTGCGGCGCGAGGCCCGCCATGTGTTCCTGCAGCATGCCGACGCTGATCCGAAAGGTCGGCGCGGCAAGCCCATCTTCGAGGTCGAACACGCCACCCTGGCCGACTGCCTGGCCTACTTCGAAGGCCTGCAGCTGCAGGGCGCGAAGGCCGAGATCGCCGACAAGATCGTGCGCGAGATCCGCAGCCGCCTGCGCTTCCTGAACGACGTGGGCCTGACCTACCTGAGCCTGGACCGCGGTGCCGACACGCTGAGCGGCGGCGAAGCCCAGCGCATCCGCCTGGCCAGCCAGATCGGCAGCGGGCTGAGTGGCGTGATGTACGTGCTGGACGAGCCCAGCATCGGCCTGCACCAGCGCGACAACGAACGCCTGATCGGTACCCTGAAACACCTGCGCGACCTGGGCAACAGCGTGCTGGTGGTGGAGCACGACGAGGACATGATCCGCGCCGCCGACCACGTCATCGACATGGGCCCCGGCGCAGGCGTGCACGGCGGCCGCGTGATGGCCGAAGGCACGCCGCAGGAAGTGGCCGACAACCCCGACAGCCTGACCGGCCGCTACCTGGCGCACACGCTGCGCATCGCCGTGCCGCAAGACCGGCGGCCGGCCAACGCCTTCGGCGGCAGCGCGCTGCGCCTGTCCATCGTGGGCGCACGCGGCAACAACCTGAAGAACGTCAGCGTCGACATCCCGGTGGGTTTGCTGACCTGCATCACAGGGGTTTCAGGGTCGGGCAAGAGCACGCTGATCAACGACACGCTGTACACGGCGGTGGCGCGCAAGCTCTACGGCAGCCATGCCGAGCCGGCCGAGCATGACCGCATCGACGGGCTGGAGGCCTTCGACAAGGTCATCAACGTCGACCAGAGCCCGATCGGCCGCACCCCGCGCAGCAACCCCGCCACCTACACCGGGCTGTTCACGCCCATCCGCGAACTGTTTGCCGAAGTGCCGATGGCACGCGAACGCGGCTATGGTGCCGGCCGCTTCAGCTTCAACGTGGCGGGCGGGCGCTGCGAGGCCTGCCAGGGCGACGGCGTGATCAAGGTCGAGATGCACTTCCTGCCCGACATGTACGTGCCCTGCGACGTCTGCGGCGGCAAGCGCTACAACCGCGAGACCCTGGAAGTGCTCTACAAGGGCAAGAACATCACCCAGGTGCTGGAACTGACGGTGGAAGACGCCCACGCGTATTTCAACGCCGTGCCCAACATCGCGCGCAAGCTGCAGAAGCTGCTGGACGTGGGGCTGGGCTACATCCGCCTGGGCCAGAGCGCCACCACGCTGAGTGGCGGCGAAGCCCAGCGCGTGAAGCTCGCGCTGGAACTGAGCAAGCGCGACACCGGCAGGACTTTGTACATCCTGGACGAGCCCACCACCGGCCTGCACTTCCACGACATCCAGATGCTGCTGCAGGTGCTGCACCAGTTGCGCAACGCCGGCAACACCATCGTCGTGATCGAGCACAACCTGGACGTCATCAAGACCGCCGACTGGCTGATCGACATGGGCCCCGAAGGCGGCAGCGGCGGTGGCCGGGTGCTGGTGACGGGCACACCGGAAACCGTGGCGGCCTGCGAGGGCAGCCACACCGGACGCTTCCTGAAGCCACTGCTGGCACTGGGCTGAGGCTGGACGCAGGACGCCGGAAGGCGTTCTGCGCCTGCCGAAGGCCCAGCTGCGATTTCACGCAGCTGGGCTGAGGCTGGACGCAGGACGCCGGAAGGCGTTCTGCGCCTGCCGAAGGCCCGGCTGCGATTTCACGCAGCTGGGCTGAGTCTGAACACGCACGCCGCACGGCGTGGCCGAGTGCGGCCTAGACTTGCAGTCCTGAACGCACTTGCCGAGACGCCATGATCCTCGAACTAGCCGATATCCGCATCCAGCCCGGCCGCCAGGCCGAATTCGAAGCCGCCATCCAGCACGGCATCGACAGCGTCATCGCGCGCGCCCAGGGGTTCCAGGGCGCCAAGGTTCACCGCGGCATCGAAAGCCCCGAGCGCTACGTGCTGCAGATCGTCTGGGCCACTCTGGAAGACCACACCGTGGCTTTCCGCGGTGGCCCGCTGTTCCCCGAGTGGCGCGCCATCGTCGGCCCGTTCTTCGCGGCGCCGCCGGTGGTGGAGCACTTCGAGCTGTTGAGCCAGCCCTGATGGCCCTGGCCGCGCCCGCGCCGGCCGCATCGCGCCAGGCCGTGCTGACCGCCGCGGCGGCGCACCTGGACAGCGGCGACTTCGCGCGCGACCTGGCGCGGCGCGTGGCGCGGCCCACGGAGAGCCAGAACCCGGCCGCCGGGCCGGTGTTGCAGGCCTATCTGGACGAGGAACTGGCGCCGACCCTGACCGCACTGGGTTTCCGTTGCCGCAGCCACGCCAAACCGGTGGCCGGCGGCGGGCCGCTGATGACCGCGCGCCGCGTCGAAGACCCTGCCCTGCCCACGGTGTGGGTGCCGCATAGCCATGCCGGCTGCAGCCAGCATGCCCCCGACGAACACCTGCTGGCGCCCGTGGCGCGCGAAGAGCTGCAGATCATGGCCGGCCTTTTCTGGGACCTGGGCGACCCCGCCACGCCGCCCCCTGCACGCACACCCCCATGCTCCGCACACTGAAAGACCTGTTCGACAGCCTGCTGCCGCCGCAAGGCGCGGGCTACTCATCGCCGCTGGACAAGCACACGCCGGCCCACCGCCTGCAGCTGGCCACCGCCGTGCTGCTGGTGGAAGTGATGCGCGCCGACGCCACGCTGGGCCCGGCCGAACGCGCTTCGGTGCTGGCCGCGCTGAAACGCAAGTTCGACCTGGCCGAAGACGAGCTGGCGCGGCTGCTGGAACTGGCCGAGACCACGGCCCACGGCGCCACCGACTTCCACGCCTTCACATCGGCCTTGAACGACCGGCTGAACCATGAGGAAAAGGTGCGCGTGGTCGAAGCGATGTGGGAAGTGGCGTACGCCGACGGCGAGCTGGCCGCACACGAGCAGCACGTGCTGTGGCGCGTGGCCGACCTGCTGCACGTGCCGCACGGGGCGTACATCAACGCGAAGATCCGGGCGAAGGCGGCGGCGGGCTTGTAGGACGCGGGTGGCAGGAATCGGGCAGCGCGGCGTCGCAGTACCCGCTTGGGCGGCTGCGATGCAGCGCTTGCTGTCGGCCCGGCCCGAGCGGCTTATGCACGGCCTGCCGCCCATGGCGGTCACCCAGACTCTTGCGCCATCGCGATCTGAGCGGCGGCTTTCGAGCTACTGCCGATCTTCCAGGAGCGCGATGCTGTTTAGACATTCCGAACGACTGCTGTCCCGACCTGAGAACTGGAACTCTCGACCCATCAGCGACAACCACGGCCCCGAATTCGTTGCCACGAAACTGCCAGTCAGACGGAAGCGGCATACCCACAGATAGTCCCGCGGCGGCGAGCACACATCGATCGAGAGCCGTCAGGGTGAGTGAAGCTCGACGCACGACTTGAGACCGTGCGGGCTCGCCACCTCGGGATCTCATCCTGCCAGGCATCGGCTGGCAGACGCAGCGGGTGCCCGATGGCAGCCGCTGCGTCTGTGAACGCCACCGCCCCGAGGAGACCACGTTGTACCGCTTGGTCCAGCAGCAATTGGTCAGCTTCGCCGCCCACATCGATGCCAGTACTGGCACCCAACTGCCGCTGCCTGTCAAGGACGAATTCGACTCCTTCCCCAGGTGCGGCATCCTGGCGCACGGCTTTCTGAGGCGGCGTTGCTTGGAGGGTGGCCAAGACAAGCTGCTGGCGTCCAGCTGCAAGATGTCGCAGACGACAGCGCAACTCAAGCGAACGGTCAGAGGCCGGTCGAATCGCGACGGGGGTCGCTTGGAAATGCAATGGGTGCGTGGCGAGCCATTGCAGTGCTCCGGACAAGGCAGCCGCAGGGGCTGGCCTTACCGGCGGCGGTTCGGTGCGGGCTCAGGCTTTGCGGCGGCACCGCAGGGCTGCCACGCCGGCCAAACCCAGCGCAAACAACAGGTACGTGCTGGGCTCGGGTACGGCTGTGACGGTCAAAGCGGCGCCGATGAGGCTGCCGCGATCGTCCAGGGCGTTGTCGCTCAACCGCAGGGTCCAGGTTCCGAACAGCGGAGCGTTCGCGAAACTGGTGTTCAAGTTGACGGCAGCCCCGAACAGGCCGCTCGCGGCGAAGTCGCCAAATAGCAGCGACCCGGTCGGAGGCAATGCCAACAACGCCGCAGCGAGATCCGCGCCGCCATCGATGAATCGGTGCTGGCCGCCGTTGAAGTCGGTGCTGTCGCCGACGCCGTTCGGCGTGGTGGACCCTGGGCGGCGCATTAGATCGACGGTGGTGCCGTTGGGCGCAGAAAGCGTGGCGATGAGGTCGCCGGCCCAGGAGTGCCGCAATCCGACCATCGTCAGGCTGAGGCTGGCCAGGGGGCCCGCCTCGGTGACGTTAAAGGTCACGACCAGCGGGTTCGTCGGGGCGTTATCAGGGATTTGCCCGCCGCCGATGCCGTCGTAGGTGCCTGCGGAAGCCGCCGAAGCCAGGCAGGCCAGAGATGCCGCCAGAAAAACCTTGTGCAATTTCATGTGCATTCGCTCTCAATGTGATGGTGTCAACGTCCAGTCCAAGCACGCGCTCCGGGCCGCAGGCTCGTTGACGCACTGCCTCGCGGGCTGATTTCGCGTTGCTGAGGTTGTCTCACGGATACCCCGGCCCGGCAAAGCGCAGAGGGCATCGACTTCAGGGGTGAACTTGCATGCTGGGGGCGCCGTGCCCCGTTCCGCCCACCCCGATTCGCGTGGCGCTCAGCCGCGATGCGACGCCCTGCCAGCCAGCTGCCTTTCGCCACCGGCAGCTCATGACCGTGATCATCACCAGTACGCCGTCGACGCCGATAGCGGCAACTGGCTCTGCCGAGGGTTGAACGGCCGGTCTTCGAGGCGCTCACCTCACCATGCCGACCCAAAGATGACCTCGGACCCGAACATGCTATCGCCCGAGATCTGCCGGTCACGCCGTTTCCGCCCTTGGTCACCCGCAACGCGACACGGCGTGAGCTCGGGTTGGGAGCAGACCGTTGTGCCTCAAACACCGATGCGACACCCAGATTTCATGGCGCTAGATGTTGCCGATGGAAGTCCACGATTCGGTCGTAAGCACGGTCACGCAGGGTCGCATCGAATCCAGGTGTGGGCGCTCCACCTCGCCACTGCTGGGCGGCGACAGCCTTGGCCACCGCCTCAGGCCACGGCCACAGCACGTCGAAGTGACCCGCCGGGAGGTCGGCCAGCAGCTCACAACCCTTGCAATGAGCCGACACGTGCCCGCTGTGGAATCGGGGCACCAGCACAGCGTCTGAGCGGGCCGACACCAGACCGACCGGCACGCGTATGCGGCGCAGGCTCTCTTCGCTGAAGATTGCCGCGACCGGCACCGCGGCCGTGACCGATGCAATCCGCGGATCCGGCCGCGGATCATCCCGGTCACTGGCCGGGCTGCGGCCGCCATGCCAGGTTTTCAGTTCAGCCGGCAGCACGAATTCGGGCCAGAACCGGGCACGGTCGAATCTGGCCTGCCGCTCGGCACGCTTCTCGGGCGTCCTGGCTCCTTGAAAGCAGAAGGCCTCATCGTCCTGCGGATGTGCAAGGCAGTGGCGAACGAGATTCAGGGTTCGCCACTGGGCACCGGCCAGCGACAGCGCAGTGACGCCGCCGGCCGACATCCCGTGTACACCCACTTTGCTCAGGTCCAAGCGGGACGACCAAGCCGCATCGGCTGCGAGTGCGTCAATGACCCGGATCGCCTCGATCGGCCGAAGGCGGAAGGACTCAGGTCCGGCGAGGCGTTGATCCAGGTGGTTGTCGCCATCGTGAAGGATCTGCGCCACGACGAAGCCTGCGCGCGCCAGCTGTGAGGCCAACGCATGGTCCGCAAGCGGACTGCCCCCCGTGCCGTGGGACAGCACGACCAAACGGTGGCGCCGCGGGTTGGGTGGTCCGTCTACGGCCACGTCGAGCGAGAACGGTCCGAACGTCGTCGGTCGCGCCACTGCTTGGGTGGGGTAGACGATCGTGACCGGTTTGGCCAGTCTGGGAGATTGCCACTGCGTGATCGCCACCTGAGCGCCTGCGCGCGTCGTAACGCAGAACAGCGTGAGGGCGATGAGTAGGGAGGCCGGCGCAACGGACAGCAGCCAGCGGCGGAGGCCGCGCTGGACGGCGCAAGCGGTACTCTGCAAGTCGCTCTGGTGCGATTTGCGAGCGTTCAGGCATGGGGGAGTCGGCATTGGATTCAAAGGATGCGGTGTTCGGTGAGCGAGGAGTTTGTCTGCATCACCGCCCATGGCGTATGGGTATGAGACGGCATCACCTTGGAGGGCGCGGAGCGAGGGCTACGCGGCGCGAAACGCAATGGCACCTCGCCGGGCTGTTGTCGGACTGAACGCACGCAGGCGTTCGAGCGACCGGCCTTCGACCGATCGACCCCATCATCTCGACCGAGAGGGGGCTCCAGACAGTTCGACGACTCGGCCTGCCGGCCGAAAGGCCGGCTCGTCATTCATGCTGGAACCCCCGGCTGGCGGGGGTTCCAGCGTGATGCGGCGCAGCCTGCGGTCATCTTGAGAGCCTCGGCGCCAACACACCCCAGTGGCCACTGGGGTATCGCATGGCAGGATCTGCGACCGAGCACGACGGCCTGCGCGAACCTGTCGCTTCACTTCAAACTGAAGCGCGCCGTTGCAGGCTTGCCGGCGACGCTGACAACCGCCACGGCCTTGGTGCCAGGCCCGACCTTGAAGCTGCCGGTGGCTTCGAGCTTGTTGCCGACGAGTTTGAGTTCAACCTCTTGCTTTTCTGTCCCGTTCAGCAGGGTGATCTTGCCGGTGGCCTTCGACATGTCGGCCGCCTTGCCGTGATCGCGCAGGTACAGGTGAATCACCGTCGGCTTGGCCACCAGCTCGAAATCCATGGCCTTGGTGGCGGTCACGACACCGCCGTGCATGGGCTTGTGGTCGTGGCCCGCGTGGTCGTCGCTGCCGGCGGCAAGCGCCGCGCCGGCCAGCGCCAGGGCGATCGCTGCAAACAGGGCTTGGGTCTTCATGAGAGTCCTTTCGGGGTGGTTGATGTGAACAGGTGAAAAGTCAGAGCGCCTCGGCATCCTTGTGGTTCGTCAGCGCCACGGCTGCCTTGCGCCCGAAGAGCCAGAACATCGCAGGCGTGAGAAAGGTATCGAGCAGGGTCGAGCTGATGAGACCGGAGAAGATCACCACGGCCACGGGGTGCAGCACCTCGGTGCCCGGCTGCTCAGCCTCGAACAGCAGTGGGGCCAGCGCGAAGGCGGTGACCAGCGCGGTCATCAGCACCGGGCTCAGCCGCTCCAGCGAGCCGCGCACGATCATCTTCTGGTCGAAGGCTTCGCCCTCGAAGCGCATCAGGTTGATGTAGTGGCTGACCTTCAGGATGCCGTTGCGCACCGAGATGCCGGCCAGCGTGATGAAGCCCACCAGAGCCGCCACGCTGAGCGGCTGGCCCGACAACCACAGGCCGATCACCGCGCCCACCAGCGCCAGCGGGATGTTCACCATGATCAACGCCGACAGCAAGGCCGACTGGTAGCGGATGTACAGCACCACGAACATCAGGCCCAGCGACACGATGGACAGCAGGCCGACCAGGCGCGACGCTTCCTCCTGCGCCTGGAACTGGCCGCCCAGGGTGATGAAGTAGCCCTCGGGCAGCGGGGTCTGGGCGACCACTGCGCGGATGTCGGCGACGATCTCCGACAGCGGCCGCCCCGAGGCATTGGCCGACAGCACGATGCGCCGCTTGCCGTCGTCGCGGCTGATCTGGTTGGGGCCGTCGCCGTCTTCGATGGTGGCGATCTTCGACAGCGGGA
>LNFM01010334.1_pt1 | contig 17490 bp, 14 predicted proteins | sample 596031 | NCBI WGS metagenome assembly LNFM01 (sample SAMN04254537, study PRJNA301005) | activated carbon metagenome | isolation source: dual media filters at the Ann Arbor, Michigan drinking water treatment plant | place: USA: Ann Arbor | reverse complement strand
ACACGTCTTCCAGTTCGAGCTGACACTCGATGCGCTTTTCCGCCATCACGATGCGGACCTTGCGCACATACGGGCTGGTGAGCGAGGCAATCAGGCGAAAGTTCTTGGACACCGTGGGCTCTGCAATCGTGACGTGAACGGGCAAAGACGTTGCGGTCGAATCAGTGCGCTGTCAAGTGAGTCTGCCAATGCGTGTCTCGACCGAGACACGATCACCCGCTTCGATCGGGCAACCGGATGTGCAGTCTTGCCGACTGAAGCGTTACGAGCGGCCGCTACGAGTAAACCACATTCGTTACGGCGCTGCCTCGCGGTCGCACTCAACTGCCGACAACGGCGCCTATCGCGGAGCGAACAACGTGCGATGTTAGACTCGACGCGCTTATCTGCTTATCGCGAGCGACACACGCCGAGTTCGTCACGGGTGTTGCCGCCGCGATCTTCTGCACGGCGCATCGCCGATCCTTCCAATGTCGTCTGACTCCTCGTCCGTCACTGCGCCGCTGTCCGCGCTGACCGCCATTTCGCCGCTGGATGGCCGCTACGGGCGGCAGACGGCAGCACTGCGGGACGTCTTTTCCGAGTACGCGTTCATGCGAGCGCGCCTGCGCGTCGAAGTGCACTGGCTGATCGGCCTGTCGCGTCTCGGCCTGCCGGAACTTGCGCCGCTCGCTCCAGATAGCGTGGCGCGACTGGAGTCGCTGGTCGAGCAGTTCTCGATCGCCGACTGCGACGAGATCAAGGCCATCGAGGCCAAGACCAATCATGACGTCAAGGCGGTCGAGTACTGGATCAAGCGACGCACCGCCGATGATCCGTCATTGAAGGCTGCCGCCGAGTTCATCCATTTTGCCTGCACCTCTGAAGACATTAACAACGTGTCCCATGCGTTGATGCTCAGCCAGGGCCGCTTCGTTCTGCAGGACCGGTTGCGTGCGCTGCATGCGCGCCTGCGCGAGCTCGCCCACGCATACGCCGATGTGCCGATGCTGTCGCGCACGCATGGCCAGCCGGCCAGCCCGACCACGGTCGGCAAGGAAATCGCCAACGTGGTGATGCGGCTCGGTGCCGCGGTCGATGCGATCTCCCGGGTGACGTTGCTGGCGAAGATGAACGGCGCCGTCGGCAACTTCAACGCGCACCTGTCGGCTTACCCGACCATCGAGTGGGAGGCGTTCTCCCGCAGCGTGGTGGAAGGGCTCGGCCTAGCGCACAACACGCATACGATCCAGATCGAGCCGCACGATTACATGGCCGAACTGTTCGACGCGATCGCGCGCGCGAACACGGTGCTGCTGGATCTGGATCGCGACCTGTGGGGCTATATCGCGCTCGGCTACTTCAAGCAGAGGCTCAAGCCGGGCGAGGTCGGTTCGTCGACCATGCCGCACAAGGTCAACCCGATCGACTTTGAAAACTCGGAAGGCAATCTGGGCATCGCCAACGCGCTGCTGCGGCACCTGGCGGAGAAACTTCCGGTATCTCGCTGGCAGCGTGACCTGACCGACTCCACCGTACTGCGCAACCTGGGCGTGGCATTTGGATACTGCCTGGTCGCCTACGAATCCTGCCTGCGCGGCCTGGGCAAGCTGGAGATCAACGCTATGGCGATCGCCGCCGATCTGGACGATGCATGGGAAGTGCTGGCCGAACCGGTGCAGACGGTGATGCGGCGCCACGGTGTGACTGAGCCTTATGAAAAGCTCAAGGAACTCACCCGCGGCAAGGCGATCACACGCGAGGCCTTGCACGCCTTCGTGCGCCAGCTGGACATTCCGCCGGCGGCGCGAGATGCATTGCTGGCCATGACGCCTGCGAGTTACGTCGGCAAGGCGCCTGAACTGGCCCGGCGCTGTTGATCAACGTCAGGCAGCGGGAATAAAGGCGTCGTCGAAGTTGTTTAGTGCGAGCCAGGCATCCAGCCAGGCCCGCAGACCAACCTGTTCAATCCACGAGGGGAAATCAATGAGAAAACTGATGCTGACGTTCGGACTTGCCATGGCGGGCCTGCTCGCGTTGCCGGTGCAGGCGCAGAACTTCGCCAAGCCCGAAGACGCGATCCGCTATCGCCAGTCGGCCTATGTGCTGATGGGCAACCATATGGGCCGCATTTCCGGCCAGTTGAAGGCCGACAAGCCGGATCTGGCAGCGATCCAGCGCAGCGCGAGCATCATCGAGTTTGCTGCAGGTCTGCCGGGCGAAGGCTATGTTCCGGGCTCAGACAAGGGCGGCCTGGTGCCGACGCGCGCGAAACCGGAAGTCTTCACCGATCCGAAAGTGCGTGAAATCGGCGGCAAGCTGCGTGAAGAAGTGACCAAGTTGAATACAGTGGCCAAAGGCGGCGACATTGCGGCGATTCGCGCGCAGTTCGGCGAGACGGGCAAGACCTGCAAGTCCTGCCACGACAACTATCGCAAAGACTAGCGATTCTGTAGCAGTAGAAACGGGCCGCACTGCGGCCCGTTTTCATTGCGCCAGTGACACGCTCAGAATCGAACGCCGATCTTCGCTCCGTAGCTCGTGATCCCGCCGGTGCTGTCCACCTCGAAGGCGAGGTTGACGCCGAGATTGATGTTCACGCCCGCGAATATCTTGGTCTGCGTGAAGCTTTCTTCGGTCAGTCCGGGCACCCCTTGCGGCGTGCTCTTGACCCACACCTGACCGACCCCGGCATACGGCGTGAACATCAGGATGCCCTTGGAGATCGAGATGTCGGCGCCGGCGGTCTGCATCTTCAACTGATCGATCCCGCTCGTGGTGGAGAAGCTGCCGCGCAGTGCGATCGCGGGCAGCGCGGTACTGCCTTCAAGCACCGCCCAGCGCAGCTCGCCGCCCCATAGCTTGATGTTCGAGTCGGGTACCTGCATATAGGTGGCGCCCAGGTCGATCCCGAACGGCAACCCCTTGTGCGCTCGCAGTGACGGCACCGGCATCAGCGTATCCACGCTCTGGCCGCTGGACGCCAGTGACAGCAGCACCGCGTTCTTCAAATCCGTGGCGGTGACCGCGGCGCCGATGTCAAAGCCGGTGATGCCCAGTGGCTCGGCCGGGATCAGCGGCTTGAACGACAGCGCAGCGCCGAGGTCCTCGGACAGCAGGCGGAACTGCTGCTGTGTGAGCAAGTTGATGCTGTTGATGTCAGCAGCGCGAGCGGCGGTCGGCAGCAAGGATGCCCCGGCGAGCATGGCGGCAATCGCCAGGTGGGGCAGCGTCATGTGGGTCATCTAGGTTCTCCGGAGCAAGGGTGCGGGATGGTGGCGCCGACGCGAGTATGCCGCCGGCATCATGCGAGCAGTTGGGCACCGATCGCGCAATCGGGCGAGACTGCCCGGCTCACCGAGTCAGTGTCGCGCGCGCACCAGTTCGATCGCGGCCTGGAACAGCGCGCTGTCGGGCAAGGCCAGTTCATCGCACACCGTCAGGTGATTGCAGCCGGGCATTGGAATGTCGCGCTTGAAATTGCCCGGCCACCTGGCACCGATGAGGGCGTTCTGACGTCGAAACTCGGCCGACTCGAGTGCGCCCACGGCCGTGTACAAAGGCGCGTCGGTAGCGCAGGGCAATTGCGACGGCGACAGCCGCGCCGCTCGTTGCGCAGTCAACTGCAGATCGCCGTTGACGAACGGTGCATGGACCAGCGGCTCCAGGTCATACAGCCCGCTGATGGCCAGCCCGCCCTTGACCAGGTCCGCCGGCAGGTCGTCGCCGAGCACGGGCCACAGCGCTGCCATTGCCATGGCCGTCAGATGTCCGCCCGCTGAATGTCCGCAGATGAATATTCGCTCCGGATCGAAGTCGTAGCGGTCGGCGCGCCGGTACAGCCACGCGATGCCATGCAGCGCCTGGCGCACGATGTCTTCCATCGACGTCCTCGGCGCGAGGCCGTAGTTGAGCAGGGCCACCGCCACGCCTTCTGCCACAAACGGCGGCGCGATCCAGGCGAAGTCACTTTTGTCCAGAGAGCGCCAGTAACCGCCGTGGATGAACACCAGCAGCGGCGCCGCCGCGCCGCGCGCCGGAAACAGGTCGAGCTTTTCACCGCTGGTATCGCCGTACGGCAGATCGATGAGACACGCACGCCGCCGCCGCGTGGCCGCCGACTGCTCCGTCCAGCGCGCGAAAATCTGGGCATGGTCTGCAATGGCCGCACGCGCGTTGTATTCGCGCTCGTAGAACGCCGTGTTGTGCTTCATCGTTGTGAGTCGCGGATGATTGCCGCCTATCGGGGCCGGTCGACTGCCCGGCATCGAGCGGTCGGACCGGCAGGCGCGCGCGACGGTCATCAGTCTAGTGGCGCGCCGCCGAGTTCACTGCGCGCCTTTCTCGGGGACGTAGCTCAGCTGGGAGAGCGTCGCGTTCGCAATGCGAAGGTCGAGGGTTCGATCCCCTTCGTCTCCACCAAATTGAAGCAAGCAGTTAGTCAAAGGGCGCGGCGTAAGCCGGGCCCTTTTTTATTTCCGGACCTGCCGCTTGCCTAACGACACGCTGCGCGCCGGAGGTAGCCGGTCGCGCGTACGGCGGGGCGACTGCTCAGCCAGTCACCCTAACGGAAGTGAGTATTTCTCGGGAAAAATTCCCGTGTAAGTTAGTTCTCTTGATGGTTGATCGGAGAACTCACGTGACATCCACGACAAAACTGCTGCTGCCGCTGGCTCTTGTGGCGGCGATAAGCGCTGCTGCCTGCGGCGGCGGCGCGGGCGACAGCGCGCCCCAAGCGGCGATGGGAAGCCTGCGGGTGGCGTTGACTGACGCCCCGGCGTGCGGCTTTGACCGTGTCTACGTCACCGTCGAGCGCGTGCGCGTCCATGTCGACGACGCAGCCGATGAGCGCGGCGGCGGCTGGACCGACATCCCGGTGACGCCGGCGCGCCGCATCGACCTGCTCAGCCTCACCAACGGCGTCCTCGAAGAACTCGGCCAGACGCAGTTGCCGGCCGGCCGCTACACGCAGATTCGCCTGGTTCTGAGTCCGAACGTCGGCAACAACCTGGCCAACGCCGTTGTGCCCACGGGCGGAGCCGAAACCGCTCTCGTTACGCCGAGCGCCGTGCAGTCGGGCATCAAGCTGATCCATCCGTTCACCGTGGCGCCGGGCCAGTTGGCCGACATCGTGCTCGACTTCGACGCCTGTCGCTCGATCGTGACTCGGGGCAACGGTACGTTCGGATTGAAGCCGGTCGTGAGCGTGCTGCCGCGCACGCTGGCCGGAATTGCCGGGGCCGTCGATCCCGCAACGACCGGTGTCGTCGTCACTGCGCAGAAAAACGGCGTGGTGCTGCGTGCGACGCAGCCGACTGCGACCGGTGCGTTCGTGCTGGCGCCGATCGACCCGGCGCGCGCGCCCTACGACATCGTGATCACCGCGCCCGCCCGCACCACCAGCGTGGTCACTGGCGTGCCGGTGACGAGCGCCGGCCTCACCGCATTGAGCACGGTCATGGCGCCGATCACGCTGCCACCGTCGGCGACCGCGATGGCCAGCGGCACGGTGACGCCCGCGGCGGCGCAAGCCAATGTGCGGGCGCTGCAGCCGGTCGGCAGCGTGCCTGCGGTCGAAGTGGCGCACAGGAACGTCGATAACGCCGGCGCATACTCGTTCACGTTGTCGACCGCAGCACCGAGGCTTGCCACCTATACGGCCACACTGCCACTGGGCTTCGTCGATCAGCCGCCCGCTGCGAAGTTCGACATCGCAGCGGCAGCCAGCGGCTATCTGCCGCAACAGAAACCCGCGGATCTGGGCACCGGGAACAAGGTGGTGGACTTCGCGCTGGTTGCCGCGCCTTAGCGTTTGGGTGGCGACGCCAGAGCGGCGCTGCAATCCACAAACGGGGCAGGCCTGTGGGCCTGCCCCGTTTTGCTTGGGCGGCGTCACGCGGCACGTGGTGCGCGTGGCTGCGCTGTTGCACCACGGCGCAGACCCAGCTGCTGTCAATCCTCCATTACCATCGCGCGCTGCCAACTCCTCAAGTCGCCCGGTCCGGCCCAACCCGCTGCGGTCGGGGCGCACGCCATGTCATGGCCACACCGTTTCCGTTCTCTGCGATCGTCGGCCAGGATGAGATGAAGCTGGCGCTGCTGATGGCGGCGGTTGACCCAACCATCGGCGGCGTGCTCGTCTTTGGTGATCGTGGGACCGGCAAGTCGACCGCGGTGCGTGCGTTGGCCGCGTTGCTGCCACAAATGAAGGTGGTCGTTGGCTGCCCGTACGGATGCGATCCCGCTGCGCCCGCGCAGACCTGTGACGTCTGCCGCACGCGCAAGGGCGGGGCGGCGCCCAAGGGCCGCTCGGTGCCGGTGCCGGTGGTCGACCTGCCGCTGGGCGCCACCGAGGATCGCGTGGTCGGCGCCCTCGACCTCGAGCGGGCCTTGACTCAGGGGGTGAAGGCGTTCGAACCGGGTTTGCTGGCACGGGCGCACCGCGGCTTCCTGTACATCGATGAGGTGAACCTGCTTGAGGATCACCTGGTCGACCTGCTGCTCGATGTCGCCGCCTCCGGCGAGAACGTGATCGAGCGCGAGGGCCTGAGCGTGCGGCATCCGGCGCGCTTCGTGCTCATCGGCAGCGGCAATCCCGAGGAAGGCGAACTGCGGCCACAACTACTCGATCGCTTTGGCCTGTCGGTCGAAGTGAAGACGCCGACCGATCTGGCGCAGCGAGTCGAGGTGATCCGCCGGCGCGATGCCTACGAGCGCAGCCCCGACGCGTTCGTAGACGCCTGGCACAAGGAAGATGCGCGCGTGCGACGTCGCCTGGGCGCAGCCCGCGAACGCCTGCCCCAGGTCGAGGTGCCCGATGTCGTGCTCGAGCAGGTGACGCGCCTGTGCCAGCAACTGGGCACGGATGGCCTGCGCGGCGAACTGACGCTGATGCGTTCGGCACGCGCGCTGGCTGCGCTGGATGGTGACGCCCAGGTCGGCATCGCCCAGTTGCGTCGCGTGGCGCCATCGGCCTTGCGTCACCGTCTGCGACGCAATGTCCTCGACGACACCGGATCGAGCATCCGCGTCGAGCGGGCGCTGACCGAGTTGTTCGGCGCGGCCTGATTGCCCGCTGGCGGCAGCCGAGCCCGTGACGCTCCACGATCTCAACGCTGCGCGCTGGCTCGACGCGCAGCACGCGGCGGCCTTGATCGCGGTCGATCCGGCGGGGCTCGGCGGCATCGCCTTGCGTGCGGGTGCCGGCCCGGTGCGTGATCGATGGCTGCACGCGCTGCAACAGGTGTTGCGTGCGCTGGCCGCACCGGTGGTCCTGCGTCGCGTCCCGCTGCACATCACCGACGGTCGCCTGCTCGGCGGGCTCGATCTGGCGGCAACGCTGCGTGCGGGCCAGCCCATCGCCGAACGCGGTCTGCTGGCCGACTGCGACGGCGGTTTGCTGCTGCTGCCGATGGCCGAGCGTTTGCCGGCCGAGACTGCGGGTCGCCTGCTGGCGGTGATGGACGCGGGCGAAGTGCGGCTGGAGCGCGATGGCGTGGCGCTGCAGATGCCTGCGCGCATCGGCGTGGTGGCGTTCGACGAGCGCGAGGGCGACGATCTGCCGCCGCCGGCTGGACTGCTGGATCGGCTGGCGATCCACATCGACGTCAATGCCCTGGGCCTGCGCGATGCTGAGCCATTCAATCTCGATGCCGCAGCGATCGATGCCGCGCGCGGCCTGATTGCGCGCGTCGAAGTCGACGATGCACACGCGCAGGCGCTATGCGCGGCTGCGGTGGCGCTGGGCATCGGATCGCTGCGGGCGCCGTTGCTGGCTTTGCGCGTGGCGCGCGCCAGCGCCGCGCTCGCAGGGCGCTACGCCGTCGATGACAATGACCTGGCCGTGGCCGGCCGCCTGGTGTTGGCCGCCCGTGCGACCTGCCTGCCGGCGCCGCCCGAGGATGAGACGGCGGAGCCCGACGAGCCCGACGATGCGCCGCCACCTGATCCGGACGACGCCTCCGACAAGGAACAGGACGATGCCGAGCTGCCTGACCGGCCGCTCGATGAACGCGTTCTCGAGGCGACGCAGGCGGCGATCCCGCCCGGCTTGCTGGCGCTGCTGCAGGCTGGCTTGGCACCGCGGCGGCGGGCCGGCGCGGCGGGTCGTGCCGGCGCGGCGCAGAGCTCTCAACGACGCGGTCGCCCGGCCAGTACCCGGCGCGGCGATCCGCGCGAAGGCGTGCGGCTGAACGTGGTGGAGACCTTGCGTTCGGCTGCGCCGTGGCAGCCGGTGCGACGGCAGGAACGCGCGCGTCTGGTGGGCGGCGCCAGCGGTGCCCCGGTCCGCCCGCGCATCGACGTGCGCCGCGACGACTTTCGCGTCACGCGCTTCAAGCAGCGCTCGCAGACCACCACCGTGTTCGTCGTCGACGCGTCGGGCTCGAGCGCGTTGCACCGGTTAGCCGAAGCCAAGGGTGCGGTCGAACTGCTGCTGGCCGACTGCTATGTGCGCCGCGATGAAGTTGCGCTAATCGCATTCCGCGGGCCGGGCGCTGAGCTTTTGTTGCCGCCGACGCGCTCGTTGGTGCGCGCCAAGCGCTCGCTTGCCGGCCTGCCAGGCGGCGGCGGCACACCGCTGGCGGCCGGCATCGAGGCGCTGCTTCTGCTGGCGCAAAGCGAGCGGCGCCGCGGCCATACGCCGATGGCTGTGCTGCTGACCGACGGTCGCGCCAACATCGCCCGTGACGGCACGCCAGGAAGGGCCCAAGGCGAGGCAGATGCGCTGGCGGCGGCGCGCGCGCTGCGCGCTGCTGCCCTCAATGTCGTATTGATCGACACCTCACCGCGACCGCAGCCGCTGGCGGCGCAATTGGCCGACGCGATGGGCGCGCGCTACCTTGCACTGCCGCATGCGGACGCCCACGCCGTCAGCATCGCGGTGCGCGTGACGCAGTCGGCGTAACCGGATACCGAAAACCGGGCTGGCTTCTGCGACACTTCGTCTTGACAAAACCAACTGTCAGGTTGAGTTGACTTAGCGCAAGTGCGGCGCCGCTGTCACGCCTAGGGTTACTCAACTGCCCAACGCCTGGAGCGCCGCATGCGGATCGTCCTTGTCCATCCCAACTACCACTCCGGTGGCGCCGAAATCGCGGGCAACTGGCCGCCGGCCTGGGTCGCCTATCTGACCGGCTACCTGAAGGCAGCCGGCTATTCGGACATCCACTTCATCGACGCGATGACCGACCACCTGGAAGAAGACCAGGTGCGCGCGCGGCTGATCGAATTGAAGCCGAACATTGTCGGCTGCACCGCCATCACGCCGGCCATCTACAAGGCCGAGCGGGTGTTGCAGATTGCCAAGGAAATCGACCCTGCGATCGTCACGGTGCTGGGTGGCATCCATGCGACCTTCATGTTCCCGCAGGTGCTGCAAGAGGCGCCGTGGATCGACGCGGTGGTGCGCGGCGAGGGCGAACAGGTGTTCCTCAACTTCGTCACTGCGGTCGAACAGGGCCGCTGGGCGCAGGACCGCCACTGCGTCGCCGGCCTGGCATTTCTGGAGGACGGCAAGGCCGTCTCCACGGCCGCCGAACCGCCCATCAAGGACCTGGACCGCATCAAGCCAGACTGGGCCATCCTCGACTGGGACAAGTACATTTATATCCCGATGGGCACGCGTCTGGCGGTGCCCAACTTCGCACGCGGCTGCCCGTTCACCTGCAGCTTCTGTAGCCAGTGGAAATTCTGGCGTGACTACCGCGTGCGTGACCCGAAGGAAGTGGTCGACGAGATCGAACTGCTGGTCCGCGACCACAAGGTCGGGTTCTTCATCCTCGCCGACGAGGAGCCGACCATCCACCGCAAGAAGTTCATCCAGTTCTGCGAACTGCTGATCGAGCGCAATCTACCGGTGCTCTGGGGCATCAACACGCGTGTCACCGACATCCTGCGCGACGAAAAGCTCCTGCCGATGTTCCGCAAGGCCGGTCTGATCCACGTGTCGCTCGGCACCGAAGCGGCGGCCCAGTTGAAGCTCGACCGCTTCAACAAGGAGACGACGATCGCGCAGAACAAGAAGGCGATCCGGTTGCTGAAGGAGGCCGGCATCGTCGCCGAGGCGCAGTTCATCGTGGGCCTGGAGAACGAAACCGCCGAGACGCTCGAAGAGACCTACCGGATGGCGATGGACTGGAAGCCCGACATGGCCAACTGGTGCATGTACACGCCGTGGCCGTTCTCCGACCTGTTCCAGGAGCTCGGCGACAAGGTGCAGGTGTTCGACTTCGAAAAGTACAACTTCGTCACGCCGATCATGAAGCCTGACGCGATGGAGCGCGGCGAACTGCTCGACCGCACGATGAACAACTACCGGCGCTTCTACATGCGCAAGGCGTTCCTCGAGTGGCCCTGGATCCGCGACAAGACGCGCCGCAAGTACATGATGGGCTGCCTGAAGGCCTTCGCGAAGAGCGGTTTCCAGCGCACCTTCTACGACTTGGGCCGCGTTGGCTATTGGGGCCCGCAGACGAAGAAGAAGGTCGACTTCGGCTTCGCCGACCAGGCGGTGCGCAGCCGCCCCGATGCCGACGCCATCGCCGATGTGGACGAAAGCTGGGTGACGATGCACGGGCCGAAGATCGCGATGCGCCGTCGCAAGGGCGAGGAGAACGCCGCGCTCGCGCTGGCGGCGATGTGCGGGACCACGCCCGCCGCGCCCAGACAGGCGCCGATGGCGTGCGGCGGCGGCACCGAGCAGCTTGCCGACGACGAGCCGGATCTGACGGTCGTGCAGGTCAAGCGGCGGTCGGCATCCGACGTTGCGGCGGCGGCTGAGTAAGCCCCGCGCCGGCCGGTCGCAAGCGCGTAGCGTTCAATCGCGCCATGGCTGCAGCCCAATCCGTTGGCGGCGCCGGCACGCGGCCGGCGGCGGCCGACGTCCGCGCGTTGATCGGCCCCAACGCCATCACGCAGGTGGCCGATGCACTGCTCCGCGAACTGGGCGTTCAGGCGACATCGCGCCTGTTCGAGCAAGCCGGCCTGGCGCAGCATCTGACGGCGCCGCCGACCTGCATGGTCGATGATGCTGACGTCAAGCGACTGCACGATGTGCTCCGCGCCGAGCTCGGCGTGCCGCAGGCCAGGCGGATCGGTGCACTGGCCGGCCGTGGCACCGGCGACTACCTGCTGGCGCATCGCATTCCCTCGACGGTGCAGCGCGTGCTCAAGCGATTGCCGGCCGCACTCGCTGCGCGCGTGCTCATGGTGGCCATTCGCCGTCACGCCTGGACATTCACCGGCGCCGGGTCTTTTGCCGCCCGTGCCGGCATGCCCTGGCGCCTGTCAATCACGCACGGACCGCTGGCGCGCGGCGCATCAGCGGGCGAACCGGTCTGCGACTTCTATGCGGGCACCTTCGAACGGTTGTTCAGTGTGCTCGTCCATCCACGGACGCGGGTGGTCGAAGTCGAGTGCGAGGCGGCGGGCGACGCCGCCTGCGTGTTCGAGCTGCGCTGGTGACGCCGCGGCCGGTCCGTAGCCGGCCTGCCGTCTGCAACGACCGTCAAGCGCATCCACTATGGCGCCTCGGCAGGTGGGCGCTGCTACCTTCACGGCAGTCGTTGCCGAGTGCCCGTCCAATCAAATAATGAAAAATGGTCGCCTGCTGTGGGAGTCCGACGGTCTGGTTTGGCCGCATCGGGCGTTCAGCCGCTTCGTCGTGTCGAGTCACCTGCGCTGGCATGTGCAGGTGATGGGCCAGGGGCCGGCGCTGCTGCTGCTGCATGGCACGGGTGCGGCCAGCCATTCCTGGCGAGATCTTGTGCTGCCGCTGGCGCGGCGCTACACCGTCGTCGTGCCCGACCTGCCCGGCCACGCATTCAGTGATCCTCTGCCGGCATCCCGACTGTCGCTGCCCGGCATGGCACAGGCACTGGGCGACTTGCTCGCGACGCTTGCGCTGGCACCGGTGGCCGTGGCGGGGCACTCCGCGGGTGCCGCGATTGCGGCCCGCATGTGCATCGACGGTGTCATCGCGCCCGCTGCGCTGATCAGCATCAATGGCGCCTTTCTGCCGCCGGTCGGCTGGCCCGGCCTGGTCTTCTTGCCGGCGGCGCGCCTGCTCGCGATCAGTCCGTTCGTATCGAATCTGGTTGCGCGCCGCGCGGCCGATCCGACCGCGGTCCAGCGCCTGATCGACAGCACCGGTTCGCAGCTCGATGCGGAAGCGGCGGCGCTGTATCGCATGCTGGTGCGAAGCCCGCAACACGTCGCATCCACGCTCGCGATGATGGCCCGGTGGGACTTGTGGCCGCTGCTGGCCGATCTGCCCAGACTTGCGCCCAGGCTCACGCTCATTGTCGGCGAGGGTGATCGCACACTTGATCCGCGCCAAGCGCTGCAGGTGCAGCGCCGAATCCCCGCGGCACAAATCATTCGGCTCCCCAAGCTGGGCCACTTGGCGCACGAAGAAGCGCCGGCGCTGCTGGTCGAGCGCTTGCTCGCGTGCTGCTCTGCGGTGTAGCGGATCGGCATTCGGTCAGCGTGTCCGAGCCACCACAGGCAGGACGGTCATGAATACATGTGTCCATTTAGCTTGACATTTGTGCGTGACAAAGCATGATTACAGCTCAGTCAATGGAAACGCACGGAGGCCTGGATGGACGTCGCAAGGCGGATCGAGCAAGGCCTCATCAATGCGCTGGCGCTGGGGGACCTGCCAGGTTGCCCGCCCAAGCTGGCGGCGGCGATGCGCCATGGCGTGTTTCCGGCAGGTGCCCGAGTGCGTCCGCGTCTGGTGCTGGCGGTCGCAGGCGCCTGCGGTGATGACACGCCGGCCCTGACAGACGCGGCCGCCACCGCGATCGAACTGCTGCACTGCGCCTCGCTGGTTCACGATGACCTGCCGTGCTTCGACGATGCCGCCACCCGGCGCGGCAAGCCCTCGGTGCATCGAGCCTACGGCGAAAGACTGGCCGTGCTGTCCGGTGATGCGCTGATCGTGCTCGCGTTCCAGGTGATGGCCGGTGTGGTCGCGCTCCGGCCGGAACGTGCGTCGGCACTGCTGCTGACCGTCAGTCGATCGGTCGGCCTGCCGCGCGGTATCGTCGCCGGCCAGGCGTGGGAGTGCGAGTCGCGCGTGTCGCTGGTCGAATACCAGCGTGAGAAGACCGGGTCGCTGTTCGAGGCGGCCACCGTGGCCGGCGCCGAAGCCGCAGGCGCGCCTGCTCACCTGTGGCGGCTGTTCGGAGAAAAGCTTGGCGAGGCCTATCAGGTGGCCGACGACATTCGCGATGTGGTGGCCGACCCGGTGCTGATTGGCAAACCGGTGGGGCGCGACGTGGCGCTGGCCCGACCGAGTTCAGCGCGCGAACTGGGCCTTGAAGGCGCGGTACGGCACTTCGAGCAACTGGTTGCGCAGGTGGTCGCGTCGATCCCGGCGTGTCCTGGTGCGACGGCGCTGCGCGAACTCGTTGCACTCGAAGCAGATCGCCTGGTGCCGAGCGACATCATGGCCCTTGCCGCATAGCGGCAGCGTCGCATGCCGGCCGACGAAGCAAGGCGATCAATGCCGCGGCCGAGCGCTGGGTGGTGGTTCGTCTAATCTGCATGCGTGGTTCCTCGTTGTCCAATGACATGCCGGCTGCTGCGCCGTCGATGACGCCGCCGACCACGCTGATCGAGCGCTGGCGCCGCGTGCGCGACCGGCTGCTGTGCAGCCCGCGCTTTCATCGCCTGGCCACTGCCTTTCCGCTCACACGGCCGATTGCGCGTCGGCGGGCGCGCGCCCTGTTCGACCTGGTTGCGGGCTTCGTCTACACGCAGGTGCTTTTCAGTTGCGTGCGACTGAAGGTTTTCGACCAGGTGGCGCAGCAGCCGCTGACGGTCGATGAACTGGCGGCGCGCGTCCAACTGCCGGTGCATGGCGCCGAACGTCTGGTGCGCGCAGCGATCGCGCTGCGCCTGCTGGAGTCGCGCGACGGTGATCGAATCGGTCTGGGCGCGCTCGGCGCTGCCTTGTGCGGCAATCCGGGCGTGCAGGCGATGGTCGAACACCATGCGCTCTTGTACGGCGACCTCGCCGACCCGCTGCCTCTGCTGCGCGGCGAACGCGACGATCGTGCGCTCGCGTCTTACTGGGCGTACGCCGATGGCAACAACCCCGCGGCGTTGACGGCTGCGCAGGTGGCGCCGTACTCCGCGCTGATGTCGGCGTCGCAGCATTTCGTCGCGGCAGAAATCCTCGATGCCTATCCGTTCGCACGCCATGTGCAACTGCTCGACGTGGCCGGTGGCGAAGGGACGTTCGCGATCAGTGCCGGGCGCATCGCGCCCGCGCTACGCCTGACGGTGTTCGATCTGCCCGCAGTGGCCGAGCGTGCGCGCGCCAACCTCACCGCAGCCGGCATGGCCGAGCGCAGCGAGGCGGTGGGCGGCAGCTTTATCGACGACGCGCTGCCCGAAGGCGCTGACCTCATCACGCTCATCCGCGTGGCCTATGACCACGACGACGCGCGCGTCCTGGCGCTGCTGAAGAAGATCCATGCGGCCCTGCCGCGCGAAGGAACGCTGCTGATCGCCGAGCCGATGCGCTCGATCGCTGGCAACGACCCGATGGCGGATGCCTACTTCGGCTTCTATCTGCTGGCCATGGGGCGCGGGCGCGCTCGTTCGTTCGCGGAGTTCCGCGACCTGCTGCAGGCCGCGGGATTCACGCGCATCGAGCCGCTGCGCTCGCGCGCGCCGCTGCTTACCAGTCTCATCACCGCAAGACGGTAGGGAATCACCGTCATGCAGCAACCAGACACTTCGTGTGGCCATAAGTGTTAACTAAACTTGACACTCGACAAAGTCAGCGTAGAGTGACAGTCATGCGTGGGGTGCAGGTTGTCCAGTACAGGGCTGCCCGAAGAACGAAGTCGTAGAAGTGATCAAGAGACCATGAAAACGCTTGCCGTCGTACTTGAGCAGCCCGAGCGCCTGGTGTTGACTCACCTGGATCTCGTACCTGCCAGTGAAGACGACGTGATCGTGGACATCGAATACAGCGGCATCAGCACCGGCACGGAGAAGCTCCTGTGGAACGGGCGCATGCCGCAGTTCCCCGGCATGGGCTATCCGCTGGTCCCCGGTTACGAGTCGGTCGGTACGGTGCGCGAATGCGGAAACCGCGCCGGACTGAAGTCCGGTCAGCATGTCTTCGTGCCAGGCGCGCGCTGCTACGGCGAGGTGCGCGGCCTGTTCGGCGGTGCTGCCTCGCGCGTAATGGTGGCCGCCTCGCGCGTGATTCCCATCGGCGAGTCGCTGGGTCAGCAGGGCGTATTGCTGGCACTGGCCGCGACCGCGTATCACGCAGTTGCCGGCGGCGGCAAGCGCGACAAGATCGTTCCTCCCGACCTCATCGTCGGCCATGGCGTCCTCGGGCGACTGCTTGCGCGCTTGACGGTACTCGCCGGCGGCGCGCCGCCCACCGTATGGGAGCGCAATGCGCAACGCTGCAGCGGTGCCGACGGCTACCCGGTGCTGCATCCGGATGCTGATCCACGCCGCGACTACAAAGCCATTTATGACGTCAGCGGCGACGCCGCGATCCTCGACACGCTCATGCAGCGCCTGGCGCCGGGGGGCGAGATCGTGCTGGCAGGCTTCTACAGCGAGCCGCTGTCGTTCGCCTTTGCGCCGGCATTCATGCGTGAAGCGCAAATCCGCGCCGCCGCTGAGTGGCAGCGTCCGGACCTGCTGGCGGTCAAGGAACTGCTCGACACCGGCCGTCTGTCGTTGGATGGCCTGATCACCCATCACGCCACCGCCGACCGTGCGGCTGATGCATATCGCACGGCTTTCGGCGATTCGCAGTGCCTGAAGATGGTTCTCGACTGGCGAGGCTGTGCTTGAACTCAGCGCGCCGGCCCATGCACGTGTCACCGATACGTACCCAAAGGCTTATCCGATGAGTTCATCCTGCAGCAGCGCGTCGGCCACGGGTGCCGCCACCATCCAGTTGATGAAGCTGCAGTTGCGTGCCGAAGCGGCCATCGAGCCTGCGCCGGTGAGCACCAGTGAAGCAAGCAAGAAGACACAGATCATCGCGATCTACGGCAAGGGTGGCATCGGCAAGAGCTTCACCTTGGCCAACCTCAGCTACATGATGGCGCAGCAGGGCAAAAAGGTGCTGCTGATCGGCTGCGACCCGAAGAGCGACACCACCAGCCTGCTGTTCGGCGGCAAGGCCTGCCCCACCATCATCGAGACCAGCAGCCGCAAAAAACTCGCCGGCGAACCGGTGGCCATCGGCGACGTCTGCTTCAAGCGCGACGGCGTGTTCGCGATGGAACTCGGTGGTCCGGAAGTCGGCCGCGGTTGCGGCGGGCGCGGAATCATCCACGGCTTCGAGACCCTGGAGAAGCTCGGCTTCCATGACTGGGGCTTTGACTACGTGCTGCTCGACTTCCTCGGCGACGTGGTGTGCGGCGGCTTTGGCCTGCCCATCGCGCGCGACATGTGCCAGAAAGTGATCGTCGTCGGCAGCAACGACCTGCAGTCGCTGTATGTCGCCAACAACGTGTGCTCGGCGGTCGAGTACTTCCGCAAGCTCGGCGGCAACGTCGGCGTCGCCGGCCTCGTGATCAACAAGGACGACGGCACCGGCGAGGCCGCGGCGTTCGCGCAGGCGGCCGGTATCCCGGTGCTGGCGGCGATCCCGGCCAACGATGAGATTCGCCGCAAGAGCGCCAGCTACGAAATCATCGGCCGTCCCGACGGCGCCTGGGGTCCGCTGTTCGGCGAACTCGCCGCCGCAGTCGCCGATGCACCTCCGGTGCGCCCGAAGCCACTGACGCAAGACGCGCTGCTCGGCCTGTTCTCCAGCGACGTTACCGGTCGCGACGTGGTGCTGCAGCCGGCTACCACGCTCGACATGCTCGGCAAAGAAACGATCGAGAAGAAGACGCTCGAAGTGGTCTACGACGCCGTATGACCCCGCGCGCCCAAGTGATCTGATGAGCATGGCCATGTCCGAACGGTCCGCCGCCGCCCCTCTCTCCCATCCTCTCCACGGCGGCGAGGCTGTGTACGACGCGGCCGGTGTTGCACCCGTCAGTGGTGACACGACGGGCCGGCCCGGCCGCTCTTTTTCGACGGGCGATGCAGTGATCCCGATTACCCCGGTCAAGCAGGAAGCGCTGCAGGCCGATGGCCATGGCTGTCACGCCGGCCGCGATGAAATGCTCAAGACGGCTCGCGCCTCCGGCAACAGCGAACTGCTGGCGCGCTACGCCGCCGACTACCCGCTTGCGCCGAACGCCGGCCCGCATGATCAGCCGCAGAGCATGTGTCCCGCCTTTGGTTCGTTACGCGTCGGGCTGCGCATGCGCCGCACCGCGACCATCCTGTCCGGCTCCGCGTGCTGCGTCTACGGTCTCACGTTCACGTCGCACTTTTATGGCGCGCGTCGCTCAGTGGGCTACGTGCCATTTAACTCCGAGACGCTGGTCACCGGCAAGCTGTTCGAAGACATCCGCGAGGCGGTGTTCAAGCTCGCTGATCCAGCCAAGCTCGATGCGATCGTCG
>LNFM01007259.1_pt1 | contig 17490 bp, 6 predicted proteins | sample 596031 | NCBI WGS metagenome assembly LNFM01 (sample SAMN04254537, study PRJNA301005) | activated carbon metagenome | isolation source: dual media filters at the Ann Arbor, Michigan drinking water treatment plant | place: USA: Ann Arbor | reverse complement strand
CGTCTACGCGCTGCCAGGCTTGCCTGCGTTCGCCAACCCCACCGCCAACGTGCCGGTGGTGACGGAACTGCGCCAAGTCATCGAGCCTTGGAGCGAGACGTCGGTGACCTGGGAGAATCGACCGCTCGTTTCTGCCGCGCTCACTCAAGCGAGCCAGACCGGGGTGGACCAATGGGTCGCCTTCGATGTGACCGGTCTGGTCCGCGACTGGTTGAGCGATCGTACCGTCAACTACGGCGTCGAATTGTCTCAGCCCCACGTGACACTGCTTGGCGGCCGACCCATCGGCTCACTCTATGCGTCATCCGCCTTCGACGATCCGAGCGTGCGGCCGTTCCTGTCGATTTCCGCAGTACCCGAACCGCAAGCCTATGCGCTGATGGTTGCAGGACTGGGACTCGTCGGCTGGGCAGCCCGACGGCGCGCTCAGACCCCGAAGCAGGGTGTGACGCAGTAGCTGCGCGAAGTGCAGCGCCGGTCGACGAGAATGATGCTGGCGCTGCACGATGACACATGGCCCCAGGATGCAGCGTGGCACGTGCGGCTAGGCCAAAATGAAGCGCAACCGACGCAGAAGATCTACCGGTTGCAGAGCCGGCAGACCCATCGGGCCTCCCGTCCCTCTGCACTTCCGGCTCTCACGTCCAACAGCCTCGGCCTCCAGAATCGATGTGCGCACCGGCTGTGGACGGGAAACCGACTCTCGCCATGTGCCGTACATCCCGCAATCGCGCGAGTTCGATGGATCGATCGAGCGCTCGATCGCGTCGGGAACTGAGGTCGGTCGACATCAGGATCCTGTGGGTCGACTTCAGTGTGTCGCACGAGCCGCTGCGACAGCAATTGCGCCGCTTGCGCCAATCGACGCCGCATCGGGACGGACGCGTCTGCTGCCCGATGGCCACCGATGTCAGCGACGAGGCGATGCAGATCCGCGTCCTGACAAGGTCCAAGGATTGCGGCAGCAACGGGAATTTTCGCTGTTTCGGGCGTGAGCGGCTCATCGACGACACGTGGCGTCGACGGTACGCCGACCCTCGCGTGAGGTGGTCCGGCGACGGCCGGCTCACGCTCCCGCTGCTCGCGGCATCGTTTCGCAACGAGCGCAGCACCATCGTGGTGCACCCCGATATCGACCGAGCCTGCAGGCTATCATTCGCTCACCATCACGTCCGTTTCCCCACGAGAGGTATGTCATGATCAGTCGACCCCTAGCTGCGGGCCTCGCCGCATTCGCCGCGCTGGCCGGAGCACTTCCCGGCACCACTGCCGCCCAAGCCTATCCCCAGAAGAGCGTTCGCTTCGTCGTGCCGTTTCCGCCGGGTGGCGCAACGGACGGGCTCGCCCGCCTCATCGGCGAGCGCTTGGCCGCACAATGGCCCCATCCCGTGGTCATCGACAACCGGCCTGGCGCGGGGGGCAACATCGCGGCCGAATTGGTCGCCAAGGCGCCGGCGGACGGCCACACGATCTTCATCGTCGGCCTGTCGCACGCGGCGAACATCAGTCTCTACGCCAAACTCGGCTATCACCCGATTCGCGACTTCGCCCCGATCACGCAGGCGGTGGCGATCGACACGTTCCTCGTGGTGCATCCTTCCGTGCCGGTGCGTTCGGTGAAGGAACTCGTCACCCTGGCGAAGGCAAAGCCCGGCTCGCTCAATTTCGCCTCCGGGGGCAACGGCAGTTCGCCCCACATGGCGATGGAACTCTTCAAGGATCTGGCGAAGATCGATCTGGTCCACGTCCCCTACAAGGGCACGCAATCGGTGATCGGCATGCTTGCCGGCGAGACGGCGCTCTTGTTCGAGAACCTCATCTCCGTAGGCGGGCACGTCAAGACCGGCCGCCTGCGTGCCCTCGCCGTGGGCAGCGCCAAGCGATCGCCCGCCATGCCCGACCTTCCCACCGTGGCCGAGGCGGGCGTGCCCGGTTACGAGATGGTGCTCTGGTTCGGCATCGTCGCGCCCGCCAAGACGCCCGCGCCTATCGTCTCCACCTTGCAGACGCAGATCGCCGGCATCCTGAAGTCCGCCGATATGCAATCGCGGTTGGCGGTCCAGGGCGCCACCCCGATCGGAAATACACCCGCCGAATTCGAAGCCTTCATCAAGGCCGAGATGGTCAAGTGGGAGCGCGTGATCAAGTCAGCGGGCTTGAAGGTCGACTGACATCGGTCGACCGGTGGGGGCCTCGGCAGCAGCCAAGGCCCCGGGTCGCCCGAGCAGCGCCAGGCGCGCGTCCGTGGCGTCAGTGCGACGTGTAGCCGCCGTCGACGCAGATATCCTCGCCCTGCAAGAAGGCCGACTGCGTCGTCGCCAGGAACAGCGCCACCTCCGCGATCTCCTCGGGCTCGCCCATGCGCCCTGCCGGAACGTAGCTGCGTATCCGCCGCTCGGTTTCGGCGGGATCGCGCGCAGTGCGCTTCATGGCGAAACCGGTATTGATAGGCCCTGGACTGATCGAGTTCACGAGGATGCCCTCGCGCCCGAGTTCGTACGCCATCGATTTCGTCAAATGGACCAGTGCCGCTTTGGTCAGCCCATACAGCGCGCGCTTCGCATAAGTCACCCGCCCTAGCTGACTGGCGATATGGATGATGCGCCCACCGCCTTGACGGCGCATGATCGGCAGCACCGCCTGACTGGCGAAGAACGGCGCGGCGAGATTCACCGACACCACGCGATCGAAGTCGTCGCGGGAGTACTCGCCGAAGTCGACCGGCACGCGGATGCCGGCATTGTTCACCAACACGTCGATGCGCCCGAAACGAGCCGCTGCCTGTTCGATCATGCGCTCGGCCTCGCCGCGTAGGGCGAGATCGTGGACCCCATACTCGATGCGCCCTGCGTTCGGATAGGCACGACACGCCCGCTGCACCGCCTCGAGCTGCTCGACCGTACCTTCGGCGACGAGATACACCGACGCGCCTTCGCGCGCATAACAGTGGGCGATGGCGTTGCCGATGCCCTTGTCGGAAGATGCGCCGGTGACGATGGTGACTTTTCCTGCGAGTGCTGGCATGGGAAGGATCCCCGGTGAAATGTGGTTCATGGAAAGCCGCGCAACATGCGGTAGGTTCTGGAGAAGCTTTTCAGAAACCGGCATGCTTAGTCAAACACGATGAGATCGCTCGTTGCCCCCCCGGTGCGATGTCGAGGCGAGCAAAGTGACCGACACGTCTATCCCCCGCGACTCGTCCCCTCACATCGTCCAAGCGGGGTGCGACTGTGCAGACATTGCATCCCTGCTGCAATCGGTGCCGACCCGCGAACGACATTTTTTGCCATCCCGATCATCCCCGGTGCGCCTAGGCCGGTATTCCGCCGGATGTCGTGAAACCGGCGTCCCACCCACTGATCTTCATGCCCGACTTTTCCACCTGCGCCTAGCGAGCGGATCTCCGGGCGCCTCCCGCCTACCCATCGGGAGACCGCCAGACGCAACCGCCATCGAGGCAAAACCCTCCCACCGCCCGCCCTGATTGCAGCCGCACGCTTAGCGCCCCGGATTGCTCGTCCGAAATCGGGCACCGAGGCCGCTATGCCCGCTCGAAGGCGGCAACGATCGAGTTCTTTCCGGCGTGTGCGGGAGTCCGACCTCATCCGCTCCCTTAGCTTGACCTCACGGGCCGACGGTGGTCCGCCCCTAGACGCCATTCGCGTCACCAATTTTTTACTTGCCGAGCGATCGCCCGGCAACCCGCGAATGCCGTCGAACGCTTGCACCGACCAGGCTCGCAAGCAATCGTAATTCATTAGCGGTAGACACCAAGCAAGCCTTCCCAACAATTTCACACTCGTTCACAGAAGCTCTCGCTTGCGCGCACGCGACATGCCTAGTGCATGATAAATTCCGCAGCCTGATTCAGCTGCGCAAGTCGCCACGGCGAGCGCTGCTTCGGACGGCCTCGGCCCACATCCCGCAGAAGCCGCACAACAAAATCGCACGCATAGGAGTCGTAGAACGTGTGCCAGGAGCTGTTTTCCGGGCTGCGCGCCGTCATGCGCGCGGCCCGCGAGCGTTGCATCGAGCGCATCGGCCGCGGCATCGCCGAGCATCCCTCACCCCGGCCGATCGCGCTTCGCTTCGCCACCCTGCTCGCGGGTTTGTTGTTCCCGTTGAGCGCATGGTCCTTCGACCTGCAGGTTTCCTCCTTCATCGATACGCCCGACCCCGCCGTCGCCGGAGGCCGCTTCACCTATGCCGTGGTGGTGACCAACGGTGCGGCCGATGCCGCACCCGCGTCCGAACTCACCGTCACGATGGATCCCAATCTCGTCGTCGACGGCCCCCTGCCTCCGGGCTGCACATTCGAAACGACGCCGCGGCAAGTGCGTTGTACCTTGCCTGGGCTCGCCGGCAACACCCCCACGACTCGCAGCTTCGAGGTGAACCACAATGCACCTGGCTCGGTCGTCATCAACAGCACGGCCACGGTGAGCTTTCTGGCGGGCGATACCAATGCCGGCAACAATGCGCTGACGCAGAACACGACCATCAATCGCGGTGCGAACCTCTCCCTTTCGAAGGCCGCCGTGGCGCCCACGGTTCCCCAAGGCGGGCAAGCCACCTTCGCCATCGACGTGTCGAACGCCGGACCGGACGCCGCCCCCACTGGCGTGCAGGTCACCGACACGCTGCCGAGCAACCTCAGCTTCGTCTCTTCCGCAGGCGCTGGTTGGTCGTGCTCGGCCGTCGGGCAGACAGTCACTTGCCTGAACCCGAACAATCTCGCGGTCGGCGCCTCGGCCCCGCAATTGTCGATCACCGCCCAGCTTGCCGGTGGCATCGCCACGGGCACGGTGACCAACCCCGCCACGGTCGCAGCGATCGACAACCTTCTCGGCGATGGCAACCCGAGCAACAACACCAGCACCGCCACCTTTCAGGTATTGCCGGGCGCCGACCTCGCCGTCGGCAAATCGGTCACGACACCCGTGGTCAGCGCCAGTCTCGTCACGTTCACGCTCACGCCGAGAAACAACGCAGGCAGCACGGCAACCAATGTCGAAGTCGTCGATACACTGCCCGCCGGATTCACCAACATCGCAGCCAACGGTGCAGGCTGGACCTGCGGCGTCGCCGGGCAGACGGTCACGTGCACGCGCGCCGCCTATGCGGTCGGTGCAACCGACGACATCGTCATCACGGCCACGGCGCCCACCACCACCACACTCACAAGCTTCTCCAATACCGCCACCATTGCATCGGCAACGCTGGATCCCGCGCCTTCGAACAACACGTCGAACACGGTCAACTTCAACGTACAGCCCGACGGCGCCGATCTCACCATCGCGAAGACCAAGACGCCCAATCCGGTGGCCCAGGGTTCGTCGATGACCAGCACGATCACCGTGCGCAACCTCGGTCCCCAGGCGGTTCCCGCCGGCGGCACGATCACGGTCACCGAGACCGGCGCCGCCGGCGAGACGCTCAATTCGGCGAGCGGCACGGGCTGGACTTGCGGCGCCCCTGTCGGGAACGCGATCACGTGCTCCAGGCCGGGCCCGCTGGCGTTGAATGCCACGGCGCCTGTCATCACGGTCGCATCGACCGCGACCGCATCGGGCACCTTGAACAATACCGCTGCGGTGACATTGAGCGGCCCGGTCAGCGATCCCGTGGCCGCCAACAACAGCATCGGCGCCAGCTCGAATTCCACCTCGACCATCGCCGACCTGCGGCTGACCAAGAACGTCGATCTCGCGACGCTCACCACCGCACAAAACACCCTCGTCTATACCTTGATCGTGACGAACGATGGACCGGGCACGTCCACCAACGTCACCGTCACCGATCCGGTGCCGATGTTCACCAGCAGTTCCCTGCACGGCACCACCGGCGTCACCGCGGTTGCAACCCAGGGCACCTGCACGGTGAACGGCACGAACGGCACCGTCACCTGCAATGTCGGCACGCTCAACAATGCCGCGTCGGCCACCATCACGGTCACGGTCAATCGCCCGATGCGCGACGGCCCGTTCACCAATACCGCCACCGTCACCTCGCCGGACATCGGCGACCCCAACCCGGCCAACAACAGCGCATCGGCGAATACGACGGTCAACCCGATCGCGGATGTCGAGGTCACCAGCAAGTCGGTCACACCGGGCAGCGTGCGGGCCGGCACCAACGCGACCTACGTGCTGAACTTCCGCAACAACGGGCCGTCCGCCGCGGCCGATGTGACGATCAGCGATCCGATCACCTCGTCCTCAGGCGTCGACACGGGACTCACGGTCGTCAGCGCGAGTTGCACCAAAACGGGCTGCATCTGCACCTATACGCCGGGTGCCATCGGCGCCTTCAACTGCACGGTCGGCGCCATGGCCAGCGGCGAAACCGCCAGCGCCACCTTCGTCGTCCGGCCGAACTTCGTCGCCGGCAATCCGACGCGAACCTTCAGCAACACCGCGACGATCGCCACGACCACCACCGAAAGCAATGCCGGCAACAACGCGCGCAGCAGCACGCTCGAGGTCCAGCCCGCTTTGCTCGATCTGGTCGTCAACAAGACCGATCTGGTCGATCCCGTCGGCTTCGATGCGACTTCGCCGAACAACTTCATCGACTACCGCATCCAGATCACCAATAGCGGCCCCTCCTACGGCACCGGCATCCAGATCACGGATACCATGACACCGGTCGCCGGCAAGAACCTCGAGTTCATCGGCCTTCAGACCACGACCTGCACGACACCGGCAGCGGCCACCTGCGCGGGCGGCGGGACGATCTTCGGTACGGCGACAGCCTTCGTCTGCGGAAACTTCGAGCTGACGGCGGGCGGAAGCTGCTCGATGGACCTGCGCTTCCGTGTGGTCGACGCGCCGGCCCTCGGAGGCGATACCTACAACAACATCGCGGCAGCCACCTCGAACGAACCGGACTCCAACGCGCTCAACAGCAGCGAAGGCGAGAGCACCACGGTCCGCGTGCGGGCCGACCTCGAAGTCGTCAGCAAGACACCCTCCGTCGCCACCGTCGACATCAACCAGCCCTTCGACTGGATCGTCACCGTGCGCAACAACGGTCCGGGCGACAGCGAACTCACCACCGTGACCGATACGCTGCCGGCCGGCATGGCGGTCTTCGGCGGAACGCCGAGCTACACGAAGACGGGTCCGGTCGGAGGCGCCAACTGCACGGTGGTCGGCCAGCTCGTCACCTGCGCCATGGGGCAACTGAACGCCGCGCAAACGGCGACGATCACGATTCCGGTGCGCATCACGGCCTTCCCCGCTGGAGGCGTGGCCAACAACACGGCCGCCGTGAGCACGAGCGAAGTCGACTTCGTGTCGGGCAACAACAGCCGCCTCGGGACGGTGAACGTGCGCAAGTCCAGCGTGGCCGGCCGGGTCTACAACGATGCGAATCTGAGCGCCGCGTTCAATCCGGGCGAAGGGATCGCGGGCGTGCAACTCACGCTGAGCGGTACGGACGCCTTCGGCAATACGCTCTCGCGCGTCGTGACGACCCAGCCCGACGGCAGCTATCTCGTCGACGATCTGCCGCCCGGCACCTACCAGGTGGTGCAGACGCAGCCTGCCGGCTTCGCCGACAGCAAGGAGGTCGTGGGCACAGCAGGTGGAACCGCACCGCCTGCGTGTCCGCCGGCCGGCAACTGCGGCAACGGCGCTGCGCAGAACACGATCGCCAACATCGTGTTGCCTGCCGCGACCGCCGCCACCGGATACGACTTCGAGGAATACCAGGGCGCGACGGTCTCGGGCTTCGTCTACAACGATCGGAACAACAACGGACAGCGCGAAGGCGGCGAAACGGGCATCGCCGGCGTCGTCATCTCCCTCACGGGCATCGACTATGCCGGCAACCCGGTCAACCTCAACGCAACCACGAGCCCGACCGGCCAGTACACGTTCGCCAACGTGCCGCCTTCGGGCGCCGGCGGCTACATCCTCACCGAGACCGCGGAGCCTGCCGGCTTCCTCGACGGCCAAGACCAGAACGGCGCAGGCGCGGGCAACGTCATCGCGGCAAGCGCCGGACGCCCGACGCCCGAAACGATCACGCTCGCGGCCGGATCGGTGACCCCCGGGGGCAGCGTGACGGAGCGCAACTTCGGCGAAATCGAGAGCGCGACGATCGCCGGCACGGTCTATGTCGATACCGACGGCAACGGCGTTCGGGGCGGCGGAGAAACCGTCGGCATACCAGCGGTCGCCCTCGCGCTCACCGGCACCAACGACCTCGGTCAGGCCGTCAACTGCACCGTGACCACCAGCGGCACCGGTGCCTACAGCTTCCCGAATGCGGCCGACGTCAACCCGGCCTGCCGCAGCCTGCGCCCCGGCACTTACGTCATCACGGAGACGATCCCCGTCGGCCTGACCTCCACGGGGGCCCAGGTCGGCACCTCGGGGGGCACTGCAGGCGCGAGCCCCACCACCCAGTTCACGAGCAACGTCGTCATCGCCAACCCCGGCACGAACGCCGTCAACTACAACTTCGGCCACCAAGGCACCTTGCTCGCCGGCTCGGTCTACGTCGACAGCAACAACAACGGCATCCGTGATCCCGGTGAGCCGGGCATTCCCGGCGTCGCCGTGACCCTGTCGGGCAACACGGCCGGCAACGTGAATGTCTGTGCCGTGCTGCCCGCCTGCACGGCCACCACCGACACCAACGGCAACTACCTCTTCGCCAATCTGCCGGCAAGCAATGCGACGGGCTACACCCTGCGCGAAGCCGATGCCGGCAATGTGCCCAGTCCCATTCTCGCCAACTACGCCGACGGCACCGATCGCGCCGGCACCGTCAACGGCGTGCCGGTCGGCGCCGCCGGCAACGACATCATCAACGGGATCGTCATCGCCATCGGCCAGGTCGGCGCGAACTACGATTTCGGCGAGCGCGGGCAGTCGCTCTCCGGGCGCGTCTACACCGACAACAACAATGACGGCATCGTGCAAGCCACCGAGACAGGCATCGCGAACGTCACGATCACCCTCTCGGGAACCACCAACACGGGGGTCGACGTCTGCACCATCGTTCCGGCCTGCACCGTGACGACGAACGTCGACGGCAACTATTCATTCGACAATCTTCCCTCGGGCACGTACACGCTGACCCAGACGCAGCCCACGGGCTACGCCGACGGCCGCGAGACGGCCGGCAATCTCGGCGGCACGGTCGACAACGGCACGTTCACCGGCAATCCGCCGCAGAACCGCGTCAGCGGCATCGTGCTGGGCACCAACCAATCCGGCACGAACTACAACTTCGGCGAACAGACCTCGAAGATCCGCGGTGCGACCTACGTCGACACCAACGGCAACGGACAGCGCGACAACGGCGAGGCCGGCATCGCCGGTGTGACGATCACTTTGACGGGCACCGATAACCTCGGCAACCCGGTGACCCGCACCACCACGACGGACAGCAGCGGCAATTACCTGTTCGACGGCTTGCGCCAGGGCACCTACGCCGTCACCCAGACGCATCCGACGATCTATACCGACGGCATCGACCGCGCCGGCACGGCCGGCGGCGCAGCGGGCAACGACGTCGTCACCGGGATCGTGTTGGGCGCGGGTGTCGATGCGACCAACTATGAATTCGGCGAACAGCCGCTCGCGCTCGCCTCGGTTGCCGGCCGCGTCTGGTTCGACACCAATCACGACCGCCTCGACAACGACGGCATCGGCGCCGGTCGCGGCAATTGGATCGTCGAACTCGTGCGCGCGGGCACCGTAGTGCAGACGACTCGCACAGACCCCAACGGCGACTATCGCTTCACCAGCGTGACACCGAACACCGGCTACGAAATCCGCTTCCGCAACCCGAGCAACAACGCCGTGTTCGGCAACCCGCGTGTCGAAGCCGGCAGCCTCGTCCCCGGCTCGGCGGTCGCCAACGGCGTCATCGGCAACCTCAACGTCGTCTCGGGGGCGAACGTCGTCGGCCAGAATCTGCCGCTGGATCCGAACGGGGTCGTCTACAACTCGGTGACGCGCCAGCCGGTGACGGGCGCGACGGTCACCCTCAACGGGCCGGCGGGATTCGATCCGGCGACCCACCTGCTGGGCGGGGCCGGAAACGTCGCCCAGGTCACGGGCGCCGACGGCTTCTATCAGTACATCCTGCTCGCGGGTGCGCCCGCCGGCAGCTACTCCCTGACGGTCACCGCGCCCGCCGGCTTGCTGTCCGCGCCCTCGGCGTTGATTCCTGCGTGCACGGCAACCCTGAACGTGGGCGCGGCGCCCGAGCCTTCGCTGGTTCAAGCCGGCAATACCGCGCCGGCCGTCGCCGCCCCGGCACACGACCCGGCCAATTGCCCGCCCACCTCGATCGGCCTCGCCGCCGGTGCCGCGACGACGCAGTACTACCTCGCCTTCGTGCTGACGCCGGGGGTCTCGGCGAATCTGGTCAACAACCACATTCCGCTCGATCCGGTGCTCGGGGGCGCGCTCGTCGTGCAGAAGACGACGCCGATGATCAACGTCTCTCGCGGCGATCTGGTGCCGTACACGATCACTGCGACCAACACGCTGGCGGTCACGCTCAACAACATCGACTTGCGCGACCTCGTTCCGCCCGGCTTCCGTTATCGGCTGGGCAGTGCGACGCTCAACGGCGTGCGCCTGGAGCCCGCGGTCGCCGGCCGTGAACTGAACTGGCGCAATCTGACGTTCGCGCCGAACGAGCGCAAGACCTTCCGCCTCCTCCTGGTCGTGGGCTCCGGCGTCATGGAAGGCCAATACGTCAATCAGGCCTACGCCTCCAACAACATCGCCAACCTCCCGACCTCGAACGTCGCGACCGCGACGGTACGCGTGGTGCCGGATCCGACCTTCGACTGCACCGACGTGATCGGCAAGGTGTTCGACGACAAGAACGCCAACGGCTACCAGGATCAAGGCGAACTCGGCATCCCGAACGTGCGTCTCGCCACGGCTCGCGGCCTGCTGATTACCAGCGATGCGCAAGGCCGCTACCACATCCCCTGTGCCATCGTCCCGAACGAGATGCGCGGCTCGAACTTCGTCGTGAAGCTCGATGCCCGCACGCTGCCCTCGGGATTCCGCGTCACCACAGAGAATCCGCGCGATGCCCGCGCGACGCGCGGCAAGATGGTTCGCATCGACTTCGGTGCGACCGTGCATCGAGTCGTGCGCGTCGAGGTATCGCGGGATGCGTTCGATGCCGATTCGGCCACGCTGCGCCAAGAGTGGCGCGCTCGCTTCGACGCGCTCCCCGCCATGCTCAAGGCCACGCCGTCCGTGGTGCGTTTGGCCTATCACCTGCGAGACGAGGATCGCGCGCTCGTCGAGCGTCGAGTCCAGGCACTGACCGAGGGACTGCGAGAACGATGGCGAGAGGAACGCGGCGGCTATGCGCTGGTGATCGAGCAGGAGGTGATGCCATGATGCGCCTACGCCCGATCGCACTCGCCGTGTGCGCCGTCTTCGGCGCCGCCCATGCGCAACAGCCGCACGCGCCGGAGCCCTCGAACCGCGGCAAGATGCTCAACGACGATGTGTCGTTCGTCCATGGCACCCCGCCCTCGACGGAACTGCCGCTGCAGTTCGCGCCGCCCGCGGGCTTGTCGGCGTCGGATGTCTTGCGCATGCGCGATGCCGTGCGCACCTTGCCGCAGAAGCCTCCGGTCGAAACTCGAAGCCTGCAGGACACCCTCACCGGCGCTCTGTTCGCTTCCGGACAAGACATCCTCACGGCACAAGCGCGCGCCCAGCTCGACACCCTGGCCGCGAAAGTGCACGGCAAGGCCAAGCTCAAGCTCTCGATCGTCGGCCACACCGACAACGAGCGCATCGGCCAATCCGACACGCTGCGCCGCTTCAAGGACAACCAGGGGCTCTCGGAGGCCAGAGCCGCCGCCGTCGCGGGTTACCTGAAGGAGAAGCTCGGCCTGTCGGCCGATGCCATCGCCATCCAGGGTCGTGGCGAGCGCGAGGCGGTCGCGGACAATGCGTCGCCCGAGGGCCGGGCACGCAACCGCCGGGTCGAGATCGCGCTCTGGTACGAGGAGACAACGGTCGGCAAGACGCCGCCGCCCAAGACCGAGCGTCATCGGGAAACGACGTCCTCGTGCGGCACGGGCGCTTCGGCACGACCGGGCGTACCGTTCCGCGTCACCGTCGACGGGGTGCCGATCGAAGAGGACAAGCTGCGACCGGAAGCGGACCGCGAGCGCTGCGTCGACGTGGCGCTGGAGCGGGCCGACATCCAGTTGAAGTACGACCCCCTCAACGTCTCCCCCGCCTTGAACATCTGGACCACCCGCAGCGGCGTGCTGCGCGGCGCACCGGTGGAGTTCCACACCTACAGCAACTACATGCGCTGGATACGCAAGGCCGAGATCCGCGTGTTCCAGAAGGGACAGGACTTGCTGACGGCCCCGCTTGCCGTCATCCCCGTGCGGCTCGGCGCGACGACTGCCTGGCAGCCACCGACCGGCACCCCGGTCGATCTCGTGTACCTGCTGCGGGTGTACGACGAGCGCAACCGCTTCGACGAAACGCAGGGCAAGTCCCTCGCGCTGCTCGAACGCGAGATCGGATTCGACGACCAGGACAAGCTCGAGCGCGAGCGCCTGACGGGCTACGGCGAGAACAGCCGCCGGGTCACGAACATCCCGGTGCGCGGCGGCACGGTCACCGTGAGCGGCACGGCGATTCGCCCGGATCAGACGGTGAGTGTTTTCGGCGGCGTCGTACCGGTCGATCGGACGGGCCGATTCGCCTCGCGGCAGATCCTCCCGGCGGGTCCGCACAGCATCGAAGTGACGCTAGCCGAGAAGGACGGCAGCGCCACCACCTTCCGGCGCAATCTGAGCATCGCCGACCGCGACTGGTTCTATGTGGCCTTGGTCGACATCACCGTCGGACGCAATCGGACCAGCGGTCCGGCACGACTGGTCACTCAAGACACCTACCACTACGAGAACAAGGTATATGTCGACGGGCGCGGCGCCTTCTATCTGCGCGGATTGATCAAGGGCGAGTACCTCCTGACGGCAGCGGCGGACACGCGCGAGCAGCCGCTGCGCGATCTCTTCAGCAACTTCTCGTCGAAGGATCCGCGTTACTTGCTCCGGCGCATCGACCCGAACAGGTACTACCCCGTCTACGGCGACGACTCCACGCTGGTCGACGATGCGCCCACGCAAGGCAAGTTCTACGTGCGCCTGCAGAAAGACGACTCGCATGTCATGTGGGGCAACTTCCAGACCGCCTGGACGGGCACCGAGCTGACCCAATACAGTCGCGGCCTCTACGGCGCGAACATCGTCTGGCGTCCCGACGGTTCGACGAGCTATGGCGAGAAGCGCACTTCGGTCAACGCCTTCGCCGCCGAACCGGGCACCTTGCAGTCCCGCGAGGAGTTTCGCGGCACCGGCGGCTCGCTCTACTACCTGCGCCACCAGGACATCACCCTGGGCTCCGAACGCGTCTGGGTCGAGATCCGCGACAAGGACTCCGGCCTCGTCTTGAGCCGAACACCCTTGCGACCTGTCGAGGACTTCGAGGTCAACTACCTGCAGGGGCGCATCATCCTGCGCGCACCGCTGCCATCGACGGCGGATGGATCGACGTTGGTCCAGACTTCCAGCCTCAACGGCCATCCGGTCCACCTCGTCACCACCTACGAATACGTCCCGGGGGTGACCGCGCTCGACTCCAATGCGTACGGCTTGCGTGCGCACCAGTGGGTCAACGATCACGTCGGCATCGGGGTCGCCGCCTACAAGCAAGGCGAGGCCGGCAGCGACCAGCGCCTGCGCGGTGTGGACCTCACGCTGCGCTACAAGCCGGGCACCTACCTCAAGGCCGAGGCGGCGCGTTCGAGCGGCCCGGGCACGGATACGGCCAGTTCCATCGACGGCGGCTTCGGCTTCAATGCCTATGCGAGCAGCGGCCTGGCCGCGAACGCGCGCCGCCTCGAAGGCGGCGTGGAGTTGTCGGACATCAGCGATACCTTGAAGGGCCGTATCCGCGCCTATTGGCAGGACAAGGATACGGGCTTCTCCGGGCCGGGCCAGATCACGCTCAACGGCGAAGCCATCGAACAGCGCGGCGCGAGCGGCGTCGTCGAGCTCAATCCCTCGACGGCCCTGCACTTCAAGGCGGACGATCGCCAGGCCGTCAGCCAGGACATGCGCGTACTCGAAGGCTCCGTGCGTCACCGCCTGACGCCCCAGTGGAGCGTCGGCGCGGGGCTGCGCCACGACGATCGCGACACGCGCATCGCCAACGCGAGCCCCACCCTGTCGCAGAGCGGGGAGCGCACCGATGTCGTGGTGCGCTTCGACTACCGTCCGCTGCTCGCACCCCAGGAAGCTGCGCGACTCGATCGGATCGCCAAGGAGCGTGCGGCGCAGACATCCACCCAGCCCGGAGCGCCCGCGACGACAGCCGCAGCCCCGGCGGCCGCGAGCGGCGCGGTCTCCAACAGCATGCTCGCATCGGGCCATCCCTCGCTGCACGAAGCACCCGCGCTCGTCAGCGGCACCGCGATGGCACCTGAGCCAGGCCTGCGCTACGAGCCTTGGTCGCTCTATGGATTCGTCCAGGGAACCGCATCGCGCTCGGGCAATCGCACTGCCAACGATCGCGCGGGGATCGGCGGCAGCTGGCAGGCCACCGACCGCTTGCGCGTGATCGGCGAGCTCTCCGGAGGCGATGGGGGCGCAGGAGGCAAGGTCGGCGGCGACTGGCGCATCGATGATCGCAGCAATGCCTATCTCACCTACAGCATGGAGAACGAAAGGCCCGATGCGGCGTATCGAGGCCGGTTCTCGAACCTCGTGTCGGGCACACGGTACCGACTGAACGACCGCACCTCGACCTTCGGCGAAACCCGCTGGGGCAACGGCGCCGGCCCGGAGAGCATGACCCATGCTTTCGGCATCGACTACGCTCCGGCCGATCGCTGGACCACCGGCTTCAAGTTCGAGACCGGAAAATTGTCCGATCCGCTCGCGGGCGATCTGAAGCGCGACGCGGTGGGCGTCTCCGCGGCCTATCGGCGGGAGCACACGCGTTTGGCATCCGCGCTCGAGTATCGCCAGGAAGAGAGCAATACGAGCGGGGAGCGGCGCACCTGGCTGATGCGCAATTCGCTCGGACATCATGCCACCCCGGCGTGGCGCCTGCTGGGCAAGCTCAACTTCTCCTTCAGCCAGGCGAGCGCGGGGCGCTTCTTCGACGGCGATTTCGTCGAACTGGTGACCGGCGCGGCCTACCGCCCGGTAGACAACAACCGCTGGAACACGCTCTTCAAGTACACCCACTTCTACACCCTGCCCTCGCCCGGCCAGGTCGCGGCCAACAACACGGTGCTCGACTTCGCGCAGCGCAGTCACGTGTTCAACATCGACACGATGTACGACGTGAAACCCTGGCTCTCGGTCGGATTCAAGTACGGCCTTCGCGTCGGCGAACTCAAGGATGCCAAGGTCGACGGCAACTGGTACTCGAGCCGAGCGGACCTCATCATCGGGCGTGTCGATCTGCACTGGGTGAAGTCGTGGGACGCGGTGCTCGAGCTGCGCCGCTTGTCGGTGAAGGAAGCCGACGATTCGCGCAAGGGTGCGCTGGTGGGCGTGTACCGACACCTCGGCGAAGGCGTGAAGGTCGGCGTCGGCTACAACTTCACCGACTTCTCGGACAACCTCACCGACCTGTCCTACCGTAGCCGCGGCTGGTTCCTGAACGTGCTGGCGACGTTCTGACGCGGCGCTCGATGGGTCCGACGCGAGCGCCTGCGGGCGCTTCGCGTGGCTGCGGGCGCACGGCGGGTCCATCGAGGGCGCCCCGCACGCGAAAACGAGCCGCCACCAACCGCCGAGCGGACGTACCTGGCGCAGTGGCGCGAAACTGCCGGGCTGTGGTAGCGTCCGCCCCGGTCGCCGTGATGCTGGCTGCGAGCCGCGGCGATGCGCTTACCTTCTGAACGATCTCATCTTGGAGAAGTTGGATGCACAGAACCTGTTTATACATCGCATTGTCGGCCCTCGCGGCGAGCCTGGCTTTGCCCGCCGCCGCGCAGAACTATCCGACGCGCCCGGTGCGCATCGTCGTGCCGCTCGCCCCCGGAGGCGGGATGGATTTCATCACCCGCGCAGCCGCACAAAGACTGACCGATGCCTTGGGACAGACCTTCGTCGTGGACAACAGGCCGGGTGCCGGCAGCCAGCTCGCGATGGGCATACTCGCCAACTCCGCGCCCGACGGCCACACGTTGCTCATGGTCTCGGCCACGACCACCATTCATCCCTTGCTGTACGAAGCGAAGCTCGACGTCGCACGCGACTTCATGCCGGTCACCCAGGCGACGGCGCAGGGCTACAACCTGATCGTGCATCCGTCGATACCCGCCAAGGACGTGCAAAGCCTGATCAAGTATCTGCGCGCGAATCCCGGGGTGCACAACTTCGCATCCTCGGGCATAGGCAGCCCGCTGCACATGACCGGGGAGCTGTTCAAGATCGCCGCCGGCGTGCAGATGACCCATGTGCCCTACAAGGGCATGGGCGCGGCCTATGCCGACCTCATCGCAGGCAACGTCAAGGTGTCGTTCGCGGCGATCAACTCCTCGCAGCCCCATGTCAAGCTGGGACGCCTGCGGGTGCTGGCCGTGACGACGCCCGAACGCGTGCCGGCACTCCCGGACGTGCCGACCATGGCCGAGGCAGGGGTCAAGGATGTGGTGGTCGTGAACTGGTACGGTCTGGTCGCGCCGCTGAAGACGCCCAAAGCGATCGTGGAGCGTCTTTCGCAGGAAGTCGCAAAAGTGGTGAAGTCCGCGGACATGCAGAAGCAGCTGACTTCGGACGGCTCGTCGGGGGTGGGCAGCACGCCCGAGCAGTTCGCTGCGCACATCAAGTCCGAGCGGGCGATGTGGGCGCGCGTCGTCAAGGAAGCCGGCATCAAGGTGAACTGATGCTAGTCCGGGCGCTGTGCGAACGGAGCTTTACGCACGGCGCCTTCGGGAAGCGGCCCGGCTCACGGGCTGCTCTCCTGATGGGTGAACGAATGCTTGCACCGAGATGAGTCATCGGCGTGCGCTTTCGCTGGGTGTCGAGTGCCCTTGCTCGCTCGTCGACGCGCCGAATTCCGAACGGCGCACTTGCCGCAGCCGATCCGCAGGGCGTCTCCCTTCATCCGGTGTGCCTGCTCCCTTGCCTCATGCTTGGCGAGAAGCGGCGAACGAGGCGCGGAAGCCAGGCGAGCCTTGCGCCACGCACCACAATGATGCCTTTATCGATGTCCATGGCATAACGGACCCCAAATTGGACCGCGCTGTACCAGCGCACTTCGTTCGAGGCGACCGGGTTCCCGCCTGAATTCAACGTCCCGTGGCGACCTGACCGGAAAGTCGACCGCGGCTTGCCCGGGTTCGGCGAAGGCCCGGCGCATGGCACATTTTCTGCTCATCTCCTCCGGCAGGCGGGATCGTGGAACCCATGGGGTGCGTCCCAGCGTTGCTCGCCCTGTCCCTAGC
>LNFM01007256.1_pt1 | contig 17492 bp, 14 predicted proteins | sample 596031 | NCBI WGS metagenome assembly LNFM01 (sample SAMN04254537, study PRJNA301005) | activated carbon metagenome | isolation source: dual media filters at the Ann Arbor, Michigan drinking water treatment plant | place: USA: Ann Arbor | reverse complement strand
TTTGCTAGCGACATCACTATTTCTTTTTGGCTTTTGATGGCTTTTTCGTCCTCTTGAAGGAGTCGCTGTCGCCAGTCGCGAAGAGTTTTGATGGCTTCGGTTTTTGCGGGCGTCTGCGCGTGGGTTTTGGCTGGGAGGAGGCCCATGGCCAATACAACGGTGACGGCCGAGACAGCGGTCACAATCGACATTTGAAACGTTAAAATGGGGCGGAGAAAAACCATCACAAAGCTTAAGAGCATGATGCCTGCCAGCGGGGGATCGCTTTGTGCGGCCTCTGAAGAGTGCTCGCGCGAAACGAGAGCCCTACAGCGTCACTTTTAAGATGTAACCCCTTCAATGTGTTTCGGTGTTTTGCTAGAGGTAGAGCTGATGAAAAAGACCCCTTTAAATCCACAGAAAAATTCTGCATCGACGAAACTCTCGGCGCTTGAGTTTTCTGTATTCCGGCGACGTCCACTGATGGTCGACGGTGCGCTCTTGGGTCCAGGTCACTCGGTGCTACTCGGAGTGTCCGGAGGAGCGGATTCGGTTGCACTCTTTCATATTCTTCATCGGCTCTCGGTTCGTTGGGGTTTTGAACTAAAGGCCGCCTACGTTCATCACGGCGCTTCGAAAGATCCGCGCCAAGCGCGCTACCGTGACCGAGCAGAAAAGCTTGTTTCAAAAATAGCGAAAGCTTTGGACGTCCCGCTGATTATTTTAAAGCCTGGCGCGGCGCTTGGAAAAACGAAACTCTCAAAGAATCTTCAGGGAAAAGATCATCAACCTGAGGAGGCTTTGCGAGAGATGCGTCGAGCGGCGCTTGTCGACGCCTCAAAAGCCGGAGGCGTTACACTTTTGGCGATGGCCCATCACTCCAACGATCTTTTTGAAACCCGCTTGATCCGACTGTTGCGAGGCACAGGGCCCGAGGGGCTCATTTCGATGCGTGAAATGACGCCGGCCCGCGGTGACTTGGCAGTGCCGATTTGGCGACCGCTTCTGGAGCAGTCGAGGGCCGACATCGAAGCGTATCTTCAGCAAAAAAAAATGAAGGCGCAAAAAGATTGGCTGGAAGATCCCAGCAACAGAAATCTGATCTACCTTCGCAATAGAATTCGCAGAAAACTGATCCCGATGATCGATAAAATGAGGTCCGGCGGTGCGGCCGCGATGTCACGGTCACTGGATTTGATGGCGAGGGATTCGACGCCCCAAAGCTTCGGGTCCCCTCTAGACGCGCATCTATTCTTAAACAGATCGGAACTGATGAAACTTCAAGCTGAAGAGCGCCGCCGAGTTCTATCGCACTGGCTCCTAGCACAGCAGATCAGGAATTTTTCAAAATCTCAGATTGAGGAAGTGCTCAAGCGCATTGACACTCCCCAAAAACGACTCAGTTTTACAGTTGGACGTCGAGTCTGGCTCGTGGATCAGCATGTTCGGCTAAAATCGACTGGACCCTGAATCTCGAGCTGGGACACTGTTCCATTTTTAGCCCTAGGGACCTAAGGCCCAATCGCCTTCGTTGAACCGCAGGCTGTGATTGGAGGGTGAAGTTTGACGTGATACTCTTAGATGGAACTAAAGACGGCAAAATGCCGATTGGTTCGGAGGTTTCCTTATGCGTTCCGGTCAAAAAGCAATGGCGTTGTGGCTTCTCCTCCTCGTCATTTTAGTCGTTGTCTTCAATCTCTACACAGGCGCTAAGCCGACTTCGATTCCGAAGTTTAACTATTCGAAATTCGAACAGGCGTTAAAAGACGGAAAAGTCGCGTCGGTCACTTTCTTCCAAACGAGTCGACAAATTCGCGGTGAGATTAAACCCGACTTTGAAAAAGAGTTTGGTGGGAAAGACTTCCAGATTGCTGGAAACACCGACGACGCGGGCTTGGCGTTGGTGCAAAAATACGGAATCACGCCAAACTACGAGAATGAAGAGTCTTCGGGCCTCATGCAGTCGCTCTTAGTGAACTGGCTTCCGATCGTATTCATCGTCGTGATGTTCATGTTCGTCATGCGGCAGCTGCAAGTTGGTGGCGGCAAGGCCATGAGTTTTGGAAAGTCGAAGCACAAAGTTTTGACTGAGAACAAACACAAAGTGACGTTTGCCGATGTCGCGGGTGTCGAAGAAGCGAAAGACGACTTAGTTGAGATTGTTCATTTCCTGAAAGATCCGAAAAAATTCACGAAGCTGGGCGGGCGAATTCCAAAAGGTGTTCTTTTGGTCGGCCCTCCAGGCACAGGAAAAACTTTGCTCGCGCGTGCTGTTGCGGGTGAAGCCGGTGTCCCGTTCTTCACGATATCAGGATCAGACTTCGTTGAGATGTTTGTAGGTGTCGGTGCTTCGCGCGTCCGCGATCTCTTTGAGCAAGGAAAACGAAATGCTCCCTGCATTATCTTTATCGATGAGATCGATGCGGTCGGTCGCCATCGCGGCGCCGGCATGGGTGGTGGTCATGATGAACGTGAACAAACTCTGAACCAGATGCTTGTTGAGATGGATGGTTTTGAATCGAGTGAAGGTGTCATCTTGATCGCTGCGACAAACCGTCCGGATGTTCTTGATCCGGCGCTGCTTCGTCCCGGTCGATTCGATCGTCGCGTTGTCGTGAATAAACCAGATGTCGCTGGTCGAAGAAAAATTCTTGATGTGCACGGACGAAAGACTCCAATGGCAAGCGACGTCGATCTTGACCGCGTGGCGCGTGGTACGCCGGGGTTTGCCGGAGCTGACCTTGAGAACCTTGTGAACGAGGCGGCATTGAATGCGGCTCGCTTCAACAAGTCGAAGCTCACGATGGAAGATTTCGAATTCGCACGCGACAAAGTCATGATGGGTGCCGAGCGAAAGTCGATGGTCATTTCAGACGACGAGAAAAAGAATACCGCGTACCACGAAGCGGGCCACGCACTGGTGAATCGTATGGTTCCAAAAACAGATCCGATTCACAAAGTGACAATCATCCCTCGCGGAATGGCCCTGGGCCTCACGATGATGCTTCCTGAAAAAGATCGGTTGAGTTTCTCAAAATCTCAGGCCGAAAGCGAAATTGCAGTTTTGTTTGGCGGACGTGCCGCGGAAGAATTGATTTTCACCGATTACACAACGGGCGCAGGTAACGATATTGAACGTGCGACCGAGATGGCTCGCCGCATGGTGACCGAGTGGGGGATGTCGAATTTGGGTCCCTTGGCTTACGAAAAGCGCGAAGGCCCTGTGTTCTTAGGAATGCAGCAGGGAAGCCAGCGGGAGTACTCGGACGCGAAGGCGGAAGAGATCGACCGCGAGGTTTACCGCATCGTCAATAACGGCTACGAGAAGGCGAAACAAATTTTGCGCGACAATGCGGGTGCCCTTGAGCGCATGGCGCAGGCGCTTTTAGAACTCGAGACTATCGATGGCGCGGAAGTCGATCGCCTGATCAAAGGTTCAACGTGGGAAGATCTTAAGCGCGACCGCAGCGACAAAGGTGCGGGCCTCAAAGTCGAACTCGATCTCGCAGCCAAAGAGATGAAAGACAAAGAAGAGAAAGAGGAAGCGGAGCTCGCCAGCGACACGCCGAACCCTTTCAGTAAGCCGGCCCCAGCGTGAGTCGGTAGGTCTTAAGTGGAATCAATCTGGGATAATTTGCAGTTCATTTTCGGGCAGCTTCGCGTTCGCGATCTGCTCGATATGGCTCTTGTTTGGGTGGTTGTTTACCGCGTCCTAGTTTTGATTCGTCACACGGGGACTGTCCAGATGCTTTCGGGCCTGGGTATCCTTGCGATCGCTTACTTGGGAAGCATTTGGCTTGAGCTTTTTACTTTCAATTGGATTTTAGAAAAGTTCTTCAACAACCTCTTTTTGATCGTCGTGATTTTGTTTCAAGGTGAAATTCGTCGCGCGCTGGCGCACATTGGATCCAATCCATTTTTCACGGGCGCCTCGCATGTAGAAGAAACCCACATTGTTGAGGAGATCTCAAAGGGCGCTGTGGGCCTTGCACAGAAACACATGGGCGCTCTGATCGTTATCGAAAAAGAGATTAACCTCGAGTACTTTATTGAAGTCGGAACCGAGATGGACGCATCGATCAGTTCTGAAATTTTATTTTCAGTTTTTCTTCCAACGTCGCCGCTTCATGACGGCGCGGTGATTGTTCGAAACGGTCGTCTTTTTGCGGCGGGATGCTTTCTTCCGCTTTCAAAAAACCCAGCTTTGGATAAAAACCTTGGGACACGCCACCGGGCTGCGATCGGACTCACCGAAGAAACAGATGCGATCGTTATCGTCGTCAGCGAAGAGAGCAATCGTGTGGGCGTCGTCGAGAGTGGCCAGTTGATGCACGACTTGGATCACGCGGCTCTGCGCCGCAGGCTCTATGAAGCATTGGGGCTCCGCTATCGCCCCCAGGTGAATCCTGCATGATGAAAAGAACGTCGGGTTGGAAAGATTGGATTTTTGATAACGGAAGCTACAAGCTCGTTTCTTTATTTGTAACTTTGATTCTTTGGGTGACGATCTTGGGTCGCCGCGACTTCATGCTGACAAAGGATATGGATGTCGAATTTCTATTGCCGAAGGCCACGCAAATTGAGTCAAAGCAAGGTGAGCGAAAAGTGTCGGTCAAAGTTTCTGGTCCGAGAACCGCGCTTAAAAAGTTTGCGCAGAGCCCTGGCTCCATCACTTTTGATTTAACGAAATCAGAAGTCACAGCTCCGAAAACTCGCATAAAAAGTGTCATTCAGACCAAGAGTATTGAAGTGCCCTTCGGTGTTAAGGTCGTATCTGTCGACCCCCCAACACTGGATGTTGTTTTGAGTCCCGCAAGAGCCACCGCCGTTCCGAGTGAGCCGTTAGAGACCGACGCGATCGAGAAAAGAATAGAAAAGACCTCTGAAAAGGTCCCAGCAAAGAAGATTGAAAAAGGTGTCGAAAAAAAATGAGCAAAAAAGTTGTCGACAATAAGACGCCAGTTTTGAAATCCGAACCAACGACAAAGTACGACGGAAAGGCCCGACGACTTTTCGGTACCGACGGAATTCGCGGCACCGCCAATCAATTCCCGATGACACCGGATATTGTTATGAAGGTTGGCCAAGCGATGGGACATCTTCTTCGCCGGCAGCCGACGCGAAACACAGTTCCAAAAGTTGTCATTGGTAAAGACACTCGTATTTCGGGTTACATGGTGGAGCTGGCACTGACGTCGGGATTGAACTCGATGGGCGTCCACGTTCAGCTGGTGGGGCCGCTTCCGACACCGGGGATTGGATTTCTGACTCGAAACATGCGGGCGGACGCTGGCATCGTGATCTCAGCCAGTCACAATGCGTACATGGATAACGGAATCAAAATATTTGGTCCCGACGGTTACAAGATCCCGGACTCGATGGAGCGCGAGATCGAGAACTTGGTTTTCGAGTCGGATCTCAATTCAATGTTGGCCGGGGCGCAGCAGATTGGTCGATCGAAGCGGATCGAAGATGCCGACGGCCGCTACATCGTCTATGCGAAGAATGCATTTCCGTTAGAGTACACCCTGGATGGTCTTCGCATTGTTCTCGATTGCGCGAATGGTGCGAGCTACAAAGTAGCGCCTGCTATTTTTGGAGAGCTTGGTGCTGAGTGCATTGTCCTTGGAAATCAACCGAACGGTTTTAACATCAACGACAAAGCGGGTGCTCTGTACCCAGCTCGGGTGGCTGAGGCCGTTCAGCAATATCGCGCGGATGTCGGTATTGCGTTTGACGGGGATGCCGATCGAATCGTGATGGTCGATGACAAAGGTCATGTGGTGAATGGAGACCACATTCTTGCGATTTGCGCCGTCCATATGAAAAAGCAGGGGCGACTTCCGAAAAACACTGTGGTTGCGACACAGATGTCGAATTTCGGACTGGATAAACTTTTGCGCGAGAGCGGAATTAATGTCATTCGCACTGACGTTGGTGACAAACACGTCGTCGAAGAAATGCGAAAAAACGGGTACCTCTTGGGGGGCGAACAGTCTGGCCACATTATTTTCTTAGAGCATTCGACGACCGGTGATGGAGTGATTGCGGGTTTGAATGTTTTGGCTGTGATGAAATCGACCGGAGAAACTCTCTCTTCACTCAATGAAAAAATGGTCGATATGCCGCAGGTTCTTATCAATACACGCGTTCGCCGACGCGAAGAACTTTCGAATATCAAAGGTTACAAAGAGCTTGTCGCCGATGTTGAAAAAAAGCTTCGCGGAGAGGGACGCGTGTTCGTACGTTTCTCGGGAACGGAGCCCGTCATTCGGGTTCTTGTCGAAGGGCCGAACCGACAAGAGATCTCGCGATTTGCGGAAGAAATTGCGGGCCTTCTTGAAAAAGAACTTTCCTAATTCCATGTTGGAATTAAAGACGTTGGCTCAGCTTTCAAATTTCGCGCTGGAGTGGGCGGCACCCGAGCTTTTTTTCGAAAAGCCTAAGCTCATTTTTCTTAAAGGACCGATGGGATCAGGTAAAACAGCTTTTGTTTCAAAAGTCGCTGATGTACTTGGGGCCAGCGATGCCGCGTCTCCTTCATTCGCCCTCCACACCCGGTACGAAGGTATTCGTGGAACGATTGACCATTTTGATCTCGACCGACTTGAATCCGCCGACGATCTTGAGTCCATTGGATTTTGGGACATCGTGAATGACATTTTTTTAGAGTCGGGCGAACCCGAACGACGTTTTGTTATGATTGAATGGGCGTCTCGTCTTGAGCAATTTGGGGTCGGTGGCGAAACGGCCGATTGGACGAAGAAGTTTCGTGTTTGGACTTTTGAGTTTTCTGGTCCGCCAGAGTGGCGGGCGAGCTATAAGAGTCTTCGCTCTTAAAGTCTTTAGCTGGCTTTAGCGACCGATCCGCGGAGCATTTTGAAGACACGCGCCAGATCAAATCCAAGTCGCTCCATGAGCCTTAGGCTTTGTCGGTAATCGATTTTCGCGTTTGTAATTCCCAAGATCATTCCGCCCATTCGACCATCGATCATAATTGGAATAGCGGTCGCGTGCTTTGGCAGAAGACCACGATTGAATTCGTTGAAGAATTTTTGGTTCACTGTGCTCGTAACAACATAGCCGTGGTAGGGTTTTGCGGTTCTGAAGACGACTTTGAAGATGCTGGGTTCACGAAGATCGATGTCATCGGGACTATCGCCTTTTACTGACAGTAGTAAGTCTGTCCACTTCCAGGGCTGAAGTGTGCCGTCTTTAAATAAGAGAATCATTCCGGTTTCAAAAATATTGCAAACTTGAAGAAGTGCCTGAGCGCCGGCTTCATCGACAGTGGTGCACTGATCGAGGTGAACCGGTTCAATTTTTCCAAGCGAAATGACGTGGTTTGAGTATTTCGGAGAAGCTGGTGCCGAGCGCACGGCGGATTTTGCGTTCACAGGATTTGGAGACAGTCCGCCCGGACCAAAAAAGCTTGTGAGCGGTGTTGATTCTAAACGCCGCGCTCGTGTTGCAGTTCCAGTTTGCGTCACACTTGGAGGTGGTGCGGCCGCTCCGCCCGAAACAGACTTTGTGGCGGGAGATGCCGGCTTCTCACTGGAGCTTGGTTCAAAAAGAGGGCGCCGTACCTTTGGCGTCTCCGCAGTCGCTTCAGGAGAAGTCGAAGGTACATTTGGGGCGTCGCCCGCGTGATCAATCACGTCGTCAGCAGAAACAACAACTGTCGCTTCTGCTGGTGGTTTCGTGGGCGCGACCTGCTGACCCACAGGCGTGTTTTTCTCTAGGGAAAAATTGACCGGCGGAGGTGGTGGTGGCGCTTTCGGAGCGACAGGTTTTACCATGGCCGGTGCATCGGGCGTTACGACTGGCGAGAACGGCATGACAGGTGGCGGAGGTGGTGGCGGAGATTTTGTTTCAGCTTTGGGTGCCACTTTTGGTTCCGCACTTTTCGGCGGAGCTAGAACGATAGGCTCTGGCACCGGTTCCGGTTTTGGCGCCGAGTCCGGTTCTGGTTCTAAAGACAATTCAGCCGCGGGCTCTTGGTTCAGATCGAGGCGTGAGATTTCTTCCGAACTAAACGAGAGACCTTCCGGGATTATGAGTCCTTCGGGAGCTTCTTCGGACGCGGCCTCGCCCTCGGAGTGCGCGGGTGAATCTTCGCTGGATTCACTCAGACCCAAAGATCGACTTAGACTTGCGAACGGATCGCCGTTGTCAGCTTCAGAAGAAACTTCCAACGCGGCCGACTCAGCCGGCGCCGCTGGTACGGCCGGCTCTCTAGGCTCAGCCGGCGTGGCTGGCACATTCGGAGTCGCTGGCACGGTCGCCGTGGATTTACTCTGAAGTAGTTTGTGAAATTCACGAAGCTGCGTCGGAGTTGCAAGCACAAGTCGGTGGTGAAGTGATGCTTTAAAAGTTTGTGTCGGCCACACGGAGGCGACCAAAAGAATTCCATCCCACTCTGTTAGAGGAAGGCAGTCGCTCGTCCATGGATGAAGATCTCGGACACGATTCCAGAAGTCATGGTCGATCGGTGCTTCGAAAAATGAGCCGCTGACCACGGGAATATCGCAGGCTTTTGACTGGTAGCGGAGAAACGCTTCCTCTGAGAAATGACCTTCGCGAATGCACCACAAAACGAACTCGGTCGATGAAGCGGCACCGGCTTCGGTGAGTTCCGAAGCGCGAATTGGAGAGCTTTGGGAGAAGTCGCCCCAAAAACTCTTCAAAATTTTATCGTCGATCTTGAACTGATCGCGCCATGAGGGGGCAGGTACCATGTCCAATTTATCGGCCAACTTGCCGTTCCCATTGAGGAATCTGGTCTGAACTGGACCATCTTTGGTCGAGTCTCGAAGAGGGGCCATTTGAGGCGTTTGGGCCGACCTGATCAATCGGCTTATTTGGGCTCGTTTACTTTGAGAAAACCACCCAGATTGTGCTACTTTGCGACCGATCATGACGACTCTAACGCGAAGTTCCAAACAATCCCTGAATTCCCCGGCTTCAGACCAAGCACTGGATCAAGCTCGGACAGCGCTTGGCCGAACGTCGGACCGTGTTTACTTGGATCACAATGCGACGACGCCGCCCGATTCGGCCGTTTTGACGAAGCTTTCGTCATGGGCCCTGGATTGGGGTAACCCAAGCTCCATTCATCAGCACGGCCGTGGTCCAAAGACGCGTCTTCGCGAAGCTCGCGATTCAGTTTCAAAAATGATCGGAGCAAGTTCGCTCGAAACTATTTTTACATCCTGTGGTTCCGAGTCGAACACGATGGCGGTTCGTGGTGCGCTGTCGGCGCTTCAAAAGAAAGGTGATCCGAGGCGCCACATTCTTTCGTCGGCCCTTGAGCATCCAAGTTTGCGTCGAACTTTCGACGCTCTGAAGCTTGAAGGTTACGACGTCGAACTTGTGCCCGTCGATAGATCTGGCCGCGTGAACGAAAAGGACGTCGAAGCGAGACTACGCCCTAACGAAACGGTTCTAGTTAGTTTTATGCTCGTCAATAACGAAACCGGAGTGATTCAGCCGATCAAAGAAATCACACGTGCTGCGAAAACCGTCGGTGCTCTTGTCCACACGGACGCCGTTCAAGCGCTGGGAAAAATCAAAGTTGATGTGAAGGAACTTGGGGTGGACTATGCGTCGTTCGCTGGTCACAAATTCTATGCGCTTCGTGGAGCGGGTGTTTTGTACTCCGCACGTGGAGCCCCACTCGACCCGCTTGTTTATGGTGGAGGCCAAGAGCGCCATCGTCGCGGTGGGACCGAAAATATTTTGAGCATCGCTTCGCTGGGATTTATGTGTTCGCGATCCGATGAAGTCGAAGGACGAGCCGAGACAATACGTGAGCTTCGCAACTATTTTGAGTCGCGCGTTCTTTTGGAAATTCCCGAAGCTTCGATCACGTGTTTGGAAAGTCCGCGCGTGGCATCGACGTCGAGTTTGCTTCTTCCGGGAACCGACGGTGAAACATTGCTAATGAGTCTCGACATGGACGGATTTTCAGTATCGACGGGAGCCGCATGTAGCTCGGGAAGTCCCGAGCCATCACCGGTTCTCCTTGCGATGGGTCTGACGCGCGAAGAAGCCCAATGTTCACTTCGTGTCGGTCTTGGTTGGTCGACAACGCGGGAAGAGATTGAACTCTTCATTGAGACTTTGAAGCGCGTTGTGACAAGGCTCCGCGGACTTCGCAATTGGCACCCAAGTCCGACAGAAGAGCAGGTCTCGTGATGAATGAATTTTCTGATTTTGTCGATAGAAGCCCCGTAGGTCCCGATGGCCGTCGGCGCCGTGTTCTTGTCGCAATGAGTGGCGGCGTCGACTCGTCGGTGGCCGCTGCACTTTTGGTCGAGCAGGGATTTGATGTCGTCGGCGTCACGATGCAGGTCTGGGACTACACGTCGTGTGACATCGTTGAAGGAAACGGCACATGCTGCTCAAGTCTTGATGTGGACGACGCGCGTGCGGTGGCCGACCGATTTGGTTTTCCTTTCTACGTTGCTAACTGTGAAGCGAAGTTTAAAGCGACTGTCATAGACCCATTTGTCGCCGGCTACCTCGAGGGAAAAACGCCACTTCCCTGTGTCAACTGCAACACGTTTCTGAAGTTCGATCATCTGGTCACAAGGATGAAAGAGCTCGACTGTGATTTTTTAGCGACCGGTCATTACGCGAAAATTGAACCTGGAAAAGATGGTCGTCCGATGATTGTCACCAGCGACGATAGCTGGAAGGATCAGACTTACTTTTTGTTCACGATTGATCCATCGGTTGTGCCTCGACTTATGTTTCCGATCGGACACCTCAACAAATCCGAAGTTCGAAATATCGCAGAAGAAAAAGGTCTTTTGATTGCAAGGAAAAAGGACTCCACCGGAATTTGTTTTGTCGGCACCCAAGGATATACGAACTTCATCGAAAGTCAGGTTGGCCGAGAAAAACTTCTCGCAGGTAACATTCGACTTCACCCTTCAGGAGAGGTCTTGGCTCGTCACGATGGGATCCACGGATTTACCTATGGCCAGCGCAAAGGTCTTGGTCTTGCGACTCGCGCGGACCGCACTGAAACCGAGAGTCCGCTTTTTGTCTTTAAAATCGACCCTGTGACACGAGATGTTTGGGTTGGAGAAGAGTCCTGCCTTTTCTCAACAAATGTGACTGTGAAAGATGCACGGTTTCTTGGTGAGATCGAAGATGGTGAGCGGCTTAAAGTAAAAATTCGATATGCTCATAAAGGTGCGTTCGCTCGAGTGCATCGCAAATCTTCGGATGAACTTGAGATCGAATTCGAAGAACCGGTGAGATCCGTGACCCCAGGGCAAGCCGCCGTGTTTTATCGGGAGTCACAACTTTTGGGTGGCGGTTGGATTCCATGACGTCGAGATACGATTTCGTTTTCCATACGTGGGGCTGCAAAGTGAACACGTATGACACGGGCCTTCTTGAGAATCGTCTTCGGCCTAAGGCCGACGGCTTGGGCTTATCTTCCTCAAAACCTCGCGTCCATGTTCTCAACACGTGTGCCGTAACGAGTGAGGCGACCAAAGAAGCCGCCCGTAAAGTCCGGCAGATAAAGTCTCAAGAGCCGCTTTCAAAAGTCGTCGTCACCGGGTGTGGGGCGCAGGTCGACGGCGGCGTTTTCGATACGCTTCCGGGCGCGGACCTGGTGGTCGCAAATTCGCACAAAGGACAGATCGAAGATCTGATTGATCGCCTCTTTAAAGGAACACTGGATTCAAAAGTATTCCGCTCTAATATTTTCAGAAAAGATGATCTTGAAGAGGGCGGAGGACTTGAAGCTGATCACACTCGTTCGTTTTTGAAAATTCAAGACGGGTGTAACAGCTTTTGCTCATACTGCGTGATCCCGTTCGCGCGTGGAAAATCGAGAAGCATTCCAGTCTCAAGGCTTATTCATCGGGTGCGTGAGCTTGAAGTGTCGGGCGCCAAAGAAGTCGTGATTACGGGCGTTCACATTGCCGACTACGAAGATAGTTCGGAAGCGAAAGTCCAAGGTTTGGATGATCTCGTTGAGCGCATCTGCCGAGAGACGAAAATTCCCCGCATTCGAATATCCAGTCTTGAACCTGTCGAGCTCAGCCCTCGTTTGATGGGGCTCTATCGGTCGGAGCCAAAACTTTGTCGCCATTTTCATCTTTCGATTCAAAGTGCCAACACCGAGACCTTAAAGCGAATGCGTCGACGTTACTCGGCCGAAGATGTCGAGCGCGTCTTGACCTCGATCGCGGTAGAGCTTTCTGGAGCATTTGTTGGCCTGGACTTGATCGTGGGATTTCCGGGCGAAACGGAAGAAGAGTTTCAAGACACTTACCACCGGTTGTCTCAACTTCCATGGACAAGAATTCATGTTTTTCCCTATAGCGAGCGGCCAGGGACGAAGGCGATTGCACTAGAAGGATCAGTTCCATTGGACGTTAGACGCCGCCGGGCTCAGCTCGTGCGTGAACTTTCCAGAGCGCGCTACAATGAAAGTGCAACGATTAAAGTTGGCGAGAGTGCGCAGGGTCTCGCGCTGTCAGAGAGTCGCGGAGACTATGTTCGGTTTATCACGAAAGATTATTGGAATGTTCGAGCGCGATTCACGGAGGCATCACTTAAGCCTGGAACCGAAGTCGCTTTGAAGTTGGGTGCTTTTGTTGCCCCGACGGCGGGTCGGATGGATGGTTGGTTTGAAGGCGAAGTGTCTTTGTGAAAGTCGCTAATCTGCATATTTTCAAAGACCCGCGCTGGCTTGAAGTGGCGCTCACTCACAAGTCGTTTGCAAACGAGCGTCGGGCCGATGCATCGGTGTCGACCGGGATCGACGACAACGAACGTCTCGAGTTCTTGGGAGATGCGGTTTTGAGTGCAGTTTTAAGTGCCAGACTCATGCGCGAATTTCCCTCCGAAAATGAAGGAACTCTTTCGAAACGTCGAGCGAGTTTGGTCAATGAAGAGCGATTGGCTGCGATTTCGATTCGTCTTGGTCTTCAGGATCGACTGAAATTGGGACGCGGCGAAGTTAAAACCGGTGGATCTGCCAAGCCCCGAATTTTGGCATGTGGCCTGGAGGCCTTGATAGGAGCCATTTTTTCGGACTCTGGTTTTGAAGCAGCAGAAAAAGTGATCAATGATCTTTTTACCGAAGAAATCACAAGTTTAAGGACCACGGCGCTCGATTTTGAACGGGACTACAAGACGAGACTTCAAGAATGGTCGCACGAAGAAAAAGGACTCACGCCAATCTATGCCGCTATCGATGAGTTCGGACCTGCTCACAGCCGCAGTTTCAGAGTTTCGGTGAGCTTTGGCGAAAGTGAAATTGCACGCGGTGAAGGAAAAAGTAAAAAAGCAGCCGAACAAGATGCGGCCAGGGCCGCTCTTGAAGTGGTGCAGCAGAATTCTGAGAGAGTGAAGATAGGTGATGAGACGTGATTAAAGACCGTGGCCGAAAAATTGTGAACTCAAACTACCGTGCCGGTTTCGTAGCGCTTTTGGGCGAACCTAACGCCGGTAAAAGCACGCTCATGAACGCCATTCTTGGCGAAAAAATTTCGATAGTTTCTGAAAAACCCCAGACAACCAGAGGACGTATTCACGGACTTTTCTCAAACGACGAAGTACAGATAGTTTTCGTCGATGCTCCAGGCACGATCGAATCAACCTCTGGCATTAATTCTTTTTTGAAAGACGAAGTCGGTGATGTGATTGTTCGGGCCGATGTGGTGTTGGTGGTTTTAGGCGCCGACACGACCGACACAACAGCCGCACGTTTGATTCAAATGGCGACCGAGTCTGGGAAGCCATTCACAGTTGTCGTTACAAAAGCGGATCTCATCACTGGCGAGCGTGCGCCGAAGTGCTTACCGGTGCTTGTTGCAACAAAAGCCCCCTTCATCACGATATCGGCCTTAAAAAGAGAAGAAGAAGCGCGCGACGAAGTCGTATCGCGTTTGATTCCTCTTCTGCCGAAAGCGGAAGCGCCTCTTTATGATGAAGAGCTTTTGACGACGGAGACCATTCGAAAGCTTTCGGCGGAATTTATCAGAGAGGCTTGTTTTCAGCACACTCGACAAGAAGTCCCCTATGGGCTTGCTATCCGGATTGTGAAATTTCAGGAGCCAGAGGCCGAGGGCGACGTCACGAAAATCTACGCCGAGATTGTCGTTGAGAGAACAGCCCACAAAGCGATTGTGATCGGAGCTAAGGCCTCAAACATAAAAAAAATTGGAACCGACGCCCGTAAAGCGATCGAGAAGCTCATTGGATCAAAAATTTATCTCGATTTGCATGTCGACGTTCGCGAAGGCTGGACGAAGAATAAGCGAATGTTGAAGGAACTTGGTTATGTCGTCGTCAAAGAGTGAATCACTTTTTAAAGCCTATCGTCCCACGTCGCGGGTTGCGATCATTGGGCGTCCGAACGTCGGAAAATCGACGTTGTTCAACTATCTGACGGACTCGCGAAAAGCTGTCGTCAAAAACCAGCCCGGCGTGACCCGAGACATACTCATTGAGCCGGCAGAAGTTTGGGGCGTCAAATTTGATGTCATTGATACGGGTGGTTTGACGGAAGCCAATGATCTTTTTTCGCAGCTGATTCGTGAGCAAGTGATTGAGTTTCTCTCGAGCGTCGATCATTTGATTGTCGTCATGGATGGCCGAGCGGGACTTTTGCCGGAGGATCGAGATCTCATTCGCATTGCCAACGAGACCGGAAAACCCTTTGTCATCATGATCAATAAACTCGACCGCAGTCATGATCTCGAGCTTTCAAAAGCAGAGTTTTATGAGTTTGGCGTTCCATTGATCGCGGCCAGTGTCGAAATGCGGCTTGGCATGGACGAGGTGCTGGAATGGATTGTTTCGCAGGTGAAACAGACTGAGCACACTATTCGAGACGGACTAAAGCTTGCCATGGTGGGAAAGCCCAACGTCGGTAAAAGCTCACTTTGCAATAATCTTTTGGGTGAACATAGACTTCTTGTTTCGGAAGTAGCGGGAACGACCGTTGATTCCGTCGATACCGAGCTTGTTTACAACGATCGAAAGTTTGTTCTCATCGACACGGCTGGTCTTCGTCGGTCGGCAAAGCGGGAAGAAGACGTCGAGATTATCTCTGCGTTTAAGTCTCAAGATGCCATTCGAAGAGCAGATCTTGTTTTGCTCGTGGTCGACGGAGTTATTGGGCCTACAGACCAAGATGCGAAAATTCTTGAGTCAGCACTGGATGCGCACAAGGCCGTGATCGTCGTGGCTAACAAATCGGATTTAGGAGAGCGCGAGAAGCCACAATATCGCTCGTGGTTTAAAACCCGGATCGAAGAAGAGTTTCATTTTTTTCCTGACGTTCCCATCGTATTCACGTCGGCGAAAACCGGACGCGGGTTGGAAGATCTCTTTGAAGCCATTGCGCTTATGGAAGAGAAGTTAGCGATCAGAATCCCGACGGGCGAGCTCAATGACTTCTTCACAAATGTCATTCGCCAAGCGCCAGCACCTGTCTGGGCGACAACGAATATCAAGTTTTACTACCTGACTCAGACGCATCAGCGGCCACCGGCCTTCATCGCTTTTGCAAACCATCCCGATGGAGTAACGAAGAGCTACCGGCGTTTTTTGGCAAAACGCATTCAAGAGCAATGGGACCTTCAAGGTGTGCCGATTCGTATTTTCTGTATGGGTTCGGGTCGTAACCGTGGGGAGAACGCGTAGGCGATGGCACGTCGTGATTCACTCTGGGGCACGCGATTTGGTTTTTATTTGGCGGCGGTGGGTTCGGCACTGGGTCTTGGAAACTTGTGGCGATTTCCGTTTGTGACGGTCGAAAATGGCGGCGGTGCCTTTGTTCTTCTCTACGTGGCCTTCGTTCTGCTGATAGGTCTACCGATTCTCATTGGCGAGTTAATGCTTGGGAAAATCACAAGACGTGGATCCGTTGCGGCCTTTCGTGTGCTGGACCGTAACGACGAAGTCGGGATTATCGGCCGACGCACTTTTGGGGCCGGTGTTCTTGCGGCGCTGAGTTGTCTTTTAGTAGTCTCCTATTACGCCGTCGTGAGTGGCTGGGTTCTGCACTTTCTGATGCAATTCACCTTCGGTAGCATTCTGTCATCTGGTGAAAATGTCGACTCAAGCCTCAAACTTCTAAAAGACAATGGCCTTTTGCAGTTGGCTTTGGCGAGCGTCCACATTCTTTTGTCGTTGGTCATTGTCGTGAAGGGTGTGCAAGAGGGGATTGAGAAATGGGTTGGAAACATAATGCCCATTTTTGTGGTGCTTCTGGGGATTTTGGTTGTGAAATCATTGGCCACGGGGCAGGCGGTTGAGGCTTTACGTTTTCAGTTTTATCCCGACTTCACAAAGCTCACTCTCTATTCGCCACTCCACGCGCTGGGGCATGTCTTTTTCTCGTTGTCCGTTGGCATGGGGACAATGGTCGCCTTTGGATCGTACCTCAAGCCAGAGACCCATATTCCAAGTGCTGGATTTCGTGTGGCGACTTTAGACACAGTGATTTCGCTGTTTGCGGGCCTTCTTATTTTTCCGACCATTCTTGGCATGAGCCTCGGTGGTTCCGGGCCCGAACTCCTATTTCGAGCTCTTCCAAGGCTTCTTCAAGGAATCGATTCGGGTTGGTTTTTTGGCGTGGCATTTTTTGTTTGTCTCTATCTTGGCGCTCTTGGAGCGTCGATCGGTTTGTTAGAGGCGCTTGTCGCCAACGTGACTGAAGTTTTAAAGGTTTCGCGCGAGAGGGCGGGATGGATAGTTGGTACGGTCACAGTTCTTTGCGCCTCAATTCCGTCGCTCTCATCGAGTGGTCTTCAAGGCGTGACAGTTCGCGGCCAATCCCTTTTTTCGCTCTGGGACACTGTGGTTGTGAATGTCTTATTGCCGATTGGAGTTTTGGCTTTCTGCTTAGCACTTTCTCGTAAGCTAAAGGCAAGTCCTGCGATCAACGAGTTTGTGAATGACGATTCGCTCGTGACTCAAACGCTTTATTCTCACTGGAGAATTGTTGTTCGCTACATCGCACCCTTTTTAATAACGCTGAGTCTTGCTGCAGCGCTATTCGCGTTCATTTCTGAGCTAGCGGGATGGACTCATTTGTGATGGCGTTGGTGAGACACCGCTGGCTGCAGGATTTCTCTTTTTACTTTCGATAAATGCGGCCCAAACAAAATTGAGCGGACGACGCGACTCGAGGGCTTGGCTCGCAACCGCGAGGCGCTCCTTCACCCAATCATCTTTCGCACCACGTTCAATGGCTTTGGAGAAATAGGATTGCGTTGCTATTAACGAACCGTAGTCGCCGGTGAGTGCCTTTAAAAATGCTGCGTATCCGGCAATTCGGAACGGTAGCTCCTCATCGCGCGTGTACTTGAGACATTCTAACGATAGACTTTCTGCCACTTCGATCGCTTTTGGATCTACAGAGACAATTCCAGGGGCTGTATAGAAGAGACTCTCGGCTTTCTTCATCAGAGTCTGAGCAAGAAGTTTTTCTGCCTCTGGAAATTTCAAAATTCCCAGCGACCGGCGCGAAT
>LNFM01007255.1_pt1 | contig 17493 bp, 21 predicted proteins | sample 596031 | NCBI WGS metagenome assembly LNFM01 (sample SAMN04254537, study PRJNA301005) | activated carbon metagenome | isolation source: dual media filters at the Ann Arbor, Michigan drinking water treatment plant | place: USA: Ann Arbor | reverse complement strand
CTTTTTTTTCCCGGTCGATCCTGATGCGGGCATCGATCACGCGATCATTGAACGCGCGGAAGATCGGCCAGATGTCCATCACGGCATCAATCGTCTCCGGGGTCACTGGCACTGGATCACCGGTTTCTTCGTTGGCGACGCCGCGCCAGTCGCGGATGACCGCCCGCGCCAGATAGCGCGTGATCTCGACGGTGCGGGCCTCGATCGACTCGGCCCTTGCCGCATGGCCCGCCTCCGCCATGATGGCGGAAGTGACCGGGCCATGCAGGATCTCGAAGTCGCCGATCAGATGCGTCCACCGGTCAGCGGTGGACAGGTCCAGCCGAACCAGCATCAATAGGACGCGATCGAGTTGATCAGCACCGCCGTCGCCATGCGGGCCGGGCTGGTCGCGCGCGCAGCCATGAAGTCGAACTCCACTTCGATGCCGCGCGGCCCCTCGATCGGGGTCGACGGCCGTTCCAGATAGACCGCGTGCGCGGTAAAGCTGAAGCTGGCGCTGGCACCGATGACATGGCTGAACACCAGTTCGCAGGGCGTTCCGGCAATCGCCTGGTTGAACAGCGTCAGATCGGCAAAGCGCATCGTGACCTTGCCCTTGAGGCTGGCGATGCTCGGGTCGATGCCGTCGATGCGGCCGTCGGACCGAATCGTCTCCACCGGGTCGAGGTTGTTCATGTATTCGATGTCGGCCGAGACGATGTTTGCCAGAGCCACGGTATCGCGCGTCACCGCGCCGTTGAAGGGGCTGAACCGCTGCAGCGCATAGGCGGTGGGGGTTCCAGCGCCCGTCACAGCTGCCGGGGCTGCGGCACCTTGTGCAATCAGCCCGACACGGGCGGTCAGCAGGCCGGAACGGCGCATCTGCCAGCGCAATGAATTGACGACGCAACCGGTGACCATCTCAAAGGCTGGAACTTGCGGATAGGCCGCCTCGATCGCCATGGACGGCAGCGAGGCGGCACCCGAGTTGAAGGTGTGGGTTCGGGGCGTCGTTCCCGTGGTGACCGGGTTGCCGAACGCACCCTTTAGCCAGAAGCCCCAGTTTTCCACATCGATCGGCACGACCAGCTCGCCATCGGCTGTGACCGCATCGAGGACCGGGGCCAGTGGATCTCGGCCAAAGCCTAGAAGCTCGTTTTCCAAGAGCGGGCGGCTGCCGCCGATCCGGGTGCCGGGGGCGAAAGGCATGGTGCGGTAGCCCGAGGCGGGCGCGGTGCCGTAGACGGACTCGAAGACGGCGTGTAGTTGCGTCAGCGCGCCGGTTTGACGGGCCATGGCAGGTTCTCCTAGATCAAGGGATCGGAAAGGGCGTAGTGCAGATGCACGCCGATGATGGCGGCGCGGTAGACGGGGGCACCGTCCACCGGGGTGTCGTCCGGCACGGGCGCTTCCGCCTCGGCCCATTCACAAAGACCACCAAGCGTGCGGTCCGCCACGACAGCGGCACCGATAGCTTGGCAAAGAGCGTCGAAAATGGCCTCACGACCGGACCCAGCCTGCACAAAGGCCTCGATCTGGACGCGGTGGTCGTAGTGATAACGCAGCGGTGAAAACGTATGCTCAGGCTCGCCCGGGTCGCCATCGCGCATGATGACCAGGCCGCCAGAGGCAATCTTCGTTGGCAGCACATCGTTGCGCCGCAGATCGACCGGTGTGTCAGCAAACTCCGATTCCAGCGCCAGATACAGGCGCTGCAAGATCGTCTCGCGGGTGCTTGCCATCAGTCCCTCCAACCGGCCGTAAGCCGCGCACCCATCGAATTCGCTATCCGACCAGCGCCACTGATCAGCCCCAGCCGCTTTTGCAACCTGACGCGGGGCACGAGCACGAAGACAACCACTGTGCGGTTGCGGAACCCGCGCGCCGCCCGACTGAAACCATCGCGGCCCATGACCCTTGCGCCGCGCGACACCGTACCGTCATCCACCAGAAGCGCGGTGCGGCCCTGGCGATAGACAAAGCGCAGGCGACGGCCCGTGCGGCGCTCCCAGTCAATGGGCGAAGTGCGACCGCCGCGACCGCTGCGGCCAGCTGCAGGCGTCGGAATTGCCAGCCAGTTGCCATTCTTTGCGCGGATATCAACACCCGTCTCGAATGCGCCGATGATCTTCTTGGCCCGCGTCCACACCAGCGCCGCGGCGTTCAGGCTACCTGCCCCTTTGGGATAGGTCTCGCTGCGGACCGAATTGCCAAGCCTGCGGCCAAGCCCGGCCCGCGCGATCTGAGACCGCCAGTCTGCCTTGATCGAGGCTCCAACGGCCGTCACAGCACCGAGGGCTGCCGCGCGGCCAACCTTGATCTCGGTTTCCATGTCCAGCGCGAGGTTGCCCTGCACAGACGTGGTCAGCCTCAGCATTCCGGGATCGCCTCGCACTGCCAGACCAGCCGAAGCCGGTCCCGGCGCGGCTCACCTTGCAGGTCATAGATCTCCGTGCCGATGATCACCCGGTCGCCGCGCCCCGGGCTGGCGACCTCGCTCACCCGCACATCGATGCGGACCGTGTCGCTCACGATCTGCGCCTCGCCGAATCCGTTCATCATGTCGGGACGGGCAAGGATGATGCGGCAAGGGATCGATGGCCCACCGGAGGCGGGCCACCAGTTTGCGTCCACCGCCATGTTCGCGTCTTCGAACAGCGCGTCGCAGGCGGCGGTAAAGGCGGTCACGATCAGACCGTGATGCCTGCGCCATTGAGGCGCACGCGACCCACGGTGTCGGCAGCCAGCTGCGCCTGCGCAGCAACGCCGACCAGTTTGTTGGTCGATGCCGTGGTCGTAAGGGCGGTGCCAGACCAGTAGAGCAGCTGGCCAACGGTCCAGGCTTGAGCGGCGGTCTTCGGCAGGTCGTAGACGCCAGTCACGGCAATCTCGACAGGTGCACTAGATGCCGCTGCGTTGACAGCGACACCGAACAGGGAGCCGACCAGGACGGCGGCACCCGCCGCCACGGTTGCCGGGGCAGTGACGCTGATCACGTCACCTGGTTGAACGAAGTTCTTCATCTCTTTGTCTCCAGAAGATGGGGTTGAACCAGGCCGTCTCTAGGGCGGCCCGGTGATCAATCTCGGCTCAGGCCGTCAGGCTCAGGCGCCCGGGTTGCGGTAGGTTCCGCGGAAGTCGATCGCGCCGAGACCGAAGTCATGCTCGACCGACAGGGCCAGACCCTGCTGACCGAAGGGCTCGTCCATCCGCAGGCGCGGCGCTTCTGCACCGTTCAGGAACCCGTGCACGAAGCATGCTCCACCGGCGCGGGCCGGATCGGCGAAGAGCATCCAGATGTTCCCGGTGAGTTGCGCCGAAGACACCACTTCCAGACGGCCCGAGAACGGGTTGACCGAGGACGACTGGTTCGGGATGATCGTGGTGACCAACTGGTCCGCCTCGGTTTCCTTGTCCGGCCCGACCAAGAGGATCGACGGGGCAAGGTTCAGCTTCACGCCGTCGATCGAGGTCTGCTTGCGCATGACCGCACGGCCCGCAGCCAGAGATGTGACGTTGATCGCTGCGCCAGCGGCCGCAAGGTTGGCGCCACGGTTCGGAGCCGAGGTCTGCCAGACCGCACCACCGTCAGAGGCAAGCGCAGCCGCCAGCATGAAGGTATAGAAGGTCTCTTCCTCGAAGTTCGCGATCGATGAGCCGTAGTCGCCGACCAGGTCGTCGATGGCGTTCATGTCGTCGTCGATCATCATCTGGCGCGAGATGCGCAGCGCGATTCCGTAGGACGACAGGATCGCAGTTTCGCTGCGCTCGCCGAAGGTGCCGTACTTGATCTCGCCGCCTTCACCGACCGGCAGCAGCTTCGGGAAGTCGCCCGCGCGGACCATCGGATGGGCGCGGAAGTCGTTGAAGTTCCGCTCGCGCGAGATGCGCTTGTAGGTCGGCTCCTGCACTTCGTAGCGCTCGAGCAGCACCTTGTTCAAGGCGTTCTGGAAGATGCCGGGAAAGTCGCTGCGCGAGTGCGTCGCGTTCATCAGGATCTCGACCTTGTCGCCGGCCGACCGGATCGCTCCCTTGTGGCCAATGCTTTCGGCCGCCATGGAGATGATGCCCATCTCCATGTAGGGGCGAGCCATGTCGGTTTTCGGAGCACGGCCGCGCATCTGCGCCACAAGTGCCTCGCTCATGCCCTGACGGCGGGTGTCCGTCTCATCGCGGGTGATACGCGCCGTGGGCGCGCCGGTCATCGGGGTATCCACGTCGCCGTTCTCCTTCCATTTTTGAGTGATCTCGTCGAGGCATTCCTCGAGCGACTTCTTCGATGCGATCAGCGTGTCGGCCGTCGCGGTCGGCAGGCCGGCCAGCGTCACGGACGCAAGGATGCGACGGGCGCGAGCGGTGGCAGCAGCTGCAGCCTCTTCGGCCGCAGGAGCGGCCTCGGCGACAGCCGGGGTGATCGGGGTTGCCTCGACGGTCTCGTCAATCGCCGGGGTGACTTCGTTCGCTGCAAGGGGTGCCCCCGCAGCCGTGGTGGTCTTGGCCATAGGGGCCTCCTGAGTTTGCGTGGGGCGGGCACGGCCCGCGAACATGGCCATGACGGCCTCCTTCACCGGGGCACGCCCCAGATTGCGGGATGCCTTGCGAGCCTCATCGGGCGCATGGGCATAGATGCGATAATCGAACGTCGCGATCGCCACGGCCTCGCCGTCCGTCTCGACGCTGGTGGCAAATCCGAGATCGACGGCCATCGGGCCATCCAGCACGGTTTCGTCCTGCATCACCTTGCGGCAATCTTCGCGGCTCATGCCGCTCCGAGCCGCGTAGATGTCAGCATAGGCACCAGAGATCACGCGCAGAAGCTCGGCTTCCTTCAGATGATCCTCTTCGGTGCCGCGGCCCATGGTCCAGGGCGTCGCCGGGTCATGGATCAACATCCATGCGCCGCGCCGCATGATGATCTCGTCACCCGCCATGGCAATCAGCGAGGCGGCCGAGGCGGCAACGCCGTCGATCTGCACTGTCACCTTGCCGGGATAATCGACCAGCGCGGTGTAGATCGCCTGACCCTCGGACGCGATTCCGCCGCCCGAGTTGATGCGGACCACGATGTCACCCGACATCTGCGCCAGCTCATCGCGCACGCCCTTGGCGGTGAAATATTCCTCATCCCACCAGGACGCGCCAACTGTGCCGTAGAGGACCAGCTCATTTTTGGCCATCATCATCTTCCTTTTCGGTTTCGTCGTCCTCGCCCTCGGGCTGGTCGTCCAATTCATCATCCGGCGGCAGCTGAACCGCAGCGGCCGGGGTGGCGCCGAAATGCACGTCGCTGTCGAAGCGGAGGTTGTGCTTCACGGCGAGGTCGCGATCCTCGATCTGTTCGCGCGTCAGATCCTCCGGATCGAAGCCCAGTTCGCGCACCACGCCCTGTCGGCTGGCAAAGCCCGCCTTCACCTTGTCGCGCAGCGCCGGGATCTCCCGCGCCGGGTCGACCAGCATGCGATGTGGCGGCACCCAATCCACGACAAGGTCGCTCGACGGGCGCATCTGGCCGCTCGACATGTCGAAAGCCTCGACCGCCCATGCAGCGATCGGCTGCATCATCTGCGGAATCATCAACAGCCACTGCCAGGCGCTGACGTTGCGGTCCATTTCCATGCGACCCATCCGGGCCGAAGAGAAGTTCACCTGGCTCAAGTCGCCAGACAGCGCCTCATAGGTAATGCCCATGCCTGCGGCGACGGTTTGCAGCACCAGGCGGGTGAACTTGTCATAGCCCTCGACGCCGGGCGGGTTGGCAAAACGGATATCCTCGCCGGGAGCAAGGTTCTGAACTCGGCCCGGGATCAGTGTGGTCAGCCCGGCGATGTCGGCGGCCTCTTGCCCTGGAACAGTGTAATCTGCCTCCGGGGCCACCCGAAACGCCGCGAAGCAGGCGGCGATCTTCTGGCGCATGATCTGCGCGTCCTGTCCGTCCGCCAGATCCTGCAGGGCCATCGCTACCGGGGCGAACCAGCTGACGCCACGCATCTGTTTTGGGCGGTCCTGTCGGTAGATGTGAATCACTTCCGCAGCGGGCACCCGACGCGATACAAGGCTCTTGCGCAGCCCGATCGTGGCGCCGGGATGCTGGGGAAACAGCCAGTAGGCGATACGCCGGCCGATTACGTCATACTCGATGCCCTCGCGCACCTCTCCCTCAGCGCCGGCGTTGCCAAGGATGCGGTCACGCGATCCATCAAGATGGTCGATTTCCAGAACCTCGAGCTGGAACGGCAGTGTCAGACCATCGCGGTTTGACCGGCGGCGGCGACGGATAAGGACCTCGCCATCGTCGATCAGCGCGTTCATCACCAGGCGCTGCAGGCCGTAAAGGTTCGACCGGCCGTCCGCGTCGATTCTGGTCGTGTCGAAATGGGCCTTCATCGCCCGGCGCAGCTTTTCGGCGCGGGTTTTCGTGCCGCCGCTGACCTTCCAGATAATGCCGTCACCGACCACGTTGTTGCAGATCACCGTCTGCGCCCGAAGGGCCAACGGCGTGTTGCGCACCATGTCGCGGGCGACAAAGGCCAGGCGCTGGCGGTTTGCCGACGCGTTGTCCGCATCTGCCGATGACCGGCGCCACGACGCGCCACGGTTGCCGGTCGTCGCGGCGTCGTAATGGGCCAGAACCGACAGCGCGTTCCGGGCCTGAAGACGCTTCACCGCCCAGCTGGGCGACAGCTCTGCAATGGCGCGGTCGATCAGGTTCATGCCTAGACGCCCTTGCTATAGACGGGATTGATGTGGGTCACGCGCTCGGCCGTCGACCCGATCCCGGCGCGCACCGTGTCTCGGGCGCGGATGAGTTCGGCCATGCTGCGATACTCGATCCGCTGGCCGTCATATTCCGACCGCAGGACACCGGACGCGATCATCGCGTTCAGCTTGTCCAGTTGGGACTGGGTGAACTCGCTCATATCCAGTCCTTTCTCGGCTTGATCCAATCACCCACCGACGAAGCCGCCGGTTTCTTCGCCTCGGTCGGTACCGGGGCGGCGTCGTCCCGCGCCGTCACCTTCAGGCCCGCATCGAAGAGGTCGCCCTGCACCTCAGGCGGGGCAGAACCACGTTCGTCGGTCAGCGCGTCCCACTGCTCGTCAGTCAACGATGTCCAGCCCCGGCGCCGGGCTGCGGCCTCGGCGTAAAGCGCTGTGTCGAGGCCCTCGTTGCGCCGGGTCGGCTCGACCAGGTCCCACTGGCTTGTCACGGTGCCGCCGCGCGTGCGCTTCAGCACCCGCACTTCCGCCGTGATCTGCCGGTAGTATTCGTCACCCAGTCCCGCGGCGAACTGGCAAAAGCCGCGCTCAAGCGGGTCGTCCTTCGCCAGCCAGTGGCAGAAGTCGGCCTTCAGCTGGCTCACGTTCAGCATGAAGGCGCGCTTCTGCTGCCGTTTCGCCTGCCCGTCGCTGCGCCGCTCGAAACGCATCGGCGCCAGCACCGGTCCATTCTGCGAACTGGCGCCCTTCACCAGGATCACCCGACTCCATGGATGACGCTTGCCGAACGCCCAGACATCCTCGGTGTAGGTTCCAACGTCGATCGCCATCATGTCGAGCTGCACCCGCAGCCCGTTCTGCGTCCGCCAGTAGGTCGCCAGGAGCGCATCCAGCGCGGCCCGGCCTGCATCGTCGCCGATGTGATGCGGGATCACGATGTAGTCGATCGTCCATCGCTTGTAGTTCCGCCCGAAGGCGACGATCTGTACCTCGATCCGGTCCTGCTGGCAGTCCACCCCGGCGCCGAGGATGAACCCCGTCGCTGGCAGCGTCCCACGGGGCAGGATCGTGATCATGCTCGGGTCGACGTTCTCGGCCCGGTCGCGCAACGCAGTCCAGTCCGGCCCGCGGCTCGCCTGTTCGTAGGGCAGGCCCAGCACATCGTTGTAGAACGTCTGCTCGGTTGCCGCCTCGACCTGCGCCTGCAACCCGCTTTCCGTTTCGGCCGACACCGTCAGCCGCGTCCAGCCCATCGTCTGGGCGTAGTCAACTGCGATCGAGGCCCAGTCTCGCTGCGGCGCCATCGCGCGCCAGAAGTGAAACCCGGGATGATCGCCCTTTGGGTTGGCCGCGATCCACTTGCCCGCGCGCAGGATCTGCATCTTGAAACTGTGATCGATCACGCAACCGCAGGATTCGCAGGTGAAGTGCGCGGCATGCAGGCGTTCCGGATCGATCGACTTGCGAAAGTTCTCCCAGGTCAGCGGCGCGAAGTTTCCGCAGTGCGGGCAGGGCACATGATAGTGCCGCTGGTCGCTGCGCTGGAAGTTCCGCGTGATCCGGCAGGTTCCCTTGATCAGGGGTGTCGACACCCAGACCATCTTGGCATCCTCGAAGGCCGATGCGCGGCTGCGCATCATCGCTTCCGGGTCGCCTTTGTCGTTCATCTCGAACTTTGACAGGTCGTCACCGATGACCAGGCGGCGGGAAGTGCCGGCCAGGTCGTCTGGTGATCCGGCGCTCGCCACCTTCAGCGATCCGTTTCGGGTCAGGGTCTCCTGGTTGAACGTGTTGTCCGTGTTGTTGCCGCGCCCGTCACCGAAGATGCGCCGCAGGCTTTGGGCTTGCCGCCGCATCGGCAGCCACTTGTTGTTGACCCACTCCGTCGCCGACGAGGTGGTGGGGTGAACCACCAGCGAATCGACCGGGCCGTATTCGTGCCATGCCCCGAGGGTCGGCTGCACCAGCGACACCGTGCCGCCGGTCTGCGCCGACTTGGCGATCGTCACCTCGCGGCAGGGATGCTCCGGCGACAGGACCTCGTGGATCTCGCGCAGGAATGGAAAACGGTCGCTGCGGTAAGGCCCTGGCAGAGGCGAGCGTTCGTCAAAGACGATGTTGTCTTCGCACCACCGGCTGATGTCAGGCGGCGGCGGCGGGGTCATCACCGCAGCAGCAGCGCGGGCCAGAACCCGGGCGGCTGGCGTCAGGAACCCCATGGTCAGATATCCTCGGCCTGTTCGGCGTCTGTTGCTGGCGCCGCGTCGCCCGCCTTGGTCAGATGGGCGGCCCGGTTGGTCCGATGCGCGCGCCAGGTCTGCAGCAGCGTCTGGCGGGCCGACCGGAAATCGACACCCATCTTGTCGGCGATAGCCCGGGCCCCATCCCGCAGGACCGCCTCCATCTCGGCGATCTCCTGCGACAGGATGCGCGCCATCTGCAGTTCGACCTCAGAGGCGAGGACATAGAGTCCTTCCTCGCGACCGTTGCGCAGCCGGGCCGCGCGCAGATCCTCTTGTGCACGCGCTGTGCGAGCCAGCTCGTAACGATCGTTGTCGTTGCGGTGCAGTTCACCCGATTCCCGATGCGCTTTCGGGCGCGACGGTGGAAGCGGCGATTCTTCGTCGCCGTCATCCGTCGCCAGCCCGTCCCGCAAGGCCGAAATCGTCCGGCGCGTTCCCGCGCCGTTGCCCATCATCTGCGCCAGGTCGAGGTTCTTTCCCAGTGCTTCACACACCTTCGCCAGGTCAAAACGGCGGGCGCGCCCATCACCGGACCAGCACCCGGTCAGCTTGCCTTCGGAGACATACTGGCTCACCCGGCCCTTCGAGACGCTGAGGCGGGCGGCCAGCTCACTGGACGACAAAAGCACCTGCCCCATTGTGGTTGATCCTTGGTTAAGCCCGGTTCCTGCCCTCAACTCCAACCGGTTTAGGCTTTGCTGCTCGTTTACCGCGCCGAAACTTATGCGCCTCGCCGCCCCGTATACTGTGGGAGGCTGGGGAGGACCCGAATGGGTCTGCCCGACCGCTCATGCATTAGTGGTCATCGTGGGTATCCCCATGCGCCTTGCGCCAAGGTCCCTGAATGGAACCGCGCCCGGAAGCGGTCTGCTTCGGGCGCGGCTCTGGATGATGCTGATATCTATGCGATCGGGGGTGCTAAGCGTCAACCTCTTTTTGTACGGCTCTGTCCTGATACCCCTGCATCCTGTCAAGCGCCCCACATATGGCTGCTCGTAGCGCTTTCTGATCCTTCATGTCGGCGGCCCAGCCATAGCGCTTGAGGATCGTCTTGATCGGCATCTCGCGCAGGACCAGCAGATCCACGGCGGCGCGCACAGTGATCGACCGCCGCGCATTGCCCCGGTCCATGTGGCGACGGATCGACATTGCCACTCCGTCGCCGATGCGGGCCTGCAACTCGGCAAGCCAGCGGCCCTGCTGGATGAAGGTGTCGATGAAGACGCCCGCGCCAGAGCCTCCGCGCCCGGCCTCGAGGCTGGCGCACTTCACTGCCGAGCCCTCGCGCCATTCGACCAGGGCGGCATAGTCCTCGGCCACCGCGATCTGGCCCGGGGTGAAGGGGGCAACGAACGGCGCATCGGTGCCCTTGCCCTCGTGGCGCAGCCTAGCTGTGGCCACGGCCGAGGCGAGGGGTGACAGCTCGCGCCAGTGGCCACCCTCGCTGCGCCGCATCCCGCCACCGGTCACACTGAAGTTCGGCACCAGCTGCTGCGGCCCGCGGGCTGGGGCCATGGGGGCCGCGATCATCAGGTCAGGCGGGCAGGCGTTGGCCTTGATCGAGGCGATGCGCCCAACCTCGGCCTCACGCCGCGCCAGACCGGCCGCATGGTCGAAGGACAGCGACCGGCCCGGCAGGCTCAGCGTGCGATCAAATCCCTTGGAACGGTCGTTCATGGCTGCGCCCCTCAATATCTTGTTGTTTTGCTGTCAGTGCCAACCATCCCTTGATCCACCCTTTTCAGGTCAGGGAGGATAGGGAGGATAACTTCAGTTTCAGGGAGGATGTTTTGCAAAACATCGCCAATCTATTTCCAAGTATTTTCAATGGGTTGAACCCCATTTAGGGAGGATAGGGAGGATAGGGAGGATGTTTTGACCCTTACGTGTAGAGAGAGTTTTGCTGTTTCATCTGCATCAGAAGAACAGAGGGGACTCCCCCAAACCCCGCGTGCGCGCGCGCATGTGTGTAGGTCGGATTTATCCTCCCTATCCTCCCTATCCTCCCTAACGGCGCGTAAGTCCTTGATCCGCAAAGGCTCGCCCCCGACCCCCTGCAAGAAATCATCCTCCCTCATCGGGGGTTTATCCTCCCCATCCTCCCTGATTTCGATGAAAAGCGGGGTGCGGGACATCAGTAATCACCTGCTTGCGACGATGGCTCGCTGTCATCCGAGACAGTTCCGATGGCGCGGCCTTCGGTGTTTTTCGGCACGCGTTCCCATTTCTTGGCGAAGACCGCGTTCAGCTGGATGCCGTCGTAGCGCATCGTGCCGCTCGATTTGCGCTTGCTGAACCTTGTGCCAAGGCGGCTGACCCATCGCTTCGAGTGGCCCTCAAGCTTCAAACTGACCGATCGGTCCTTCCATGGCCCCATGCCCTGGTCCTGCTGCCAGAACTGGAAGGCAAAGACCAACTCGCGCGCTATGACGGTATGCTCGGCATCGCCGGTGACGACACAGGCCTCATTGAGGAAGGTGCCGACCGGATCGCTTTCCTGCCTGAACTCGGCCGTGGCGTCCAGCACAGAGGCAGGCTCGCGCAAGCCGCTTTCGCGGTAGTCGCACAAGGCTTCACACAACAGGCGGAACACGCCGTCGCGCTCGGCATAAAGGATCGCGTCAAGCTCGGCCTTCGGGATCTGCTCCGCCTTCGGAATCGACACATCGAACGGCACCAGCAAGAGCCGTCGCCAGATGCCATCGTCGGTGCCGCGAATATCGGGCTTGTGGTTGCCCGAGATCGTCAAGGTGAACTGTGGGCGCACCTCGACAAAGTCGCTGTGCAGCGCCCGGATCAGCAAGGGCTCGCCGCCGGTCAAATCCTTGATCAGGCCTTCCTGCCAGCGCACGCCTTCATCAGGCTCGGCCGCCCGCACCATGCGCGCGCCGATCAGCGGCACCAGGTCGGGCGTGGCGTCACCGCCGCCCCGCCGGTTGGTGCCGGTCAGAGACTCGATCTTGGCCGTGGCGGCGTAATCGCCAAGGATGCGCGCCATCAGGTCGACCAGAACGGATTTGCCGTTGGCCCCCATGCCGTAGAAGAACGCGAGCTTCTGTTCGGTGATGCCGACCATGCCAAGCGCAAACCAGCGCATCAGGAACGACCGCATTTCGGGTTCAGGCTGGATGCGTTGCAGGAAGGCCTCGAACCGCGGGGCCTCGGCCTTGGGGTCATAGCGCACATCCATTATCTTGGTCATCAGGAAGCCGCGATCATGCGGCAGCACCTGAACGTCGGCGGTCTTGCTGTAGCCCGCATCGCCGCCGCTATGCACCACAAAGCGCACGACGCCAGTTTCGGTGTTCACATCCCACGGCTCGGCATCAAGCTCATCCAGTTGCCGCGACAGGCGCACCGAGGCTTCTTCGCGCATGTCCTTCATCCGCTTGGAGTTGCCGCACTGCAGGGCAAAGCGGCGATGCGCGGCGCGGATGTCGGAAAGCGACTTCTGCAGCCCCTTGATCTGGATCAGATCGCGATCGATCTCGCGCCGGCGCGCCTCGGCTGCATCCGGCAACTTGCCATCCTCACCGCGCAGCGCTTCCAGCTGCACCAGCTCGAGGCGCAAGGGATCGCCCATGGCGAGGATCTGCATCTTGTGATCGCTGAGGCGCAGGAAGGCGACCTCGCGCTTGACCAGCTGGCCGGCGGCTTGCGACAGGCGGCGCAGCGCGATCTCGTCCGGGTCGCTTTGCCAGACCTTGCCGGTCCACTTGAACCAGCCGACGCGCGGCACCCACATCAGGTCTTCGCCATAGTAAAGCACGAAGCGCCGGCCGTTGCCGTCGTCGTTCAGATCATAGGCGCTGGCCTCTTGCAGCTTGGCGGCAATCGCCTCGTCTTCCGGCAACTGCTCTTCCGGCTCGGCCCCAAGGGCATCGAGGCCCGCATAAGGGTCTTCGTCTTCCGGCTCTGGCGCGGGCGTCTGATCGCTCATGCAAGCTTCCTCGCGCGAAACTGGCCCTTCGGATCGACGCGCGCCAGAAACTCCATCCGGTCCGCATCGGTCAGGCTGGCGTACATCGTGGCCAGGATGCGCTTGCGGGCGGCGACGCAGAACGCGGTGCGCTCCACGGCCTGAAGCCCGGCGGCGACATAGGCCTCGATCTCGCGCGGCGTGGCGCTGTCAGCCCAGAAAGCGGCGTCGCTGCGCAGATGCTTGGCATAGGCCGCACCGGCAGGCACCCCGGCGCCAAGGCTTTCCAGCGCGGCCGCCAGCACCTGCACCGTGGCGCTGCGGTCGATCGCGACCAGGCGCTCGATGCTCTTGCCCAGCGATGCTGCGATCTCGCTCTGCACCAACAGCGCAAACTCGACCGACCCGCGATACTTCGCGGCCTGCGCGGCGATCAGTTCCGCGACATGGGCGTTGATCGCGGAATCGTCGTCCGCAAGCACCACCCCGCCCCGCACAGACAGTATCTCGCTCACGCTGCTTTCCCCTTCTGTTCTGCCGCGCCCAAGGCCTCGCGAACGATGCGGCCAACGACCCACCAGGTGACACCATGCACGGTCGCAATCTCGCGGTAGGTGCAGCCCGCCCGATGCGCCTTGATGATCGCGTCGCGCAGCTCGGGCTTCACGGCCGAGGCAACCTCGCGCCGCGCATAGGCGGTCTGTCCGGTCAGCCCGAGGGCGCGAATGTCGGCCCAGATCGTGTTCTTGCCAAAGCCGGTCGCGGCCATGATCTCGGTGTAGGTCCGTCCAGCGCCGACCATCTCGGCCACCTTGGCCCGGCGGGCCGCGACACTGGCGCTGACCTGCCCCTTGGTGCTGGGGTTCTGGCGGCCAAGCGCCACCCCGGCGCGCGATGCCATCGAATAGACGGTCTTCGGGGAAATCCGCAGCTCCGCCGCGATCTCGGCCACCGCCATGCCCTTTGCCGCCAAGGCGCGCAGGTCAGTGATGCGGGCCTCGTGCTGGCGGCGGTGCAACTGGCGCGACACCCGGCCATGCTTGCGCAACACGCCCCAGACCGCGCGCTTGGTGATGCCGAGCGCTGCGGCGATTTGGGCCGCCGACTTGTCCTCTTCATGCAACGCCATGATGCGCTGATTGCGATACACCAAGGGGTCGGCCTTTGGCGCGCGGGGTTTGCCGGCCAACTTCGGCAGGCGGCCTTGCCGGGGTGCGATGCGACCGGCCTTGGTCAGCGTCTCGATCCGCCCGTGAATCGCGGCCTTGGACAGGCCCAACATCGCCCCGATCGCCGCCGCTGTATGGCTATGGGCATGGGCAATGATCGTGGCCTCGATATGCGCCTGATCTTCCGGCGGCACCGACGGTGGCAACAGCCCAGCCTTCCGCAGCCGCGCCACCCGCGCCGCCACCGTGTTGCGCGGCAGCCGAAGCGCCTCGCCGATCTGCGTAAAGCTGTGCGTCGCAAGCAGGGCCTTGATCTCGTCGGCCTGCGCCTGGCGCGCGGCAACCTGCGCTGCAACTGCGGCGGCGCGTGCATCCCGACGCCTCTGGTCCCGTTCAAGGTTGACAGCGGCGCGCCCCGGCTTGCGGCGCGGAAACACATGGCCGGGGCAAACCTTCAGCACGGCCGCACGGACATAGCGATCCGCCGCGATCCCAAGTGCCGCGCCCATTTCAGCCACCGTGGCGCCCTTGGCGACCAGATCGCGGATCGTGGCCTCGCGCACCTTCCGGCGCGCCTCGCTGATGGCGACGATGGCCGACCCGTCGCCATACTTGCGCTGGATCTTCAGCCCCAGATGCTTGACCAGGCCGTAGACCGACCCGATCGCCAAGCCGGTATCCGCCGCGATCTGCGCCCCGGTGCTTCCTGCGGCGACCAGTTCCGACACGCGCGCCACCACCAGCGCGTCCGACCGGTTGCGATCCGCCCGCGCGATCCTGGCGTTCCTGACCGCGACCGAATTCATCGTCTTCTTGCGGTCGGTCCATTCCGGATAGATCAGCTTGTTGTCGACCCAGACCGGCAGTGGCAGGCCGCTCACGCCCTGCGGCACGGCCGTCACCTTGGCATCAGGTGCCACGCCCACGCCATAGCGGGCGGCAATCTCCGCGATCAGGTCGTTCACCAGCGGCCCTCCCTCAGGTCCGCCAGAAGGTCCCAGACCTTGCCGCGGCATCCCAGCGCATCGGCGGCGGCCAAGACATGTTCGACGTCGCCCGCCCAGCCGCTGCGGGGGCGATTGTGCTCGTGCGGCGCGCTGAACAGCACAAAGCAGATCGCTTCCAGCCGATCGACCAGCTTGAGCCACTCCCGCTCGAATTTGGTGAGGTAGGGCATCGTCCGGCCAAGGATGTCGCGCGCCATGGCGCCCTCGATCGCGGCATGGGCGCGGGCAAGTTCAGGGCTGGCCGCCTTGAAAGGCTGCGGCAGATCGCCTGCGGCTACCTCTCCGACGTCATGGTGCAGGGTGGCATAGACAAGCGCCGGGCTGGCCTCGGGGTTCAGCGCCAGCAAAAGCTGCGTCGCGCGACACTGGTGGTCGGCATTGGTCTGGCCAAACGGCGCAATGGCGACATTGGCATGATAGCGGCGCACAGAACCGGACAGGTAAAGGCGCGCGATGGAAGCCGCCTCGAGGCGGTCAGCCGCCTGGTCAGCAAGGTGGCCGGAATTCATACTTCGCCCTCCCAAGGCCACACATGACCGGAGGGCGCCTCGATCGAATAGCCAAGGCCCCAATGGGTGATCAGGCGGTAGGGTTGATCCTTGATCTTCTCTCTGATTTTGCAGGCGTAGACATCGACGATCTTTATCGCAGGCTCATCATCGCCCTCGCGCCCAGTCATTATCGAAGTCAACAAGGTGTCTTTGGACAGAACCCGCCCGCGGGCCTTCGCCAAGGCATAGAACATGTTGCGTTCTGCCCGCGTCAGCCGCACACCAGCAAGAATCCAAGGCCCGAGCGCCGGCTTCTCGGCCTCGACCATCATCTCGACCACGTTCAAAAGATAATCCACGGCTTCCAGAGGCTTCATGTCCGCCACGCGTTCGCGATGCGATCTGTAAAGACGCCCCTCCACAGTGCTGCGCGCAAAGCGAATGCCGTGAGTCTGCTCGGCCCGAGTTATTGTCGTGCGGCTTACGCCCATCTCTCTCGCGGCCGACGCCGTGTTGTGGCCGTCCTCCGAAAGGCGATGCAGCAGATCAGGGTCAAGCTGTGATCTCATGCCCGACTCCCGCCAAAAAGCGCGGGCCAGCTTTCACCGGCCCGCGAGGTCAAGGCAGTGCCCGTCGCCAGACGGGGCAGGCACCGGCGCAAGGGCCGGATCACATCACGCAGCTGTGAGGGAACAAAACCCCAAGCGCGCTGTTTCGGTTTCAGGCAGTCCGCGCCGCGAAAGGCGAGGCGGACAATAAGGGATCGGATCATGGCGCGGTCACCGCCTGCCAGATGAACGCAGCCCAGCCGATCACAGCCACCACGGCCCAGAACACCAGCCAGCCACCCGGCTTGCCCTTGTCCAATTCATTTGACGAAGCCGAACCCTGCGGCATCGGATAGTCGGGCGGCAGCGGCCGGCGCACATCGATGATCATGCCGCCACCCGCGCCTGCATCGCTGCGTAGGTGTCAGGATAGCCGATGCTGAACTGTACCACCTTGTCGCCCGTCGCCGTGCTGAACCCGTCAAACCAGTTGCAGGCGGTCTGGAAGGTCACGCCAATGTCGGCGGCGCAGCGTTCCCGCGTGCTGAACTCGTACTCCATCGCCCAGGCCCAGGCCTCGCGCACCGCGTCCCGCTCGACCGGACGCAAGGGCATTGGCCGATTCCGCGCCCGCCCCGCATCGCGACCCCGCCCCTCAAACCCGTTGGCGCGGGACATTTGACGCGGGGTCGTGTCAGCCTGGCGAGGAACAGCCGCCGAGGCGGCAAGACGCAAGGCAGGGCGAAGCGATGCGGATTTCATCACGCGGCATCCTTGAATGCGAGGGAAGGGGTTGCAGGGCGCAGTTGCAAAGCCGCGCCCTGCGGCTCACCATCGGCGGTTGGGACAGCAACGATGGGGAAGAGAATGAGCAAACCAAGCAAGGACTGGACCGACGCACAGTTCGTCGACAGCTTTTTGACCGTCGAAATGGCATTTCCGCAGGCCAGTGTCATAGGCCTTCACCTTCACGACAGCACGGCCGAGCTTGGGCAGCCGGGTCACCAGACAAGGCCGTTCCGCTTTCGGATGTCGTCAGCGCGCGCCCGCAAATTCGCCGCAGCGCTGATCGCATCTGCCGACGCACTCGACGGAACAGGGCAGAAACGGCAGTAAATCGCCCTTTTCCAACCAAAATGGGCGCACCCTGCGTCAACGCACAAATAGAGAACCTATGCCTGAAGTCGGGTCTGAACTCGATGAAGCCCTCATGCAACTCGTTCACTTCGACCGGCGCGCCGGCGGTCAGCTGCTTGATCAAACTTTCCTGCCAGGCATCGCCGGCAGCCGGCTCAGAGACAATCACGTTGCGGACCTCTACCAGTTGGATCAGGTCGGGCGTCGGGCAAGGATCAGGAGTGCGGTCAGGCTCGCTCATGTCACGCGGCATCCTCGTTAGGGGTGGAGGTTGGGGCAGC